>JAESGK010000218.1_pt1 | contig 39283 bp, 37 predicted proteins | sample 9269681 | NCBI WGS metagenome assembly JAESGK01 (sample SAMN14515347, study PRJNA621673) | algae metagenome | isolation source: Timaviella obliquedivisa GSE-PSE-MK23-08B and co-occurring heterotrophs from... | place: USA: Grand Staircase Escalante National Monument, Utah | collected 2006-08-15
GCATCGCGCCAGTCAGCGATGATCCCACCGTCAGCCTGCCCTTGGCGGCAGCCTGACCGATCCGGCGACAGCCCGGAGGTCGTCGTGAGCGACGATCAGCTACACCACGCATCGGGACACGATCGATGAATGTCCACCTGAACGAAAGATTCAGGAATTCCTAGAGAGCAATCAGAAGATCGTTGCCTCGTATATTGGCGTTCACCCCGTCTATGTCATTCCGCAAGTTAGGTTTAGCGTCCACTACATCGCCGATTTCGCGTTGGCCGAACTCAACTCGGCCGGTCCGCAATGGACTTTGGTAGAGCTTGAGCCAGTTGACGTTAACCCATTCAACCAAAACGGCCGGCCATCAGCCAAACTCGTTCACGCGATCGAACAGGTAAAAGAGTGGCGCCTCTTCGTTCAAGACAATCAAGACCACTGCCGACGTCCTCGCAAGGAAAACGGGCTAGGCCTTCAAGGCATAACAAGCCGCTTTTGGGGAACAGTTGTTGTGGGCCGACGATCAAACTATGCGAACGAAGTTGAAGGGTGGCGCAATCAGCATACGGCAGACTTGCAAATTGAAGTGATTTCGTATGATCGCTTAGTAGAACGCTCCACTGCGATGGCGATGCAGAATGAATGGCGCTACAAATCTGCTGAGAAATCCTAAAGCGTAGCAAACGGTACCGCATTTCTTTCACCGCCATACAAAGTGATCACGCGGCGCGCCCGACACTTGTCTTTCCTGCAATCCTCCGGCGAACGACGCGGGTCGCTGGACGGAGAGCGCGGATAACAGCCTGCGGCTCGCTCGCGATCACCGCGAGAAGAACCCTAGCTGGTCCGTCCGCCAGCACCCGCCCCTGCTCCCAATTGCGCACCGTCGCCACACTGAAGCCAAAGCGCATGGCAAACTGGGCTTGACTGAGCTTCAGTCGGCGGCGCACAGCAGCGACGTTAGGCATTGCCGGCACCAATTGCGGCTCGGTCGTCTCGTCGAGCGGCACGATGCTGTCAGGATCGTCCAGCGCGTTGCGTTCGATTTCCTCTTCAGTCATGGCTCTTACGCGCTTCCAGTCGATCGAGCGCAAAGCCTTACGCATTCTATCAGGCGTCATCGTCACGCGGATGTACTTTCGCGCGCCGGACTTTCCAGAAGCGGTCCCTTTCTTCATGTCTCGCTCTCCTTACGGATATGATCCGCGCAATTTGACTGCGCATCGCGAAGACGCAGGTGAACTCCATCCCATCCAGCAAGCCGACGGCGATGTAGCGTATCTCGCCATGCCACTCGCGCAGGCTGATCCATTTCACTGATGGCGTCGCGAAGATCAGCGTTGCTGAGTCGAGGCCGACCCCGTGCTTCTCCCGGTTGCGCCGGTCCTTCTCGGGGTCGTACTCGATCTGCATCGAAGCGAGACTATACGCTATTAGCTTCTATACGCCAATAGCGTAGTTTTCCGGCGAACGGAGCCCCGGCGCAAGCGCCGACCACTGGTTCGCCGCGGGTCAGTACGACTTGTAGCCCAGGAACTTGCCCGACATCGCGATCTTCACCCGGTCGCCCTTCTGGTCGGGCTGGCGCTCCATGGTCATGTCGAAGTCGATGGCGCTCATGATGCCGTCGCCGAATTCCTCCTGGATCAGTTCCTTCCAGGTCGTGCCGTAGACCTGCACCAGCTCGTAGAAGCGGTAGATCAGCGGATCGGTCGGCGGGATCTGCGGCAGCGAGCCGCGATACGGGACTTCCTGCAACAGCAGCACTTCTTCCTTGCCGAGGCCGAACAGCTTGCCGGCCTTGGTCGCCTGCTCCTTGGTCATCTTCATCTGGCCCATGCAGGCTGCGGTGACGATGATCTTCGAGGCGCCACCGATCTTCTTGCCGATCTCCTCCCAGCTCAGTTCCTTCATGCGCTTGGCGGTCAGGATCTTCTCGGTCACTTCGGCGCGCTTCATCGTCTTCTCCCGGTTGTCAGCTTGAATGTCTGAACGGCACGACTTCGGCTGGCGGATTGACCGCTACCAGACGTGGCTTCACCAGTTTCACCCGGCGCGGGTCATAATTCTGTCCGGCGATCTCCAGGTCGAAAGCCCTCGATCGATTGACCAGGAACTCCACCAGGTGATTGCGGATGGCGTAGTACTGCGGATGCTTGTGCAGGTCGTTCCGGTGCCGCTCGTTCCGCGGCATGGTGTTGACCACGATCTCGGCGATTTTCGCCCCCGGCCCGTTGGTCATCAGCACGATCTTGTCGGCCAGCAGGATGGCTTCGTCGACGTCGTGGGTGATCATGAACACGGTCTGGTCGGTGTCGGCGCAGATGCGCAGCACCTCGTCCTGCAGCATGCCGCGCGTCAGCGCGTCGAGCGCGCTGAACGGCTCGTCCATCAGCAGCATCTTGGGCTGGATCGAGAGAGCGCGCGCGATGCCGACCCTCTGCTTCATGCCACCCGAAAGCTGGGCCGGCCGCTTGTTCTCCGCGCCCTTCAGCCCGACCAGATCGATGAAGCGTCGCGCATGTTCCTGCACCTTGGCGCGATCCCACGACGGCCAGCGCGAGGAGACCGCGAAGGCAATATTGCCTATCACCGAGAGCCACGGCAGCAGCGCGTGACCCTGGAAGATCACGGCGCGATCGAGACTGGGGCCGTCGATCTCGCGGTTGTCGACGATGACGGCGCCTTCGCTGGGGCTATCGAGGCCGGCCAGCACGTTCAGGATCGTGGTCTTGCCGCAGCCGGAATGGCCGATCAGGCAGCAGAACTCGCCCTTGTCGACGCCGAACCAGATGTCCTCGAACACTGCCGGCTGGTTCGAATCGCCGAAGCGGCGAGCCAGGCCTTCGACGCTGATGAGGGGACGGTGCTCCATGTCGCCTACTCCGGATAGGTGACGAGCTTGGCGAGGTAGGCCAGCCCCTGGTCGAGAGCCAAGCCGACCAGGCCGATCAGCAGGATCGCGGTCACGATGTTGGCGATCGAGAGGTTGTTCCACTCGTTCCACACGAAGTAGCCGATGCCGGTGCCGCCCACGAGCATCTCGGCGGCCACGATAACGAGCCAGGCGATGCCGACGGAGATGCGCATGCCGGTCATGATGGTGGGCGCCGCCGCCGGCAGGATCACCTTGAAGGCGGTGCGGAACGGCCCGACCTCGAGCGTGCGCGCCACGTTCAGCCATTCCTTGCGCACGCTTCCCACGCCGAAGGCGGTGTTGATCAGCATCGGCCAAACCGAGCAGATGAAGATCACGAAGATCGACGAGATGGCGCTGTCCTTGATGGTGTAGAGCGCGAGCGGCATCCAGGCGAGCGGCGACACCGGCTTCAGGATCTGGATGAAGGGATCGAGCGCGCGATAGACCAGCGGCGACATGCCGATCAGGAAGCCCAGGGGCACCGCGACCAGCGCCGCCAGGCCGAAGCCCAGCAGCACGCGGCCCAGCGAATAGGCGAGCTGGATGCCGATGCCCTTGTCGTTGCTGCCGCGGATATAGAAGGGATCGGCGAGATGCTTCCAGATCGTGGCGCCGATGTCGGCCGGTGTCGGCATCGACGATTTGGTGCCGGTGGCGGCCGCGGCGCCCACCAGCTTGGCGTATTCCGGATCCATCACAGCGCCGGTAGCCGCCGTCGGCAGGGTGGCGATCTGCCAGATCCCAACGATGCCTGCGAAGATCAGAAGCGACAGCAGCCCCGCCCGCAATCCGAGCGAAGCTTTCATCTCCTCCTCTCCGTTTTACACAGGGCTATCGCATATGACTGTTTCCCGTCGTCCTGAGCGTAGCCGCCCGGAGGGCGGCGCAGTCGAAGGACCTTTTTTCGGTGGTTCGTCGAAGGAAAAGAGGTCCTTCGACTACGCTTCGCTCCGCTCAGGACGACGGAAGGGCCTACATGCCACTCCCCTGCCGTTTTACGGGGGAGGGAAACAAGCGGAAGCATGAACATCAGCTCCGCTTGATGGCGAAGCTGTTGATGTATTCCGTGGGCTTGGCGGGATCGAACGGCTTGCCCATGACCACGATGGTCTTCTTCGTCGGATCGGGCGGGGTGAGGCCCATCTCCTTCATCATCGTTGCCGTGTCGGTGGCGAGGTAAACGTCCGAGGCGACCTTGGCGTAGTCGACATCGGCCTTGAGCTGACCCCAGCGCTTCATCTGCGTCAGGATCCAGATCGCGAACTGGTTCCAGGGGAACGGATCGAAGTCGATGCGGTTGGGGTCCTTCTTCACGTTGCCCAGGCCGTCGGCATAGGTGCCGGTCAGGATCTGCTCCAGCACCGTCTCGGGCTGGTTCAGGTAGTTCTGCGGCGCGATCGCCTTGGCGATCTCCTTGCGGTTGTCGGCCTTGGACGCGAACGTCGTGGCCTCGATGATCGACTTCAGCAGCGCCCGGTAGCTGTTGGGATTCTGGGTCGCGAATTCCTTGCTGACGGTGAAGGCGCAGCACGGGTGGCCGTCCCACAGTTCCTTGGTCAACAGGTGGATGAAGCCGATGCCGTCGTAGACGGCGCGCTGGTTGAACGGGTCCGGGCCGAGATAGCCGTCGATATTGTCGGCGCGCAGGTTGGCCACCATCTCCGGCGGCGGCACCGAGCGGATGGAAATATCCTGGTCGGGATCGAGCCCGTGCTCGGCCACGTAGTAGCGCAGCAGGTAATTGTGCATCGAGTAGTCGAACGGCACGGCGAAGCGGAAGCCCTTCCAGTCCTTCGGGTTGCGCTTGTCCTTGTGCTTGTTGGCGAGCGTGATCGCTTGGCCATTGACGTTCTCGATCGCCGGCATGGTCCACGGCACCGGGTTCGAGCCGACGCCCAACGAAATGGCGAGCGGCATCGGCGAGAGCATGTGTGAGGCGTCGTATTCCTTCGCCAGCGACTTGTCGCGGATCACCGCCCAGCCGGCTGTCTTCACCACTTCGACGTTGAGGCCGTGCTTGGAATAGAAGCCCATCGGATGGGCCATGATGATCGGGGTGGCGCAGGTGATGGGAATGAAGCCGACCTTGAGGTCCTTCTTCTCGAGCGCTCCACCTTGAGCGAAGGCCTCGCGGGCGGCGCCGAGTGGAAAGACCGACGAGATGGCCGCCATTGCCGTCGAGACGCCGACCGTCTTCAGGAACAGACGGCGCTGGGCGTCGACCGGGAACACCGCCTGCAGGACGGCGGCATCGACGACCCGGTTCCACTGCGCCTCCTCGCCGGTGGGCACGGCCTCGGCCGTCAGCCTGGCATGGTCGGCCGGCGCATGATTGCCGCCGCAGCCGCAGCGCCGCGTGAAGAGGGCCTTGGGATCGAAAGGGTCCTTGAAAATCGACATGCTTCCTCCGTGCGCTTCGGCGCTTGGGGGCAAAGGAAGCAATTGGCATGCCAAGGGCCGCAGATATGCGAAATCATGAGGCAATCCGCAGGTCGAGCCGGCGATTGCCCAGAAACGGGGCAATTATCCCCGATTCGTCATGCGAAATTCTGCGACTCGAATCTTAGCGCTGGGGATTAAATTTATGGAATCGCTGACTCTTTCCCCGATTTCCGCTTCATTTCTTATTGCGCCCCAACTCACCCTTATGGCAGGCTACAGCTTGTGGGTTGTTGGGTGCCCACCACGATATGTCGGCCACCCGCCTCAAGAATGGTTCCCCCAGGAACCGCATGGCGGAAATGGTTGGGGAGTGGGTCGATGGCGTTATCGCGACACGAGCGGACCAGACGAAAAGTCGATTTGAACCCGCTCGAGATGATCGAAAGAGTCGTCTCCGACAATGATTGGCCCTTCGACCGCACCTCCGACCGCGAAATCGCCGTCGAGGTCGCCGGCCGCTGGTGCGACTACCGCATGTTCTTCAGCTGGCGCGACGATGTCGAGGCGCTGCACTTCACCTGCGCCTACGACGTTCGCATCCCGGCCGAGCGCCACGGCGAAATCCATGTCCTGCTGGCGCTGATCAACGAGAAGATGTGGCTGGGCCACTTCGACCTGTGGACCGAGGAAGGCCTGCCGATGTTCCGCCACGCCATCCCGCTGCGCGGCACCTCGGGCCTCATGCCCGACCAGTTGAACGACCTCGTCGAGGTGGCGATCACCGAAAGCGAGCGCTTCTACCCCGCCTTTCAGTACGTCGTCTGGGCCGGCAAGACGCCCGCCGACGCGCTGACCGCCTCGATCCTCGAGACGGTCGGCGAAGCCTGATCCAACAGAAGCCTGAGCCAACAAAAGGGACCTCCGACGCCCCCTCTCAAAAAAAACAATAAACGTCACTGTTCGGATCGTCCCCGCGGCGCCGGCCCCCCAGGCCGGCGCCGCATCCATTCTGGGCTATAGTCGCCGCATCCCATGACCCCTCTCCTGATCCCCTATCCCGAAATCGACCCGGTGCTGATCCAGCTCGGGCCCTTCGCCATCCGCTGGTATGCGCTGGCCTATATCGCGGGCCTCGTCATCGGCTGGCAGGTCATGCGGCGCGTCTGCACCGAGCCGCCCGCGATTTTGTCGCCGCTCAAGATCGACGACTTCCTGCTGTGGGCAGCGCTGGGCGTCATCCTGGGCGGCCGCATCGGCTACGTGCTGTTCTACAAGCCAGGCTTCTACATCGAGAATCCGCTGGCGGTGCTGACCTTGTGGGAAGGCGGCATGTCGTTCCACGGCGGGCTGCTGGGCGTGGTCGCCGCCATCCTGGCCTTCGCGATCCGCAACAAGACCGATCCCTTCATGCTGTCCGACCTGGTGGCGATCGTGGCGCCGATCGGGCTGTTCTTCGGCCGGCTCGCCAACTTCATCAACGGCGAGCTGTGGGGCCGCGTCACCGACGTCCAGTGGGGCATGATCTTTCCCCGCGGCGGGCCGCTGCCGCGCCATCCCAGCCAACTCTACCAGGCCTTCTTCGAGGGCGTGCTGCTCGTGCTCCTGGTGGTCGCCGTGTGGAAGCTCACCGACGGCCGCCGCCGTCCCGGGCTGCTGACCGGCGTGTTCTGCGCCGGCTACGGCGCGGCGCGCATCGCCGGCGAGTTATTCCGCGAGCCCGACGCCCATCTCGGCTACCTGTGGGGACCGCTCACCATGGGCATGCTGCTGTCGGTCCCCATGCTCGCCTTCGGCGGCTGGCTGATCGCCCGCGCCTACGCCAAACCCAAGTTGTCGTGACCACGGAACTCGGCCGCCTGATCGCGCACCGTATCGCGCTCACCGGCCCGATCTCGATCGCCGACTTCATGGCCGAGGCGCTGGGCCATCCGTGTCTCGGCTACTACCGCCGGACCATGCCTCTCGGCGCCCCGGGCGACTTCACGACGGCGCCGGAAATCTCGCAGATGTTTGGCGAACTTTTGGGCGCTTGGCTGGCCGACCGCTGGCTGGCGATGGGAAGCCCCGCGCCCGTCGGGCTGGTCGAACTCGGGCCCGGCCGCGGCACCTTGATGGCCGATGCGCTCCGCGCCACCCGCGGCGTCCCGGGCTTCCACGCCGCGCTCGACCTCCATCTCGTCGAGACCAATGCGCCGCTCCGCGATGCCCAGCGCGCTGCGCTCAAGGGCTTCGCGCCCACCTGGCACGAACGCTTCGACGAGGTGCCGGCAGGGCCGCTGCTGCTGGTCGCCAACGAGTTTTTCGACGCATTGCCAGTGCGCCAGTTCCACCGAACGGCCGAGGGCTGGCGCGAACGCATGGTGGGCCTGGCGCCCGACGGCACGCTGCGGCTCGCGCTGGCGCCCGGCCCGACGCCGTTTGCCGCCGCGCTGCCCGAGGCGGCGCCTGGCGCCGAGACCGAGCTCTGCGAAGCCGGCCGGGCGCTGGCCGCGGCGCTCGGCGTACGTCTTGGTCGCGACGGCGGCTGGGCCCTGATCGTCGACTATGGTTACGACCGACCGGGCCTCGGCAGTTCCCTGCAGGCCGTGCGCGGCCATCGGGGTGCCGATATCCTCGATCGGCCAGGCGAAACCGACTTGAGCACGCACGTCGACTTTTCGGCCCTGGCCGCTGCGTCGGGCGTGCCCTCCTTCGGGCCGGTGGGCCAGGGCGACTTTCTCCGCCGGCTGGGAATCGCGAAACGTGCAGGGTCGCTGAAGCGCCACGCCAGCTCCGAGCAGGTACGCGCGATCGACGCGGCACTCGCGCGCTTGATCGCGCCCGATCAAATGGGCACCCTCTTCCGCGTACTGGCCTTGGGCGACGACAGAAGCGCCCAGCCGGCCGGTTTTTCGGATACCCCCTCGGATACGACATGATCCAGGCTAGAACGCTTGCCGACCTCGACGGCGTGCAGCACCGATTCTTCACCCGCCGCGGCGGCGTGAGCGGCGGTCTCTTTTCCTCGCTCAACTGCGGCTACGGCTCGGCCGATGCGCCGGAGAACGTGCGCGAGAACCGCCGGCGCGCGGCGCTGGAGTTCGGTCTCGACGAACCCGATCTGCAGACCGTGCACCAGATCCACTCGACCGACGTGCTCGCCGTCGCCGACGAACGCTGGACCTCTCCCGGCGCACCCAAGGCCGACGGCCTCGTGACCGACCGGCCGGGCGTCGTGTTGGGCGTGATGGCCGCCGACTGCGCGCCGGTGCTGCTGGCCGATGCAGGTGCCGGCGTGATCGGCGCCGCGCATGCCGGCTGGAAAGGCGCGCTGGGCGGCGTCGTCGACACCACCATCGCCGCCATGGAAAAGCTCGGGGGCCGCCGCGAGCGCATCAAGGTCGCGGTCGGACCCTGCATCGGCCCTTCTTCTTACGAGGTCGGCCCGGAGTTTCCCGCGCCGTTCCTGGCACAGGACGAGGCCAACGCCGCGTTTTTCCATGTCGCCACGCGAGCGGGCCACTTCATGTTCGACCTGCCGGGCTATCTCGTGCACCGCATCGCACGGAACGGCGTCGCCGTGGCGGCGACCGGCCACGACACGCTCTCGGCCACCGAGGATTTCTTCAGCTACCGACGCAACACGCTCCAGGGCGTGCGCGACTACGGCCGGGGCCTGTCGGCGATCTCCCTCGGTCATTGAAATGCCCTACCTGTTCCTCCTGATGTTCTGCTGCCTGCTCGGGCTTGTCGCGACATGCGTCATGTTGTGAGCCTTCTTTGCTGCCTCCAGCTGGCGGCATGCAGCACCGGCTACAAGCCGTTCGAGGCCGTCGGTTCCGACGCCGCGCGCTATCGCTCGCCGCTCGACAGGATCGACGTGGCGATCGGGCCGCCGCGCAACATGCCAGCCGACATGGGCTCCAGGCTGACGGCGGCGCTCGCCATCGAGCTGCAGTCCTACGGCGTGGTGGCCGCGATCCAGCCCGCGGAGGCGCCGCTGCAGGTCGGCGGCGTCATGAGCACCCGCGACGCGGGCGATGGCATCGAAATCCAGATCGACTGGCGCATCGCCGGCAAGCCCGCGACGCAGGAGCCGACCGTCAGCCGCACGCGCACGCGCGGCGAGGATTACGCCGAAGCCAGCGACAAGCTGATCTCGCGCATCGCCCAGCAGGCGGCCCCCCGCATCGCCACCCTGATCGGCCGGCCGCCCAACTTCCAGCCGCGCTCGCCCGGCCAGGTCGCCGCCGGCATCAGCATCGCGCAGGACCCGGTGGTCGATCCGACTGCCGCCATGCCCGGCGCCATTCCCGGCGTCACGCCGGTCGCCGCCGCCGCCACGACCGAGACGCATGTCAGGGTGCTGGTTGGCGCCATCACCGGCGCGCCGTCCGACGGCAACCGCCAGCTCTATTCCGGCATGCGTCGCGCGCTGGGCTCGAGCAAGATCGTCATCGTCGATGCAGCCGGCCCCGACACCTTCTCGGTGGGCGCCACGGTGAGCCTGACGCCGATCGACGAGAAGATCGGCACGCTGGTCGTCAAATGGACGCTCAAGGATCCGGCGGGCAAGACCGTTGGCGACATCGACCAGTCCAACCCGGTGCCGCTCGCCGCCGCCAAGGGCTCGTGGGCAGGATTCGGCGATATCGTAGCGACCGCCGCGTCCGAGGGCGTCATCGAACTGCTCGACAAGGCCATCAACCGGCCGCGCTAGAAGGTGCGGGTTCCCTGAATCGGCTTGTCAGAGGGGGGCCTTAGGCTGCTACTGTTCCCGCCAGCGGCGCGATTCTTGCAAAGACAGTCCGCACAGTAGGGAGACGTAACCGATGCTTAATTTCAGGAAGTCGGCTGCCGCCATCGTGGCGGCCGCAAGTCTTGGTGGATTACTGGGAACCGCATCAGCCGAGGCACAGACCCTCAAGGTCGTGATGCATTCGGACCTCAAGATTCTCGATCCGATCTGGACCACCGCCTACATCGTCCGCAACCATGGCTATCTGGTCTGGGACACGCTGTTCGCGATGGACGAGAAATTCCAGGTCAAGCCGCAGATGGTCGACAAGTACGACGTCTCGGCCGACAAGCTCACCTGGACCTTCACACTGCGCGACGGCCTCGAATGGCACGACGGCAAGCCGGTGACGGCCGAAGATTGCGTCGCGTCGATCAAGCGCTGGGCGGCCAAGGATTCGATGGGCCAGAAGCTTATGGGCTCGGTGGCGAGCCTGACCGCGGTCGATGCAAAGACCTTCAAGATGTCGATGAAGGAGCCCTACGGCCTGGTGCTGGAGTCGCTCGGCAAGCCATCGTCCAACGTGCCCTTCATGATGCCGGCAAGCGTCGCCGCGACCGATCCCAACACCCAGATCAAGATCGAAGACGTGGTGGGGTCCGGCCCGTTCATCTTCAAGCGCGACGAATGGAAGCCCGGCGAGAAGACGGTCTACGTCAAAAACCCGAAGTACAAGGCCCGTAGCGAGGCGCCGTCCGGGCTCGCCGGTGGCAAGGTGGCGAAAGTCGACCGCGTCGAATGGCTCTGGATCTCCGACGTGCAGACCCAGGTCGCGGCCATCCAGAACGGCGAAATCGACATGATCGAATCGCCCGGCCACGACCTGCTGCCGCTGATGGCCAAGGACAAGAACCTCTCCCTGGTCATCCTCAATCCGACCGGCAACCAGTACACCTTCCGCTTCAACAGCACCGTCAAGCCCTTCGACAACGCCAAGGTCCGTCACGCGGTGTTCGTCGCCTTCGCCCAGGACGACTTCCTCAAGGCGACGATCGGCGATCCGACCTACTTCAAGGTGTGCAAGGCGCCGTTCATCTGCGGCACGCCGTTGGCCACCGACGCCGGCATGGCCGACGTACTGAACGGCAATGCCGCCAAGGCAAAGCAGCTCTTGACCGAGGCCGGCTACGACGGCACGCCGATCGTGCTGATGCAGTCGACCGATCTGCAGGTCCTGACCAACCTCGCTCCTGTCGCCAAGGCGCAGTTGGAGCGGGCCGGCTTCAAGGTCGACCTGGTCTCGATGGACTGGCAGACGCTGGTCGCCCGGCGCGTCAAGAAGGACCCGCCGAATGCCGGCGGCTGGCACGCCTTCCTCACCTCGTGGGTGGCGGCCGACATCCTCAACCCGGTGATGGCCGGCTTCTTCAATGCCTCGTGCGACAAGGCGATGTTCGGCTGGCCGTGCGACGCCACGATCGAGAAGTACCGCGATCAGTTCTCGAAGGAATCGGACCCGGCCAAACAGAAGGAAATCGTCGAGGCCCTGCAGAAATACTGGGTGAACAATCCCACCCATATCAATGTCGGGCAGTGGTATGCACCGATCGCGCGCCGCAACACCATCGAGGGCAACATGGTGGCCCCGGTGACTGTGTTCTGGAACGTCACCAAGAAGTAGCCGATTCGCGCGCGGGGGAACGGTCCCCCGCGCGCCCATCGACGAGGGCGGAGGGGGTTCCGCCTTCCTCGATGGGGAATGAACCGGAGGGGATCCGATGAAGAGTGTCATGAGACGGACGCTGGGAGCGATGGCTGCGGGCGCAATTCTGGCAGCGGCAGGGCCGGTGCTGGCGCAGGGCAAGGTCCTGAAGTTCGTGCAGAACGGCAACCTGACGATCCTCGACCCGATCTGGACGACGGCCTACGTCACGCGCAACCACGGCTATTTCATATACGACACGCTGTTCGCGTCCGACGAGAACAACGCGGTCAAGCCGCAGATGGTCGACAAGCACGAGGTCTCCGCCGACAAGCTCACCTGGACTTTCACCCTGCGCGAAGGCCTCGAGTGGCACGACGGCAAGCCGGTTACCTCCGAGGACTGCATCGCCTCGCTGCAGCGCTGGGGCAAGCGCGACGCGATGGGCATCAAGCTCATGGACTTCGTCAAGGAGTTCAAGGCAGTCGATGCCAAGACCTTCCAGATGGTGCTGAAGGAGCCTTACGGCCTGGTCCTCGATTCGCTCGGCAAGCCGAGTTCGAACGTGCCCTTCATGATGCCCAAGGCGGTGGCCGAAACCGACGCCTTCAAGCAGATCGACAGCCAGATCGGCTCGGGCCCATTCATCTATCAGAAGAACGAGTCCAAGCCGGGCGAGAAGCACGTTTATCTGAAGAACCCGAAGTACAAGCCGCGCAGCGAGCCCGCCTCGGGCCTGGCCGGCGGCAAGGTGGTCAAGGTCGACCGTGCCGAGATCATCGAGATGCCCGATTCGCAGCAGCAGGTGAACGCCCTCATCGCCGGCGAGATCGACATCATAGAGCAGCCGCCGCACGACCTGATCCCGATTCTCAAGAAGGATAAGGGCGTGACGCTCTTCAACTGGAACCCGCTCGGTCACCAGTTCGTCATCCGCTTCAACTGGCTCCAGCCGCCCTTCAACAACGCCAAGGTGCGGCAGGCCGCGCTCTATTCGATGCGCCAGGAGGATTACCTCAAGGCGACCGTCGGCGAGCCCGAATATTACAAGGTCTGCACCGCGGCCTTCATCTGCGGCACGCCCAACGCCTTCGATGCGCCGGGCGGCCTGCTGGTGAAGCCCGACTTCGAAAAATCCAAGGCATTGCTCAAGGAAGCCGGCTACGACGGCACGCCCGTGGTGCTGATGCAGTCGACGACGCTTCCCGTGCTCACGAACGTGGCGCCAGTGACAAAGTCGCTGCTCGAGCAGGGCGGCTTCAAGGTCGACATGCAGGCGATGGACTGGCAGACGCTGGTCACGCGCCGCACCAACAAGGGTCCGGTGAGCCAGGGCGGCTGGAACGTGTTCCACACCTTCTCCGTCGCGGCCGACATCCTGAATCCGATCTCCGATTCCTACATGGTCGCCGCCGGCGACAAATCGTGGTTCGGCTGGCCGACCGATCCGGTGATCGAGAAGCTGCGCGACGACTACGCCAAGGAAACCGACCCCGCGAAGGGCAAGGCGCTCGCCAAGGCTGTCCAGGACCGGGCGCTCGAGACGGCGCAATATGGCTGGATCGGCCAGTGGTACGGCCCGGGCGCCTCGCGCGCCAACATAACCGGCTGGCTCAAGGCACCGGTGCCCGTGATGTGGAACATCGAGAAGAAATAACGACGACGTCCCGGGCGGCAGCCGCCGCACGGGACGATCCTTCGATTGGGAACAAATGCTCGATTTCATCATCCGTCGTCTCATCGCCATCATCCCCGTTCTGACGGTGGTGGCGGTTTTCGTCTTCCTCATGCTGCGTCTCACGCCGGGCGATCCGGCGGCGGTGATCGCCGGCGACAACGCCACGTCGGACCAGATCGACGACATTCGCCGCAAGCTCGGCCTGGAAGAGCCGATCTGGACGCAGTTCGTCATCTGGATCGGCAACATGCTGCAGGGCAATTTCGGCGAGAGCTTCTTCTTCAAGAAGACCGTGGCCGAGTTGATCGCCCAGCGCATCGAACCCACGCTCGCCCTCGCCGTCTGCACCCTGGTTTTCGCCGTCAGCCTCTCCGTGCCGATCGGTGTCCTTGCCGCCTATCGGCAGGGCTCGCTGCTCGATCGCATCGTCATGGGCTTCTCGGTCGTGGGCTTTTCCGTGCCCGGATTCGTCATCGGCTACTGCCTGATCTACGTCTTCGCCATCGAGCTCGGCTGGCTGCCGGTGCAGGGCTACATCCGCATCGGGGTCAATTTCTGGGGCTTCCTCGAGCGCATGGTGCTGCCGTCGCTGACCCTGTCGGTGGGCTTCATCGCGCTGATCTCCCGCATCACCCGCGCATCGGTTCTGGAAGTGCTGAACGAGGACTATATCCGCACCGCCCGCGCCAAAGGCCTCTCGAACCGGGTCGTGCTGATGCGCCATGCCCTGCGCAACGCCGCCGTCCCGATCCTGACCGTGATCGGCCTCGGAATCGCCATCCTGATCGGCGGCGCGGTCGTGACGGAAAGCGTCTTCGGCCTTCCCGGCCTCGGCCGGCTCACCGTCGAGGCGGTGCTGAGCCGCGACTTCCCGACCATCCAGGCCGTCATCCTGATGTTCTCGGTGGTCTATGTCGTGATCAACCTGCTGATCGACATCAGCTACACCCTGTTCGACCCGAGGATCCGCTATTGAGCGCCACCACCGAAGACGTCGTCGACTCCGCCTCCATCGCGGCGGCATCGACCAAGCGCAAGAGCCTGTGGCGCCTGGCGATTCGCAACCCCAACGTCATCATCGGCGGCACCATCCTTCTGATCATGCTGGCGATCGCCGCCCTCGCGCCCGTCCTCGGCACGGTCGATCCGACGCGCATCGATCCGGCCGGGCGCAACAAGAAGCCCGGCACCGAGATCACGTATCGTCTCGACGACGGCACGACAGCCAAGCGCGTGGCCATCATGGGCACCGACAGCCTGGGCCGCGATGTCTACAGCCGCGTCATCTACGGCACGCGCGTGTCCCTCGCGGTCGGCGTTGCCGTTGCCATCATCGCGGTGGTCATCGGTACGGTCATCGGCCTGATCTCGGGTTACGTCAGGTGGCTCGACGGCATCATCATGCGGATCATGGACGGGCTGATGGCGATACCGGGCATATTGCTCGCGATCGCGCTGGTCTCGATCTGGCGAGCCGGCCTCATCACCGTGATCTTCGCCATCGTCGTCCCCGACGTGCCGCGCGTCGTGCGGCTGGTGCGGTCTGTGGTGCTGACGGTACGCGAGGAGCCCTACGTCGAAGGCGCGATCTCGGTCGGCACGCCGACCTGGATCCTGATGTTCCGCCATATCCTGCCCAACACCGTGGCGCCGCTGATCGTGCAGGGCACCTTCCTCGCCGCCGCCGCGATCCTGGTCGAGGCGGCGCTCAGCTTCCTGGGCATCGGCATCCCGCCGGAGATTCCGAGCTGGGGCAACATCATGGCCGAGGGCCGTACCCTGTTCCGCGTGTTCCCGCACAACATCTTCTTCCCCGGGATCTTCCTCGCGCTCACCGTGCTGGCGATCAACATCATGGGCGACGGGCTGCGCGACACGCTCGATCCGAAGATGAGCAAGAAGGTATGACGCTTCGCGTCATACCTTCTTGCTCACCCTGAGTCGCGCGGATCAGATCCGCGCTGTAGCGAAGCGAGCCGAAGGGTCTTTTCATGTCTGAAGTTTCCGCAGTCAAAACAAGGTCCCTCGGCTGCGCGCGACGCGCTCCGCTCGGGACGACGAGAGTTCAGTAATGACCGATACCAAGCGTCCCGTTCTCGAAGTCCGCAACCTGAGCGTCGCGCTGCCGGCCGGCGCCGACCGCGTTCATGCCGTCGAGAAGGTGAATTTCACGGTCAGCCCCGGCGAGATCGTCTGTCTGGTGGGCGAATCGGGCTCGGGCAAGTCGGTGATCGCCTTCACCGTCATGGGGCTGCTCGCCAAGGCGCTCAAGCCGACCTCGGGCGAGATCCTGCTCGAGGGCGAGAACATCCTGGCCGCCGACGAATCGCGCCTGCGGGAGCTGCGCTGCACACGCATGTCGATGATCTTTCAGGAGCCGATGACGGCGCTGAACCCGGTCATGACCTGCGGCGAGCAGATCGACGAGGTGCTCGATACCCACACGGAACTCGATGCCGCGGCGCGCAAGGCCAAGATCATCGCCATCCTCGCCCGCGTGAAGCTGCCGGAGCCGGAGCGCATCTACGCTTCCTACCCGCACCAGCTCTCTGGCGGCCAGCGCCAGCGCATCATGATCGCGATGGCCCTGGTGCTCGATCCGGTCCTGCTGATCGCCGACGAGCCGACCACCGCGCTCGACGTCACCACCCAGGCCGAGATCCTGAAGCTGATCGCCGAGCTTCAGGACGGCCAGGGCACGGGCGTGCTGTTCATCACCCACGATTTCGGCGTCGTCGCAGAGATTGCCCATCGCGTCGCCGTGCTGCGCTGGGGCGAGCTGGTCGAGATGGGTCCAACCGAGAAGATCCTGTCGCGGCCGGAACACAGCTACACCAAGATGCTGATCTCCTCGGTGCCGTCGATCCATCCCGTCCATCGAGACGTGCGCAAGGACGGCCCGACCGTGCTGCGCACCGAGAAACTCGGCAAGACCTACAGCGGCAGCGGCTTTTTCCAGAAGGCCCGCGTCGTGAAGGCCGCGGTCGACGTCGACCTCGACATCCGCAGGGGCGAGACGCTGGGCATCGTGGGCGAATCGGGCTCGGGCAAGTCGACGGTGGCGCGCTGCATCGCCCGCCTGATCGACCCCAGCGAGGGCAAGATCTTCCTCGGCGACACCGAGATCGCGACCATGAAGGCCAACAAGCTGCGCCCTCACCGCCGGCGCGTGCAGATCGTCTTCCAGGATCCCTACCGTTCGATGAACCCGCGCATCACCATCGGCGAGTCGATCATCGAGGGGCCGATGAACTTCGGTCTCAGGCGCGACGAGGCGCTGGCGCGGGCCCGCAATCTGATGGAGACCGTGCGGCTCGACCCCAATTCGCTCGACCGCTATCCGCACCAGTTCTCCGGCGGCCAGCGCCAGCGCATCTGCATCGCCCGCGCGCTTGCCATGGAACCCGAGCTGCTGATCGCCGACGAGGCGGTCTCCGCCCTCGACGTGTCGGTGCAGAAGCAGGTGCTGGAGCTGCTCGACGAGATCCGCGTCCGGCTCAATCTCGCCGTGCTGTTCATCACCCACGATCTGCGCGTGGCGGCGCAAATCTGCGACTACGTCGCCGTGATGAGCAAGGGCCGCGTCGTCGAATACGGCTCGGCCGAGCAGGTGTTCGGCGCCCCAAGAGACGACTACACCAAGGCGCTGTTCGCCGCCGCTCCCGGCCGCAACTGGGAGTTCGGCAAGTTCGCCACGGCGTGATAGGCGCCCGGTCACCACAAGGAAAAGCCAGCTAGGCAACCGCTGCCGAGCCTCCCCCTGACCCGGCGCCGGATCGAACGGCACAACCGTGTCCAGGGAGACTCAAGATGGTCGATAGCGTTTACAAGGTGATCGAGCTGGTCGGCACCAGCACCGAGTCCTGGGAGAAGGCAGCCAAGGTGGCGGTCGAGCGGGCAGCAAAGTCGCTCCGAGACCTACGGGTCGCCGAAGTGGTCGAGCAGGACCTCGTCATCGAAAAGGGCAAGGTCACGGCCTACCGCACCAAGGTGAAGCTCTCCTTCAAGTACGGCGGCGGCAGCTGACCTTCTCCCCCGCGCAAGCGGGTCGGAAGACGGACGGTGCGACAACCTGTCCGGAAAATAGTCGGCTCCTCGACTCGCGGGAAAAAGATCGTTGAACCTCAGGCGCTTGCAGCGACGATGCCCGCAAAAGCGCGATTCGACTTCGCTCCGGCGATTTTCGTAGCGTGCCGGCCATGGTCGATTCCGCCGCCGCCTCCGCTTGGCCCGCTCCCGGCACCACGAATGTCGCGGTCGCTGCGACAGGGAAGGCCAACTTGAAAATGTCGCGCTTGCCGCGACAGCGGGCGAGTCGGGAAGTCGCCGGAAAAGCCCGATGGAACAAGCACTTGCCGTCCTCGGGTGCGACATGGGACTTTCGCCTTAGGGCCCCGAAAAATGTCGCAGTGAGTATCCCAGTCCGATGAAAAAGATCTTTACCGCCTGCCTCGGCACCGAGACCAATACCTTCGCGTCCATCCCCACCGGATATCAGCTCTTCGAGGAGACCTGCCTCTACCGCAAGGCCAGCTACGGCACGAACATCCCGATGTTCGGGGCGCCGCTGGCCGTCTGGAAGCAGCGCGCCGATGCCAAGGGCTGGCAGACGGTCGAGAGCCTCTGCGCCTTCGCCATGCCCGCCGGCAAGACGGTGAAGAAGGTCTACGAGGCCTTCCGCGACGAGATCGTTTCCGACCTCAAGGCCGCGATGCCGGTCGATGCCGTGTTCCTCTCCATGCACGGCGCCATGGTGGCCGAGGGTTACGACGACTGCGAAAGCGACCTGCTCGCCCATGTCCGCAAGGTCGTCGGCCCCATCGTGCCGGTCGGCGTCGAGCTCGATCTCCATTGCAACATCGGCGAGGGCACCTTCCGCGACGCCACCGTGCTGGTGCTGTTCAAGGAATATCCGCATGTCGACGTCTCGGAGCGCGCCGACGATCTCTTCACCGTGATGGAAGGCGCCATCGAGGGCCGCACCAAGCCGGTGATGGCCGCCTGGGACTGCCGCATGATCGGCGTGTTCCACACCACACGCGAGCCGATGCGCGGCTTCGTCGACAAGCTGATGGCGATGGAAGGCAAGGACGGCGTGCTCTCGCTCTCGATCGCCCACGGCTTTCCATGGTCAGACATCAAGGAGATGAGCAGCAAGATCATCGCCGTCACCGACAACGACAGGCCCAAGGCCGAGAAGCTCGCCAAGGAACTCGGCCAGGAATTCTTTGCCATGCGGTCGGTGACACAACCGCCCTATGTCACGCTCGACACCGCCATGGCGCGCGCGCAGTCGCACAACCTGCCCAAGCCCATGGTGCTGGCCGATGTTTCGGACAATGCCGGCGGCGGTGCAGCGTCGGATTCAACCTTCATCCTGCGCGAGCTGCTCGACCGTAAGATCAAGGACGCCGCCATCGCCATGTTCTGGGATCCCGGCGTCGTGAAGCTCGCCTTCGAGGTCGGCGAAGGTGCCGAGTTCGACCTTCGTCTCGGCGGCAAGCTCGGTCCGCAATCCGGCGCTCCCATCGACTGCCGCGCCAAGGTCATCGGCCTCGCCAAGGACGTCTACACCACCTTCGGCGGCCAGCGGAAAGGCACCACGCCGATCGGCGATGCCGCGGCGCTGCAGATCGGCGATGTAACGGTGATCGTGAACACCAAGCGCAGCCAGTGTCACAGCCTCGACTGTTTCCGGAAGCTCGGCGTCGATCCCTCGACCAAGAAGGTCGTGGTGGTGAAGTCGATGCAGCATTTCCATGCGGCCTACGCGCCGATCGCCAGCGAAGTGGTCTATGTCGCCGCCCCCGGCGCTCTGGTGCCGGACTTGTCTCTGCTGCCTTATACCAAGGTCGACAAGGCGCAGTGGCCGTTCGTGGCCGAGCCCCAACACGCATGAGGGGACACGCGTGAGGTGGCTCACCCTCCTTGGCGTGGTGGCCATGGCGCCGGTCGTTGCCGTCGCACAGTCGCCGAACGGGGTCCGCACGCTCGATCCGCCGGGTGCTATCAAGGCGGAAGGCACCTGGAGCCTCGGCGCGCGGGCTGGCGATTTCGTCTTCGTGGCCGGCATGCAGGGCGTGGATCCCACGACCAACAAGCTGGTTCAGGATCCGCAGGCCCGCATCCGCCAGGCCTTCCTCAACATCGGGCTGATCGCCCAGTCGGAGGGCGCCAGCCTGCAGGATTGCGTGCGGCTCACGATCTACGTCAGTGACTTGAAAACCTTCGCGCCCATGGTCGACAAGGCGCAGGCCGAACTCTGGGGCAAGCCGCCCTATCCGCCGCGCACGATGGTCGAGGTCCGGCGCCTGTTCGACGACGATATCGTCGAGATCGACAGCGTCTTCTACGTGCCTAGAAAGCCCTGATTACAGGGCGTTTACACGGCCCGCTCACATTGGTATGGTCCGCCGCGTCGCGGCCCGGGATGGCCGTTTTGTCGTTTAATATCAACGACTTAACGAGGTCCCGCCCCGGCGCGAGGGGCGCGATCCATGAAGATTCTCACCGGCAACAGCAACCGACCGCTGGCGGAAGCCATTTCCGCCAAGCTGGCATTGCCGCTGGTCAAGGCGAACATCCGCCGCTTCGCCGACAACGAGATCTTCGTCGAGATCCTGGAAAACGTGCGCGGCGAGGATGTGTTCATCATCCAGTCGACGAGTTCGCCGGCCAACGATCATCTGATGGAGCTGCTGATTACCATCGATGCGCTGCGCCGCAGCTCGGCGCGGCGCATCACCGCGGTGATGCCTTATTTCGGCTACGCTCGGCAGGACCGCCGGATCGGCTCGCGCACGCCGATCACCGCCAAGCTGGTGGCCAACCTCATCACCAACGCCGGCGCCCACCGCGTGCTCACCCTCGACCTGCACGCCGGTCAGATCCAGGGCTTCTTCGATATCCCGCTCGACAATCTCTATGCCGGCCCGGTGTTCTCGAAGGACATCCACGACACGATGAAGGGTCGCGAGTTCACCGTGGTCTCGCCCGATACCGGCGGCGTGGTCCGGGCGCGCGCCATAGCCAAGCGCATCGACGCCGATCTCGCCATCATCGACAAGCGCCGCGAGGTGGCGGGCGTCAGCGAAGTGATGAACGTGATCGGCGACGTGAAGGGCCGCGACTGCATCCTGATCGACGACATCGTCGATTCGGCCGGCACGCTCTGCAACGCCTCGGTCGCCCTCATGGACCAGGGCGCCAAGTCGGTGTGCGCCTACGTCACGCACGGCGTGCTGTCGGGCGGCGCCGTGGCCCGGGTCGCAGCTTCGCCGATGGAGAAGCTGGTCATCACCGATTCGATCCAGCCCACCGAGGCCGTGCGGATTTCGCCCAACGTGCGGCCGCTCAGCACCGCCTCGCTGATGGCCGAAGCCATGAGGCGCATTTCCGACGAATCGTCGGTATCGAGTTTGTTCGACTGAGGCGTTTTGGAGATCCGGCGATCGGCACCCCTGGAGGCCGCGCCGCGAGTGAGAGAGAGAACACCAACCCAAGGAGAAGTGAGATGTCAGAGACGACCAAAGTCGTCGCGAGGATGCGGGATCGGGCCGGCAAAGGGGGCGCCCGTTCCAGCCGTCGCGAGGGACTGATTCCCGCCGTTATCTATGGCGACAAGCAACCCCCGGTCATGATCGCGGTCGAGCCCAAATCGATCGAGCGCGAGCTGCAGAAGGAAGGTTACTTCAACCATCGGCTCGAGATCGACGTCGAGGGCAAGGGCTACCAGGTCCTGCCGCGCGACGTGCAGGTCGACCCGGTGACGGACAAGCCCCTCCATCTCGACTTTCTCCGGATCGGCCCCGAGTCGATCATCACGGTGCAGGTCCCCGTCCACTTCAAGAACGAAGCGGCCTCGCCCGGCATCAAGCGCGGCGGCGTGCTCAACATCGTGGCCCACGAGATCACGGTGCGCACCAAGGCCGACACGATCCCGGAATACTTCGAGGTCGACCTGACCGGCCTCGAGATCGGCCACTCGATCCATCTCTCGACGATCTCGGTTCCCGAGGGCGTGCGGGTCGTGAGCCGCGACAAGGACGCTACCGTGGCTTCGATCGCTGCGCCGACCGTGGTGCGCGAGCAGGCAGCGGCCGATGCAGCGGCTCCGGCTGATGCGGAAGGTGCTGCGGCGGCTCCGGCGGCGGGTGCTGCACCCGCGGCGGGTGGCGCGGCTCCGGCGGCCGGTGCTGCTCCGGCGGCGGGCGGCAAGGCGCCGGCTCCGGCCAAGAAGTAAGCGCTCGATGCTCCTGCTGGTCGGCCTCGGCAATCCCGGGCCGCGCTATGCGGGGCATCGGCACAACGTTGGATTCATGGCGGTGGACGAGATCGTCCGCCGCCGTGTTTTCTCCCCCTGGCGCGCACGCTTCAACGGCGAGGTGGCCGAAGGTCATCTCGGCGGCGAGCGTGTCATCGTCCTGAAGCCCATGACCTTCATGAACGAGTCGGCCAAGTCCGTGGGCGAGGCGGTGCGCTTCCTGAAGGTGCCGCTGGACCGCATGGTCGTGTTCCACGACGAGCTCGATATCGCGCCGGGGCGCGTGCGGATGAAGAAGGGCGGCGGTGCCGGCGGCCATAACGGCATACGCGACATCGACGCCCATGTCGGCAAGGACTATCGCCGGGTACGCATCGGCATCGGCCATCCCGGCCACAAGGACCTGGTGCTGCACTGGGTCCTGCGCGACTTCGAGCCGGACGAGTGCGACCCCAAGACGGGTTGGGTGCCGAAGCTGCTGCAGGCCCTGGCCGAGGAATCGGCGCTGCTGATCGAAGGCGGCGCCAAGGCGGACGAGAGATACATGAGCCGGGTGGCGAGCCTGGCGCCCGCACCGGATCTCCCGGCGCGTCTGAACCTCAAAGAGTAAAACATGGGTTTCAATTGCGGAATCGTCGGCCTGCCCAACGTCGGCAAGTCGACCCTGTTCAATGCGCTGACCGCCACGCAAGCGGCACAGGCGGCCAATTATCCGTTCTGCACCATCGAGCCCAACGTCGGCCGCGTCGCCGTGCCCGATCCGCGGCTCGACAGGCTCTCGGCGATCGCGAACTCGGCCAAGATCATCCCGACCCAGCTCGAGTTCGTCGACATCGCCGGCCTCGTCAAAGGCGCTTCGAAGGGCGAAGGGCTGGGCAACCAGTTCCTGGCCAACATCCGCGAGGTCGATGCCATCGCCCACGTGCTGCGCTGTTTCGAGGATGGCGACGTGACGCATGTCCAGGGCAGCGTCGATCCGGTGCGCGATGCCGAGATCGTCGAGACCGAGCTGATGATTGCCGACATGGACAGTCTCGAAAAGCGCCTGCCCAACCTCGAGAAGCGCGCCAAGAGCGGCGACAAGGAAGCCGCCGCCGAGGCGCCCGTGGTCAAGAAGGCGCTGGATGCGCTGCGCGAAGGAAAGCCCGCCCGCGACGCCGCGCTGACGACGGACGAACGGCCGGTGTTCCACGGACTGCAGCTCATCACCGCCAAGCCGATGATGTACGTGCTGAACGTCGACGAGGGCTCGGCCGCCACCGGCAACGACCACAGCGCCAAGGCGGAAGCCTTCGCCAAGAGCCGCGGCATGCTGGCGGTGGTGATTTCGGCTGCCATCGAGGCCGAGGTGGCGCAGCTGCCGCCCGAGGACCAGGGCGACTATCTCTCCTCCCTCGGCCTCAAGGAAACCGGCCTCGCGCGCGTGGTGCGGGCGGGCTACCAGCTGCTCGACCTGGTGACGTTCTTCACCGTCGGCCCCAAGGAAGCCCGCGCCTGGACCGTGCGCCGCGAGGCCACGGCGCCGGTCGCCGCCGGCGTCATCCACACCGACTTCGAAAAAGGCTTCATCCGCGCCGAGACCATCGCCTACGACGACTATGTGAGCCTGAAGGGCGAAGCCGGCGCGCGCGATGCCGGCAAGCTCCGCCTCGAAGGGAAAGACTACGCGGTCAAGGACGGCGACGTCTTTCACTTCAGGTTCAATGTTTGAGCCGAGGTTGCACTGATTCCGGCTCTCCGCACGCCAAAGAGCCAAGGATTCCAACGCGTTGCGCCCGCACAAGGGCCCACCTGAATGGGCCAAATGTTGGGCCCGAAGTTGGGCCAGACTTCAGGATTAGCCTTATTCCATGGGCTTTTACCCGACTCCGGATTTCTTCGTTTACACAAACCCCCTGCGCGCTGTGCCTCAGGCGTCGTTAAGTGTCTGTTCGCACGTCATTATCTGGCGTGGCGTTGAGACGGGGTCGTTCTTGGGACTGTCCACGGGTCAGGACCCGCGGCGGCTACACCCTCACGCTCAATTGCGTCGTACCCGCGGCATGCGCGGGCGGGTCATGCCCAAAAGAAAAGGCCGGCGCGGTCCAACCGCCAGCCTGCCAGAAGACATAGCATAAACCTGCTGAACCTGCACATCACGACTGCGTGAGCAAAGGCTGGCAGTGCAAGCACTCGGCTCGCCGATTCAACCGATCCGGATGACTAGGACCGTTCGTGCCCGATCAGTTTCCGCCGAAGGAATCCCGACAAGGCGTCGATTCCGGCCACGGCGATGATGATCAGGATGATCATCAGGCTCGCCTGGCCGAACTCGTAGACGCGCAACCGGTCGGCCAACTGGTAGCCGATGCCGCCGGCACCGACGATGCCGAGGATCGTCGCCGAGCGGGTGTTGGATTCCCACATGTAGAGAGTGGCCGACAGCATATTCGGGAGCACCTGCGGCAGCACCCCTAGCGATATGCCATCGAGCCAACTGCCGCCCGAGGCGCGCACGCCCTCGGTCGGGTTCTTCGAGGCATTGTCGATCGCCTCTGAATAGAGCTTGGCGAGCGTGCCGAAATCGACGATGGCGATGGCCATGATGCCGGCGAGCGGCCCCAGTCCTATGGCGCGGACGAAGACGAGTGCCCACACCAGATGGTCAAGGCTTCGCAATGAATCGGAGAAGCGGCGAAAGCCGAATTGGAGGATGCGTATCGGGAAAGTCGTGCGTGCGCAGAAGAACGCAAGTGGTAGGGCGAATGTGGCGCCGATCAGCGTTCCGAGAAACGCCATCGCTATCGTTTCCAAAAGGGCAAACAGGAATTCCGGCAGATGCTCGATCCCCGACGGCACGAGCATAAGCAGCAATGCGTCGCCCAGCTTGGGCAAGCCTATGAAGAGCTTCGGCCCGATGATCTCCGAAAGCCAGGCTGCATAGGCAAGCACGATGCCGGCGACGGCCCACGCCGCAACCACCCCGACGCGCTGAGATCGCGGGCGGGTCACGGCGGCCAGCAGGTGTCCACTGCGCCCCTTGGCGGCACGCGCAGGCGGCTCTCGTCCACCAAAATCTATGCGGTCGACCGTACCCTCAGGCATGGGACCCCATGAATCCGGCGAGCCTGAGCCGCGCCCATTCGCTCGCCATGTCTATCAACACGACCGCGACGAATACCAAGAGGAGGATCGCGCCGGCGTCGTCGAAGTAGTTGAGGCTGATCGACTCGTAGAGTTCCATGCCGATCCCACCGGCGCCGACGAAGCCGATCACGGTCGCGGTTCGGACGTTGATCTCGAAGCGCCACAGCCCGTACGAAACGAAGTTTGGCAGCACTTGGGGCAGGACGCCGATGACGATTTCGTCGACCCAGGTGCCGCCGGAGGCACGGACGCCTTCGATCGGACCAGGGTCAATATTCTCGTTCGCCTCGGCGAAGAGCTTGCCCTGCGCACCCAACGTATGGACGAGGATGGCGAGGACACCTGCCAGAGGTCCAAGGCCGAATGCGAAGAGAAACAGCAGCGCCCATACGAGGTCGGGTACGGTGCGCGCAATTTCCAGGCCGCGTCGAACGAAGAACACGGTCACTGGCGACGCGCCGAGGTTGCGCGCGGCGAAGAAGCTCAGTACGCCGCCGATCAGGGTGCCCGCCACGGTGGCGAAAACGGCCATCATCACCGTGGTCCAAAGCAGGCGCAGCCACTTGCCGATGCCCCAATACCATTCACCCAGATCGGAGGGTAGAGTCTCGAAGCGAAGCTTCGGGACCATCCCTCCGAGGAATTCGGTGACCCGCGGCAGGCCCTGGACGAGGCGCCAGGGATCGAACTGACTGACATGCACGGCAAAGGCGAGCGCCGCCAGGAATGCGAGCGCAGCGAGGCTGCCGCGCCGCAGCCGGGCGTTGTGCTGTGCCTGCCATGCGACCGAAAAGGCGTCGAGTGGCGCAGGAACGAGAGGTGTCATCGACAACCGACGGGAATGGCGGCCGTGCAATCCGCAGGCCGCATGGCGCGATTCCCGAAGTCCATCTAGCCCTTCTTGCGTTGATCCTTGAGCTGCTTACGCATCTCAATCGTGGTCTCGTACGCCGAGTGATCCACGGGGACGAAACCCTGCGTCTTGCCCTTCGCCACGGCCTCAGCCAGCGCCATGTTCTCCTTGTGCAGGTTGACGAACAGGTCGCGCAATTCGGCTTCGAGATCCTTGGGGATGTCGGCTCGAACGACGATTGGCGGCGGCGGCACCAGAGAGGACTCCCACACGACGCGGATCTGATCGCGCTTGAGCATGCCCTTGTCGATCATCGTCCGGATCTGACCGTAACCATCGCCCTTGGTCGTCCACGTGAAGGCCGCGTCGTACGTCCCGTTCAGGACGCCCAGAACCGACTGCGTGTGTCCGCCCGAAACCGGCGACTTGAAGTAGGAGTCGACTGGCTTGCCCATCTTGTTGAATTCGACGGTCGGCACGAGAAAGCCCGACTGCGAGTTCGGCTCGGTGCGTGCGACTGCCTTGCCGGCGAGGTCCTCGACCCTCTTGTAAGGACTGTCGGCCTTGACGATCAGCACCGAGTTGTAGCCAAGGTTGCCGTCTTGGTCGGTCGCGGTCACCAGCGGCTTGACGCAGCCGTTGCAGTCCAGCCATGAGCCCGAGTAGGCCGAGGGACTCGTCCACGCCATCTGGATCTGGCCCGCGACCAGCGCGTTGTTGATGCCGATGAATTCTGTCGCGGTGAAGATTTTTACCGGCACACCGAGCTTCTTCGATGCATAGGCGGCGAAACCGTCCATCGTCGAACTCGTCTGGGTCTGCGTTTCGACGGGGATCACGCCGAAGCTGATTTCCTTATATTTGTCGCGCCAGTTTTGCGCGGATGCATTGGTGGCCGAAACCGCGAGCACCAGCACGCTGGCCAGCAGGGTCTTTCTCAACATCGCTATGTCTCCCGTTTAAGGTCGGTGAACTTCTTTGCAGCCAATTTCAGGCCGCCTCGCGAACGCCCTCGTCGTCTTCATCGAGAGCGTCGCCGTAGACGTCCGACAACGCGGCATCGCTCAGCGATCCCACCGGGCCGTCGAATACGAGCCTGCCGTCGCGCAACCCAATCACGCGGTCGCAGTAGGCGCGGGCGATCTCGAGGCTATGGAGATTGCAGATGACGGTGATGCCGCGCTCGGTATTGATCCACTTCAGTGTCTCCATCACGAGCCGCGTGTTGCGCGGATCGAGCGAGGCGACGGGTTCGTCGGCCAGGATCAGGCGTGGCGATTGCATGAGCGCGCGGGCGATCGCGACGCGTTGCTGCTGTCCGCCGGAAAGGCGCTCCGCGCGCTCCAGCGCCTTGTCGATCAGGCCGAGATCGTCCAGGGCGGTGGCTGCCCGCAGCCGCTCATCACGCGTGTAAAGACGCAGCAGGCGGCGAATTTGGGGTATCTCGGTACTCGCCCCCACCATCACGTTGGTCAAGACGTCGAGGCGCGGCGACAGATTGAACCCCTGGAAGATCATCGCCGCCTGCGCGCGCCAACGGCGAAGGTCGTCCCCCGATAGCTGCGTGACCTTCCGTCCGTCGAACTGAATGTCGCCGCTCGTGGGTTCGATCAGGCGGTTGATGAGACGCAGGAAGGTGGACTTGCCGGCACCCGAGCGGCCGATGATCGCCACCATCTGACCATTGGGAATCGCGACGGACACGTCGCTCAAAGCCCGCGTTCCCGCATAGTGCTTGGTCAGGCCCTGGATCGAAAGCATACGCGCACGGCCCCCTTCGACGTAGTCGTCGCTTCAGGGCTAGCAGTCCCATATGACAGCGGCGTGTAACCTGGATGACGCTTGTCGTCGGGACGCTTCCGCGCGGTTGATAAATCGTCGCGGCGCCGGCAGCCCCTTCAGGAGCCAATCGGCCCGCCGCCTTTCTTGGTAATGGCGATGACCGATGGCCGGGGCGGTATGCCCTCCTTGAAGTCGGGCCAGCGCGTCGAAGGCTTCTCGAAGGTCGAGCCCGCATCCTCGGCCGGATGTTGGATGGCGAGGAACAGCGTGCCGTCGCCAGGCGCAATGGTCGGTGCGCACACTTCGGCACCGGTCGGGGCCTGGAAGAAGCAACGCGTCAATCCGCGACCGTAGCCCGCCGTGTCGGCGGCATAGACGCCGTCGGCGATGCCGGCGGCAGTCGGCGCGCCGTCGGTGGCGATCCAGATACGTCCCTTGCTGTCGAAGGCACAGTTGTCGGGGCAAGACAGCCAGCCGTTTTCCGACGTCGCCCGGTGATAGCGCGCGCCGGCATCGATGCCGGGCTTGCCGCCGACGATGAAGATCGACCAGGTCCCCTCGGTAGATCCATGCTCGCCAGCCTTGGGCACGATCTCGACGACGTGACCATGGGCGTTGCGGGCCAGCGGATTGGCGCGGTTGACCTGCTGCTCCGTGCGCCGCGTGTTGTTGGTCAACAGCACGTAGACATTGCCGCTCACCGGATTGGCCTCGACGTCCTCGGGACGATCCATCGGCGTGGCCTTGAGCAGATCGGCGGCCACGCGCGTATAGATCAGCACGTCGGCCTGACTGGCGAAGCCGTTCTCGGCCGTCAACGGACTCTGGCCGTGTACCATCGGCATCCACTCGATCTTGCCGTCATCGGCAAAGCGCGCGACGTAGAGCGTGCCCTCGTCCAGCAGGTTCCTGTTAGCGGCGCGGTCGGTCGGGCTCCAGGGCTTGGCGGTGACGAACTTGTAGACATAGTCGAAGCGCTCGTCGTCGCCCATGTAGACGACGACGCGGCCGTCCTTGGTCAGCGCATGGTGACAGCCCTCGTGCTTGAAGCGGCCGAGCGCGGTGCGCTTGATGGGCGTTGCCGTCGGATCGTACGGGTCGATCTCGACGATCCAGCCGAAGCGGTTGGGTTCGTTCGGCTCCTTCTCGACGTTGAAGCGATCGATGTGCTGCGCCCAGGCGTACCAGGTGTCCTTCGAGATGCCATAGCGCTTGTAGGCCTTGGCATCGGGCATCTTCTCGGCGTCGCCGCCGAAATAGCCGTTGAAGTTCTCTTCCGCCGTCAGCCACGTGCCCCACGGCGTCTCGCCGCCGGCACAGTTGTTCAGCATACCCAGCACCTTGGTGCCGGTCGGATCGGCCGAAGTCTTGAGCTTGTCGTGGCCGGCTGCAGGACCCGAGACTTCTATCGGCGTCGTGCCAGTGATTCGCCGGGCGTACTTGCTGTCGGGCACGACCTTCCACGCCGTCCCCTCTCGGGCGATCTCGATCGCCGAGCCGCCGTGCGCGGCCATCTCGATCTCGACCTGCGCCTTGCTGGCTTTCGTCCGGGATGCCCGCCCTTCGCCCATGCCCGCGAACATCAGATTGGTGTTCGTGTATTCGTGATTCACGACCATCAGAAAGCGGTCACCCACAGTGCTACCGGCCGGCAGTGGGTAAAGGCCGATATAGTCGCAGTTGTAGCCGAACTGCTTTTCCTGGGCCGCGACACTCAGGTTGGCGGGATCGAAGGCCGGCGCGCCGGCGATCACCGGATCGCCCCAGCGGATCACGACCTGGGCCTCGTAGCCTTCGGGAATGTGGTGCGTCTTGTCGAGGCCGTGGACGACTTCCTTGAAGGTGAGCGACGAGGGGCCGGTCTCCTGGGCGAGCGCAGTGCTGCCGAGCAGTTCGTGGCCCAGCGTGGCCGCGGCACCGATCCCGAACAGGCCACGCAGGGCACCGCGCCGACCGAGCCGCCGCTCGATCAGATCGCCGATCGACGGTTCGGTGCTGGTGTTCGAACCGACGTTTTCGGAATTGTCGTAGCTGTCCATCCCAATCTCCTTTGATGCTTGGGAGCGAGTTACTCCCGACCCGCGATATCAACACTGCAACTTCGTGTCATTTCCGTTTCAGTCTCGTCCACAGGGCACGTCAGCAAACCGTAGCGCGCCTGCTGTAGCTCCCCGATGCCAGTCATCCTAGGGAGACGATCATGCGCGCCTATCCGTTTCTTGCCGCCACGGCGGTCCTTGTTCTCGCCACGCAGGCGGCGGCGCAGACAAAATACCCCGCCGTTCTCGAAGGGCACGCCATCCTGCCGGCCATGACCCTCGTTCCGCCGCCGGCGGATGCCCCGCAGGAGTTGCAGGTTTCGGGCCGCTACGCCGGCCCGGGCGGCCAGCGGGTCGACGCGCCCGAGACCGTTCCCGCCATGTCGGCGCTCTCGGACAAGGCGGCACCCCGCCCCACCGGCGTCAGTTTCCCGCTGAAGGGCCAGCCGGTCCAGGGACTGTCGGGCATCAAGAACCTGCGCGACGGCACGTTCCTGACGCTGAGCGACAACGGCTTCGGCTCCAAAGCCAACTCGCCCGACGCCATGCTGACATTCCATGTCGTGAAACCCGACTGGAAGAGCGGCGCCGTCGAACGCGTCTCGACCGTGTTCCTGAGCGATCCCGACCGCAAGGTGCCGTTCCGCATCGTCAACGAGAACACGCCCAGGCGATACCTGACGGGCGGCGACTTCGACATCGAATCGATCCAGCCGATCGGCGAGGCGCTGTGGTTCGGCGACGAGTTCGGGCCCTTCCTGATCAAGACCGATCGCGCCGGCACGGTCCTGCAGGTGTTCGAGACCAAGGTCGACGGCAAGACCGTGCGCTCGCCCGATCACCCCGCGGTGGCGATGCCGGCCGTTCCCGGCGCCGTGAAGTTCGAGGTCCGGCGCAGCAAGGGCTTCGAGGGCATGGCGGTCTCGGCCGACGGCAAGTTCCTCTATCCCCTGCTCGAAGGCCCGCTGCTGACCGCCTCGGGCGAGCCCGAAGCCAGGGACGGCAAGCGCTTCCTGCGCATCCTCGAGTTCGATACCGCCAAGGGCGAATACACCGGCAGGAGCTTCAAGTACACGCTCGAGGCGCCGAACAATTCGATCGGCGACTTCAATCTGATCGACGCCACCAGCGGCCTCGTCATCGAGCGCGACGACACCGAGGGCGATCTGGCCCAGTCCTGCCCCGAAGGCGCGCCCAAGGCCGACTGCTTCAACGTGCCGGCCAAGTTCAAGCGCATCTACAAGATCGACATGGCCCAGGCCGATGCCGACGGCTTCGTGAAGAAGGTGGGCTACATCGACCTGATGGACATCGACGATCCGCAGAAGCTCGCCCGCCAGGGTGGCAAGGATGGCAAGCTCACCTTCCCGTTCTTCACCATCGAGAACGTCGACCTGGTCGATGCCGACCGCATCGTCGTGGGCAACGACAACAACCTGCCCTTCTCGTCGGGCCGCACGCTGGGCAAGGTCGACGACAACGAGCTGATCCTGCTGAAGGTCACCGACCTCCTGCAGGCCAAGTAGGGACGGCACCCAAAACACGGGCCTCGCCTGTTTGACCCCGGCGGCGGCCCGGCGCTAGCCTCCCCAAGGTTTCCCTGGGGAGGATCGCCATGTCGACCGCAGCTGCCGCCCGGAGTCGGCCGGCTCAGCCGTTCCGGCTACGCGCTTTCGAAGGCGGTCTCGGCGCCGAGATCGAGGGAATCGCGGTGTCGGCGATCGACGACGCGACCTTTCCGGCGGTCTACGATGCCTTTCTGGCGCACCAGCTTCTGCTGTTCCGCGACCAGGACCTGCCGCCCGGTGACCAGGTGGCCTTCGCCCGCCGGTTCGGCCAGGTGCAGGTCCATGTCATGAACCAGTATCACGCGGGTGCGCATCCCGAACTGTACGCGCTCTCGAATGTCGGGCCCGACGGCAAGCCGAACGGCAAACATCCGGACCGGGGAACACTCGCCTGGCATACCGACGGTTCGTGGCAGCGCTACACGACCAAGGCCACGATGCTCTATGCCGAGGCGATCCCGAGCCGCGGCGGCGGCACGGGCTTTGCCGACATGTACTCGGCCTTCGAGGCGCTGCCGCCGGAAGAGCAGCGACACCTCGCGGAACTGCGCGTCATCCACAATCTCGATTTTTCGCGCAATCGCCGCCACGGCGACGAGCCCATGACCGATGCCCAGCGCACGGCGGCGCCGCCGGTCGAGCAACCGGTCGTTCGCGTCCATCCCGAAACCGGACGCAAGGCGGTGTATCTCGGCGATCACGCCGAGCGCGTCGTCGGCATGGGCTACGGCGAGGGCCGGGCCTTCATCGACGGCTTGAACGAGCGGATCGTTACCGTCTGCCGGACCTATTTCCACGACTGGCGGCCGCGCGACCTCATGGTCTGGGACAACCGCTGCCTGCTGCACAAGGCGGGAACCTACGATCTCGCGAACGAGCTGCGCGTCGTCCGCCGTTGCACGGTGCTGGGCGACACGCCGTCCTGAGAAGAGGCGGGCTCCTGAGAAGAAGCTGGTCGCCGCCTACGGCAGCACGCGCTTCATCCAGCGCGCGGTGCCCTGGCCATCCTGACTGTCGGAGGCTTCGAGCTTGGCGATCACGCGCTCGCGGTCGGCCAGTTCCCGGTTCTGGCTGAGCTTGATCTTGGTTTCGATACGCGAGAGTGGCATGCGGAACACCTTGATCCCGCGCGTCTGTGCCTCGGCATTGCCGGCGGGCAGCCGATCGAGCCCCCAACCTTCGGGCCCTGCGGCCTCGTATTCGCGGGCTAGCGTCGCCAGCACGTCGAGCGCGCCCTCGGTGTCCTCGACGATCTGCGGCCGGCCATAGGCGTGCACGGTCACGTAGTTCCAGGTCGGCACCTTGGCGCCGGGCGTGTACCAGGTCGGCGAAACGTAGGCGTGCGGTCCCCAGAACAGGGCCAGCGATTCCGCAGGGCGCGCGAACAGCTTCCAGTGCGCATTCGCCCGCGCCACATGGCCGATCAGCGAGCCGTGCGGCCCGCCCGTCTCCTGCCACAACAACGAGAGGTGCGTGGTGAGCGGCGCGCCATCCTCGGCCGTCGTGGTCAGCAGCGCCCAGCTATGGGCGCGCATGATCTCGCGACCAACGGCTTCGTCGCCCTCGAAGTGCTTCGGCAGATACATGGTTGATCCGGTGGCTGATCCAATGGGTTGAACGCCGCTGAATTACCATGTCCAATACAACGAACAGAGGGAGTTATTCTCATGGGCGAAGATATCCGGCTTAAGTCGGCGGCTGGCGAAATTGGCGCTTACTTCGCCAAACCCACAGGCGCCACCAAGGGCGGCATCGTGGTGGTTCAGGAGATTTTCGGCGTCAACCAGCACATCCGGAAGGTCACCGACTTCTTTGCCGGCCAAGGCTATCTAGCCATCGCCCCGCGTTTCTTCGACCACATCAAGCCCGGCATCGAGCTCGGCTACACGCCCGATACCATCGCCGAAGGCCGCGGCTACGTGATGACGCCGGGCTTCACCGAGAAGGCGGTACAAGACACCGAGGCGGCGATCCAGGAACTGAAGACCCGCGGTGCGAAGAAGGTCGCGGTCACCGGCTATTGCTGGGGCGGCACCATCTCCTGGCTGGCAGCGACGCGGCTGAAGCCCGACGCGGTGTCGGGCTACTACGGCGGCGGCATCCACGGCGCCAGGACCGAAAAGCCCACCGTGCCGACGCAACTGCATTTCGGCGACAAGGACATGCACATCCCGATGACGCACGTGAACGAGCTGCGCCAGCTCCATCCCAACGTGCAGATCTTCGACTATCCGGCCGACCATGGCTTCCATTGCGACGAGCGCGGCAGCTGGGATGCGGCGGCGTCCAAGCAGGCCATGGCCCGCACGCTGGAGTTCTTCGGCAAGCACGTTGGCTAGTCATCGAGGCGGACCGCGGGCCTCCAGGCCCGCTCATGATCATGATGCGGGCCTGGAGGCCCGCGGTCCCAAGCCATGAAGCGTCCCTCCAAGAAAGCCTTCACACCCGACGCACGCGGCCCCCTGAACGGGGTCCGCGTCGTCGATCTGTCGCGCCTCGTCGCCGGCAACGTGCTGACGCTGCAGCTCGCCGATTTCGGCGCCGAGGTGATCAAGGTCGAGCCGCCCGAGGGCGACACGCTGCGCTCGTGGCGGGTCAAGGGCATCGAGACGGCATGGAAGGTCTATAGCCGCAACAAGAAGAGCGTGGCGCTCGACCTGCGCTCCGACGCCGGCCGCACGATCGTGCGCGAGCTCACCAGGACCGCCGCGATCCTGGTCGAGAGTTTCAGGCCCGGCGTGCTGGAGGACATGGGCCTGTCACCGGCCGAACTGCACGAAATCAATCCCAAGCTGGTGATCGTGCGCATCTCCGGCTGGGGCCAGGACGGCCGCTTCCGCCACAAGCCGGGCTTCGGCACCTTGATCGAAGGCTATAGCGGCTTCGCCTCGATGAACGGCTTCGAGGACCGCGAGCCGGTGCTGCCGCCGATGTATCTCGCCGACGCCACGGCGGCGTTGAACGGCTATGGCGCCGTCTTGGTGGCCTTGCGCGAGGTCGAGGTGAACGGCGGCAAGGGCCAGACGCTCGACCTGCCGCTGTTCGACCCGCTGTTCTCCGTGCTGGGACCACAGGCCGCGAACCACAGGCTGACCGGAGAGGTGAAGGTGAGGAGCGGCAGCCGCTCGACCAATGCCGCGCCGCGCAACGTCTATCGGACCAAGGACGGCCACTGGGTCTGCCTCTCGGCCTCGACCCAGGGCATGGCCGAGCGCGTGCTGACGAAGATCGGCCGGCCGGAGCTGGTGAAGGATGCGCGCTTTTCCACCAACATCGAGCGCGTCAGGAACGGCATCGAATTGGACGGGATCATCGGCGGCTTCGTCGCGGAGCGCGATCTCGACGAGAACCTGCGCTACTTCGACGAGGCCGGCGTCACCATCGGGCCGGTCTACGACATCTCGCAGATCGTGCAGGACGACTATGTGCTGGAGCGCGAGTCGCTGATCGAGATTCCCGACGACGACATGGGCGAGCTGCCGACCCACCCGGTGGTGCCACGCCTGTCCGGCACGCCGGGGGCTCTCAAGAGCGCCGCGCCGAGGATCGGCGAGCACAACGAGGCGTTGCTGAAGCCGCTGCTCGGCCAGGACGAATACGACAGACTGTGCGCGGCCGGCGCCATCTCGAAAGGGAAGAAGAAGTGACATTCAACGCCACGAGGCCCGTCCCGCCCGTCTGGCGCTCGATCCTCTACGTGCCCGGCAATGTGCCCAAGTTCATCGACAAGGCACACGAACGCGGCGCGGACTGCGTGCTGGTCGACCTCGAGGACAGCGTCCAGCCGGCGCAGAAGCCCGAGGCGCGCGCCATGCTGACGGAGACCATGAAGACGGTCGCCAAAAGCGGCGCCGACGTGGCGGTGCGCATCAACCGGCCGCTGCAGCTCGCCATTCCCGACATCGAGGCGGCGGTACGGCCGGGCCTGACGGCCCTCTTCGTCACCAAGACCGAGGGCGTGCAGCACCTCAGGCTGCTCGACGAGGTGGTGAGCGACCTCGAGCGCGCCCGCGGCATGCCAATGGGCGGCGTGGGCTTCGGCGCCATGATCGAGCATCCGCGCGCGCTCGCCCATATCGACGACATCGCCGAGCATGCGCCACGGGTCATCGCCATGATGCTGGGCGGCGAGGACTTCGCCCTCGAGACCGGCTCGCTGCCGACCGCCGACGCGCTCGAACTGCCCAAGCGCCTGGTGGCCTTTGCGGCCCAGGCGCATGGCCTGTCGATGATCGGCGTGATGGGTACCGTTGCCGACTATTCCGACCCCGACGCCTACCGCAAGAGCGCCGAGCGGGCGCGCCGCTTCGGCTTCTCGGGCGGCACCTGCATCCATCCGGCGCTGGTGCAGACGCTGAACGAGGCCTTCACGCCCCCGGCCGAGGACGTGGCCTATGCGCGGAAGCTGATCGTGGCCGACGAAAAAGCCGCGGCCGAGGGCCGCGGCTCGTTCTCGGTCGATGGCAAGATGATCGACATTCCGGTGATCGACCGCGCCCGCCGCCTGATCGCGCGCTACGAGACGATCGAGCGCCGCCTGAACAAAGGCGGCGCGCCGACCGGATCTTAGTGCTTGTCGGACCAGACCTGACGCTTCACCGCGTACATCAGGCCGGCCATTGCCAGAAGGAAGAGGATGACGCGCACGCCGGTGCGCTTGCGGTCTTCCATGTGCGGCTCCGAGGCCCAGGCCAGGAACTCGGTGACGTCGGAAGCCTGCTGACCGAGCGTGGCCTTGGTACCGTCGGCGTAGGTCACCCTGTCGTCGCTGAGCGGCGGCGCCATGGCGATCCGGTGGCCGGGGAAATAGGTGTTGTAGTTGTCGTCCTTGGTGACCGAGTAGGCCTTGATCTGGTCGGGCGTCAGCTTTTCGAACGGCACGTAGCCCGTCAGCAGCGCATAGAGATAGTTGGGGCCGTTGGCGCGTGCCTTGGCCATGACGCTGAGATCGGGCGGCGCCTTGCCGTTGTTGGCGGCGGCGGCGGCGAGGTCGTTGGGGAACGGCTTCTTGAAGCGGTCCGACAGGCGCGCCGGCCGCTCCGCCGGCTGGCCGTCGTCGCCGAGGTCGGAAACCGTGATGTCCTTGATCAGACCCTTGACCTGATTGTCGGTCAGTCCCAGCTCCGACAGATTGCGGTAGGCCAGCAGCGACAGCGAGTGGCAGGCCGAGCAGACCTCCTGATAGACCTGATAGCCGCGCTGGGCGGCCGCCCGGTCGTAGGTGCCGAACGGCCCCTCGAACTTCCATTGACGGGCCGGTGCCTCCGGTGTCGTGCCGGCCGCGATGGCGACAGCACCGACGCCGGTGACGAGGGCGGCGAGCGCAATCGCGCCGGAAACGATCAGTCTACGCATGGCGCTTACCCTGCCTTCTTCTTGAGCACTGCGTCGGCGATGCTGGGCGGCATCGGCAATGGCCGTTCGACCTTGCCCAGGACCGGCAGCAGGATGAGGAAGTGGAAGAAGTAGTAGAGCGTGGCGACCTGGGACAACGGGATCCAGAAACCGGCCGGCGGGTTGGCGCCGCAGAAGCCGAGCACGATCACGTCGATCACCAGAACCAGCATGCACCACTTGTAGATCGGCCGGAACGTGGCCGAGCGGACGCGCGACGTGTCGAGCCACGGCAGGATGAACAGCACCGCGATGGCGCCGAACATGGCAATGACGCCGCCCAGCTTGTCCGGCACCGCGCGCAGGATCGCGTAGAACGGCAGAAAGTACCATTCCGGCACGATGTGCTCGGGCGTCACCAGCGGATCGGCCGGGATGTAGTTGTCGGGATGCCCCAGGTAGTCGGGGGCGAAGAACGCAAACCCCGCGAACACGATCAGGAAGACGACGACGCCGAAGCCGTCCTTCATCGTGTAGTAGGGATGGAACGGCACGGTGTCCTGCGGACCCTTGGGGTCGATGCCGAGCGGGTTGTTCGAGCCATGCACGTGCAGCGCCACGACGTGCAGCGCCACGACCGCCACGATGACGAACGGCAGCAGGTAGTGCAGCGCGAAGAAGCGGTTGAGCGTCGGGTTGCCGATCGAGAAGCCGCCCCACAGCCAGTCGACGACCGACTGGCCGACCACCGGAATGGCCGAGAACAGGCTGGTGATGACGGTGGCGCCCCAGAAGCTCATCTGGCCCCACGGCAGCACGTAGCCCATGAAGGCGGTGGCCATCATCAGCAGGAAGATGACGACGCCCAGGATCCACAGCAGTTCGCGCGGCGCCTTGTAGGAGCCGTAGTACATGCCGCGGAAGATATGGATGTAGACGGCGATGAAGAAGAACGACGCGCCGTTCATGTGCAGGTCGCGCATCAGCCAGCCCTGCGGCACGTCGCGGTCGATACGCTCGACCGAGTCGAAGGCCATCAGCACATGCGGGGTGTAGTTGGTCGCCAGCACGATGCCGGTGGCGATCATGAGGACCAGCATCACCGTGGCGATCGCGCCGAAATTCCAGAAGTAGTTGAAATTCCGCGGCGTCGGGAAGGTGTGATACTCCTTCTCGATATACGAGAAGATCGGCAGACGGTGATCGATCCACGCGATCACCTTGTTGTTGAAAACCGGCGGCGTGCCGTGGGACGAGGCCATTCTGCGAACTCCTGCGCGATCTGGGGCGGCGATCTTCGAGCGATCAGCCGATGCGGACGAGAGCGTCCGAAGCGAACAGATAATCCGGGACGACCAGATTCTTCGGAGCCGGTCCCTTCCGGATACGGCCCGACGTGTCGTAGGCCGAACCGTGGCAGGGACAGTACCAGCCGCCGTAGGGGCCCTTGTCCTGACCCGGCTTGTTGCCGAGCGGCACGCAGCCGAGATGGGTGCAGACGCCGATCATGATCAGCCACTCGCGGCGCACCTTCTTGGCGGTGTCCGTGACGCGCGAATCGTCGGTCTGCGGATCGGGCAGCTCCGACATCGGCACGGCCTCGGCTTCCTTGATCTCCTCGGGCGTGCGATGCCGGATGAAGACCGGCTTGCCGCGCCAGCTCACGGTGATCGCCTGCCCGACCTGGATCGGCTCCACGTTCACCTCGATCGAGGCGAGTGCCAGCGTATCGGCGGCGGGATTGAGATTGTTGATGAACGGCCAGGCGACGGCCGCCACCCCTACGGCGCCGAGGGCGCCTGTCGCAACCATGAGGAAGTCGCGCCGGGTCGGATCGCCGTGACCGCCGGCTGGTACGCTTGTTGTCGCCATTGTCTTCTCTTTCCATCCCCCCGAGGAGATACCGCCCTTTAGAGCGCGAAAGCCCCTTATGTTTCAAGGCTCTGTTGGTCGCAGGTCATTCTGTGACAGCGTGCCGCACGGAGGGTGCTTCCGCGACGCGGACCGGGAGTAGAATTGCCCATGCGCCTGGCCCTTTTTCAGCCCGATATCCCACAGAATCTTGGCGCCTTCATCCGCCTGTCCGCCGGCCTGGGCGTCCCCCTCGACATCATCGAGCCCTGCGGCTTCCCGGTCGACGACAAGCGCATCCGCCGGGCGGCCATGGACTACTACGACCTGGCCACCATCGTCCGGCATGCCTCCTGGCCCAGCTTCCAGCGCGCCCACCTCGAGACCCGGCCGCCCAGGCGGCTGATCCTGCTGTCGACGGCCGGCACCGCCGTCTTCCCCGACGTCGCCTTCCAGGCCGGCGATACCCTGCTGCTCGGCCGCGAAAGCGCCGGCGTGCCGGCCGAGGTCCACGAGGCCGCCGACCTCCGGCTGCGCATCCCCCTGCAGCCGGGCGCCCGCTCGCTCAATGTCGCGCTGGCGGCGGCAATGGTATTGAGCGAGGGCCTGCGCCAGACTGCGGGTTTTCCGCGAGCCCCATGAGCATCCCCCCCCGCACCGCCACCGGCCCCAACGGCCCTTCCCCGCTGCCCGACGAGCAGACTGTCCTTCGCTGGAAGGACAATGCGCGGCACTGGTTCGGAACCCTGCGCAATCGTATCTGCGCCGAATTCGAGAAAATCGAGGACGAGCTTTCCGGCACGCACGCCGAGCTTCCGGCCGGCCGTTTCCAGCGCAAGGAGTGGCGGCGCGACGAAGGGCCCGCCGGCGAGGACCGCGGCGGCGGCACCATGGCGCTGATGCACGGCCGCGTGTTCGAGAAGGTGGGCGTCAACGTCTCGACCGTTTTCGGCGAATTCAGCCCGGAGTTCCGGAGCCAGATCCCCGGCGCCGCCGAGGACCCGCGTTTCTTCGCCTCGGGTATATCGCTGGTGGCGCATCCGCGCTCGCCCAAGGTGCCGGCGGTCCACATGAACACGCGGT
>JAESGK010000220.1_pt1 | contig 38088 bp, 33 predicted proteins | sample 9269681 | NCBI WGS metagenome assembly JAESGK01 (sample SAMN14515347, study PRJNA621673) | algae metagenome | isolation source: Timaviella obliquedivisa GSE-PSE-MK23-08B and co-occurring heterotrophs from... | place: USA: Grand Staircase Escalante National Monument, Utah | collected 2006-08-15
TAGCTCCCTGCAAAAATAGCTCAATGCCAGGTTGATATTAAACAATAAGCCCTCTGCTTCCTATGTAAAGCAGGGGGCTTACTGCTATCAAAAAAAGGTAATCACTCGTAGTATTCAGATAGGCTACTGCTTGTTAAATGTTAACTGCAATAGCATATTAATTTGAAAGCATTTTCTTCTCTGTTTGAACTGACCAGGGTAGCTTGAGAGATTAAAAAAGGAAGAGATCGCGACCACTCGAAACGGCAATAACTAGGATATTGTACTAATGAAGCGAATGCACTTGTGGCCACCTCTTGGAATGCGGCATTGCTCTAAATTTAGACAGCATAAATTGACCTTTGACTGCTACTCAGTGATGAAGCAGCTAGAACAGGAGTAGAAGATAGCCTCAGATACTTTACTAAGATGAGGTGCGAAAACTTGCCAATTGCCTGCGAAAGCTCTCTAATTTCAGTTCGATAATTGTCCCATGGTGAACTAAGCGATCAATCGCGGTAACCGTCATCATTGAGTCGCTGAAGATGCTATCCTACTGACTAAACGGCTTGATTCGCTGTGACCAGCAAACTTCGGCGCTTATAGGGATGGGAGATTAGTTCAAACAACAATTTATAATAAATATACTCTAGGTGCTACCGCTTTGATATGCCAAATAAATTGCTTCTAAGAATTGATCTGAGGTAACTCTAGGAGGAATAGTCTCCAGATAGATAAGGATTCGGGCTTGACGTGCTAGATTCATGCTGAGTTCAGTCCGGGCTTTAGCAGTTAAAAAATCGCGGCGTTGTAGAAATTCTCGAACGATCGCAAAGTCATCTGGTTGGAGTTGGGTGATATCGCTGAGGATGGGAAGTTGCCGAGCCAGACTTTGGGCGCTCTCAGAAAGGGCGATCGCTCGTTTCACAAGCATTCGTTCCTCTTGAATGACCAACGTTCCTGCCACTAAGTCTCCTAGACGTTTTTCATTTTGATCAAATAAAATTAAGATGGCTCCTACAATGAAAAAAGTATCATCAATGGGTCTAAGTAGAGCCCGCAGCAACGCTTGAGTTAGTCCAATGGGTCTGCCATCATCTCGAATGACTCGAATTTGAGCAAAACGCTTGCCAGGGGTTTGACCTTGGTACAAGGTTTCAAATAGAACAAAGTATCCGGCTGAAATAACGAATGTACCTAGGATAGCGATCGCCACGAACCATAGTGCAGCTACGGCGTAGCTATCAGGAGATAGAGTAGTTGCAACTTGTGTTGCAAATAAAGTTCCAAAGAACCAGAAAAAAGAAATGCCTAACAGCACGAGCAAATTATCAATGAGCAATGCCAATGCCCGATTGCCAATACCTGCCAAGGTAAACTCTAGTTCAACGCTTTCTGGGGTAAGCAAAATCACCTTCTTAAACAGATCCAGAGTTGGCATTGCTGGGACACTGTTTGCTGAGATTTCATTAACTGAATCTCTGTTTCCTGAAGTATCTTCTGACTTATCCCTTCGCAGTTGCAGCTTAAGTCCTTCTCGACGATTGCATAAATCGAAGTACAAAACTCCCTTAATTGATTGGGCAATAGGCAAGGTAATCACAATCCCTAGCATTCCCAAGGCGAAACTAGCAAGATAAACGACTGTTAGAGCAGCCGAATTATCAGTGCCTGATAGTCCCACCAAGATCACTTGCAGGATAGCGCTAACAATTTGAAGCGCCACACTGAGTGGAACCATAATTAGTGAGGAGACGAATAACACCATGACCGTATGCCAGATATTTTTCTCGGTCAAAGTCCAACTACGACCCACTGAATCGGCTGGTTTTGTCTCCGGTTCAATGCCATAGGGCAACTCGGCAATGGCAAATCTTGCCGCTACCCACGTCCAAGCGATCGTGAAGAAGAGCACGAGAGCCAAGATGCCGAGGAATAAGGCGATCGCCGTTGCTGGGCTTCGCACGAGTCCTTCTAGCATCCCAAAAGGGTTGTTCTGAAGTGCCGTAAATCCTCCAAGGCTACCAAAAACCAGTGCTAGAACGATCGCTAATGCCAAATACACGCCAATAATTAGGGCAGAGAAGAGCACAAATAGGATTAATCCAATTAACCAGAAGCCCCAAGACCGAGCATTGGTAAAGCGTTTCGCGTCTTTTGCAGTTTCGGGTTCAACGAATAGCTCTTTAAAGACCAACCGAGAAATTGCCGCAGACCCCGCTAAGTACCGCCCAAAGCAATAGAAGCTCAAGACAAACCCTAAAGGAATGAGCAGCAGAGTCGCAATTGTGGCAGGCAACACGGCATAGAAGATGAAGGCGATCGGCACAGCCAAAACCAACAACCCCGCAATCCATAAAACTGTAGTGACAGCAATTCCTGAATATTCCTTAAAGTGAGCACGATAAAGACGAACGCCTGCATTGACCGTGTTGCCTGGGCTGAGCGGTTGAAGCAGTTCGGGATAATGGAGTTGAGACATGGGTGTGAAGGTGAATGAGAGCAGGGCTGTTGTTATGATGCCTGACAGGAGATTAAAGTACCCGTTTCTCTACAGATTGAGTGCAGAAAGATGAACCTTCAACGCTGGATTGCCCGCCGTGAAACAAGCTGGAAACAACTTGATGATCTATTAAAACAAGTCGAAAAACGCGGGCTAAAGTCACTTCAGGCTGGTGAAATTCAGAAGCTTGCTAGTCTCTATCGTTCGGTATCGGCAGATTTGGCGCGTGCTCGCACCCAAGGCTTAGGTCACTTAATGGTGCAAAACTTGCAGGCGTTGACTAGCCGCAGCTATACACAAATTTATCAAGGCGCACGGCGGCAAGAATGGCAGGCAGTTTGGGACTTTGTGCTCTGGGGCTTTCCGGCAGCAGTGAGGCGATCGCGCGGCTACATTGCCCTGGGTACTGCACTTTTGTTGGGAGCAGGGCTGATCAGCTTTTGGGTGGCTTGGCAAGATCCGGCATTTATGGCGTTAGTTGTGCCTGAAGCATTGATTACACAGGTGCGCGATCGTCAGGAGCTTTGGATGGGAAGCATTGTAGGCGTAGAACCATTTGCTGCCAGTAATATCATGATCAACAACATTAAGGTTTCATTTGCTGCTCTTGCAGGAGGCATCACCGCCGGCATCTACACCACTTTCATCATGTTGCTTAATGGCATTTCTTTGGGCGCAATTTCGGCACTAGTGGGGCAAAATAATCTTGCTTATCCCTTTTGGGCATTTGTTTTTCCCCATGGAGCACTGGAACTTCCCGCCATTTTCTTTGCAGCCGGGGCAGGGTTTCTCATCGCCAGAGGATTGTTGTTTCCAGGACAGTACCGCCGCATTGATGCCTTGAAGATTCATGGACAGCAAGCTGCTCACCTCATGTTTGGCATTGTTCCTATGCTGGTGATAGCAGGGGCAATTGAGGGATTTTTCTCACCCAGTCTAGTTGTGCCTAGCTTCTTAAAGTATTTAGCGGGTACAGGATTACTGTTAGCGTTGCTGACTTACCTGAAACGCAGCAAACCTGCCCTTAGTCAACAGTAGTTAAGAGAATGAAAAATCTCAAGCATGGTCTTTTGCCTCTCCTGTTAAGGTTTTGATCCAAGGTGAGAAGAAAACCTGAGAGATGCTCGTGACTTAAAGTTTTACTTACTCAGGGCTAATGACGAGACTCTATAAGAACAACGTATTTCTACTCAACTGTATGGCAAAGAAATGAACTATTTATGAAGATGTAAGTAGACGGGCTGAGTTAAATGTAGGACAACCGTCTCGGCTGTGAGGTGAGGTCAGCAAGATAGTTATCTCACAAACCGTACATTTAGTTGTGCCTGCCTACTGAAGTAGATCTACTTTATTTGGCTGAGGCAAATGGCTAATTTTGATATCTTCCAACCGAATCGCCTTCTAAGTGCGGGCAATGCAGGTGAGTTGGTAGCTTGGACAAAGCAGTCGCTTGAAACAGGGGTTGAGGTTTTGCTGATTGATTTTTGTGAAGTGATGTTTATGGATAGTAGTGGGTTGGGAACGTTGGTGTCGGCTTTGAAGTTGGTGCAAAAGGCTGAGGGACGACTGGTAATCTGTTCATTAGGTGGGCAGGCTCTAATGCTGTTTGAGATGGCTGGCATGGAGAAGCTATTCGAGACCTACAGAAATCTTGATGAATTTAAAAGTGCTTTGTCAGGAGCGTAGACTTCTCCTAAAAAAAAGTCTCTTCTTCGACTGGACGAATGATCGCGGGCTTCTCTCCGACTGGGCGAAAAATGGCTTCTAGTGCTTTTTGTAGCGTATCTGCCATGACAATGCGATCGCGGTAAGCCACGATGACTTGCACTAGAGTTGGAAGCTTGTTGTACTCTGCCTCTAAATAGAGGGGTTCGACGTAGAGGAGCGATCGCTCTATGGGAACCACCAATAGATTGCCCTGTACTGCCCGCGAACCTTGCCGATTCCACAAAGAAATCTGTTGAGAAATGATTGGATCTTGGTTGATTCGTGCCTCAATTTGTTCAGGGCCATAGATCAATCGCTGTTTTGGAAGCGTATACAGCCGCATTTCTCCGTATTGATCGCCATCTGAACGGGCAAAGAGCCAGGCAATGAGGTTATTGCGTTGGGCAGGCGTAAAGAGACGCAGCAGAATAAATTCTTCGCCCTGCTGGCTACCCGGTAACTTGGTAATGAGGTAATAAGGTTTAACTAACTGTTGCTCGGCATCATAGATTTCATTGGGGGCTCGCCACTGGTCTTCTCGGTTATAAAATACAATCGGATCGGTCATGTGGTAGGTCATTAAATGATTTGATTGCACCTCATATAAATCTTGCGGATATCGAATATGTTGACGCAGTATTTCTGGCATTTGGTCTAAAGACTGGAATACGTTGGGGAACACTTTCTTCCAGGTTTGAATGATGGGATCTGATTCGTCTGCAACATAGAAATTGACTGAGCCATGATAGGCATCAACTACTACTTTGACAGAGTTGCGAATGTAGTTAAAAGGATGGGTGAGTGGATCGGAATAGGGATAGCGATCGCTCATTGTATAAGCATCAATCATCCAGTATAAGTAGCTTTCATCAGTAGAATTTACATCACTAGGATTGGGAAGATCTGTTCCTTTCTGCTGCCATTGTTTGCCTTGAGTATCTGCAACCACTAAATAGGGGTTGCTGTCGTAGCGGAGGAAGGGAGCGATCGCCCTAATGCGTTGATTAATGTTCCGTCGGAATAATACTTTAGTTTGAGGCGTAAAATCATTAGTCAAAATCATCTGCCAATCTCGCAAATGTTTTCCTAAGATCAAGCGTTGCCAAAAATTACCAATGCCGACTCCGCCTCGTCCGTCATAGGTGCTGTAAACATTGTCGCTGCCACTGGGATAGTCGAGTTCTTTTACCTGTGTCTGGGTCATGACATAGGTATCGGTCATTTCTCCATAATAAATGCGAGGTTTACCGATCGGAATATAGTTTCGAATGCGAGGCTCGATCGTCATAGGTTCTATCCCTTGCACTAAATACTCGGGTAAGCCTCCTTCTCTAGCAGTGTTCACCGGACTGAGGGTAAATCCGTACCCATGAGTATAAATTAAGTGTTTATTGACCCAGGTTTGGGCAGCGACAGGAACAGCGCCATAATCAAGTTCTCGCGCTGCAATTAAGACCTGCTGTGGTGCGATCGTGCCGTTAGCAGTAGGTAGAAGATAGCGATCGATATCTGCATCTGGAAATTCGTAATAGAGGCGAATGCGCTGGAGTTGGCGATTGGTCGTTAATAGGGGGCGGGTATCCCAGAGGCGAATGTTTTCTACGGTTGGGCTATTCTTTTTTAAGTCTTCGATCGTCAGCCCGTTGTTAGGATCAAACGTTTCTATCTTAATGTCACTCAATCCAAATGCTTGGCGAGTTGAGGCGATCGCATGGTGAATATAAGGCTGCTCTAGCTCTAATTCGTTAGGCTGAACCACAGCACGTTGAACGACGGTCGGTAAAATTAGTTCGCCAAGTATAGAGAGGGTAAGAAATATGCCAACCCCCCAGAGCGGCAACAAGTTTTTTTGGAAAGCAATCTGTTGCAGCGATAATTTTTGGAGACCTGGTTTTGCCGATCGCAGGCGAACAGATTGATTTAGTTTTTGGGGCGATTGGTAAGCTGCGGCTGTCCATAACAACCCTAATGCTACGATGCTCCCTAACCCCGTCAGCAAGTTGTAGGTCGTTAACTGAATGTTGGCATTGGTGTAGCCTGCACCAAACACAACCCCATCGGGTCTGTAAAGCAAACGATAGCGATTGAGCCAGTTTGTAAAAGTAATCACGCCTAAAAACACAGCACCCACACCATAAAGGTGGCGTTTCTGAGAATCGGTAAAGCCTGTAAAATTGCCTTGACTGAGGCTATCTCTTGACAAAAGATAAATCAGGCTGACCGAGAGTAGGGCTAGGGCAGAGAGCCCCATAAACCAGAACTCTAACAGTTCCCAGGCAGGTAGCGCAAAAATATAGAAGCTAATATTTTGACCAAATAGTGGATCAGTTTGATGAAAGGCAGTGGGTGAAAATGCCGCGAGTAGGGTTGACCAATGTTCTGATAGAAGTAGTCCAAAGCCTAAGCTGATGAGTACGGCGATCGCGCCCAATAAAATTTGCGGTGAAACGAGAATGGCGATCGCGATGCCCCCCAAGAGTGCCAATTGCCAAGCTTGCTTGCCCCACATTTGAACGGCTTGCCAAAGCTTGCCTAATCGTAGTTCTACTAGCGGAGTTAATGGCTGGTCGAACCCATTGCGCCAATATTCTGCAACTAACTGTCCTTGATAAACCAACAATCCTGCCACGCATAGACTACCCAACAGCGTCAACGACAACAGTTTGGCGATGCCCATACTGCCCCAAAAATTAGGACGATCGCCTTTGAGAAGCTGAGCAGATTCGACGTTTTTACGAGCGATTGATCCGTTTATGCCCAAAAAAACTAAGCTTATGACCACCACTAGGGCTCCCCCTAATCCCTGGGTTCCTAGCCTGAGCCAAAATATGCTCAAATACCCTACCTCTGCAAACCATTGCCCTTCTGCCCACAGAAATGTCAGCAAATCGCAGGCAAACAAGATACCGAGGCAGAAAATGACGCGTTGAAGAAATTTAGGATGTTTGATGTTCATAGGCGAAATTTAAGCAAAATTTTGAGTTGAGTGGCGATCGCTATCTGTTATGATAAGGCTGATGCGGATGTGGCGGAATTGGTAGACGCGCCAGATTTAGGTTCTGGTTTCGTAAGAAGTGAAGGTTCAAGTCCTTTCATCCGCATATAAATCTTGATTCGAGCGAAAATGCGCTAGAGCGCCTTTATACTAGCTGTGTATCCTTCAGCGTTTATTTTTTGAAGGCTATCTTTTAGGATGGAGCAGTTTATCGCAACGCTCATGACGATTCAGTGCATCGTATTACACCCGATCATATTGCAGCCAGTGTTCCAGCACATTGCCCCGGCAACCGCGGCTTGCATGGGAGCGATCGCTCTATTGCTTGTGGGTTTATTGCCCTATTTATCTAGACTTTTAGCAAATCGTCTTGCCCCTAAAATTCAAGGCATTAAGCCTCTCTCCCCTTCTCAAAAAAAGCAATTGCGCCAACAGTTGCTTCACCAAGTTAAAAGAGAGGTAGCCCAATCAACCACTCAGCCAGGACTTTCTGCCTCACTTCATCTCCTGGGTCGTGAACTGCTTTGGAATGGCGAACTGCGAGTTGGTCAAAAAGCTGTAAAATTGACGACTACTCGGCACATGCTAGAAGCATTTCAGCAACCACAACTGGCAAAAAGGCTATTGATTTTAGGGGCTTCAGGGGCGGGTAAAACGACGTTGCTCATGAACTTTGTAGAGGCATGTTTAGCGCGATCGTCAGCACACTCAGATCAACCTTTGCCCATCTTACTTAACCTTAGTAGCTGGACAGAGCAATATTTGTCTTTTGAACAATGGTTTCTCATAGAGCTAAAAGCAAAGTATGGGCTTTGTTTAGATGTAGGACAGGATTGGCTAGAAACCCATCAGTTTTTACCTTTTCTAGAGGGTTTAGATGAGCTAGGCAGGCAACTTCAGGATGGCTGCTTAGAAGCAATTAATCAGTTTCAACAGACGTTTCAACCGCCTGGGTTAGTGGTGTGCAGTCAGACAGAAACATATCAGCATTGCGCTGTTTCACTCAATGTAATTAGCACCCTTTGGCTTCAACCTTTAACTGTCAGACAGGTGCAAGCCTATCTAGAGGCGATCGCTTCAGCATACCCCCAAGGGGTCGCCCAACCTCAGATTTTGCAGACTATTCACAAAGATTTGAATCTGATGCGCTTAGCTCAGTCGCCTCTGCTGCTGCATCTCCTGCTGTTGCTCAATCCTACCTGCCCTGTTAACCACGCCGATGATTTAATAGCACTCTATCTTGAAAAATATTTAGGACGAGATAATTTCTATTCTGTTTCACCGACTGGGCAAGAGCCTCAGCCATCCCAAACCCTGCATTGGCTAGGGTGGCTGGCTAGAAACTTACAGAAGCGTGGGCAGAGTGAATTTTTAATTGAGCGGATGCAGCCCAGTTGGTTGGCGAGTCAGGGACAGCGACGGCTGTATCGAATCGGTGTGGTGCTGATGGCAGGAGGAGTGGCGGGAGCGATCGCCACTGTTACCAATTTGATCAGCAATTTGGGGATCACTTCGCCTGTGTTTTGGGGCTTAATTGCAGGCGCGATCGCGGCATTTCCTAATCAGATCAACTTTGTAGAAACTCTTTCCTGGTCACGAGACCAAGCCCGACGAGGCTTACTCATCGGCTTGCTACAAGGAATTATCGGTAGCCTCTGTCTCGGAGTATTTCTAGTTGCCATTTGTTCAGTTATTTTTATGGTGGATCCCATTCACCTTAAAACTATTAAAGCAACTTTAAACTCAGGAAGCACCTTAGGCTTAGTTATTATTGTGTCAACTGGTTTGATGAGTGCATTACTGACCGGGTTGTTGGGCAATACCCTTGAACGTCAAACACCTCTAAATCATGGAATGTGGCATTCGGCAAAGAACACACTCATCCTTACCTTGATAGGTTTTGTGGTGGGCTTATTAGTCAGCGGCATCTTCAGCAGTATTGCAAACATTTTCTTTGATCTTGTTAGCTCTATTGTGTTTATTCCGTTAATGTTTCGTATTCTCTACTATCCTCCTGTCCTGCTGAAGACAGGACTAATGATGGGCTCTATCAGTGGATTAATAGTTGGCATTTCTTGCCTTCAGCATTTTATTTTGCGAGTCATGCTATGGTACAACGGCTCTATTCCTTGGAACTACGATCGCTTTCTCAAGCATGTTACCCAACAAATGCTCATGCAACGTTTGGACGGTCGCTATCGCTTTACTAATAGTCTCCTGCGCAATCATCTGGCGCGTTCCTACTCTTTAGTTTCATGCTCTTCTGTTAAGTGTTCTGAGGTATCTGTTATGGGTTCAAAAAATACCTGATAAGTAGCTGAGGGTGTTAATTGATTAAGCAACTTGAGATGAGCTTCTGCATCTGTGCGATCGCGAAATCTAGCAACCACGGTTGATCGTGTTTCAGGCAGTAAACGGAGAATGCACCAAGGATGAAGATGATCTTGATAGGTCATGGGGTTGGTGGTTAAGGGATTCAGGTCAAAAAGTATACTTACTGCCTGAAAGCATTGTACCGGAAGGGGCAGAATTAACCTTTAAGACAAAGTAAATTTTAAGACTGACTCTGGTAGAGAATCACATTGAAGTAGCCTCAAACGTTCTCCCGCGTTGCGGCTGTCCCCAAAGTACTGTTTCTTGCTTATAAATTGCAATCCCTGGCTTTGCGCCCTTCGGTTTATAAACTAGCTTAGGCGTGGTGTAAATTACGGGCGCTTGGTCACTTTGCCGTGCTCGACTGTAGAACGCTGCCAAATCTGCTGTGAACTGTAAGTCTAACTCGTCAGCGATCGCCCCTGGCTCTAGCCGCAGTAGCACATGGCTACCTGGAATTTCTTGAGTGTGGAACCAGAGGTCATAGTCGCCAGCCAGCCGAAACGTTAGTTGATCATTTTGGCGATTATTGCGTCCAATCAGCACCTCATGACCACCGGGAGTTTTGTAGCGTAAAAAATTGGTGCTAGGCTGACTGACGTTGCGATAACGTTGTTCAGGATCATCTAAATAATTTTGCTGCACCAATTCGTCACGCACTTCAGTTAACGATTCTAAGTCTTCGGAGGTACGGTACTGATCAAGTTGGGTGATGGCGACTTCGACTTGTTCAAGATAGTCAATTTCGGTTTGCACTTCTGCTAAAAGTGGGTCTAAGGCACGGCGCGATCGCTTTAACTTTTGGTGGCGTTTGTAAAAGGCTTGAGCGTTCTGCACAGCATTCTTTTCTAGATCAAGAGGAATGTTCACAGGCTGATTCGTTACAAAATCTGTTAGTGTAATTTGTTTCATTCCGGGCTGCCATTCATGCAGGTATGCCATCAGTAAATCAGCACGTTCACGATATTCGTCAGCTCGATCGGAAAGCTGCAATCGTTGCCGGAAGTCCTGCGCTTTAACGTAAAGCTTTTTAAGTAAGTTGCTTAACCGTTGACTAATTTGGTGACGAAGTTGAACAAACTCTTGTTGGCTAAGTTCATTGGTGTAGTAACGGTGCAGAATAGCTTGCAGGCTTTCAGATGGTTGGCGAGAGGGCTGAACTCCCCAGCCCAAAACGGTATAACCCTGCTCTAGCCAGCCCGGTTGAAACTGCTGATTTTCTAATTGGGTTAACCATTTCTGCCAGCATTCAAACAACCTTTTCCACTCAGTTTGCGTGAGGCGATCGCTGACTGCATGATCTGAAATTCCTGCCGTCCGAAGCATCGACAACGCCAAGGACGAGCTTAAACCTCGATAGCTTTTCAACAAATTCCGCTTTAATTCTCCAGGTACTAAGTTAATTCGTTCCTGCCACCGCTCTTGCGATTCGTCCAAACGAGGGATGGGATTTGTTAAAACGGGCGGAATTTCGTAGGGCTGCCCGGTTTGAATGGGGCGAACGCTAGATTGTTGATTGCTGACTTGGTGAGCGGCTGTAACAATCAAGTGATCAGATCCTGTCAGAATGACGTTGCTGTAGTTGCCCATAATTTCCACATAAACATGCCACAGGGTTGCATCACCAGGACGATGGGCAAACTGTAAATCGATCACTCGCTCCCAAGGGGCGATCGCCTCTATGCTGACTAGCGCTAATCCACCTAACTGATGCCGTAGCTGCTGGCTAAAAGTAAAGGTATCAGGCGTGCGAGGTGGCGCATCTGCCATGCAAACTCTCGCGGCTTGTGGATGCCAGGAAATGGTTAACCATCCCCGACGCTCTAAAGTGCGTAACGCGATCGCAAGGGTATGGCGATCGCGCTGGTAAACTTGCTCTAAACGTGCAGGCAACCATTCTGCCCGAAGTTCGGTGCAGGCGGCTGTCAGAGTTGTGAAGTCAACGGGTTGCAAAATAAATAATAGGTAAAGGAATAAAAATAAGACTCTGGTGAATTCTATCTAGATAACTTCTCAGGTCATCTAAGATTTAAACATAGGAATAAAACTTAGATATAGAATAACCATCTTTCTAGCATTAGCACTGTTATTTCAAATCATAACCACCGCTTAATACAATAACTGAAATCTCTTCTTCCTTCATATCGCGTATATTTTCTTCCTTCATATCGCGTATATTTCAGGCAAATACCTGAAGAATCACCCGATAGGATGATGCAACTGGGTGAAGGATATTCCGTCTTTTATTACCTACAATGTTTGGATACAAGTCTGTGATTTACTAACAATTTTCAAGATTTTGCAAAAGTAAATGAATTAGTGGGTAAGCAAACTGATGTCTCTTTCTTAACTGCTTGATTTGTCTACAGTCCATAGAGAGTAGACTCTTAGCACAAGTGAGATTAGAATAGCATTTCTGGTTTGTTCAGAGTTGCTCAAGTAAGTTTTGTGAAAGGGGCTTTGAAGGTGATTTTATTGTGAGTAGAGAAGACTTTAACGAAGAATGGTTTCGTTAGAAATGAGCTTGAAGGTCGAAAAAAATGCCGATAACATGGAAGTTAGTCTCATAGATATAGTTCTCTGACCTGTCGTTTCTAGATTGCTCTTGTTTTCATCTTTCTAAGGTCGCTGCCATAAAAACAGACACTTGTTGGTCACTACTTTAACTATCCCCTACAAAAAGCATTTTACTTCTATGAGCAGTATCAACAATCAGCTAGCAGCTCAAAAATCTCACGTCGGTATTACTATGGACATTAAGTTGATTAACATTGGATTTGGCAATATTGTCTCTGCAAATCGAGTCATTGCCATTGTTAGCCCTGAATCTGCGCCCATTAAGCGCATTATTAATGATGCTCGCGATCGCGGACAATTGGTCGATGCGACCTATGGTCGTCGTACCCGTGCCGTCATTATTTCTGATTCTGGACATGTTGTTTTATCGGCAATTCAGCCTGAAACTGTGGCAAATCGCTTTGTCGTCAGCAAAGATTCTAATGGAGACAATTAGTTTTAAGTTTTAGGGATGCTATCGTTAGATTCTGAAAAGTGGTTCTAAAAAACTCTCATTGAGATATATTTTTAGTAAGCAAGAATACAGTTCGCGATCGCACACTCTTACATTCACTGGGGCTATGAGAACAGGCAGACTAATTGTTTTAACAGGGCCTAGCGGGGTCGGTAAGGGAACTCTACTGCAATCGCTCCTCAAGCGACACTCAGAGCTTTACTTGTCTACCTCGGTGACGACTCGCACGCCTCGGCTGGGCGAGGTCAACGGCAAAGACTATGAATTCGTGAGTCGCCTGGAGTTTGAACGGATGGTGACGGCAGGAGAACTCTTAGAATGGGCTGAGTTTGCTGGAAATTGTTATGGAACGCCTCGCTACCCTGTGGAACAACAGATTCGGCAGGGTAGATGGGTGGTGTTAGAAATTGAGCTAGAAGGGGCTAGACAGATTCGCCAAACTTTTCCAGAGGCGTTTCGCATTTTCATTCTGCCGCCTTCAATGCCTGAACTAGAGTTCCGCATTCGTAATCGGGGAACTGAAACGGAAGATGCGATCGCTCGTCGTTTGGAGCGGGCAAAGGCAGAAGTGAATGCTGCGGATGAGTTTGATATGCAGGTGGTGAATGATGACCTGGAGAAAGCTTTGGTGCGAATTGAGGATGCGCTGTTTATGCCGATGGCTTCTCGATAGTCAAGCTACTTCTATATTCCTTCAGTTTTGACGGCTTCTAATTCTTGTCGTACTTTAGCAGCACGTATGGCTGTATTGAGCATCCCCCAGAGTAAGCGTCTGATGGTATTAAGAAATGGTGCGGCACCTTAAAGACACAGCACCATCAACGTTGGGTCGAATTTAGTAGAAGGGCGATCGCATTTCAAAAGCTATTTAGCCCCTTCGTGCATAACGCTCAACATGAAGTTAATACGCTGCTCTAAGTCAAGCTTTTTGATCATTGCTGAAAACTCGTCTGTCTCAGAAGGTAATTCATAATCAGACGGGACTTGAATGATTGTGCCGTTCTCCATCCCCTTGGAGAGCAGCAACCAAACTTCCAAACGAGCATTAGGACTCAGAGCATTGTAGGCACGACAAATTTCTGTGCCTGCACCTTGGAGAAGATCACGTTGGGCTTGCAGTTGCTCTTGAGGAGACAATGCCTGAATTTGGTCGAATACTGCTTGACCAACAGCTTCTACACTCGGAGGAGGTGCTGGATTTAGCTCATCTTTAATATCCAGGTAGCCGTACCAAAGTAAGGCAAGTTGAGTATCTACATCAAAACGTTGAAAAGCGTCTAAAGCGGGTTTGGTATTTTGATCAACTGTGTAGGTCATAGAAACTCCAAGAAATGAATTGTTTTTCTGGCTGGCAATGATTGCTCAAGAGAAAAGCTCTCCTGGCTTTCTTGGACAGGCTAACGAATGCATAGCGCAGAACAATCCTACAGAAGATAGAAACGGAATCCACTTCATAAGACGGATGCAGATGACGCTCGCCCATTGTTTCTCCTCTTTTCCTATTCTGTCCTAGGTTTACGGTGTCCTCAATTGCTGAAGAATAGATTGGGTGAAGGGATGCTTAGAGAGATTTGTTTAGCGTGAGTTCAGGTTAGTTTGACGATAACGATCGCCCTGGTCGACCAGACTACGGAATAAGTTATTTGCTCAAGTGCTACTCTGCGATCGCTTGTGGAATTGTTCTTGCAGTTTTGGCTGCTTCTATGCCTTGTTGCCTAGAAGATTCACTCATCATAAATTTCACTTCTATGACCAACTTTATCGATGAAAAGGATACTTTCTTCTATGTTGAATTCATAGATGACTCGATAATCTCCTATTCTGAGTTTGTAGAATCCAGAGAGATCTGCGGTGAGAGGTTGTGGCGTAATTTGTTCAAAATTTTCGGCGAGCCAGTTGATTTTAGCGATGATTCGTTTTCGGTTGGTGACGCTTAATTTCTCTAGGTTGGCGATCGCTTCCGGTTCATATTCAATCGAATAACTCATGAATTGTTTTAGCCAAGCTTTTCAATCGCTTCTATGGCTGGAATTCCGCGCATTCCGCTGGCTCTGCGCTGCTGAATGTGGAGCAACTGTTGTTTGACTTCTGCTTTGAGTTCTTTTCCTGCGTCGGGGTCTGGTAGAAGTTCTTGAAGTGCTTCTGCGACGGTTTCTTTGATGAGTTCTTTAAGTTCATCGGTGGTGAGGTCTTTAACTTGCATTTTAACTTCGCTCCAGAACAGTTTCTTTGCTCTAGTTTAAGGGTTTTAGCCGTCTAGCTCCGCCATTAGGTCTATAACGCTCCCTCTACGGATGTTGCCTGTGGCATAGTTTTGTTCTGATTCTGCCACTGGCTGAAGCAGGGCAAGCCAGCAGTCTTGCCACAGTAGTTCTTCATCTCGTTGGGATAGGTCGTTTCTGCTGCTGGCTCCCATACCAATTGAAGGGGGGGAGAGGAAAGTTTTGCTGGGAGAGGTAGATCTCGACGGCTTCTTGAATTAACTCAAGGGACGATCGCCCTGTTTGATAAGAGAGGCGTTCTAAGGCTGAATTCAGAGTTTCAGAAAATTCGATCTCGGTTGGTTTCACAATGACGATCGCCTCAAGCAATATGAAATTCATTTTATTGTATGCAACTGGAGAGGGCTAGGCGATCGCTACTCCATGATTTTACGGTGTCCTCAATTGCTGAAGAAGGGATTGGGTCAAAGAATGGTCGGAGAGGCGATCGCCGTGCCCTGCTTCTAGTGACTGTTGCAAGCAAGTATAAAGGTTACTAAAAACAATGGTCATATTGGGATGACTTTCGCCCAAACGAGGAAACAGAATTTCTAATGCCTGCACATACAAGGGTTCCGCCTCACTGTAGCGCCCTTGCGAATCGTATAACGCTGCCAAATTGTTGAGACTGAAGGCGGTGTCGGGATGGTTTTGCCCTAGTTGCGATCGCCAGATTTCTAGGGCTTGGAGATACAGGGGTTCCGCCTCACTGTAGCGCCCTTGCGATTTGTATAATAGTGCCAAATTGTTGAGACTGGTGGCGGTATCGGGATGGTTTTGCCCTAGTTGCGATCGCCAAATTTCTAGGGCTTGGAGGTACAGGGGTTCCGCCTCACTGTAGCGCCCTTGCGAGTCGTATAATGCTGCCAAATTGTTGAGACTGGTGGCGGTGTTTGAATGGTCATGCCCCGCTTGCGATCGCCAAATTTCTAGGGCTTGGAGATACAAGGGTTCTGCTTCGCTATAGCGGCCTTGCGACCTGTATAACTCTGCCAAATTGTTGAGACTCATGGCGGTGTCTGGATGGTCTTGCCCCAGTTGCGATCGCCTGATCTCTAGGGCTTGGAGATACAAGGGTTCTGCTTCACTGTAGCGCCCTTGCGACTCGTATAATCCTGCTAGATTGTTGAGACTGGTGGCAGTGGAGGGATGGTCTTGCCCCAGTTGCGATTGATAGATTTCCAGAGCTTGGAGATACAAGGGTTCCGCTTCACTGTAGCGCCCTTGATCTTGGTAGAGTCTACCGAGCCAAACCAAACTACTCGCGACTGATTCCTGCTCTCCCAGCTTTTCTCGCAAGGCGACAGCTTTTTGAAAATAGTTCGTCGCTAGTTCAATTTCTTGGGGGTAATCTTGAGCATTGCCTTGTTTGACACGTTGGGCATAAATGCGCCCAAGTTGATGATATAACGTGCCTAAAAGGGGATCATTGGGGCGACGGGCCTCGGTTTGGGTAATCAGGGCTTGTAGATCGGTGAGGGGAATCTGAATTTCATCTCCATCGGGTAAGCCTAACTCGGCAAAAGCGGGGCGTAAGTCGTCTAATTCACTAACTAGGAAGGTATTGGGCTTGGCAACGAAGCGAAAAACGCCTTTGCGCCAACTCCAAAAGTCGGGGGCTTCTTGGCTGAGGGCTGCCATGAACTGGTGAGTTACCCACAGCACAATGGGAAAGTGGAAAGCGGCTAAAGCTTCTCGCGTCCACTGCAAGTAGCCCAGGAAAGTTGACTGCTGCGAGGGTTCTGCGGGATCTAATTGGAGGAAAAATAACTGTTCGATGCCCAAAACTGTAACGATCGCGGGTTCTCCCTGTTGAAGCAAGGGCGATCGGGCGACCAGTTGGACGAGGGCACGGTGCAAGCTTGGATCTTGGAGATCAAGGTGTACCTGAAAGCTGTGAATATTGGGAGCTAACTCAGCTTCGTAGCGCTGCACAATGGCTTGACGGAGTTGGGGAGAATCGCAAGCGGCAATGAGCAGAGAAGATATGCCCTGTCCCGCTTCTAGCGATACCAACAGATCATCGTAGGCATCTTGGTTGTCTGGATCAATAGCAGGCAGGACATCATTCATGGAATTAACTTCCGATCTTTCAAAAGCTCCACCACAATTGGATGGGTGTTGTACCAAATTTTGCGATTACGATATTCCAAAATATGTAAATTATGGAGCAGATCTAAGAATTCCTTCTGTGCCGGATCTTCTGGTTCTAGATCGGTATAGGTTTTTTGGAGAATCTCATAGTCCACTTTGCCTAATCGGATTGCAAAGTCATTCCGAAGTTTGTTCACGGCTTCGTCTAAAATATCTGCGTTGATTTGCAACGTTAGCTGGTTTGGATCTCGACGAATCAAGCGTAAACAAATGCGGCAAGATTCACTCGCAATCCGAATCAGTTCGCGCAATACGCCGCCGCTGTAGCGGATTAATTGTTCTGCGGTGGCGCGATCGATCAGGGTGTCGGGAATACGACGGTGGAGAATGGTGCAGAGCGTATCTAGAATCTCTGCATTAATGGAGGCACTGGGGTCATTAGCGAAGTCTTTGGCAAATAGTTTGATGACGGGCATGGTGATAATCTGCCCGTTGGTTTCGGTTTCTAGGGTGGGCAGAATGTCTTTGTCGCGCAAGATGGCGATCGGGACGGTGTAGATGATGTGGAAGCCAGGCAGACACAGGGTTTTGATGTTGTCTCGAAAGATCGGTTCGACAACAGATAGATTGAGTTTATCTAAATCGTCGATGATGACGAGGAGGCTCTTTTGGGTTGCGTCTTGCAGAGCGGCGGCAATGATGTTGAGTTGGGCAACAAGTTCATAATCGTTGCGTTCATATTTTTGTTTGATTTCTCGCCGCAGCGTAGTGTTAGCTTGAAGTTTGAAGCTAATGGCTTCAAGGAAATTAAAGCCAAATCCGGCTTCTCCTTTAATTTCCTTGACATCGGTTTTGGTTAACTCAGCAAACCACTTGTAAATGGCATCTCGGGTGGCTTTAGGCAGGGCTACGCTTTCATGCTCGGCTTTAAGCATGAGGTTAAGGGCGATCGCAAACAAAACATTGACATGATCCACATCAGACATTTCGATGGATCTGGCAATTGAAAACAGCACGACAAAGTAGCGATCGCCTAACATGGGACTCCGGCTAAACTCTGCCAACAGCGTTGACTTACCACAGCCCCGATGCCCCGAAAAAATGACTTTACTATCGCCAGCGTTGCTGTCTTCAATCAGTTGCACTAATTCCTCAATGACCTGATCGCCATAAGACACCCGCAAATGATCTAGCTCTTTAGGAGTCATTAAGGGCTGAAGCTCTAAATTGCGATATGCCGCTTGAAAGGTTTCCAGGAGGACAGACATAGTGACCAAGCAGATGAGGGTAAGCGTGCTTATCATTATGCCTGTTCAGTGCGGCTCTGCGATCGCGGCTTGTCGTTTGAGCGATCGCTCTCCCAAAATTCATGGCGATCAACCTCTAAAACCTCTCAACTTTTCCAAACTGAGGCAATCCTCTCCTCAACCTAGAATTTTTCTACCCTAACCCAGGCGATCCTTACTCCAACCCAAGCAACCCTCTTCCTAAACTAAAATTTTTCTACTCCAACTGAGGCAATCCTCACTTCAATCCAGGTAATCTTCACTTCAACCTAGGTAATCTTCACTCCAACCTAGGTAATCTTCACTCCAACCTAAGCAATCCTCCTTCAATTCATGATTATCCCCCTTAAGTACAAAAACGCCCTTGTTGATAACAAGGACGTTTTCACTTCAAACTAAGATGAGCAACTGCCAACCTAAGCTTTCACAGGTTGCGGCTTCTCCTTCTTCGCCTTCTGCATAAATCGCTGCCCCAGATCCTCCAAAACACCCTCCAAACCTGCCCCTTGGTCACTCGCCTTGGCGTATTTATAAACCGTCAACGCCGAAGAATAAGCTTCACTTCCCACCGCTATATACGTATCCTCCAATAACTCCTGCAACTGATTGAGCGACAGCAAGAGCGGATACAATTGCTCAAACAACAGCACATCCTTCCGCATCTCATCTAGGTCAAACGATCGCGGCAAAAAGTCGGGGTTCTGGGTCGCCACCTCCAACGCTTTACTGACAAAGGCGCGGCTCTTATCGCCCATCTTGGGCAATGCCTTACGCTCCTCGCTGGTCAGATCAATCAAAAATGGCAGCGATACTTTAATGGTGGCGATCGCCGACATAATGATCTCGCGGTTATTGGTAGACAACGTGGCACTAATGGCAGTGTTGGGCATGGAATTATTTCCTCAGTAGATGTACTAGAGGTAGAGTGCCCAAAGAGACTTATGCGATCGCGCTGCCCACCCTTTTGAAATGCAGCTAATTTTCGTAATCCTGCAACGCCTTCACTCCCAATGGCTGCGACTGGAGCGATCGCACTGCTGCTGCCGCCGCCTTTGCTCCGGCGATCGTGGTGATAGTCGGAATTTTATGGGTTAGTGCCGATCGTCGAATGAGGCGATCGTCTATTTGCGCCGTTGCTCCCACAGGCGTATTGATAATCAGCTGCACCTGATCGTTTTTAATCCAGTCCAAAACGTGAGGTCTACCCTCATGTAGCTTCAGCACTAAATCTACCTTCAGCCCATGCTCTAACAGCACCTTGCGTGTGCCTTCGGTTGCCACTATTTTCAAACCCATATCAATGAAATCGCGCACGACGGGCACAGCCGCGACTTTATCTCGATCGTTCATCGACACAAACACGGTGCCTTTCTGAGGCAAGCGTTGAGCCGCCGCCAGTTCCGCTTTAGCGTATGCCGTGCCAAAGTCGGTATCGATGCCCATGACTTCGCCTGTCGATCGCATTTCGGGGCCCAGAATGGTGTCAGTGCCAGGGAACTTGTCGAAGGGCAGGACGGCTTCTTTAACCGAGATATGTTTAGGAATCACTTCTTGCGTAAAGCCCAAAGATTCTAAGCTTTCGCCCGACATGACGCGCACCGCCATTTTTGCCAACGGCACCCCGATCGCCTTCGAGACAAACGGCACCGTCCGAGAAGCACGCGGATTGGCTTCAATGATGTAAACCTGATCGCCCTGCACCGCAAACTGAATGTTCATCAACCCTACGACTTTAAGAGCTTTTGCCAGTTGCACCGTCCAGGTACGAATCACGTCTAGCACGGGTTCTGAGAGCGTGACTGTGGGAATGGAGCAAGCTGAATCGCCAGAGTGAATTCCGGCTTGCTCAATGTGTTCCATAATGCCGCCGATGACCACGTTTCCACCTTGATCGGCGATCGCATCCACATCGACTTCGATCGCATTTTCCAAGAACTTATCAATCAAAATGGGATGGTCGGGTTCAACCAAAACCGCATAGGACATATACCGCTCTAAATCTGCATCGGAATAGACAATTTCCATTGCTCGTCCACCTAAAACATAGCTAGGACGAACAACAACGGGATAGTCAATTCGTTGCGCCACTCGCAGAGCTTCTTCAAAGCTGCGAGCCAGACCGTTAGCGGGTTGCCGAATATCTAACTCCCGCAGAATTTTCTCAAACTTCTCTCGATCTTCCGCTGCATCGATCGACTCTGGTGAGGTGCCCCAAATTTTAGTCGAGACTTCAGGCGTACCGCTTAAATATTGCTGAAGCGGAACAGCAAGTTTCAACGGCGTTTGTCCGCCAAATTGAATAATCACGCCTTCAGGATTTTCGGCTTCCAGAATATTGAGGACATCTTCTTTCGTGAGCGGCTCAAAGTAGAGGCGATCGCTGGTATCGTAGTCGGTCGAAACCGTCTCAGGGTTGGAGTTGACCATAATTGTCTCAAAGTCGTTTGCCCGCAGCGCATAGGAGGCATGACAGCAGCAGTAATCGAACTCAATTCCCTGCCCAATTCGGTTTGGACCACCGCCCAAAATCATCACTTTGCGGCGGGTGGAAGGCAACACTTCCGACTCGGTGCTGGTCATCGGCTCCTGCCCATCTACCAGTTCCGTAACCTCCGATTCGTAGGTGGAATAGTAATAAGGCGTGAAGGCTTCAAACTCAGCGGCGCAGGTATCCACGGTTTTGTAGACCGGAATGATGCCGAGATTCTTGCGATAGGTGCGCACGTCGTCTTCGGTCGTTTTGGTAGCAAAGGCAATTTGACGATCGCTAAACCCTTCCTGCTTGACGGCGTAGAGTTGTTCCCGCGTCAGGCTCTTAAGCTGCGATCGCTTCAGAAATTTCTCGGTGTCTAACAGAGATTGCAACTTATCCAAAAACCAAGGATCGATCGAGGTCAGGTCAAACACCTCTTCCACCGTCATGCCCATTTGAAACGCATGGCGCACCGTAAAAATTCGCTCAGGATTCGGCGTTCGTAACCCCGCGCGGATCTGTTCTAGGCTAGGCAACTTCTCAGCCCGATCGCAGCCCCACCCGGCGCGTCCCACTTCCAGCGATCGCACCGCCTTTTGGAACGATTCTTGGAACGTCCGCCCGATCGCCATTGCCTCGCCCACCGACTTCATTTGCGTTGTCAGCACCGGGCTAGAACCCGGAAACTTCTCAAAGGCAAACCGAGGAATTTTCGTCACCACATAATCGATCGTGGGTTCAAAGCTTGCTGGGGTTTTTTGAGTAATGTCATTAGGAATTTCGTCCAGCGTATAGCCCACTGCCAGCTTTGCTGCAAACTTGGCGATCGGGAAGCCCGTTGCCTTAGAAGCCAGGGCAGAACTCCGAGACACGCGCGGATTCATCTCAATCACTACCACTTCACCCGTCACCGGATTCACCGCAAACTGAATATTAGAACCCCCCGTCTCCACCCCAATTTCTCGAATAATCTTAATCGACGCATCCCGCAGCCGTTGATACTCCTTATCCGTCAACGTCTGCGCCGGAGCTACGGTAATTGAATCTCCGGTATGAATGCCCATCGGGTCAAGGTTCTCGATCGAGCAAATAATCACCACGTTATCCGCCAAATCGCGCATGACTTCTAGCTCATATTCCTTCCAGCCCAACAGCGACTTCTCAATCAAAATCTGAGAAACCGGGCTGGCATCTAACCCCGACTGCGAAATCTCTTCAAACTCCTCCTGGTTGTAGGCAATGCCGCCACCCGTACCGCCCATAGTAAACGCCGGACGAATAATCAACGGGTAAGAGCCAATTTCAATGCCGATCGCCTTTGCTTCTGCCATCGTCTCAGCCAGCCCAGACGGACAAACGCCCACACCAATCCGAATCATCGCTTCTTTAAACAGCTTCCGGTCTTCTGCCATCTCGATCGCGGGTAATTTAGCGCCAATCAACTCAACGCCATACTTTTCCAGCACCCCTGTCTTCGCCAGTGTCACCGCCAGGTTCAGCGCCGTCTGTCCGCCCATCGTCGGCAGCAACGCATCCGGGCGCTCCACCTCAATGACCTTCTCCAGTATCTCCGGAGTCAGCGGCTCAATGTAGGTGCGATCGGCGGTTTCAGAGTCAGTCATGATCGTTGCGGGGTTGGAATTAACCAACACCACCTCATAGCCTTCTTCGCGCAGGGCTTTGCAGGCTTGGGTTCCAGAGTAGTCAAACTCGCAGGCTTGTCCAATGACAATGGGACCAGAACCAATCAGCAGGATTTTGTGGAGATCAGTGCGGCGGGGCATAGGAGTATCGCTAGAGTCGTGTGGATAAAATCCCAACTATTCTAAGGGTATTCTTTACCTCAGACTGAATTCATTGCTGCAACTTTTCAGGATTGGTCATGTATTTGGGCTTGCCGACGAGCTAAAAGACGCTCTCTTCAAGAAACTTACAAGGGATCGCGCAACTTTTGCGAAGGAAATACGCTGATTATTTCTGTACCTAGATTGAGCGATCGCCACAGATTCAGCTATCTGTTACGATCGCACCAAATAGGCTACATTGCCATGGAAGTTGAAGATATCTTACGTCGCCGCCACATCATTCACTCCGATCCAGAAACGATGAGCGGAGCGCCTGTTTTTGTAGGCACGCGGATTCCTCTGCAAACGTTCTTTGACTACTTAGAAGGAGAAGAGGGCTTGGCGGAATTTCTAGAGGATTTTCCGTATCTAAAAGCTCAGTCGCTAAAGGTTTTGGAAATCATTGCAAAAAAGATGATTGAACAGGAGCGCAGTGCAGGTGCTCATTCTGCTTGACAAGAATCTTTTGAGCAAGAAACTGAAGAAGCTTCTCTTAGAGGCTGCGCATTCAGTACAAAACGTAGAAGATATGGGCTGGAGAGGCGTTAAGGATCAAGAACTCTTGGCACTGACTGAAGCTCACCGCTTTGATGTCTTTATCACCGCCGATCAGAATTTACCTTATCAGCAAAGTTTGCGCGATCGCCCTTTCCGAGTCATCGTTCTAGCCGCAAAGAGTACTCGTCCAGATTGTTTATTACCATTGCTCACTCACGCTTGCAACGTCCTACCTTCTTTAATGCCGGGTTCCATCACTCTAATCAATGACAGTGGATAGATAAAGCCTTTTCCAGCCTCATAAAGCTTTTCATTTCTGAGGTGCCATAATCTAGGAGAAATTGCCCTGCTCATTCTCCAATGACTCGTCCTACCCAGTTTGATGTATTTCTTTGCCACAACAGCGAAGACAAGCGCTTTATTAGAAACATTGCCCGCCAACTGCGTGCCCAAAACCTCACGCCCTGGCTCGATGAAGAGCAGCTAATACCAGGGCAAGATTGGCTGGAAATTTTGCAGCAAGACATTGCGGTCATTAAAACTGTGGCTGTGTTTGTGGGCGAGAAAGGCGTGGGCCCCTGGCAGCGGCGAGAGATTTCGGCGTTTTTGCGAGAGTTTGTGGAGCAGGGTACGCCTGTGATTCCAGTTTTGTTGGAGAATGCGCCAGAGAAGCCGCAGCTACCGCTGTTGTTGAAGAATATGACTTATGTGGATTTTCGACAGCAAGAGTTAGATCCATTTGGGTCTTTGCTCTGGGGAATTACAGGAACCAGAGTACGTCAACAAAACTCAACGCTGCCCCAAAATTCTCTTATTGGGAGAGCCTCAATCCCAGAGCAAACAAACACTTCTACGGTTAAGACGTTTAGTTTTGAAGTGATAACCCTCAACAAAAAGGGAAAGATTGTTCAGCAGCAAACTCAATCGGCTCAGTTCTTTGCAGAGGATTTGGGTAATGGTGTGATGCTGGATATGGTGGCGATTCCAGGAGGGACTTTTGTGATGGGTTCGCCGGATAGCGAAGCGGAACGGGGTGATGATGAAAGTCCCCAGCATTCTGTGACCATTGCCCCCTTTTACATGGGCAAGTTTGCCGTCACCCAAGCCCAATATCAAGCCATTATGGGCATTAATCCTTCTCACTTCAGGGGAGAGAAGCGTCCGGCTGAAAATGTTTCTTGGAAAAAAGCGATCGCCTTCTGTCAACAACTCTCCCAAAAAACAGGAAACCTCTACCGCCTACCCAGCGAAGCCGAATGGGAGTACGCTTGCCGTGCCGGAACCACTACGCCTTTTCATTTTGGTGAGACGATTACCACCGATTTGGCAAACTATGACGGCAATCATACCTATGGTCAGGGCCTTAGAGGAACTTGTCGAGAAGAAACGATTTCTGTCGGTAGCTTTCCTGCAAATGCCTTTGGCTTACATGATATGCATGGCAATGTTTGGGAATGGTGTGAAGATCGCTGGCATAAAAACTACAAAAAAGGTGCGCCGATGGATGGAAGTGCCTGGTTGAGCAAGAAAGAGGATACAAACCGAGTGCTGCGGGGCGGCTCTTGGCTCGACGGTAGTTGGAATTGTCGCTCCGCCTCTCGCTACTGTGGTGATGCGGGAACTCGCCCCTTTAACGGAGGTTTTCGCATTGTCTGTTCTGTACCCAGGATTTAGTATCCCTTTGCACTTGTGCCCTTGTTCCCTTGGCTCTTGTTTCTTTGCCCTCCTAGTTTTGCCTCTGGCGGATCGATTTTTTGCACCAAACTGTAGGTCGATTTCCGTTAGGATTACTAGAAGTGATGAGGCACAACAGATGTTGACAGAGTACATTCAAGCTGCGATGGCAAAAGCAGAATACGAAATTTTAGAAGATGGAACTCACTATGGTCACATTCCTCCCTGCAAAGGCGCACTATCCAACGCCGAAACCCGCGAAGAATGTGAAAGTCTTCTGCGAGAAGTGTTAGAAGAGTGGATTATCTTAGGATTCCGCTTAGAGCATGAAATTCCTGTAATTGATGGCATTGACCTGAACTTCAGCATGGAACCGGAAGAGGTGGCGTAATGCCAACATTTGGCTCCATTAGCCGGAGAGACCTGATCAAAAATCTCAAACGTTTAGGGTTCGTCGGTCCTTATTCCAGTAAACGACATCAATACATGGTGCGCGAGGAAAATAAGGTTTATATTCCCAATCCTCACCAGGGAGATATCAGTAAAGGGTTGCTGCTGAAGGTATTGAGCGAGGCAGGGGTGAGCCGTGAAGAATGGGAAGACCTGTAGTCTTCATGAAGCCATAAACTAATCTACAACCTGAGAATCTTCAATCTGTTGCGTCATCCCGCCATCAGTCTGGCAATTTTGTGTGATGGCAATGCCCAATGGCGACCCAACCGCTACGAATTTGACTATCCCGGCACCCGCCTATCGTTCGAGTTCGACAGCATCAAACTGCTCGATTATCGCCAGCGCTGGGACGAGCTAGAACAAAGCCAAAATCCATTTGCAGTAGTTGTAATGGCACATCTCAAAGCCCAAGAAACCCAGAAAGACCCTCAAAGTCGCAAAGACTCGAAGTTTCAATTGATCCGACGACTCTACGAACGAGGCTACAGCCATCGGGACGTAGTGAACCTGTTCAAGTTCATCGACTGGGTTATGATATTGCCAGAAGAATTGGCGTGATCGTTTTGGGCTGAATTGCAGGCTTACGAAGAGGAACGCCGAATGCCATACATCACCAGTGTCGAAGAAATTGGGTTTGAGCGCGGTCACCAAGCGGGTCGCCAAGAGGGAGAACGGTCGTTGGTCGTGCGGCTACTGACCCGACGAGTCGGCGCGTTACCCAAAGACCTACAGTCCCAGGTTGAGGCCCCAGGTTGAGGCGTTGCCCCTCGCTCAGTTGGAAGAACTCGGAGAAGCTTTGCTGGACTTTACTGGTTTAGCGGACTTAGTAGATTGGTTAGGGCAAGTCAGTTGAAACCAGGACTGAACCAAAATCTTGCATCCGCATCCTCAATCTGAGGTAGGATTGGAAGACTCAATTTTCCCGATCGCTCTCAGCTATGGAACCTTTCGACGACGCACTAGAAAAATCTGCCATTAGCGAAATCGATACTGCCCTGAAGCGATTGAATAAGGGCTGGACGATCGCCAAGCGTTCACTCAAAGAATGGGATTTCAAAACCTCAGCCCAATCTCTAGAAGGCTTGACTGATGAGCTAGACAAGTTGAGCGATCGCTGGCAAGAACAGGAAACAATTCTGCGCGATGCAATTGAAGTTGACCAAAAATTTGTCCAATCTAATGATTACGCGGCTGCCATTGAAGAGGTCTTAAAAACAGTAGGAATTCCGGTGCGGGGTGAATTTCCAAACTATGAATTTCCACCCTTCAAACTAACTTTTAATCGGGAACAAGGCTATGTGCGACTGAGCGTGGGGAGGCGATCGCAACAGACCAAAGCTTTCGCCCCTGAACAGTTGGGCACTTGGGTGGCAGGGCAATACCGCAAAGTGATTGAGAGTAAGTTTGACGCAACCCGTTTTTGCAAAGAACTATTAAGCGCTTACGAACTGCTGAACACCCTGACGCTGAAGCAAGACAGCGTCGCTTGGGGACATTCTATTTTGCTAAAAGACATTTATCGTCTGCTGACCTTAAAGCAAGCCGCTAAGCAAGACTATCCCGAAGCGCTGTTTGTCTTTGATCTGGCACGGCTAAAAGAACAATCCCAAATTCAGTATGATCAATATCAGTTTGACTTGGAGCCTTCCCGAAACCCAGCAAGTAGCTTTGTGTTGGTGAATAGCCAGGGGCAAGAGAGTCGGGTCAGTACGTTGGCGATTCATTTGATGGACTAGATAATGATGGACTAGATAACTGATGGATTAGATTAACCCTGATGCGAATTGATGAGTTAGATATTGAAGCCCTGCTTTCAGGCGAACCACCGCCCCATCCCGACCTGCTGATGGAAATGACCCTGGGGCGCGATCGCTGGCTGAATCGGCTGCGAGATCATTACCTGGCGAACTATATTGCCGATGGCGGCAGCAAAGTAAAAGTGTTGGTGGGTGGTGCAGGGACAGGCAAAACCCATCTGTTGCAATGCGCCTTGCAAGATGCCCAAGCCTTGGGCTACCAAACGGTTTACCTGACAGCATTGGAATATCGCCTCAATGACTTGCCAGGGTTATATCGGGCGATCGTCAAACAGCTAGACACCGAAAAACTGGTCAGCGGACTCTGCCACCAAGTGGCAAAAAAGCTGGGCTACGGGCAATACGACGATGACGATGCCATGCTGTCGCTATTGATTGAAGACCAGGGCTTGACCCGCGATTTGGCAGTGCATGAAATCAAACGAACGATTGGTTTAACACTGCGGGATGCTGATTTTGGCGCGTCTTTTCGGGCGTTTGCCTACAGTGTCATTAGCAATCGGTTAATTATAGGTAATGAGGAAAGCGTTCGGGTGGCGCTTAAGTGGCTGGCAGGAGAGAAACTAGAGCGCCATCAGAAGCAATCAACTTTGTTATTTGAACGGCTGCAAAAAACGAATGCTCGCTACTGGCTTAACTCTTTGATTCGCTTGTTGCACATGGCAGGGATGACCGGGCTTGTGGTGGCGATCGATGATTTGGAAGTCATGACTGAGCGTAGTGCCGAAACTCGCCGCTATCGCTACACCGCTAACGCGATCAAAGACACCTGCGAACTGTTCCGGCAAATTATTGATGATGGCGAACTACTGGATCATTTTTTGTTGCTTCTGGCAGGACGACGGGAAATGATTGAAGACGATCGCCGGGGCTTTAAGAGCTACGAGGCGCTATGGATGCGCTTACAAAGTGGGCTACTGGCGATCGACCAATTCAATCCCCTTGCCGATATTGTCGATACTGATATTCATTTGGTAACGCAGGGACACAGCTTTGCCGATCAGGTGCAGACTCGCCTGGGGCAACTGTTTCAGGAAGCTGGGTTGCCGCTTCATCCCGATCGCCCTGTGCCCGAATTGTATGAGCATAGTCAGCTTCGCGCCAAAGTGATTGCCACCACGCTGATGGCATTGGAGGAAGGCTGATGGAACGGTACGACGCAAACCGTAGGAAGGCGATCGCCATTATAGAATCCCTGCGGGCAGGGATTCCTACTCGCATGTCTACCCGCGAACTACCTGATTTACGGGCATCTCTCACCGATGTAATTCGCCAAGACCTGACCCAATTTGTCCAAGGCAAACGACCCAAGGGCAGACTTGCCTGGGGCCCCTATGGTCAGGGTAAAACCCATGCCCTGACCACCGTAGAGCATGTTGCTCTGGATATGGGCTTTGCCGTCAGCCGTGTCTCTCTGAGCCGGGAAGTCTCTTGCCATCACTTAATGAATTTCTATGGACGAGTTGCTTCGGTAATTCGGACACCTGACTCTAAGTTGACCGGGCTAACCAAGGGGCTGAATTCTAAAAAAGCGGGCGACTTGCTCAATAGCCCTATTCCCCAGCCCGATCGCTACAGCCATCCGCTGCCTAGCATTGTGTTGGAAGACTACTTTTTGACCACGGGCGAAGAGCAAGACCTGCTAATGGGCGACTTAATGGGAACTCGCTTAACTAGTCCAGAACTTAAGCGCATTCATCGCAATTGTCGGGGCGAAACCTTTCCCAAGTTTGATACCAACTTTCGTAATACCCAGCACGGCAGCGCCTACTTTGGCGTGATGGCAGATGCGATCGCCCTCTGTGGCTACAAAGGCTGGGTGCTGCTGCTCGATGAAGTCGAGTTAGTGGGGCGATTGGGCAAAGTTGGTCGGCTGCAAGCCTATCGCAACCTTAACTGGTTGTTGAATTGGTCAACCCGATCCATTCAGGGCGACGGCGACCAAGAGCAATTCTGCCAAAATCCCTACCCTATCTACACCTTTGGCGTAGTGGCATCCAGCCTCCGCAATGACGTATGGTACAGCGGCACCACTACTCTCAGCGCCAAAAACGATCGCACCCAAATTCCCCAACTCGCCGCCGAAAAGTTTGGTGCCGAAGCCGCCTTGACGATGCAAGAGTTCTTTGAAACTGCTGTGAGTCCTTACTGCCCCACCATTCGCCCTCTAGAAACAGCAAACCTGGTGAAGTTACTAGATCAACTGGTGAAACTGCACGGCACTGCCTATGGATGGAACGCTCAAATGAATGCATCAAAGCTGGTGAAAACTGTGGGTAGTCAACCCATCCGTACTCACATTCGTGCCACCCTAGAAGCACTGGATATTGCCTACCTGTATAACGAAACGATTGAGCTAGGAGTAACGGATTTGGTCGAAGCTTCGGTACAGGAAGAGGAAGGTTTTTTTGCGATCGAAGATGCCGCAGATGTTTAAGGAAATTGTTTAAGGAGATGGGGTGAAATCCTGTTTAAGACTCCACCCGATCGCCCTTACCCTTGGGTTGTCAATACTTCCGAAGGCAAGCGCTTAAACGCTAATCGTTCGTTTTCGACATCTACAAAAATCGTGTCGCCATTGACAAACTCGCTCCGCAGAATTGCTTTAGCGATCTGGGTTTCTAGCTCACGTTGAATAGCACGCTTGAGCGGACGAGCACCATACACGGGGTCATACCCGACTTCTGCTAGGAAATCAAGAGCAGAATCTGAAAGACGAAGTGACATTTTGCGATCGCTCAACCGTTCTGCTAACCGTTCTACTTGCAGTTTGATAATACGTCGCAGTTCCGATTTTTGTAAGCTGTGGAAGATGATCACCTCATCAATCCGATTCAGAAACTCCGGACGGAAGTTTTCACGCATGGCAAGCATGACGCGCGATCGCATTTCTTCGTGCTGAGTATCATCCCCCGCTAGATCCAAAATGTATTGCGAACCGATGTTACTCGTCATGATAATAATCGAGTTCTTAAAGTCTACGGTGCGACCTTGCGAATCGGTAACACGACCATCATCTAAAATCTGCAACATGACGTTAAATACATCAGAATGCGCCTTCTCAATTTCGTCGAACAAAATGACGGAATAGGGACGACGACGGATAGCCTCGGTAAGCTGTCCACCCTCCTCATAGCCCACGTAGCCTGGAGGTGCGCCAATCAGTCGAGACACGGTATGTTTTTCCATGTACTCTGACATATCGATTCGCACCATGGCTTCCTCGGTATCGAATAAATAAGCGGCAAGAGCTTTTGCCAATTCCGTTTTACCAACTCCGGTAGGCCCTAAGAAAATGAAACTGGCGATCGGGCGGTTCGGATCAGAAAGTCCGGCGCGCGATCGCTGAATTGCATCAGCTACAGCAGTCACGGCTTCATCTTGTCCGACTACCCGCTGATGAAGTTCATCTTCGAGTTGCAGCAACTTATCCATTTCTGAAGCCACGAGCTTACTAATGGGAATGCCTGTCCATTTAGAAATAATTTCGGCAATGTCGGATTCCGAGACTTCTTCCCGCAGTAAAGATTTACCATTGGTTTGGGTTTGGGTCATCTTCACTTCTGCCTCTTGCAGCTTGCGCTGGAGGTCGGTAGATTTGCCGTACTTCAACTCGGCGGCTTTATTCAAGTCATAGTCACGTTCTGCCTGCTGAATTTCTAAGTTGACGCGATCGATCTCTTCTTTGATCGCCTGTACCTGATTAATGATGTCCTTCTCGGCGTGCCATTGAGTGCTGAGCGTCCGTTGCTCTTCTTTGAGATCTGCCAGTTCTTTCTCAATCCGCTCTAGGCGATCTTTAGAGGCTAAATCGCTTTCTTTTTTCAATGAAAGCCGCTCCATTTCAAGCTGTAAAATTTTGCGATCGACCTCATCCAAAGCGTCGGGTTTGGATGTGATTTCCATCTTCATTTTTGCCGCGGCTTCGTCTACCAAATCGATCGCTTTGTCGGGTAAAAATCGATCGCTAATATAACGATTCGACAAGGTAGCTGCTGCCACTAACGAACTATCAGAAATTCTCACCGCATGGTGCAATTCATAGCGCTCTTTCAATCCGCGCAGAATTGAAATCGTATCCTCAACGCTGGGTTGATCAACATATACCTGCTGGAAGCGGCGCTCTAAAGCTGCGTCTTTTTCGATGTATTTGCGGTATTCATCTAACGTGGTCGCCCCAATGCAGCGCAATTCGCCTCGCGCCAGCATCGGCTTCAATAGGTTCCCAGCATCCATTGCGCCCTGGGTTGCACCCGCTCCAACAACGGTGTGAATTTCGTCAATGAACAGAATAATATTGCCTTGAGAATCAGTGACTTCTTTGAGAACCGCTTTGAGTCGATCTTCAAATTCGCCTCGGTACTTGGCTCCGGCAATCAGTGCGCCCATATCTAACGAAATTAGCTTACGGTCTTTTAGTGATTCGGGAACGTCGCCACTGAGGATACGCTGTGCTAATCCTTCCGCGATCGCCGTTTTACCCACACCGGGTTCACCAATTAAAACGGGATTGTTTTTAGTCCGACGCGACAAAATTTGAATGGTTCGCCGAATTTCGTCATCTCGCCCAATCACAGGATCGAGTTTGCCTTGACGGGCATATTCTGTCAAATCTCGACCATATTTGGTTAAAGATTCGTATTTTCCTTCTGGATTTTGATCGGTCACTTTCTGCGTCCCTCTAATTTGGTCAACCGCTATTTTCAGCTTGCGTTCGTCTAGTTTGAATTCTTGAAATAATCCTCGCCCAAATCGTTCATCTTTGGGATAAGCCAAAAGTAGATGTTCGATAGAAATATAATCGTCGCCAAATTCTAGCCGAATTTTCTCAGCGCGATCGGTTAAGACATCCAGCGATCGCCCCAAGTACACGGCTCCACCCGCGCCCGATACCTTCGGTTGTTTACGGATGTATTCTTCGGTATAGTGGCGTACCTGCTGCGAATTAACGCCCAACTTATTAAAAATATTGGCGGCAAGCCCATCTTGCTCCAACAGCGCCAACATCAAATGTTCAGACTCTAGTTGCTGATGCTGCGACTGTTTGGCAATTTCAGGAGTCCGGGCGATCGCTTCCCAGGCTTTTTCAGTAAATTTATTAGGATCAGTAGGTTGCATAGATTAGGAAGTTTAAGGTTACGAGTGGGAACCTCAGAGAACTCAGCTCCCTTTTATTTCCTTAATTGTATGAACTAGGAGAGCGATCGCTAAGGTAGGAATACCGCCCTTAAAGCAGTCGGTGTTGCCGTCTATCGCTTAAGATTTCTAAACACGCTAAGAAATTCTATGAACAGAAAAAATGTGTCTTCGGGTTCTCCCTTCGAGAAGCCTATTGGTTTTTCAAGAGCAGTTTGTATTGGTAATATCATTGCGGTTGCCGGAACCGCACCCGTAGCTGCTGACGGTTCTACGGCGTTTCCAGGAGACGTGTATGAGCAAACAAAACGCTGTCTTGAAATTATTCAAACGGCGATCGAGGCAGCAGATGGTCGGATTGAAGATGTCATTCGCACCCGCATCATGATGACTGATATTTCGTGCTGGGAAGAAGCGGCAAAAGCGCACGGTGAGGTGTTTGGAGAGATTCGTCCGGCTTGCACCTTTGTGGAAGTATCGAGGTTTATTAAAGAAGACTGGCTAGTAGAACTTGAGGCGGACTGTGTGACTCAGCTATGAACGGGGATTCAGCCTTTACGTTGAGCAAAGGCTGGATGGTTTTTTCAAAGAAATTAGTCTTCACAGAATTTTCTCTAGACCGTAAACCAGAGATTTGAGGGTAATGACTTTGCGAATAGACAGCAATACTCCTGGCATAAAGCTGGCGCGATCGGTCGTATCATGCCGCAGTGTATAAATTTCTCCAGGCGCACCAAAAATCACTTCCTCATGGGCAATGAGTCCGGGCAAGCGAACACTATGAATCCGAATACCTGATTCGGTTTGGGAGCCTCTTGCTCCTGGTATCTTTTCGGTTTCTTTGACTTGAGGCGGATTGAAGGGCTTGCCGAATTCTTCTAAAAGCTGAGCAGTTTGAATGGCAGTACCGCTGGGAGCATCGGCTTTTTGGTTGTGGTGTAGTTCAATAATTTCCACATAATCGAAGTATTGAGAGGCGCGGACAGCCGCCTGTTGAAGCAATACCATACCGATAGAGAAATTAGGAACAATAAGGCAACCCGTGCTGGCTTTATCGGCAAAGTCTGCTAAATCTTGAATTTGGTCGGGGCTGAGTCCGGTGGTGCCCACAACGGGGCGCACTCCATAGGCGATCGCTGCCCGCACATTGTTGTACACCGAGTCAGGATGGGTAAAGTCCACCATCACAGCAAGCTGCTTCTCCTGGGTTGCCATCACCAAAGTGGCTTGCAGGTCTGCCAGAATGGGGATCTCTAGTTCGCCACAGCCCGCCACTATGCCCACGTCCAGCCCTTGCAGTTCGGGGCTGCGATCGACTGCTCCAACCAGGGTTAAATCTTCGGCAGCGACGATCGCTTTAACCACCTCGCGCCCCATTTTGCCCCCTGCACCATTGACCACGACTGGGATTGGACTTGACATAATTGAGAACCCTTCTAAGCAACTAATGGATATTGTAAGTTAGCTCCGTAAGTTAGCTCTGCATCCCTCTCTGTGTCACAATGTGAAACAGTCGTCAACCGTCAGTATTCAGGTATATTGTGAGTCCTACTGCCACCAAACTCTCCCCCCGTCGCGTGTTTCCCTTCACTGCCATTGTCGGTCAAGAGGAAATGAAACTAGCGCTGTTACTAAACGTTATTGACCCCAAAATCGGCGGTGTCATGATTATGGGCGATCGCGGCACTGGCAAATCCACCACTATTCGGGCATTAGCAGACGTGCTACCCGAAATTGACGTTGTCGCAGGCGACCCCTTCAACAGTCATCCCAACGATGCAGGGCTGATGAGCGACTTTGTTAAAGAACAGATCGAAGCCGGACAAACGCCCCAAGTGGCACAGAAAAAAGTGCCGATGATTGATCTGCCTTTAGGTGCAACCGAGGATCGGGTTTGCGGCACTATTGATATTGAAAAAGCCCTATCTGAAGGCGTAAAAGCCTTTGAACCTGGACTTTTGGCACAGGCGAATCGGGGCATTCTCTACGTCGATGAAGTCAACTTGCTAGATGATCACCTGGTCGATGTCCTGCTCGATTCAGCAGCTTCGGGCTGGAATACAGTGGAGCGGGAAGGCATTTCGATTCGTCACCCGGCGCGGTTTGTGTTAGTCGGCTCAGGCAACCCCGAAGAAGGTGAACTGCGCCCTCAACTGCTCGATCGCTTTGGGCTACACGCCGAGATCCGCACCGTTAAAGATCCAACTCTGCGAGTCGAAATTGTCGAGCAGCGATCGGACTTTGACCAAGATCCAGAAACGTTTTTAGAGAAGCACCGCCCCCAGCAAGAAGCGCTTCAACAAACTCTGATCAATGCGCAGACTTTACTAAAGTCGGTCAACATCGATCGCGATTTGAAGATTAAAATATCTCAAGCTTGCTCCGAGTTAGATGTGGATGGGCTACGGGGTGACATTGTGACTAATCGCACAGCCAAAGCGCTGGCAGCACTAGAAGGACGCACAGAAGTGACCGTTAACGATGTTCAGCGTGTCATGGTCATGGCGTTGCGTCACCGTCTCCGGAAAGATCCCCTAGAGTCAATTGATTCTGGGTATAAAGTTGGAAAAGTCTTCAATCAGGTGTTTGGGGTTGTTGAGTCGGCAGATCAAAATGGAGCGGGGCAGCCTGTGGCAATTCGTTAGTAGAGTCAATTATGGTACATCTCCAACTCAATCAAATACGGATCGCACCAGGACAACGTGTGCAGTTGGAAAGAGTTAGCTGGTCGGAGTTTGAAGCAATTTCGGCAGAGTTGGGAGAAGGGCGATCGACCCAAATCGCTTATTATGACGGCACTCTAGAAATTATGGCTCCTCTGCCCGAACATGAAACCGCTAAAGTTTTTTTAGGCGATTTTGTCAAAGCTCTGCTTAACGAACTAGAAATAGAGTGGCTCTCGTTAGGTTCTACCACCTTAAAACAGCAGTTGATGGCGGCTGGAATTGAACCAGATGATTGTTTTTACATTCAAACTTGTCAACAGATGGTGGGAAAAACTCGGTTGGATTTAGCGATCGATCCGCCGCCTGATCTGGCGATCGAAATTGATTTGACCTCTAAAACCCAAATTAGTGCCTACGAAGCTCTAAAAGTGCCAGAGGTCTGGTGCTATGACAACGGCATCCTAAAGTTTTTTGTGTTGCAGAATGGGCGCTATATAGAATCTCAAGTTAGTCCAAACTTTCCAAATTTACCGTTATTAGAATACCTTCCCAAATTTATTCAGCGCGGTCAAACTGAGGTGATGAGTGCTGTGCAGCGATCGTTTCGGCAATGGGTTCGGGAACGTCTGATCCGTTGCTGAGGCAGTTTTCTCTACGATATTTTCTCCAAAATTTTAGCCACCGCGATCGCCCCTAGCAATACTCTGTTTCTCACTCAGATGACATTGGTATCCAGTAAATGGCTATCACTCATTAAGAGCAACCTGTTCGCAGCCCTGCGCGATCGTCTCTTGCATCAGTTGCAGATCATCTAGTGGAATTGCACCTGCGGGCCGTAATAGCTGTTGACCAGAAACTCCTTGATCTTAGAATCTATCAAAGTCCGTGCAAACTCTAAAACTTGCCATTACAAAGATTGCGGCATAGCTCTTAGTTGCTCAACTACTTAGTCAATGACGGACATACTCATTTTTCTCTCCTAATTGATCACCGTAACATTTGCTAAGAAGGTAACAAGTTTTTTAATCTCGATTGCATTTTACAAAGTAACTGAGATAATTAATACGTTACGCTGTTGTCACCCATCTCATGAGATGCACGCCTATAGCACTTGATGGATGCTTTCGACGAGTATCTCAATAAAGTCAACTGCATCACCAACAAGCACATCATCAATGCTCCATCGGCTTCCGATATTAAAAGTTGGATCTATGTCAGCTTCATGAGCAATTTTATTTCTCCGATCAACGATCGAATTTAGTTGCTGCTTAATATCTTTTGCAGGCTTAGTCATCTGGATAGCTACCGCATTCCACAATATTTTATCTGAGATGTATCTGATTGCCTCAGCAATTTTATCTGCCTGCTGAAAGCTCTGATATCCCAGACGCTCTCGGATCTCACCCTCTAACCAGGATATATTATTTAGCCTATTCGCGATACTGTTCGATATTGTAGGGATCAAAGCTGAAACCGTGTGGGATTGCTGGAGAAACGCGTAACCTTGAGCTTGTTGAATTTCACTTTCAAGCCAAGAATGAATATCAATTACTGTTAGCCGATCTTGACGTGCACCGCCTAATGACACTTGAAAGCGTGCGAACGCTGATTGAGTTGCGTTTGCTGAAGGTATTGGTTCAGCACGTTGTCCTCGGTGGATTTCTAGCATTCCCAAAGTCACAACTTCATGTATATAATAATCCAATGCACTTACAGCGAGAACCAGCGCGGCTCTCAACATATCTGACACGTCAAGTGCGCCAGTGGCTTGAGCTTTAACAGAATTATGAAGTGCAATTAGGTCTCGGACTCGACCGATGCTAATGTGGAATTGGTCAAGCGCTGACTGCATACGCAGAAATTTCAAAACTTAATGCAATAATTTTGTCTGCCAAATCAGAAAAAGTTTGTCTAAACTCTTTCTGCTTCTGCTGGTTGTTCTCTAAGACAATTCCTCTTTGACCCAACTGTTGAGAGGTTAGCTCATAAACTGGAGTTCGATGTTCTTGGGATAGAGCAATCAAACTATTGAAGTTTGAGATTTTTGCAAGAGAAAAGCTGCTTTGAATTCCCTGATCTCTATAAATCTGACTGGGTAACATCATATGGTTCTGACTCAGAATTGGAACCAGTCTGTCAGAGACAGCCTGCTCAATCTTTTTGATCCAGGTTTGAAACGCAGCAGTCTCTTTACCTCGGATAATACGATAGTTTTGAACAATCGTTCCTAAGAAACGTAGATTAACGTCAGGAAAGGGATAATTAGCCTCTCTCAGAATTTGGAGTGAACTTGCTGACTTAGCCCATGCGTACCATCTTGGCAGCACTTTAGCCAAGGAATCGATCGCCATTACAGAGAAAAAGTCAGCAGTAGTCGGCACTAAGAAGAAGTTACTGATCATCAGTATATTCTGGTTAATTGAACCTAAGCTAGGACTCATGTCAATCAAAACATAGTCTGCATTAAACTTAGCTGCCGTTTTTTCAAGCAAATCATTAATAGAACCTGGCAAATTCTTAAGAGCTTGGATTGAACCGCTTAACTCTTGAGCAATACCCAATGTAACTTCGTACTCAGCGAAGCCAACATGACCAGGCAGTAGGAATAAACCGTCCCGACCTTGTATTGGAATACAATCGACAGCTTCGATTGCTCTTGGCTGGGCCTCAAAGGCGGGAGCCAACCCTGTCTTTATGTTTGAAGTTGTGTTATAGATTTCTTGAATTCTTGCCTCGTCATCCTCAGTTTCTTCTCCCAAAGCCATGCCTGTGAGGTTGCATTGCGGGTCGCTGTCCACAAGAATGACTCTTTTTCCTTTCGATGCAAGCATCCAGCCCAGATTGAATGTAGTTGTAGTTTTGCTGACTCCGCCCTTGTGGTTAAATAAGGCAATTTTTTGAACCATTGCACTAAGCCTTCTTATTAAATGGTGCGATCGCTGATTGCTCGGAACTTGAAAGGCAAGGTAATCTCAACCTTGTAGCCTCGAGTATAGCTTGAAGCTTTCAAACTGAGGCATTACGCCTAAATGAGCTTAGTCTTTAATTGTCAACCTAGAACTACATCGACAGTTTCAACAGAATCAGGCTAACTTCTTTTTAGAAAATTTCCTACCTATTATTCTTACTAAATCAGGCGAGCAACTAGATAACTGTAGATATACTTTTCGGATAGCCTAAGAGGATGTTTGAAAAGTCAGCTAGTCGGTAAAAAAGCTCTCTCAGTGTAAGCTGCGAATAGAAAGCACGCAGCACCGAGAAAGCAATATGAGTAAAGCATATCCCAGCAATCTGACTA
>JAESGK010000221.1_pt1 | contig 37908 bp, 40 predicted proteins | sample 9269681 | NCBI WGS metagenome assembly JAESGK01 (sample SAMN14515347, study PRJNA621673) | algae metagenome | isolation source: Timaviella obliquedivisa GSE-PSE-MK23-08B and co-occurring heterotrophs from... | place: USA: Grand Staircase Escalante National Monument, Utah | collected 2006-08-15
TCTGCGGATGCTCAGGCTCGTCCAGATAAACCCGGAAACCCTTCCGCGGCACGCTTCCGCGACGCTGCTATCGCGTCAGCATGGCAAACCGTCGAACCCTCAACACGGTGAGATATCCGGGCTAGGAGCGCCTGAAAAGAGCATATCTTTTGCCGATGCAAATAAAGCGTCGTCGCCATTCGCCGGCGTTATTGCTGAAGGCCTAGCTCTTGTTGGGCACCAGCACGATGGCCCGGCCGCCGCTGTTCATGCGGCCGGCCCAGTCGGCGGCCTGCGGGCCGCTGCCGAAGAAAACGTCGCCGCGGGCCGGCCCCTTGATGGCGGCGCCGGCGTCCTGGGCGATCATCAGGCGGCGATAGGGTTCGGTGGCGCCCGGCTTGCGCGCCACGGGCCGCACGGTGTCGATCCAGACCGGCGTGCCGAAGGGCGTGAGGGTGGTATCGACCGCGAGGCTGCGCTGTGCGGTCAGGGGCACGCCCTCTGCGCCGGCGGCCGTCTGGCTCTTGGTGTCCCTGAAGAAGATGTAGCGTTCGTTCTTGCGCATCACGTCGCGCGCCTGCTGCGGATTGCGCTTCAGCCAGTCGCGGATCGCGGGCCAAGTGACGTCGTCTTTCTTCATCACGCCCATCTCGACCAGCACGTTGCCGATGGCGGTGTAGGGACGGTTGTTGGAGCCGTCGAAGCCGAGGGTCATCGTGCCACCTTCGGCGAGCTGGATCTTGCCGCTGCCCTGGACCTGGACCTCGAACAGGCCGACGGGATCCTGGACGTAGGCGATCTCCAGGCCCTTGCCCTTCAGCATGCCCTGCTCGATTTCGGCGCGCGTGAAATAGGGCTTGTCGGTGAGATCGGGCGGACGGCGGTAGACCGGCACGGTGAACAGCCGGGACGGCGCCTTGCTGCCGCGCATGTCGGGCTCGAAGTAGCCGGTGAACTTGCCCGCCGTCTGGACCACCAGCGGTCTGAAATTTCCTTCGAAGAAAGCGCGGGCCGCCCGGTTGTCGCCGGCCTTGACCGCGGCGCCGGCGTCGCAGATGCGCTTCCATTCGGCCGGCGCGATCGTCCTTTCGCCGCCATCGGTGGCGATCCTGGTTTCCGGTCCGGTCGTCAGCTTGGGGCAGGAGCGGCGGAAGGCGGCGAGCGCTTCGCCGTGCTTGTCGTCGGCCCAGCCAGCCATCTCGTTGAACGAGATCGGCGCCAGGGCCACCCGCTTCTCGGGCGTGGCCGTCCCGTCACCGGCGCATGCGGAGAGGATACCGGCGACGGCGAGCCATACCGCGCCACCGGACAGGACAGCCCAGCGCATTCGGAAAGCCTCCCTCAGCCTTCGCTTTCAGTCTTGGTCAGCAGCCAGTTGGGATCGCTGGACTTGGTGTCGCGGCGGAATGTCCAGAGATCGACGACCTTCTGCACTTCGTTCGGGTTGCCGTCGGCGATCTGGCCATCGGCGTTGCGCACCACGTTGATCTGTTCGCTGACGAAACGCACGGTGACCGACGCCAGGGTGCCCAGCAGTTCGGCGGCGGCGATGTCGGAGGCCTCGAAACCGATCAGGGTGGTCTCGGCCTTCTCGCCACGCTCGCGGCGGGCGCGGATCGCTCCCTCGAAGCTGGCGAAGGTCGGGCCGTCGAGCAGTGGACGGAGCGTCGCGACATCGTCCTTGGCGAAGGCCTCCACGATGGCGGTGAAGGCGGCACGGGCGCCGCCGCAGAATCCCATCGGATCGAAGCTGGGGTCGACGGCACGGATCGCGGCGATGGGCGCAGCGGCGGTCGGCATCACGGTGGCGCGAATGCCGCCAGGGCCCGTAACGGCCAACGACGGGCGCGGAGATGCGCCAGCGGTCGGCAACGGAACGACATTGTCCGGCCGGCCGGAGGCGCTAGCGGGTGCATCTCCGGCGCGGGGCGCGGGAGGTTGTGGCGGCGACAGCGGGTCGCGCGCCGGGGGGCGCTCGTTGCCCGTGCGTTTGCCGAGGACGGATCGAAGCCGCAGGATCAGGAAGACCGCGACCAGTCCGATGAGAATGATGTCGTAGTTGTTACCCACGATGGCGCTCCGCCAACTCGTCTCTAGTTCGCTTCAAATTACATAAGCTCCGAATGCGGAAAGGGCAAGGCAACCGGCACCAGCCCGATTTACGCCGCCATCCTATGTGGCCAGGACCACAATATCGACCAAATCCGCGACTCCGCCCACCCGCCGGCCGCGTCGCCGTTCGCGCACTGCGGGCGGACGATACCCCTGCTGCTCGGCCAGGGCATAGGTGGCGTCGTCGGTAACGGCCCGGGTCATTTCGTCCTTGTTGTGCTTCTCGAGTTTCGCGGCGAAATTGACGGCATCGCCGATCACGGTGAACTCCAGCCGCTCGCCGTCGCCGACGGCGCCGAAGACGACGCGGCCGGACGATACCGCCAGGCCGAGCGTGAGCGTCGGCAGTCCGGCCGCCTGCCGCTCGGCGATCCAGCGGTCGGCCGCCTCGATCACGGCGTCGGCGGCGCGCATGGCATCGGCGGCGGCCGTCGGCGAGGCGGCCACCGCGCCGAACGAAGCCAGGATGCCGTCACCCAGGAACTTGTCGATGCTGCCGCCATGGCTCTGGATCAGCGGGCAGACACGCCCTTGGTAGTCCTGCAGCACCTTCATCACCTCGGCCGGCGCCAGCTCGGTCGAGAGCCGGGTAAAGCCGCGCAGATCGACGTTCAGGATGGCAACGTCGCGCAGTTCGCCCTCGCCAGCCTTGATTGCCATGTCGGCACCCCGGATACGAGCCGCCACGCCGGGGTCGAAAAAGCGCGACAGATCGCGTGCCGCCGCCCCCTCGCGGACAGATCGCTCCAGCAGATGACGGGCTCGCGAAATCGCCAGCGCCAGAACCGCCGTCGCCAGAAGGATGGCGATGATCTTGTCGACCTCTGCACCGACCAGCAGGGCGTTGGAAGTCATGTACTCGACGAAATTGTGGGTTCGGTTGGGCGGACCGCCGTCCCCCGAGGCGACATAGTAGGTGAGCCAGGCCCAGCCGGCGGCGGCGCAGACACCGCTGAACATCACGAGCCGAGCCTCGAAGCGTAGTGCGCGCAGCGAGATGAACAGGAAAACGTACAGAAGCGTCGGCACCTTCAGATAGAAGGCGGCTGGCTGGGCGTATTTGAAGTGAAAGCTCCAGATCAGGGCCATCAACAGCGCGATATCGGTGACTACCGACAGGTAGAGCATCCATGGCTTGAGCAGTCGCAGATACGCAAGTATCAGGCGTAGGACGCAGATTGCGCCATAGATCAGCAAGACCTCGCGCTCGAGTGAATAGTCGAACTGCACCAGGCCTTCGGCCATCGTGGTTGTCTCGAACACAGTGCTGACGAGAACGACGATGCCGAGCTGAATCCAGCCGATCAGGACTTCGCTGCGTTCCTGCTGCTCGCGAATGGCCGCCCGCACGCGCTCCGGCAAGGCCGCCGGGCCACCGCTGTCGAACAGCCAGTCTCGAAGTCGAGCGAGCATCAGACCTTCTCCATCCAAAGACTCGTCGCGATCGCGTCGGCGGGCCGAGGAAGCCGCGCGATCGCCGAGGCGGCCAGTCGCTCACTCATGCGGCGCGTCGCCCAGACGCTGGAGAACAGCGGCCGCCAGGCGCCGGATATCAGCAGCGGCAGCACGCCCTGCTGTTCGTTGTAGTTACGCCAGCCCCAGGCCGCCGGGTAGTCGAAGGGCAGGAAGATGTCGTGGATGTGAACCAGCGTGCGCGAGGGCAATGCCGGCAGGACGCGGTTCAGCAGTACATCGACGTCGCTGCCCGGCATCAGGATGTGGCTGGAATCGATGAACAGCACGTCGCCGGCCCGGAGCCCGTCGAACACATCGGCGGGTGCCGCCTGAAGGGTCGAGGGCACGACGCGTACGCCAGGCAGGCCCGCGATATCGGCGCGCGGCATCGGATCGATGGCGACGATCTCGCCGACGCCGCATTCCGCCCGCGCCAGGATGCGGGTCGAGTGGCCCGACCCGACCTCGACGATGCGCTGCGGCTTGCGCTCGCGCACCAGGGCGTAGGCCACGGCGGCATCGAGCGAGGGGAACCAGTACTGCCCGAGCAGGCTCTTCAGCCCCTCGATTCCGCCGGCATGGGCATCGACGGCATCGAGAATCGCCGCGAATGTCGTGGCCTGCCCTTCGAACAGTTGTTCGATCGCCGGGTAGGGCGGCTGGGCGCCCGGCGGCGGCAGCAGCGGCGCGTAGCGGTGCGGGATGAACCAGCCGCGCGGGGCGAGGCCCAGCACGGTCGGCAGCCCCAGCGCCAGCCGCCGCCAGCGTCCGCGCAAGCTGAGTGGCCCGGTCACGGTGCGAGCGTCAGCCCTTCGTGGGCGACGATCGCGCGCGGCAGGCCGCCCGGCACGGTGCCGGGCCGGGCGATGGCCGCCTCGCGTGCCACGCCGTCCATGAAGGCGTCGTCATGGCTGGGATCGTGATGGAAGATGACAAGGGTGCCGACCCCGGCCGCGTCGGCGATCCGCACGCCCTCCTGCCAGGTCGAATGGCCCCAGCCGCGATAGCGCGGATACTCGGCATCGGTGTAGCTCGAATCGTAGATCATCACGTCGGCGCCGCGGCAGAGTTCGACTATGGTCTCGTCGCGCTTGCCTTCGCGATGTTCGGTGTCCGTGATGTAGCAGATCGACTTGCCGCCATGCTCGACGCGGTAGCCGGTGGCGCCGTTGGGATGGTTGAGCGGCGCCGTGCGCATGCTCACGGCCTCGCCGCAGGACAGCGTCTGTCCGCTCTTGAACTCCTGGAACGCGACGGACGCCTGGAAGACCTCCAGCGACACCGGATAGAGCGGCGCCTGCATCAGGTGGCCGACCACTTTCTTCAGCGTGTAGGGCTCTTCGAGATGGCCCGCCCACATGCGCACCGAATTGCGTCTTTCGAACAGCGGCTCGAAGAAGGTGAGGCCCGAGATGTGATCGAGATGGGTGTGTGTGAAGTAGATGTCGATATCGAGCGGGGCCTGGCGGGCGAGTTCGCGGCCGAGCGTCCGGATGCCCGTGCCGGCATCGAAAATCAGCCGGCGGCCGCCGGCCGTCACTTCTAGGCACGAGGTATTGCCGCCATAGCGCGTGTACTCGGCGCCCGAGCAGGAAATGGAGCCGCGCACGCCCCAGAATCGGACTTTCAGACCGTCGGCCACGGACTCAGATACCCCTTTCTCACCGGCCGCAGAGTCCACGGGCGGGCGGCTCGCGTCAACCGAGGCCGCCCCCGCCGGAAGACCGGCCCCGATCTTGCAGGGCGATCCGAAAGCCGGTGTCCCCCGTATTGTTGCATGGGGTCGGTGAAATCGCCGGCCGGATCGCGTTGCCTGCGGCCTTGTTCGAGGTAATACTTGCGTCATGGAAATCGACAATCACGCTTCCGTCCCGGCGATCGTCGCGCCGGCGCCGCGCATCGCGAAGTTCGCCATCGGGCAGGTGGTGAAGCACCGAATTTACCCGTTCCGCGGCGTCATTTTCGATGTCGATCCGGTGTTCGCCAATACCGAGGAGTGGTTGGCGTCGATTCCCGCCGAAGTCCGGCCGCGCCGCGACCAGCCGTTCTATCACCTGCTGGCCGAGAATGCGCAGACGACCTATGTCGCCTACGTTTCGGAACAGAACTTGCTGCCCGACGAGACCGGCAAGCCGGTGTCGCATCCGCAGGTTCCGCATTTCTTCAAGGAACTGAAGCGTGGCCTGTACGTCTCGCGCGACCGCGCGCTGCACTGACGGGACTCAGTTCATCGCGAACGGGAAGTATTTCTCGCTGATCTTCTTGTAGGTCCCGTCGCTCGTCATCTCGCCCAATGCCTTGTTGAAAGCGTCGCGCAACTTCATGTCTTCGCGGCGCACGCCGGCAGCGACGCCGAGGCCCAGCGTCTGGTTGTCCTTGATGTCCTGGCCGATCAGCTCGCAGCACTTGCCCTCGGCCTTCTGGCTCCAAAGCCAAAGCTGCACTTTGTCGCCGAACACCGCGTCGAGTTCGTCGTTGGCCAATGCCCGCAACGCTTCGGCCAGCGTGTTGTAGCGCTTGAGCTGGGCCGAGCGGCGGAAGCTCTTGTCGGCCCAGTCGGCGTGCGTCGAATCCTTCTGGATGCCGATCCGCTTGTTGCGCAGCAGCGACGGCGGCCCGTCGAACGGCGCGCCCTTCTGCGCGACGAAGGCGCCGGGAGAAAGGTAATAGCGACGCGACAGGGCCATGCGCTTGCGCCGCTCGCTGGTCACTTCCATCGACGACATGATCATGTCGAACTTCTTGTCGAGCAGGCCGGGGATCAGCTCGTCCCACTTGAACGCGGCGAACTCGCATTCGGCCTTCATGCGCTGGCAGGCCTCTTGTGCCACCTCCATCTCGAAGCCGGCGGGCATGCCCTTGCGGTCGAGATAGTTGAAGGGCGGGAAGGCGCCCTCGGTTGCGACCGTGATCTTGAAGGCCGGCGGCGCGAAGGGCGACTTGGGCGCGGCCTTGGCCGGCGCAGCGGTAGGCTTGGCCGGCGGCCGCGGCTGCTGTTGCTGCTGCGCCGAGGCCACGCCGGTGGCCGCGAGCAGCACGACGAGAAGCGTCAGCAACCGCTTCATGCGATCAGCCGGGCCAGAAGTGCATTGAGGCGCTGCCGGCCGGCCGCGGTGGCGCGAAAGCAATCCGGCGCGACCTCGAGAAAACCCGCCTTCACCAACGGTGCGAGACGGGCCTCGTCCAGTGCTGCGACGGGATCGGCGCCGGTGATGGACGCGAACGTGGCGCGGTCGATGCCGTCGGCCAGTCGCAGTCCCATCATCAACGCCTCCTCCACCATATCCTGCCCGGCTACGACCGAGCTTTCCGCCGTGCCATGGCCCGTCCGTTCGACCGCTTCCAGCCAGGCCTCCGGCCCGCTCGCCCGCCGCGTCGCCCGCTTGGCCTCGCCTTCGGCAAAGCGGCCGTGGGCCCCGGGGCCGATGCCGACGTAATCCTGATACCGCCAATAGATCAAATTATGGCGGCAGGCAGCCCCTGGGTGGGCATGGTTGGATATTTCGTAGGCGGGCAGGCCGGCAGCCGCGAGACGCGCCTGGGTGGCCTCGAACATCGCCGCCGACGCCTCCTCGTCGGGCAGGACGAAGGCGCCGCGGGCATAGTCGGTGAAGAACCTGGTACCGCGCTCGATGGTCAGTTGATAGAGCGAGAGGTGCTCGCCCGCGAGGCCGAGCGCCCGCTCCAGCTCCTGGGCCCAGGCCTCGGGAGTCTGTCCCGGCCGGGCATAGATCAGGTCGAACGAAAAACGCGCGAAGTGGCGGCGCGCCGTATCAAGGGCTTCGAGCGCCTCGTCGGCCGAATGCTCGCGGCCGAGAAACTCGAGCGCAGCGTTGTCCAGCGCCTGCACGCCCAGCGACACGCGGTTGATACCGGCCTCGGCCAGGGCCGCGAACCGGCCCGCCTCGACCGAGGTCGGGTTGGCTTCTAGCGTGATCTCCACCTGAGACGCGCAATCCCATAGCGATCGGGTCCGCTCGATCACCGCGGCGACAGTCTCGGGCGCCATCAGTGACGGCGTGCCACCGCCGAAGAAGATCGTCTCGACCCGCCGGCCCGGTGCTTCGCGCGCGGCGTGCTCCAGCTCCTTCAGCAGCGCGTCGCGCCAGCGCGCCTGCTCGACGCCGTCGCGGACGTGGCTGTTGAAGTCGCAATAGGGACACTTCGATTTGCAGAAAGGCCAATGGACATAGACGCCCATTGGATTCATCGGAAGCAGGCCTCGACCATCATCTTGAAGGCGTGGCCGCGATGGCTGATGGCATTCTTCTCGGCATCGGACATTTGCGCCGTGGTGCGCGCGTCGCCGTCAGGCTGGAAACACGGATCGTAGCCGTGGCCGCCGTTGCCTCGCGGCGGCCAGACGATGCTGCCGTCGCACGTGCCGTGGAACAGTTCGAGATGCTCGTCCGGCCAAGCAAGCGCCAGCATGCAATGAAAGGTGGCGGCGCGGGCGGTCGTCGTGTCGGGCACACCGCGCTTGGCGAACTCTTCCTGGATGCGGCGCATGGCGACCATGGCGTCGCGTGTCGGGCCCTCCCAGTCGGCGCTGTAGACGCTTGGCTGGTGATCGAGCGCGTGCACGCTGAGGCCGGAATCGTCGGCCAGCGCCGGCAGGCCGCTGGCCCGGGTCGCGGCCAGGGCCTTGAGTGTTGCGTTGGCCTCGAAGGTCGTGCCGGTCTCGTCGGGCGCCGGCAGGCCGAGCTCGCCGGCCGAGACGATCCTTACGCCGAAGGGAGAAAGCATCGTGGCGAACTCGCCCGCCTTGCCGCGATTGTGGGTGGCCACGACCAGCTTGGGCAAGGTGAAGCGACGCGCCACTAGCTTTTGCCAATCGCCAGTCGCTGCAGGCGCGCGAGTTCGCCCACGCCCTTCTTGGCGAGCGTCATCAGTTCGAGGAACTGCGCCTCGCTGAAAGGCTTGTCCTCCGCCGTGCCCTGGACCTCGACGATGCCGCCGTCGCCCGTCAGCACGAAATTGGCATCGGCCTGGGCCTTGGAATCCTCGGGATAGTCGAGGTCGAGCACCGCCGTGCCCTCGAACAGGCCGCACGACACCGCGGCCACCTGGCCGGTCATCGGGTTGGCCGTGAGCTTGCCGTCCTTGATCAGACGCTCGAAGGCAAAATGCAGCGCCACCCAGGCGCCGGTGATGCTGGCGGTGCGGGTGCCGCCGTCGGCCTGCAACACGTCGCAGTCGATATTTATTTGCCGCTCGCCCAGGGCGGGCAAATCGACCACGGCGCGGAGCGCGCGGCCGATCAGGCGCTGGATCTCCTGGGTGCGGCCCGACTGCTTGCCGCGGGCGGCCTCACGGTCCGTGCGGGTATGGGTCGAGCGCGGCAGCATGCCGTATTCGGCGGTAACCCAGCCGCGCCCCGAATTGCGCAGGAAAGGCGGTACTTTCTCGTCGACCGAGGCCGTGCAGAGGACATGGGTCTCGCCGAACTTCACCAGGCACGAGCCTTCGGCGTAGCGGGAGAAGCCGGGGTCGAGGGAGATTGGGCGTAGTTGGTCGGGATTGCGGCCGGAAGGGCGCATCGGTTTCTCCTGAACGGGGCTTCTCCGGATAAGGGCGGCCGGTGTAGCGCCCCGAAGGCCCTAAATCCAGCCATCCGGGCGCCTTTCCGGTCAGCTTCATTGACCCGACCCCTTGCACTACCTACATTTTTTCCATGGCGATCCACCGCATTGGCTCTCCCGGAGGGGTCCTTACCGACAGTCCCGCCGGCCAACGGCAGACGGCATCGGTCGCCGAACTGAACGACCGCGCGCGCGAGGTGCTGCGCCTGGTGGTCGAAAGCTACGTCGAGACCGGCGAGCCGGTGGGCAGCAGGGCGCTCACGCGCAAGCTCACCGAAACGCTGTCGCCCGCCACCATCCGCAACATCATGGCCGATCTGCAGGATGTCGGACTGCTCTATGCGCCGCACACTTCCGCGGGCCGTTTGCCGACCGACGCCGGGCTGAAACTCTTCGTCAACGGCCTGCTCGAGGTCGGCAACATTTCCGAGGAAGAGCGCCGCAGCATCGAGGCGCGCTGCGCCACCGTCGGCCGCAGCGTCACCGAGGCGCTGGAGCAGGCGACGACCTTGCTGTCGGGCCTGTCGCGCTGCGCCGGCCTGGTGATGGCGCCCAAGACCGAACAGCCGCTGAAGCATATCGAGTTCGTCAATCTCGGCCCCGGCCGCGCGCTGGTCGTGACGGTGACGCAATCGGGCCATGTCGAGAACCGCGTCATCGACACGCCGTTGGGCATGCCGCCATCGGCGCTGGTCGAGGCCACCAACTATCTCAATGCGCGCCTGATGGGCCGCACCTTCGAGGATGCGCGACGCCTCATTCTAGAAGATCTGAAGCTGCAGCGCGCCGAGCTGAACGACCTTACCGCGCGGGTGATCGAGTCGGGCCTCGCGACCTGGGCCGGCGAGCCCGGCAGCGCGCTGATCGTGCGCGGCCAGGCGCGGCTCCTGGAGGACATCACCGCCATCGCCGACCTGGAGCGCGTGCGCATACTGTTCGATGCGCTGGAACGCGGCGAGGGCTTCGTGCGTCTGCTCGAGCTCTCCAATACGGCAACGGGCGTACAAATCTTCATCGGCTCCGACAATCCGCTGTTCGCCAACACCGGCTGTTCCATGGTGGTGGCGCCGTTCCGCGATTCGCAGGAACGCATCCTGGGCGCCATCGGCGTGATCGGCCCGACGCGGCTCAACTACGCCCGGATCATCCCGCTGGTCGATTATACCGCGCGCGCCATTGGACGCGTGGTGGGTTAAGGCGCGTTCACACGCGCCGGATCACCAGTCCGCTTCGTCGAAATCATCCAGCGGCTTTGCGTCGGCATCAGGCGCAGTTGCTGCCTCGTTGGCCGGCAGGGTTAAAATCCTGAGTCGCGTCTCGCGATCGATCAGCGGCACCAGCTCCAGCAGGTCCGCCTGCGAGAAGGCAACGCAGCCCTTGGTCGGCGCATAGTCCTCGCGCGCAACGTGGAGGAAGATGGCGCTGCCCCATTCGCCTTCGGGCGGATCGTCGTTGTAGCCGACCACGACCACGAGGTCGTAGAGCGGGTCCTCGCGCCACATCTTCTCGGCGCTCCACTCGTTGGGCACATGGACCAGCCGGTTGTAGGTCGGCGACTGCGGATCGTCGCACCAGCCGTCGTGCTCGGCGATCGGCCGGGCCGGCAGCGCATTCTTGGAAGAATTGGCCTTGGGCAGCACCAGCCGGTCGTTGCGGAAATAGATCCGGCGCAGCGGATATTCGCCGGCCGGCGTCGCGGCATCGCCCTCGACCTTGTCCTCGCGGATGCCGCCTTCGCCCACCGTGCAGCGCCACCGCCGGGGCCCCAGCGTTGCCCAGCCCAGAGAGGTTTCGGTCGAATCGGCCTGCACGATCAGGATGTTCTCGTCGGTCATTGCCTGGCACTCCGGTGCCCTTCATAAAGGCACGCTTCCGAGGGAGAAAGCGATGGCTTATGTCGTGACGCCGCCGGCCACCGTCGGCGTGCCGGTCAATGGAACCGGCGATCTGTTTCCGGTCCGCCGCATCTTCTGCGTCGGCCGCAATTATGCCGCCCATGCCCGCGAGATGGGCCACGATCCCGATCGCGAGCCGCCGTTTTTCTTCACCAAGCCGGCCGACGCCATCGTCATCTGCGCCGACCCCGATAATCCGACCAAGGTCGCCTATCCGTCGGCCACCAAGAACCTGCACCACGAGATGGAGCTGGTGGTGGCCATGAAGTCGGGCGGCACCGACATCGCCATCGACAAGGCGCTCGATCATGTCTTTGGCTACGGCGTCGGTCTCGACATGACCCGCCGCGACCTGCAGAACCAGGCCAAGGACATGGGCCGGCCGTGGGACATGGGCAAGGGCTTCGACCAGTCCGCGCCGATCGGCGAGATCTTTCCCGCCGCGAAGATCGGCCATCCGTCGAAGGGCACCATCCAGCTCGACGTGAACGGCAAGACCCGCCAGAAGTCGGACCTCAATGCGCTGATCTGGAGCGTGCCGGAGACGATCTCGTACCTCTCCGGCCTGGTGGCGCTGGCCGCCGGCGACCTGATTTACACCGGCACGCCCGACGGCGTGGCCGCGGTGGTCAAGGGCGACACGCTCGCGGGCTTCGTCGATGGCTGCGGGACGGTGACTTGTACGCTGGTCTAGCCCGCTACAATTGCTGAGCGCGGAAGGTATCGCACTTGCGGTAGTCGCCGCTGTCGAGACCGATGCGGAACCAGCGGGTGCGCTGGGCGCTGCTGCCGTGCGTAAAGCTGTCGGGAACGATGCGGCCCTGGGTCTGGCGCTGCAGCTTGTCGTCGCCGATCGCCGAGGCCGCCGCCATCGCCTGCTCGATGTCCTTGTCGTCGATCATCTTGCCGCCGCGCTGCTGGTCGGCGCGGTTGGCCCAGACGCCGGCAAAGCAGTCGGCCTGCAGTTCGGTTCGCACCGACAGCGCGTTGCCGTCGCGCTTGCTCATGCTCTGGCGCATCTCCTGCACCTTGCCCGAGATGCCGAGCAGGTTCTGGACATGGTGGCCGACCTCGTGGGCGATGACATAGGCCTGCGGGAACTGGCCGGGCGCGCGGAAGCGCGCGGCCAGCTCGTCGAAGAAGCCGAGGTCGAGATAAACGCGCTGGTCGGCGGGACAATAGAACGGCCCCATCGCGGCCTGGCCGACACCACACTCGGTCCGCGTGGCGTCGCGGAACAGCACCAGCCGGGGCTCGCGGTAGACCTTGCCCATGTCGCGGAAGATGTCGGTCCACACGGTCTCGGTGCTCTTCAGCACACGCGCCACGAACTGCGCCTCGGGATCCGCCGCCGGCCGCTGCGCGGGGCGGCTGGCCGACGATGAGGGGGTGGACGTCTGGGTGGTCGGGGCCCCGCCGCCGGTCATGCCGCCCAGAATCTCGCCCGGGTCGGCGCCGAACAGCAGCGCCACCACGATGAAGCCGATCATCCCCAGGCCGCCGGTGAAAACGCCGCCGCCTCCGCCGCCGCCCATCGGGATCGGGAAGCCGCCGCCGCTGTCGTCGCGACGGTCCTCGACGTTGCTGCTCTCGTCGCCGTCCATCTGCATGGTGGGCCTCCGTCTCCTTGGCCTATAGTGCGTATCCCCTATAGTACGTATCGATGAGCCTGACGGTCGCCACCTGGAATATCAACTCGGTCCGCCTGCGGATCGGTAACGTCGAACGGTATCTGCGGTTGCGCAAACCCGACGTGCTCTGCCTGCAGGAAACCAAGTGCCCGGATGAGTTCTTCCCGCACCAGGCGTTCGAGGCGCTGGGCTACACGCATCGCCTCGTCCAGGGCATGAAGGCCTACAACGGCGTGGCCATCGTCTCGAAGGTGCCGTTCACCGCCACCACCATCCACCATCGCTGCGGCAAGGAGGATTGCCGCCACATCGAGGCGGCGCTCGACCTCGGGGACGATCCCATCCTGCTCGACAATCTCTACATCCCGGCCGGCGGCGACATTCCCGATACCGAGCTCAACGTGAAGTTCGCGCACAAGCTCGATTTCTACCGCGAAATGGCCAAGTGGTTCGCCGAGCACAGACCGCGGCCGCGCGCCCGCAAAGGCCTGCGCCGCATCGCCGTCGGCGACCTCAACGTGGCGCCGCTCGAACACGACGTGTGGAACCACAAGCAGTTGCTCAAGATCGTGTCGCACACGCCCGTCGAGGTCGACCTGTTCGGCCGGATGCAGGCGTCGCTCGACTGGATCGACGTGCCGCGCCGCTTCGTGGCCGCCGACAAGAAGCTCTATTCATGGTGGAGCTATCGCAACAACGACTGGCGGGCTTCCAACCGCGGCCGCCGGCTCGACCATATCCTCGCCACGCCGGCGTTGTCGGGGGCGATCAGCGGCTATCGCATCGACGACGACCTTCGCGACTGGGAGAAGGCGTCGGACCATGTGCCGGTGCTGGCGACTTTCGACCTATAGGAGAGAACGACCATGACGATTCTCGGAATTCTGCTCATCGGCCTGGTGATCGGTTTGATCGCGCGCTTCCTGACACCCGGCCCCAACCCGCGCGGTATCATCGTCACCATCGTGATCGGCATCGTGGGCGCGGTGATCGCCACTTACGGCGGCCAGGCGCTCGGCCTCTATCAGGTGGGCGAGCCGGCAGGCTTCTTCGGCTCGGTCCTCGGCGCCGTCGTGCTCCTGGTTTTGCTGAGGCTGATCGGCCGCTAGCTCACGCGATAGAGGAAATAGCGGTCCTTGGGCACGCCGGCCGGCTCGGGCAGGCGTTGCCAGCGTGGCACTTGAAGCGACTGGTTGGCGAGGATGTAGCCACCCGATCCCGCCAGCGCGTCCAGTGCAGGGCCGAGCCAGGCGCCCATCGCCATGTTGGCGGCGTGGTCGCCGGTGCCGAGGTCGGTATGGACCAGCGCCGCCGTCGCGCCCAGCTCCCGCGCGGCGCGCGGCAGCGCGTCCCGCGCTTCGCCCAGGAACAGCCGGTCCTGCGGCGGGATGCAGTCGGGATGCGCCGCCACCTGGCGCTCGAAGACGTAGATGTCGCGGCGCGGGAAGAGGTCGCGCAGGTGATCGTAGGTGCGGCCGTTGCCGAGGCCGATCTCGAGGATCGGACCGTCCAGCCGGTCGACCGCGGGCTTCAGGAAATTCAGGCAGTCGCGCTGCGCCTGCATGCGCGCGATGAAACTGTCGAGACGGCTCATGCAGCGGTCAGGCGGGCCGGGTAGCGGCGCGCAGCTTCTCGTTGGTGTCCTCGAGGCGATGCGCCAGCTCGCGCATGATCTCGACCGCCATCTGCGGGAACTCCGCGACCAGGCGATAGAACATGTCCTTGGTGATCTTGAGCGTGCTGAGCGGTTCCTTGGCCTTGATCGTGGCGGTACGCGGCACGTCGCACAGGATGGCGATCTCGCCGAAGAAACTGTTCTTCTTCATCTCGGCCACCGCGATCTGGCCGCCCGCCGTGTCGATCAGCACGTCGGCGGTACCGCCCAGGATGACGTACATCGTGTCTCCGGGATCGCCCTGATGGCAGACCTCCTGGCCGACGGCAAAATTCACGCGTTCGCTGGTGAAGGCCAGCAGCTTCAGCTTGGCCTGCTCGATCTTGGAGAAGATCGGCACCAGCTTGAGCAGTTCGACTTCTTCATTGAGGTTCATCGCGTCCTCCTCGTTGCCGTTACGCCGACGCCATCAACTCGGTATAGAGCCCGCCGCGCGCTGCCAGCTCGGCGGGCGCGCCCTGCGAGGTGATCCTGCCGGCCTGCATGACCACGATCTGCTCGAACGGCTCGGCCTGCGCCGGGCGGTTGGCAATCCACACCACGCCGCGCTTCTCCGTCGTCGCCGTCGCCAGGATGTTGTCGCGGATGCGGTCCTGCGTGCGGCCGTCGAACATGGCGACGGCCTCGTTGACGATCAGGAGCTGCGGCCGCTTGATCAGAGCGCGGGCGATGCCGAGCTTCTGGCGCTGGGTCGCCGGCAGGCGCTTGCCGGCAACGCCGACATTGTACTCTAGACCGACCTCGATCGCCTGGTCGCGCAGCCCGAGCTCGTTCAGCACCTCGGAGATCAGCGTGCCGATACGTTCGCCGGCCTGTGCCTGCCCGTAAATGAGACGCCCGAACAAGATGTTGTCCTGCAGGGTGGCGGCGCTGTTGTAGCGCTCGAAATCGTAGAACTCGACGGCGCCACGCAAATCGGCCGGCAGACCCTCGGCGAAGGCATGCCGGGCCGCCAGGATGCGCCCTTCCATCTCGGCATCGATCAGGCCGAGGCGATGGCGGGCTTCGATGTAGCGGAACGGCAGCGTCATCAGGCGCCCCCGGTCGGCCTCGGGCACGGCCTCGATGCCCTTGCCGCCCAGCCGCTGCAGCAGCAGCCGCACGTTGGGCAGCTCGTCGGCCGAGATGAAGCTGTACTGCTCGAACAACGGATTGTCGGGCGACAGGCCCGAGAACAGCTCGACCATGGTTTCGGCGATGCTGAGGCCCATGCGCTGCAGGTCGAGGTTGAGGCCGGTCTTCTGCAGCACCGATTGCACGTAGGGATCGGCCGCGATGTTGTCGCCGTCGAACTGCTTGCCGAGCGGCGTGCCGAACAGCAGGTTCTCGGCCACCGACAGGTTCTTGTTGTAGAGATCACCGTTGAACGGCTCGACGAGACCGGCATAGTCCGCGCTCTGCAGGCGGCCGTGCAGCGTGTGGCGCGCCTTCAGGATCTTCTCGGCGAGATCGGGCCGCTGCGCCGCCTCGATCGTGCCGCGCAGGCCCAGCGAATAGATGTCCTCGTCGATCTCGACCTGCCGGAGCGCGTCGACCATGCGCGGCAGCAGGTCGCCCGGTCCGGTGGCGCCGGCCAGCTCGTAGTCGATCCAGTCGGCATTGGGATCGAACGGCGGATTGCCGGAGCGCTCCGATTCTTTCCAGAAGGCTTCGCGTATCGCGCGCGTCGCGTCGTCGTACGCGGCCGGCGCGACCGGGCGGAATTTCAGGCCGAACAGCAGGTTGTCGCGAACCGAAAGCGGAAACAAATAGGTGTCCTGGCCGATGTAGGCGGTGCGGGCGCCCAGCAGGTACTCGGGCACCTGGAAGAAGTCCTTGCCGTCCAGCCGCACCGAGCCGCCGGTCGGCAGCACCAGGCGGGCCAGCATCTGGCCCAGCACGTCCTTGCCCGAGCCCGCGCTGCCGATCACCGCCAGCCGCATCGTCGTCGGCACGGCAAGCGTGACGCTGTCGAGCAGTTTCACCCGTCCATCCTCGGAGAAGGTGACGCCGGACAGCGTCAGCTCGTTGCCGAGCGGTGGCGGCGGGCCGTCGGGGATGGCCTGCAGTTCCGGCGGCATCATGCCCTCGGGCTGGAACTGGTCGATCACCTGCTCGTACTTGATCTGCACGTCCTGGCGCTGCTGATCCCAGTCGATCAGTTCCTTGATCGGCGACGGCAGGTCCTTGTAGGCGAGCAGGACGCCGACCACGGCGCCGACGTCCATCTGGCCGGTGATCGCGAAGTAGCCGCCGATCAGGTAGATCGCGAACGGCGTCGCCTGGGAGAGGAAGTTGTTCCAGAACTTGGCGACGAACTTCTTCTGATAGAGGTCGAAACGGATCTTGAAGATGCGGCCCAGCCGCTCGGAGATGTCGGCGCGCTCGTAGTTGGCGGCGCCATGGACATGGATCTCGTGGACGCCGTCGGCGGTCTCGGCGATGCGGCCGGCGAGCAATCTGGCCGAGAGCTGGCGCTGCCGCCCGAGCACCAGCACCGGCTTGCGCAGCCGCGGGATGATCGCCATCTGCACGCCCAGTAGGACGACGACGACGATGCCGAGCAGCCAGTTCTGCAGCATGATGAAAATGATGGCCGTCAGCGCCTGGCCGCCCAGGAACATCGGCGCCACGAAGGCGTCGCCGATGAAGCCGCCCAGCGGCTCGACCTCGTCCTTGACCATGGTGGCGAGCTCGGCCTGCTTGACCTTGCGGAAATGAGCCGCCGGAAACCTCAGGATGCGGTCGTAGAGTTCGTAGCGCAGGCGGCGCAGCATGCGCTCGCCCATGCGGCCCTTCTGGGTGTTGATCGTCTTCTTGAACTGGCCGTTGACCACGACCGCGCCCAGGAAGACGAAGCTCATGACCACGAGATACTGGAGCTGGTCGACCTGGAATCCGTCGAAGAAGCGGATCACCTTGCCGGGCAGGATGGCCGACAGGTCGAGCTCCCAGACCAGGAACGGGATGGTCTTGCTGTCCTTGAAGGCGTTGCCCTGGATGCCGTTGTTGATCACCGACTTCGGGACCGTGAGCGACAGGAAGTAGAAGATCTGCGCCAGCACCACGAGGCCCAGGATCACGAGCTGTTCGGGCCGGCTGTGCCGCCAGATATAGGTGAACAGATTGCGTTGCATCGAATCCTGTGCGGCGGCGGCCCGGTTCTGGCGCCCGTCCCGGTATATTCGATCAGCCCCTTGATTACATTCGATTTTTCGTGTCAGAGGGGCCCGATTTCACGCCACGGCGCGGCTGTGGCATAGTCCGCCGACATTCACCGGCCGGGGCAGGAGGCGCTGCGGCCAGGGGGAGACGCGTCGCATGCCCGCCAGCAGCCGGTCCAAGCGTGTGCTGATCTACAGCCACGACTCCTTCGGTCTCGGCCATGTGAGCCGCTGCCGCACCATCGCCAACGCCCTCGTCGAGGCCGACGAATCGGTCTCGGTCCTGATCCTGTCGGGCTCGCCGATGATCGGGTCCTACGAGTTCCATTCGGGCATCGATTTCGTGCGCGTGCCCGGCGTGGTCAAGCAACTGAGCGGCGAATACGACTCCGCCAACCTCCGGGTTGGCGTCGAGCACACGATGGAGATGCGGACCCGCATCATCCGCGACACCGCCGACATATTCCGTCCCGACCTCTTCATCGTGGACAAGGAGCCGCTCGGGCTCCGGGGCGAGGTCGGCCCGGCGCTGCGCCTCCTCAAGGAACGCGGCACGCCGCTGGTCCTCGGCCTGCGCGATGTCATGGACGATCCGGCGGCGCTCGCCCAGGAGTGGGAGCGCAAGAAGATCGTGCCGGCGCTGCGCGACCTCTACGACGAGATCTGGATCTACGGCCTGCCGCAGATCAACAAGCCGCTCACCGGCATCGACGTGCCGCCGTCGGTGCGGCACAAGATGGTCTATACCGGCTACCTGCACCGCGAGCTGCCGTTGCATGCCGACATTCCGCACGAGATCGAGGAGATCGACCGCCCGTTCATCCTGGTCACGTCGGGCGGCGGCGGCGACGGCGAGGATCTGGTCGATTGGGTGCTCGCGGCCTACGAGCACGATCCGAACATTCCCTACGGTGCGGTCATCGTCTTCGGTCCGTTCATGTCGGCCACCGCGCGCGAATCCTTCAAGGACCGCGCCGCGAAGTTCGAGAGCATCCGCACGCTCACCTTCACCAACAACCTCGGCGCGCTGATGCAGCGCGCGGCGGGCGTGGTCGCCATGGGCGGCTACAACACCTTCTGCGAGATCCTGTCGTTCGACAAGCGGGCGATCATCGTGCCGCGCACCAAGCCGCGGCTGGAACAGTTCATCCGGGCCCGCGCCGCGCGCAACATCGGCCTGGTCGAGATGCTCGATGCCGATGGCGAAAAGGGCCGCGATCCGCAGGCCATGGCGACGGCGTTGCGCCAGTTGCCGCAGCAGGGGCTGCCGAGCGATGTCGTGGTGCCCGGCCTGCTCGATGGCCTGGGCAATGTCTGGCGCCTCGTCGCCAAGCAGCTCATGAACCCGCACCGTGGCCCGGCTCGGCTCGAGGCCGAGGGCACCGCCGAGCCGAGGGACGCGGGAGAATTGCCCGCCGTCCCGCCCGCGCGCGCCAGGACCTAAGCACCGGTTGTTCATGTCCGTCGAAATGGGCGCGCGCGTCGCGGTCGTGCTGAAAGGCTGGCCGCGTCTTTCAGAGACCTTCATCGCCCAGGAGATCGCCGGGCTCGAGGCCCGCGGCGTGGCGCTGGAAATCTGGTCGCTGCGCCGACCCACGGACAAGGCGCGCCATCCCGTGCACGATCGCGTCACTGGGCGCGTCGTCTACCTGCCGGAGTATCTCAAGGACGATCCGCGCCGCGTGTTCGAGGGTTGGCTGCAGGCACGCCGTCTGCCGGGCTATGCTCTGGCGCGGCGGAAATTCCTCGCCGATCTCCGGCGCGATCCCACCGCCAACCGGATCAGGCGCTGGGGCCAGGCGCTGGTGCTGGCGGCCGAATTGCCGGCCTCGATCGACCGGCTCTACGCCCATTTCCTGCACACGCCGGCCTCGGTCACGCGCTATGCCGCGGCGTTGCGCGGCCTGCCGTGGAGCGTGTCGGCGCATGCCAAGGACATCTGGACCAGCGCATCGTGGGAGGTTTCGGAGAAGCTCGAGGACGCCGCCTGGCTGGTGACCTGCACCAACGTCGGCCTGCAGCGGCTGAAGGGGCTGGCGGTCGACCCGGAACGCCTGCGGCTGGCCTATCACGGTCTCGACTTCGCCCACCTGCCGCCGCCGCCGCCGGCGCGACCACGGCGCGACGGCAGCGATGCCGCCGATCCCGTGGTCATCCTGTCGATCGGCCGCAAGGTCGAGAAGAAGGGCTATGACGATCTCCTGGAGGCATTGGCCAAATTGCCGCCTGAACTGCACTGGCGTTTCGAGCATGTCGGTGCGGGCGAGCTCTCCGATACGTTGAAGGCACAAGCCGCGTCCCTCGGCATCGCCCGACGCTGCACCTGGCACGGCGCGCAGCCGCAGAAGACGGTGTTCGCGGCCCTCGCGCGCGCCGACCTTTTCGTATTGGCCAGCAAGTGCGCCGCCGACGGCGACCAGGACGGATTGCCCAACGTGCTGATGGAAGCGGCGCACCAGGGCCTGCCACTGGTCTCGACGCGGGCCGCCGCCATCGGCGAGTTCGTCGAGGACGGTGTCAACGGGCTGCTGGTTGCGCCCGGTGCGCCCGACGAATTGGCCCATGCGCTGGCGCGTGCCGTCGGCGATCCCGAGTTGCGCGCGCGTCTTGCCGTGCGCGCCGGCGAGATCGTGCGCACGCGCTTCTCCTTCGACGCCGGCATCGACTGGATCGCCAATGCGCTTGGCGAACGGGGCGGCGAACGGGGCATGGATCAGCAACGCCAATCAACGGCGCGCGCCGCGGAGTAGGTCCATGCGGGTGCTGCTGCACACGCCGCTCAAGCCACCGGACAGTGCCATACCTTCGGGCGATCGCGAGATGGCGCGCGGGCTTGCGCGCCTGCTGCGGCGCCTCGGCCATCGCACCGTCATGCCGACGCTCAGTCGCGTGGCAGCGGGCGTGCCGCAGCCCGTGGCGCATCTCGCTCTGGAACGGCGCGCGCGGGCGCAGGCGACACGGCTGGTCGCGCGCTGGCGTGCCTTGCCGGCCGGTCATCCCGAGCGCTTCGACCTCTGGTTCACCTATCACTGCTACTACCGCAAGCCCGACTGGCTGGGCCCCATCGTGAGCCGCGCGCTCGGCATCCCCTATGTGCTCGTCGAGGCGAGCCATGCACCGCGTCGCGCCCACGGACCGACGCGCCTCGGCCATCGCGCCGTCGAACGGGCGCTGGCCGCCGCCGACCTGGTGTTGACCGTCAATCCCCGCGACCTTGCCGGCGTGCGGGCGCGGCTGCGGCCCGGCGCGCACCAGCTCCGCCTGCCGCCATTCATCGATACGACGCCTTTTCGAACCGCCGCGCATGCGCCGAACGACCCGCCGGTCCTGCTCAGCGTCGGCATGATGCGCACGCGCGACAAACTCGAGTCCTACAGGGTGCTGGCGCAGGCCTTTGCGCTGCTGAAGGACAGGAAATGGCGCGCCGTGCTGGTGGGCGATGGGCCGGCGCGCGGCGAAGCCGAGGTGCTGATGGCGCCGTTTGGAGAACGCGTACATTTCGCCGGCGCCCTGCCGCATGCCGACCTGCCGGCGCTCTATGCCAAAGCCGACCTTTACCTTTGGCCCGCGATCAACGAAGCCTATGGCATGGCCTTTCTCGAAGCCCAGGCGGCAGGCCTGCCCGTTGTCGCCGGCCGCACCGGTGGTGTGCCCGCGGTGGTGGCCGATGGCGTCACCGGCCTGCTGACGCCGATCGGCGATGCCGCTGCCTTTGCCGCCGCGGTGGCGCGGCTGCTCGACCAGCCGGCCGAGCGCGCGCGTCTGGCTTCCGCCGCTTCCGCCCGCGTGGCGGCCCATCACGACGAACGCGTGGCGGCCCATGCGCTGGCTGCAGCCCTCAAGACGCTAAGACGGCGAACTTTGAAATGAGCAGCGTGCCCTTCGCCATCCTGCGGCACGCGCCGACCGCGTGGAATGCCCTGGGCCGCCTGCAAGGGCTTACCGACACCTGCCTCAGCCCCGAAGGCGAGGCGGTGGCACGCAGCTGGCGCCTGCCGGCGCCGGCCGACGGCTGGCAGCGGATTTGTAGCCCGCTCCAGCGGGCGCGGCGCACGGCCGAGCTTGTGCAACCTTCTGCGGCGGTCACCCTCGAGTCGGCGTTGCGCGAGATGAGTTTTGGCGTGTGGGAGGGCCGCACGCTGGCCGAGTTGCGGGCCGAGGGGGGCGCGACCTTCGCCGCTTTCGAGGCAGCCGGGCTCGACTTCCAGCCGCCCGGCGGCGAGTCGCCCCGCACCGCGATGGCGCGCATCGGCGGCTGGACCGCCTCTCTGGCGCGCGGCGGCGAGCCCGCGGTCGCGGTGTCGCACAAGGCCGCGATCCGCGCGCTGCTGGCGCTGGCCACCGGCTGGAACATGCTGGGCCGGCCGCCGCACAAACTCGACTGGCGCTCGGTGCATTTCTTTGTCGCGCACGACGACGGTCGGGTCGCCATCGATCGTCTCAACGTGCCCTTCGAGTCCGTGCCTCGCGAGACCGGACCGTGAGCACACGCGTCTTCTTCTACGTGCAGCATCTGCTGGGCATCGGCCATCTGCGCCGCGCGGCGACGCTGGCGCGCGCGCTGGCCACGGGCGGCTTCGACGTGCTGCTGGTCTCCGGCGGGGCGCCGGTCGAGGGCTTGGCGCTCGAAGGCGTGCGCTTCCATCAGCTGCCGCCCGTGAGAGCGGCGGACCTCCGGCTGAAGGAGCTGGCCCAGCTCGACGGCACGCCGCTCGACGATGCCTTTCGTGCGCGGCGCGCCCGTGCGCTGCTCGACCTGTTCGAGGCCGAGGCGCCGGACATCCTGCTGACCGAGCAGTTTCCCTTTGGCCGCACGCAGCTTCGCTTCGAGTTGATGCCGCTTCTCGAGGCGGCGCAGGACCGGCCGTCGGCGCCCTGGATCGTCGCTTCCATCCGCGACGTGCTGCGCCGTACGGCCTCGCCGGCACGGGTCGACGAGATGGTCGCGACTTTCGAGGCCTTCGATGCGGTTCTGGTCCACGCCGATCCCGCGCTGGTGCGGCTCGACGACAGTTTCCCGGCCTGGCCCGACATCCAGGACCGTGCGCTCTATACCGGCTACATCGCGGAGTCCGATCCGGCGCGTGCGCCGCAGGGGACGGTCGGCGCGGGCGAGGTGATCGTGTCGGTGGGCGGCGGTGCCGTGGGCGCACCGCTCCTGCGCGCCGCCATTGCCGCGCGTTCCATGACTCCGCTGGCCGATCGCAAGTGGCGCCTGCTGGTGGGGGCGAACGTGCCGGCGACGGAACAGGCGGCGCTCGCCGAAGCGGCCAATGCCGGAATCATCGTAGAGCCGGCGCGCGGTGACTTTCCGAGCCTGCTGCGCAACGCCGCGCTCTCGATTTCCCAGGCCGGCTACAACACCGTGGTCGAGACGCTCTGCCACGCCGATCGCGCCGTACTGGTGCCGTTCGGCACAGCGCGCGAGACCGAACAGGCCGACCGTGCTCGCGTGCTGGTCGAGCGCGGCATGGTGGCGGCGGTGGCGCCCGGTGCGCTCAGCTCGGAGACGCTGGCGGCCGCCATCGGCAAGGCCTGGGCCGGCCCGTCGATCCGCAGCTTCCCGCCGGTCGACGCGCGGGGCGGGCCGGCGACCGTCGCGGCGCTTCGGCAAATGGTGGCGTGATGAGCAGCTGGGAGGCGCTCGACCAGGAACTGGAACACTGGCGCGCCGCCGGTCGCACCGCCGAGCTGTGGTGGCGCGACGACGATGCCGCCGATACCGGCCCCGAACTCGACCGGCTGCTCGCCCTTCATCGCGAGAGCGCGATGCCGCTGGCGCTGGCGGTCGTGCCCGCGCGCGCCACAACGGCCCTTGCCGAGCGCCTTGCCGCCGAGCCTGATGTCGATCTGCTTCAGCACGGTTACGCCCACGTCAATCATGCGCCCCAGGGTGAAGGCCGGAAGATCGAGCTTGGCCCGCACCGGCCGGCCATGATCGTGCTGGGCGAGCTCGGCACCGGCTGGCTGGCGCTGGAACGGCTGTTTGGCAATCGCCCGCTCCCTGTCATGGTGCCCCCTTGGAATCGCATCGCGCCGGCCCTCGTGCCGACCCTGCCCGAGATCGGCTTCACCGGCCTCTCGAGCTTCGGTGGGCGGGCGCGCGCCCAGCCGGTGCGCGGCTTGCACCAGGTCGATACCCACGTCGACCTGATCGACTGGAAGGGCGGCCGCGGCTTTGTTGGTGCGGAGACTTGTCTTGGCGTCCTAGTGGCGTCGCTCGCCCGGTCGCGGACGGAAAGCGGCGAGCCTGTAGGGCTTCTCAGTCATCATCTTGCGATGGACGACGGGACGTGGGATTTCCTAAGGTCATTCTGGGAAAGAACACGAACGATGTCGGGCCTGCGTGTGTGCCCGGCGCACGAGCTGTTCGCGGCAATGAATTCCGAGGGAGGGAAGGCGCGCGCGTGAGTACCGCCGAACTGCGCTATCCACGCCAGACGTTGTGGGCCGATTATATGCGGGCCGCCGCGGGCGCCCTGCTCTGCGGCGCGCCGCTGCTGCTGCTCGACGTCAACCGCTGGCTGGCCGGGCTCCTGGTGGCGGGTTTCCTGCTGTTTGCCCTTTTCCTGGGGCGCACCGCGCTCCGGCATCGGACGCGCTACATCCTCGGGCCGGACACGCTCTGCGCCGACGGGCCGGCCGGTACGTTGGTGGAATGGGCGCGGCTCGATCGGATGAAGCTCAGCTATTTCTCGACCAAGCGCGACCGCTCCGATGGCTGGATGCAGCTCGGCATCGGCTCGACCGGCGGGCGCACGGTGAAAGTCGATTCCTCGCTGGACGGTTTTCACGATATCGTCGAGCGGTCGGCACGAGCTGCCGAGGCCTGCAGCGTCGGCCTGAGCGAGACGACGCGCGTCAATCTGAGGTCGATGGGCATTTCGGTGGCGGGTCAGGAAGAATTGGCATGAACGATCTGCTGCGCGTCGAGAAGCTGACGGTCGATTTCGGCGTTCACGAGGGAATCCTGCGGGCCGTCGACAATGTGTCGTTCTCGATTCCCCCCGGCGGCACGCTGGCGCTGGTGGGCGAGTCGGGGTCGGGCAAATCGGTGTGCAGCCAGGCGATCATGGGCCTGTTGCCGCGCACCGCCACCGTGTCGTCCGGCTCGATCCTGTTCAACGATCCGCGCGCCCCTATCAACGGTATTGGTGGCGCCGGCCCGATCGACATCGCCAAGCTCGACCGTACCGGCCCCGAGATCCGGCGCATCCGCGGTGGGCAGATTTCCATCATCTTCCAGGAGCCGATGACGTCGCTGTCGGCGCTGCACACGGTGGGCGATCAGATCGGCGAGGCCGTCGAGCTGCATGGCGGCGGCCGGTTCAGCGAACTCCATTCGCTGGGCGACCAGATCGGCGAGGCGGCGCGCAGCGGTACCGGCCGCAAACTCGGCCGCGCCGAGATCGACGAGCTGACGCGCGACATGCTGCGCATGGTGGGCTTCCCCGATCCCAAGCGGGCGCTGCGCACCTATCCGTTCGAGCTCTCCGGCGGGCTGCGCCAGCGCGCCATGATCGCCATGGCGCTGGTCTGCCGGCCGGCGCTCTTGATCGCCGACGAGCCGACCACGGCGCTCGACGTCACCATCCAGGCCCAGATCCTGCGGCTCATCAAGGATCTGCAGAAGGAACTGGGCATGGCGTTGCTGATGATCACCCACGATCTCGGGGTGGTCGCCAACGTCGCCGACGACGTGGTCGTGATGTATCGCGGCAAGGTGGTCGAATCGGGCGACCTGCACGATATCTTTCGCGACCCGCAGCATCCCTATCTCAAGGCGCTGCTGCACGCCGTGCCGCGCTTCGACATGAAGCCCGGCGAACGCCTGCAGCCGATCCGCGAGATCACCGCCGCGACCGGCCATCTTCTGAAAGAGAAGGCGACATCGACGCCGACGCCCGCCTTCAATCCCGCGGCGCCGGTGCTCAAGGTGCGCCATCTCAGCAAGACCTTCCGCATCCGCAAGGCCGACACGCTGATCGAATCGCTGATGGGCGGTGGCACGACGCGCACCATCCGCGCCGTCAACGACGTGAGCTTCGACGTCCAGCGCGGCGAATGCCTGGGCCTGGTGGGCGAATCGGGCTGCGGCAAGACCACGCTCAGCAAGATGTTGATGCGCGGCATCTCGGCCGATCCCAACGAAGGCGCCGGCCGGGTCGTCTACGACGACTGGGGTCGCAAGGTCGACGTGATGATGCTGAAGGGCGAGGAGCTCGACCGCTTCCGCACCAAGCTGCAGTTCATCTTTCAGGATCCTTTCGGTTCGCTCAATCCGCGCATGACCGTCTACGACATCCTGGTCGAGCCGCTGGTCATCCACGGCATCGGCGACGACGCCTACCGCCGCGAGATGGTGAGCGAGCTGATGGAGATGGTCGGCCTCGACCGCCGGCATTTGAGCCGCTACCCGCACTCCTTCTCCGGCGGCCAGCGCCAGCGCATCGGCATCGCGCGCGCTCTGGCACTCCGGCCCGACATGGTGATCTGCGACGAGCCGGTCTCGGCACTCGACGTGTCGATCCAGGCGCAGATCCTGAACCTGCTGAAAGACCTGCAGAAGCAACTCGGCCTCACCTATCTCTTCATCTCGCACAATCTCGCGGTGGTCGATTACATCGCCGACCGCATCGCCGTGATGTGCGCCGGCCGCCTGGTCGAGCTGGCACCAGCGGGCGAACTGTTCCGCCGGCCGCTCCATCCCTACACAAGGGCGCTGCTGTCGGCGGTGCCGATGCCCGATCCCCGCCACCGGCTCGATCTCGGCGCGCTGATGGAGGGCAAGGCCTCGGATCCGGCGGCCTGGCCGGAACCGTTCCGCGATACCGGGAAGGAGTCGCTTTTGTGGACCGAGGCCGAGCCGGGGCACTATGTCCGCGCCGCGCGGGGAGGCGCCTGAGATGCTCAAGTTCATCGTGCGCCGCGTCCTGCTGATGGTCCCGACGCTGTTCATCATCAGCGCTCTCGTCTACTTCATCATCGATCTGCCGCCAGGCGACTGCGTGACCTCGCAGGTCGACGAGCTGCTGGCGCGCGGCGATGCAGACGCGCTGACGCGTGCCGACGAACTGCGCTCTCTCTACGGTCTCGACCAGCCGTTGTGGCTGCGCTACTTCGAATGGGTCGGCGGCATCTTCCGCTGGGACTTCGGCCTCAGCTGCCAGGACACCGTGCCGGTGTCCGAGCTGATCGGCGAGCGCATGGCGCTGACGCTGATCATGGAATCCGCCACGATCGCCTTCATCTGGATCGTGTCGTTCGTCATCGGCGTCTATGCCGCCACGCATCAGTACAAGATGGGCGACTACGTCGCCTCCTTCATCGGCTTCGTCGGCCTGTCGGTGCCGAACTTCCTGCTGGCGCTGGTGCTGCTCTATGTCGGCAAGGTCTATTTCGGCCTGTCTATCGGCGGCCTGATGGACCCCGAATACATCGGCAAGCCGCTCAGCTGGGGCAAGTTCGTCTCGGTGGCCGAGCATCTCATCATCCCGGTGATCGTGATCGGCATGTCGGGCACGGCCGGCATGATCCGCCGGCTGCGTGCCAACCTGCTCGACGAACTGCAGAAGCAGTATGTCGTGACCGGCCGGGCCAAGGGGCTGCCGCCGATGCGCCTGCTGATCAAGTATCCGCTGCGCCACGCCATCAACCCGTTCGTGGCCGACATCGGCGGCCTGCTGCCCGACGTCATCTCGGGCTCGGTCATCGTCTCGGTCGTGCTGTCGCTGCCGACGACGGGTCCGATGCTGCTGGGCGCGCTGAAGACCCAGGACGTCAATCTCGCCGCCACCTTCCTCCTGTTCGTGGCCGTACTGACGGTGATCGGCATGCTGATCTCGGATCTTGCGCTGGCGGCGCTGGATCCACGCATTCGCTTCGGCGCGACGTCGGAAAAATGAGGGCGGAGAAGTGAGATGACCGACCAGCCCGTCACGCCCCCCTCTGCGTCCCCATCTGCCCGCACCCCGCACTTCGTCAGCCAGGAGAAGTGGGATCCCTACGTCGCCGAGCGCCTGACCGCCGAGCAGGAAAAGTACTACATGGCCGGCCAGTGGAAGCTGATGTGGTGGCGCTTCCGCCGCCACCGGCCGGCCGTCGTCTCGATGATCTTCCTGGTGCTGATGTATCTCTCCACCGCCATCAGCGAATGGATCGCGCCCTACGACCTGCACAGCCGTCACTCGGCCTACATCTTTGCGCCGCCGCAGTCGGTTCACCTGTTCCACGAGGGCAAGTTCCTCGGGCCGTTCGTCTATGCGCTGAAGACCGAGCGCGACAAGGAGACCCTGCAGCGCGTCTACACGCCCGACCAGACCAAGCCGATGCCGCTGCGCTTTTTCTGCAGCGGCGCGCCCTACGAATTCTGGGGCATGATCGACGCCACGTTCCATTTCGTGTGTCCTCCCGAGGGCGGACAGTTCTTCTGGTTGGGCACCGACCGGCTGGGACGCGACCTGTTCAGCCGCATCGTCTATGCCGCGCGCATTTCGCTCACCATCGGCATCATCGGCATCACGCTCTCCTTCGTGCTGGCGTTGGTGCTGGGCGGGTTGGCGGGCTACTACGGCGGCTGGATCGACAGCCTCGTCCAGCGCATCACCGAGATCATAAAAAGCTTCCCGCACCTGCCGCTGTGGCTGGCGCTGTCGGCGGCGCTGCCGGTAACCTGGTCGCCGCTGGTGATCTATTTCGGAATCACCATCATCCTGGCGCTGCTCGACTGGCCGGGGCTGGGGCGCGCCGTGCGCTCCAAGCTGCTCTCGTTGCGCGAGGAGGACTACGCCGCAGCGGCGCAAATGATGGGCGCCAAGCCCGCCCGCATCATCGGCCGACATCTGCTCCCGGGCTTCATGAGCCACCTCATCGCCTCGGCGACGCTGTCCATCCCCTCGATGATCCTGGCCGAGACGGCGCTCTCGTTCCTGGGCCTTGGCCTCCGGCCCCCCATCACTTCCTGGGGCGTGCTCCTGAACGAGGCGACGGACATCAATGTCGTCGCCGTGAACTGGTGGCTGATGCTGCCGGTCGTGCCGGTGGTCCTCGTGATTCTGGCATACCAGTTCATGGGCGATGGGATGCGTGACGCTGCAGACCCTTACGCCTAGGGCGTAAGGGTCGAAGCGTCCGGCGGGCGGCAGGGGCTGTCATCAGCCCCGGGAGCCCGCACGGTTCCAATAAAGCAGGGCTGGCGAGCCACTCGACAACCCATTGATTTCGCCAGCCTTTTGCTTATTCCCCTTCAGGAATGAGTGTGATTAAAAAATCACACTATTGCCCCATTTGGGTCTAGCGACGGCCATGCGCCGTTTCCATCTTCTTCACGTATCTCCCCCGAACGTGGTTCCCCCCAAAGGCCACGTTCTAGCCTCCTCGGAGGCGCTTCGGCCGTCCTCTCATTCTCCCCCGAGAGGGCGGCCTTTTTCTTTTCCGGCCCCCCGATGGCACCATGCTACGACGACGCGGTATGGCGTCTTCCCTCCTCGAAGTAGCGGACCTGGCCTGCCGCCGCGGCGGCCGGAAGGTGTTCGAGCGCCTGTCCTTTACCCTTGAGCCAGGCGAGCTGCTGGCGCTGGTCGGTCGCAACGGCAGCGGCAAGACCACCTTGTTGCGCGCGCTCGCCCTGCTGGTCCGCCCCGAGACGGGATCGATCCAGTGGCAGGGCACCGATGTCCGGATCGAGTCCGAGGCCTGGCGCGGCCGGCTCGCGTGGCTGGGTCATCTCGAAGGTCTCAAGGACGACCTTACCGTGGCCGAGAATTTGCTGGCGGCAGAGCACTTGCGCGGCGCGCCCTCAGCCGAGGATCGGCTCGACAGCGCCCTGGTCGCCTTCGATCTCTCCCCGCTCGGGGCGCGTCCTGTGCGCACGCTGTCGGCCGGCCAGCGGCGGCGCACGGCGCTCGCCCGCGTGGTGTTGACGCAAGCGCCGCTCTGGCTGCTCGACGAGCCGCTGAACGCTCTCGACGCGCCGGCCCAGTCGGCCTTCCGCGCCGCGCTCCAAAAGCACCTCGCCGCCGGCGGCCTCGCGATCGCTGCCACCCATGCCGATCTCGGCCTGACGGGTCGCAAGTTGGAGCTCGCATGAGCGGCTTCGCGGCCCTTGTTGCGCGCGACCTGCGGCTGGTCTGGCGGCGGCCGGGCGACGTCGCCGTCGTGCTCGCCTTCTTCGTCGTCGCCACCACGCTGTTTCCGCTGGGCATCGGCCCCGAGACCAACGTGTTGGCCCGCATCGCCGCGGGCGTGCTGTGGTGCGCCGCCCTGTTCGCCGCACTCCTGTCGCTCGACCGGCTGTTCGCCGCCGACTTCGAGGACGGCACGCTCGATCTGCTGCTGCTGGCGCCGTGGCCGCTCGAGCTGGCGGCGCTCGCCAAGTGCGGCGCTCACTGGATTGTGACCGGCCTGCCACTCGCCCTCCTGGCGCCATTCCTGGGCGTCGCCTTCGGCCTCGAACCTGGAGTCCTGCTGGCGCTGGCCGCCACGCTCCTGGTCGGCACGCCCACGCTGTCGCTGATCGGCGGGCTGGCTGCCGCCTTGACGCTCGGGGCGCGCAAATCGGGTGCGTTGCTGGCCCTTCTGGCTTTGCCGCTCTGCGTGCCCACGCTCATTTTCGGTGCCGGCGCCGTCGAGGCGCTGGCGACCGGCGGCGATTTCGGCGCTCATTTGGCGGTTTTGGGCGCGCTGGCGCTGGTCGCCCTGGCCACCACGCCGTGGGCCATCGCCGCGGCCTTGCGGCAAGCGGGCGAATAGATAGAAGAGCGACATGGCCGACTTGCACTTCCTCGCCAATCCGGCGCGCTTCAGGCGGTTCAGCCAGCGCATGCTGCCCAGCCTCGCCTTTGCGACGGTGCTGATGATGGCGGTCGGCCTCTACATGGCGCTGATCCAGTCGCCGCCGGACTACCAGCAGGGCGACACGGTGCGCATCATGTTCGTGCACGTGCCCTCGGCCTGGCTCGCCATGGCGGGCTACGCGCTGCTGGCCGGCCTCGGCGCCTCGCTCTTGATCTGGCGTCATCCGCTGGCGGCGCTGATGGCGCGTGCCTCGGCCCCCGTCGGCGCCGGCTTCTGCGCCGTCTGCCTGCTGACCGGTTCGCTGTGGGGCCGGCCGATGTGGGGCACCTACTGGGTGTGGGACGCGCGCCTCACCTCCATGCTGCTGCTGTTCTTTCTCTATCTCGGCCACATCGCGCTCAGCCGCGCCTACGACGAGCCGGAGCGCGGCGATCGCGCCGCCGCCATCCTGGCGCTGGTCGGAGTCATCAACCTGCCGATCATCAAATTCTCCGTCGACTGGTGGAATACGCTGCATCAGCCCGCCTCGGTGGCGCGCCTGGGCGGACCGTCGATTCATTCTTCCATCCTGATCCCTCTGCTCTGGATGGCGGCGACGCTGCTCATGTTGTTCGTGCTGCTGGTGCTGCTGCGCACCGACACCGAGATCGATCGCCGCCGGCTCGAGAACGCGGAGGCCCAGTCATGAGAAAGCCCACATGAGCGCCCATGCGGTCTACGTCCTGTCGGCCTATCTGGGGGCGCTGGTGATCCTGGGCGGCCTCCTGGTCTCCTCGGTTGCCGCCCGCCAGCGCGTCCGCCGCGAACTGGCCGCGCGCGGCCTCGAGAGAAAGAAATGACACCGAAGCGCAAACGCCTGTGGCTGGTGGTCGGCTCGGTTGCCGTGCTGGGCTGTGCTGCCACGCTGGTGCTGACGGCGCTCAGCGACAACATCGTCTTCTTCTATTCGCCGACCCAGATCGCCGAGAAGCAGATCCCGCCCGAGCGCCGCTTCCGCATGGGCGGCCTGGTCGAGGCCGGCAGCGTCACGAAATCTCCCGACGGCCAGGTCACGCGCTTCAAGGTCACCGACACCAACAAGACCGTCGACGTCGTCTATCGCGGGCTGTTGCCCGATCTGTTTCGCGAGGGGCAGGGCGTGGTGGCCGAGGGGTCTTTGGGCAGCGACGGTGTCTTCGCCGCGCGCGAAATCCTGGCCAAGCACGACGAGAACTACATGCCGCCCGAAGTCGCGAAGGCGTTGAAGGACTCTGGTCAATGGAAAGACGGGAAGAAGTGAGCGTCATGCTCGAGCGGACCGCGAGCCTCCGGCTCGCTCATGAGGCGGGCCAGAGGCCCGCGGTCCGGAAGACATGATTCCCGAATTAGGACACTTCGCTCTCATCTTGGCCTTGGCGGTAGCCTTGGTGCAGGGAACGCTGCCGCTGCTCGGCGCGTCGCGCGGCGACATCCGGTTGATGGATCTGGGAAGGACCGCCGCTCTCACACAGGCGCTCCTCGTCATCGTGGCGTTCGGCGCGCTCACGCAGGCCTACGTCACCTCCGACTTCTCCGTCGTCAACGTCGTTGCCAACTCGCACTCCGCCAAGCCTCTGCTCTACAAGATCTCCGGTGTCTGGGGGAACCACGAGGGGTCGATGCTGCTGTGGGCGTTGATCCTCGCGCTGTTCGGCGCCGCGGTCGCGGTCTTCGGTGCCAGCCTGCCGGACACACTTCGTGCGCGGGTGCTCGCGATCCAGGCGCTGATTGGCCTGGGCTTCGTCGCCTTCCTGCTCTTCACCTCGAACCCGTTCGAGCGCGTCTCGCCCGCGCCGGCGGACGGCAACGGCCTCAACCCGCTGCTGCAGGATCCCGGCCTCGCTTTCCATCCGCCGCTTCTTTACCTGGGCTACGTCGGCTTCTCCGTCACCTACGCCTTCGCCATCGCGGCCCTCCTCGAAGGAAGAGTCGATGCCGCCTGGGCGCGCTGGGTGCGGCCGTGGACGCTCGCGGCCTGGTGCTTCCTCACCCTCGGCATCGCCTTGGGCAGTTGGTGGGCCTACTACATCCTCGGCTGGGGCGGCTTCTGGTTCTGGGATCCGGTCGAGAACGCCTCGCTGATGCCGTGGCTCGCCGGCACCGCGCTGCTGCACTCCGCCATCGTCGTCGAGAAGCGCGACTCCCTGAAGAGCTGGACGGTCCTGCTGGCTATTCTCGCTTTCTCGCTGTCGCTGCTCGGCACCTTCCTCGTGCGCTCCGGCGTGCTGACCTCGGTGCACGCTTTCGCCCAGGACCCGGCGCGCGGCATGTACATCCTGGGCTTCCTGCTGTTCGTCACCGGCGGCGGCCTCGCGCTCTATGCGTGGCGGGCGCCGCAACTGCAGGGCGGCGGCCTCTTCCAACCCGTCAGCCGCGAAGGCGCGTTGATCCTGAACAACTTGCTGCTCAGCACGCTCACCGCCACGGTGCTGCTGGGCACGCTCTATCCGCTGTTCCTCGACCTGCTCACCGGCAGCAAGGTCTCGGTCGGCCCGCCGTTCTTCAACGCCACCTTCGTGCCGCTCTGCGCGCCGCTGTTCGCGGCTCTCTGCGTCGGGCCATACCTCAGCTGGAAACGCGCCGAGATCTCGCCGGCGCTGCAGAAACTGCGCATCGCCTTCTTCGTGTCGATCGCGGCGGCCATCGTCGCCGCCACCCTGATCGATAGCCGCTCCACCCTGGCGGCGGTGGCCTTCGGCTTCGGCGTCTGGCTGATCGCGGGCAGCCTGTCGGGCCTCGTCGAGCGCGCGAAGCATGGAAGGTGGCGCACTCTGCCGCGCGCGTTCCTCGGTATGACCATCGCGCATGCCGGCATGGGCGTCGTCGTGCTGGGCGCCGTCGGCACCGGCGCCTGGAACAGCGAGCTGATGCAGACCATGAAGCCCGGCGACCGCGCCGCCTTCCACGGCTTCGACATCAAACTGGAGCGCATCGAGTCGCTCCAGGGGCCCAACTACATCGCCGAGCGCGCGACCCTGGCCGTGAGCGTCGATGGCAAGCCCTACACCGTGCTGGCGCCCGAGCGCCGCCTGTTCACCGTGCAGCGCCGCCAGGTGGCCGAGACCGCGATCCACACCAACCTGCTGCGCGATCTCTATGCCACGCTGGGCGAGGGCGAGGTCGCCAACGGCTGGGTGATCCGCCTCTATTACAATCCGCTCGCCCCCTGGATCTGGCTGGGCGCCGCGCTCTGTGCGTTGGGCGGCTTCGTCTCGCTCTCCGACCGCCGCCTCAGGATCGGCGCGCCGTCACGTCGGCCGCTGGCGCAACCGGCGGAGTGATCATGTCTTCTGGACCGCGCGCGTCTCGCGCGCTCATGATCTTGAGGCGCGCGGGACGCGCGCGGTCCGGAAGATGATGAATCGTCGCCTTCTCTTTCTGCTCCCCTTGCTGACGCTCGCCTTGATGGCGGGGTTCTTCGCCTGGTCGCTGCTGGCCGGGCGCGATCCGGCGTCGATCGGCTCGGTCCTCGTCGGCCGTCCGGCGCCGCGCCTCGAGGTCAAGGCGTTGCGCGACGGCGAGCCGCCGCTCACGGATGCGCTGCTGAAAACCGGAAAACCGACGATCGTGAATTTCTTCGCGAGCTGGTGCACGCCTTGCCTCGCCGAACATCCGCTGTTCACGCGCCTCGCGGCGCGCGACGGCGCCGTCATCGTCGGCGTCGCCTGGAAGAACAAGCCGCCGGAGGCGATCGCCTGGCTGAAACGCCTGGGCGATCCCTACAAGTTCGCCGGCGCCGACCTCGAGGGTCGCACCGGCCTCGACTGGGGCCTCTCCGGCGTGCCCGAGACCTATCTGGTCGACGGCCAGGGCATCGTCCGCCGCCACTTCCGCGGACCGATCACCGAGCGCGACGTGAACGAGACGATCCTGCCGTTCCTGAAGGGCGCGAAGTGATGCGCGCCATCTCCCTCGTCATCAGGCTCCTCTCCCCCGTGAGGAGGAGAGGCTGGGTGAGGGGGCGACGACGGTCCCCCTCACCTAACCTCTCCCCCAAGGGGGAGAGGAACATGAGTCGAGCGGTGGGCGTTCTGTTGCTGCTGCTCTTTGCAATGCCGGCGCTTGCCGTCGAACCCGCCGAGCTCCTCTCCGATCCCGCGCTCGAATCGCGGGCGCGCGACATCGGCCGGGCGCTGCGCTGCGTCGTCTGCCAGAACCAGTCGATCGACGATTCCGCGGCCGAGGTCGCGCGCGACATGCGCCGTGCCGTGCGCGAGCGCATCGTCGCCGGCGACAGGGACGAGCAGGTCTTCGCCTACATGGTCGCACGCTATGGCGACTACGTGCTGCTGAAGCCGCCGTTCAAGGCCGGCACCTGGGTGCTGTGGCTGGGCGGGCCGATCGTCCTCGTCGTGGCCGGCGGCCTGCTGCTGATGGCCGCGCGCCGGCGCAAGCCGATTCCGGCGCCCGAGCCGCTCAGCGACGAGGAGCAGCGCCGCTTGAAGGCGCTGCTGAAGAACTGATGCTCGAATTCCTCCTCGCCCTCCTTACCACGGCGACGGTCGGCGCGTTGCTGGTGCCGTTGCTGCGGACGACTACGACGCGCACCGAACGGCTGGACAGCGCGCTCGCGATCTATCGCGACCAGCTGGCCGAGATCGAGCGCACGCGCGCCGACGGCACGGTCTCCGAGGCCGACGCCGCCGCCGCGCGAATCGAAGTCGAGCGCAGAATTCTCGCTGCCGCCAACGCCAGCGATGCCGCCGCGCCGCGGGCCTCCGCCACGCTGCACCGCTTCCTGCCGCCGGCGCTCGCGCTCGCGATCCCGCTGCTGGCGCTGGGCGTCTATCTCAACGTCGGCCGCCCCGGCCTGCCGGCCGCCCCCTTCGGCTCCCGGCCCGCGTTAGAACATCCCAACCCGAACGAGCCCATCACCGCCGAACGCATGCTGGCCGAGGCCCGCGCGCGGCTGGCGGAAAACCCAAACGACCCCGAGGCGCTGGCCGAGCTGGGCGAGGCGCTGGTGCTGGAGGCCGACGGCACGGTCACGCCCGCCGCCGTCGAGGCGCTCGCCCGCGCGCTGGCGTTGCGGCCCGACAATCCGCGCGCCGCCTACTATCTCGGCCTGCACGAGGCCCAGAGCGGCGATTCGAAGGCCGCCGTCGCGCGCTGGCAGGCGCTCGAGGCCGCGAGCCCGCCCGATGCGCCCTGGCTGCCGATGCTGCGCGCCGAGATCGCGCGCGTGGCGCGGGCGGCGGGAATGCCGACTCCGACCCGCGATCAGGTCGAGGCGATGCAGAGCCTCGCCCCGGCCGACCGCCAGCAGGCGATCCGCGGCATGGTCGACGGCCTCGATGCCAGGCTGAAGGAAAACCCCGGCGACCGCGCCGGCTGGCTGCGGCTGGCCAACGCACGGCGCGTGCTGGGCGAGAACGACAAGGCGGCCGAGGCCTATGCCAGGGCCGATGCGCTGGGCCCCCTCGACACGCGGACGCTCGTCGACTGGGCCGAGGCCCATGTCCGCCAGATCGCCCCCGGCGAGGCGCCGCCGCCCGCCGCCGTCGCCGTGCTGGAGCGGCTGGAGAAGGCCGAGCCCCGCAACGCGCTCGCGCTCTTCTATCTCGGCGCCGCCGCCCTCGCCGCGGGCGACAAGCCCGGTGCGTTGACGCGCTGGAAGACCCTGCTCGCGCTGCTGCCGCCCGACGCGCCGATCCGCGGCCTGCTGGAGGAGCGGATCAAGGCGGCGGAGTAGGGCGTGGATTTGTAAAATTTTGACTTTTTTCTTTATTAAATGTCTGCTCGGCTAAACTATTTTTAGGCGGTTTCTGTATTTTATAAAATTAATCCAGAATCCTTTATGACCAGCCCGCCCAAATTAAGCTCGCCTTACGAGGAAAACGGGATTAGTAAAATTCAGAGAGGTAATTTTACTACCCGATGACCAAACCAATGGAAGGCCGATTGGGCCGCCACAAAGAGACGAGCTTCGGCGAGGAACGCATTCGCGCGTTCATACCGCCGCCGCTGCCTCCCACCCCTCCGATCGACCTCTCCCAGATTGTCGGCAGGCTCAGCGCTGCCGACCGCGCCATCGGACGGTTGGATGGCATTACCGCCCTCCTGCCGGATCATGCGCTCTTTCTCTACATGTACGTCCGCAAGGAGGCGGTGCTTTCCTCGCAGATCGAAGGCACGCGGTCGACACTGTCCGACCTTCTCCGTTTTGAAACCGACGCGACGGACGGCCAACCGATCGACGATATCCGGGAAGTGTCGAACTACGTCGATGCCACGATGTATGGCCTCGACCGGCTGAAAACCTTCCCGATATCCTTGCGACTCCTTCGAGAGATGCATGAACGGCTGCTCCGAAGCGGTCGCGGCCAGACGAAGAGTCCCGGAGAGTTTCGCCGCTCCCAGAACTGGGTGGGCGGCACCCGGCCCGGCAATGCGATGTATGTGCCGCCGCCGGTCGACGAGCTCGGCGCCTGCCTGGACGAACTCGAAAAGTTCATTCATCGACAAGCGCCGGAGTTGCCGCCGCTCGTGAAAGCGGGATTGATCCACGTTCAATTCGAAAGCATCCATCCCTTTCTGGATGGCAACGGCCGTCTTGGCAGGCTTCTCGTGACGCTCTTTCTCTGTGCCGAAGGGGTTCTGAACCAGCCGCTCCTCTATCTCAGCCTCTATCTCAAGCGGCACCGCGAAACCTACTTCCGGCTCTTGCAGGAAGTGCGGGAACGAGGCGCTTGGGAAGCATGGTTGGAGTTCTTTCTCGATGGCGTTGCCGAAACGGCCCAGCAGGCCTGGCGGACAGCCGACGGGATCGTCGATATGTTCGCCCGGGACCGCGCAAAAATATCCGCCGGACAACGCGCCACATCGGCTCTCCGCGTCCACGAAAAAATGCAGAAGAGCCCCTTCTTGACGGCATCGAAGGCACGCGATCTTACGGGCCTCACGTTGCCGACGATCAATACGGCCTTTGCCGAACTCCAACGCCTCGACATCGTGACGGAGATAACGGGCAAGGCCAGGGGCCGCGTTTACAGCTACAAGGCCTATGTCGATCTGCTTGACGAAGGGGCTTGAGCGGGGCACTTGCCCGAGCAGCGCCAGAATCGGTTTCCCCGCGCTTCTCCTCCCCGAAGGGGGCGGTGGCCGAAGACCGGAGGGCTCGGACGCCCCCTAATCCCGAAACACCGCCACATGAAACGGCCGCCGCGCCGGCTTCCCCGCGGGATCGTACGTGTGCACCTGCATCTGGTGCGGATCCTTCGCCAGCCCGACGGTGATCAAGCCGGGCGCCACGGCCTCGTCCAGGCTGCTGCCGATCGTGCCGGCGAAATTGGTCTTCGCCTCGCCCTGCAGCGCCACCTTCCAGGTGATGACGTAGCGGTTCTCGCCCTGCAGCTCGCAGCGCTCGATCATGTAGCCCCGGGCGATCGTGCCGTCGGCGTTGGGGTTCATCGATAAGGCGCCTGCCTAGGCGCTTTATCGATGCCCTGAGCGAAGCGAAGCGAAGTCGAAGGGTCTCGTCTGCAGCAGGCTAGATCCCTCCTGAACTCACAAACGAAGTGCAACACCAGATTAGGGTGTTGCGATGGGAAGACATTACGGCCACCTCACCCTCGAGGAGAGGTGCACGATTGCCCAGCTTCAGCAAGCCGGCCAGTCGGTCCG
>JAESGK010000225.1_pt1 | contig 37524 bp, 39 predicted proteins | sample 9269681 | NCBI WGS metagenome assembly JAESGK01 (sample SAMN14515347, study PRJNA621673) | algae metagenome | isolation source: Timaviella obliquedivisa GSE-PSE-MK23-08B and co-occurring heterotrophs from... | place: USA: Grand Staircase Escalante National Monument, Utah | collected 2006-08-15
CTCCGTCATCAAGTCAGTTGTTCGCCATCATTTCTACCTCGCGCAATCTGGCATTTGCGATGGTGATGATCTTTCGCATGATGGCGCCGAGAGCGAGGCGTTTTGGTTTTCCGATAGCGAGGAAGGCCTTGTATGCGGTGGCGAGCGGGTTGTCGCCGCGTATGGCGGTCAGGGCTGCGATGAACAGCGCCGGCCTGATGTGCCGCCGCCCGCCGGAGACTGCCCGGTAGCCATTCATTTTTCCACTGTCTCTTGGATGCGGGGCACATCCGGCAAGACTGGCCGCCTGCCTGCGGTTGATGCTGCCGAGTTCGGGCATGGCGGCGATCAGAAGGGCTGCGATGGTCGAACCGATGCCGGGAATGGAGCGCAGAGCCCTTTCACGGCGGCGCAGGCTGCGGTCACTGCGGATAAGAGCTTCGATCTGCACCTCGATGGCGGCGATGCGCCGGTCGAGTTCGGCGATATGATCCTTGATGTCGGCTGCGATCATTCCGCTGCGGGGTGCTTTGAGCCGGTTCTTTTCCTGAACCCGCATGGCCACGAGATCGGTCCGGCGGGCAGTCAGCAGCCGCACCTGGCTCTGGTTAACCTCGGGCGGCTGCCAGCGGACCAGCGCTTGACTGCGGTCAAGACCATACTGCGCCAGCCATCGCGCATCGATGGCATCGGTCTTGGCCCGTTTGCCGAAGGAGCGGATATAGGCCTTGACCTTGGCGGCATCGGCGCGATGGGCGGGAATGGCAAGCGCCACCAGAACGGCAAGCACCCGGTCTTCATATCCGCCGGTTGCCTCACAGACCGCCAGCATGCCCGGCCGTCCACCATAAGCCGCAAGGGCAGAGCGCAGGGCTTCCCGGTTGTTTTCGATCGTCACGGTCTGGCCGGTCATGCTGTCGAACAGGGTGACGCTATCGCAGGACACGTCGAGACCGAGAGCGGACTGGATTTTGTCATCGTCTGTCATCATGATGCTCCATGCTTTGCATTGTCTGCGGGCGCATCGTCACGATGGCCCATTCAAGTCAGCAAGCGATGCGAGGCTGGAGCGGCAGTGTCCCCTGATGACGGCGGTCGCAAGACCTATTCCTGTACGGGCGCCTGCCGCGGCGATCCCTGGGGTGGCCACCCCAGGGATCGCATCGCCAGCCTCGCCAACAGTAAAGCACGAAAGGCAGAGACAATTCCTGTGCCTGTCACAGGAATCCAGCGCGCCGCGTCTGCGGCGCGAAAGACTCTTTTACTCGCCGCAAATATGAAAGTTCCCTCACCGCGCGGACGCGCGGTCGCTGGATGCCTGTGACAGGCACAGGCATGACGGAGGGCGGGGGAGGCTGTCGGGCGCACACCGCAACCTTCGAAGGCAGCCCGCCAGCTCTCGAGGATACCGTTGCCTCGCATCGGCCCATCCCCCCCTTGCCAGCCCGCCTCGCATACCGCACCTTTCCGGCCATGAAAGGTTACGTCTACATCCTCGCCTCGAAGCGCAACGGCACGCTCTATACCGGCGTGACGAGCGATCTGCCGGGCCGGTTGTTTGCGCATCAGAACGAACTCACCAAGGGCTTTACCAGCCGCTATGGCGTCAAGACGCTGGTGTGGTTCGAGGAGCATGATCTGGTGACGACGGCGATCACGCGGGAAAAGACCATCAAGAAATGGCCGCGCCAGTGGAAGCTCAACCTGATCGAGGCGATGAACCCCAACTGGGAGGATATCGCCCATTATCTGCATGGGCTGTGAGAGGGCGCTTCTTGAATACGCCGCCCTCCAGTTGCTCATCGCTTCCTGCACGGTCCTCACACTCGGCTGTTTCGGCCGAGGCACCTCCCTCTCCTCCGTCATTCCTGTGCCTGTCACAGGAATCCAGTGCGCCGCGTCTGCGGCGCGCAAGACTCTCTTGTCTTGAGGAGTCCCCCTCGCCGCGCAGACGCGCGGCGGCTGGATCCCTGTGACAGGCACAGGGATGACGGAGCTTGGGGAACGGCCGCGCCAACCAACTACCTCCGAGGCGGCCACAATCGTTGAGCTTCCCACGTTGGTGCCCTACCCCTAACCATCCCCCTCACACGCGCTACACTCTAATACGCACTGATCCTGCCACTCCTGAAAGCCACCACGCCGAAGATCCGCCTGGCCCGCGTCGAAAAGGCCATCGCCCGGCTCAGCGGGGACGAATAAAGCCTGCCCTTGCCGTCAAATGCCGCTGCGCCGGGCTTTTCGGATAAAAAATCATCCCCGTTCATCCCCGGCCTGAAAAATGCGGCCATACTCTGTCTTGTCTCCGCCGCCGGAGTGTTTCGCGAGACGGTCGCGGGCAGGTGGAGGCCGGCGCCCTGGTTTGACCCGTAACGTGCGGCAATGGCCAGGGAGGTGACAGCCATGGTGGCCTGCCCTCGGGCAACGCCGCCTATCAAGCCTCCCCCGGGCCGCCAGGTCCGGTTCGGTTGAGCCGTGCAAGTGGCAAGCCCGTCCCGAAAGGATGGGCGTAAATCAAGCTACGCAGCGAGGCGAGGCCATCACCTGTAGGGGCTGGACACCCCGAGCAAACGCCGAAGGCCACGCGAGTGCGGAGCCACGCACTAAAACTCACAATGAGGTTCCGCACTCGTGTGGGCTCTCCAAAGATTTCAACACGGGCAGACCTGCCGCGTGACCGGAAAACCGTGCGCAAAGGACAGGCGGGATGACGAACAGAACGCAGGAAGAGCAGCAGCGCGACGAGGCGGAACGCGATGCCAAGCCCTATATCCCCGGCTTCACCTGGGGCGAATTCCACCGGTTGACGGAGCGCCAGCAGGAGCAGGAGTGCCAGAAAATATTCCAGGTCAGCGCCAGTTCGCTTGGCTATTGGAAGACCTGCAGCCTCTCGCCCTGCCGCCGCGCAAAGGCCTGCCGGGGCTTTCTTTCGGAGGCGCAGGCAACGTCCGGCCGCTATCACCGGTGTTTTCCGCCCTGCATCCGTGAGGGGCCGCGCCGTCAGTCGGCAACCTTGAAGGAAATGTTCAGGCTTGCCGGCCTACCGGATGAGACGGGGGACGTATAAAAACCGCCGGCAATGCCGGCGGTCGAAGCTCGAAGTGGTGGTGGGTGCGGCGCTTAGGCCGTCATGCCCTGGATGGCCGAGACCTGCCAGTCGCCGCCGCGCTTGCGCAGGAACGTCCACAGTTCGACGGTCTCCGTCAGGTTGTCCGCATCGCCCTCGACCACGCGGCCGGTGGCGCGGTCGCGGGTGACGTCGATGCTCTCGTAGCGCATGGCAACGGTGGCATAGTCATCGCCGCCCTCGTTCCAGGCTTCGGCGACATCGCCCTGTACCAGATGCACGTCGCTGACCTCGTTCTTCAGGCCCTTGGTGGCATTGTCGCTCAGCTCTTCGGCCAGCCACGACATCGCTTCCGGCGTCGTCAGCTTGCGCAGCGTGCCGTAGTCTTCGGCCGCATAGGCCGCCTGAACCTGCTTCAGCATCGTCTCGAACTGGCCGAGATCCTCTTCGCCGACACCGATCTCGTCGGTCGTATCATCGGCCATGCGCGGCTGCGCCGGGCGGGCGGCGGCCGTTGCGCCTCCACCGATCGAAGGAATCTTGAAGGACGGCATGCCCGAGCCCTGGCCCTGGCCAAAGCCCTGCATCGGCGAGCTGCCCGCTCCACGCGGTGCGTAGCCGGCGGGTGCTGCCGTCTGGCGATTGCGGAAGAAGCGCAGGGCAAGCATCACCGCGCCGCCGATCAACGCGATCTGCAAGAGCATGCCGAGCATGCCGGCCATGCCGCCAAAGCCGTTGCCCATCATCATGCCGATCAGGCCACCCAACGCCAGACCGCCGAGCATGGAGCCGGCGAAGCCGCCGAACAGACCGCCCGGACGCTGGGCGCCGGGACGGGCCGCCTGGCCCGTGTTCTGCTGACTGGCCGCGCCGGGTGTCGTCGCCTGGTTCTGCGGGGTCATCGTCCGGTTGATCGGCGTCGCATCCGCCGGCGCCGTGCGGGTGACCGGCGGTGCGGAGAATGTGCGGGTGCCGCGGCTGCCGAAGCTTGAGCCGCCACGGCGGGCCTCAGCCAGATCGACCACCGTCAGCATCACCATGGAAGCGACCGCAACGGTCGCAAGAACGCGTCCAACTCTCAACATGAAACCCAATCCTATCGTTCACTCCCGGCCCGCAAGCGCGCGCCTCTTGGGAGACATATGGGGGCATTGACCGGCGAATTGAAGGCCTTTGTGCCGCAGTTCACGGTAAAGCGGGCGCAGAATACATGCGGAACCGAAGAAAAAGGCCACGGCGATTATCCCCGCACTCCGAATCACGGTGATAATGCCAAAAGAAAAGACGGCACACCCGCCGCCTTTTCCTGTTGGTTTTGTCCGTCCGGCTTAACCGATAAAGGTGTCGTACAGCAGCTTGAGATTGAGCACGACGATGATAGAGGCGACGATCCAGGCAAGGGCGGCGACATATTTCGGGATGACGAAGGTGCCCATCTTCTTTTTGTCGGAGACGAAGCGGACCAGCGGAATGACCGCGAAGGGCAGCTGCATCGACAGGATGACCTGGCTGAATACCAAGAGTTCGGCGGTCCCCTTCTCGCCGTAGATCCAGGTGACGATGACGACAGGCACGATGGCGATGCCGCGGGTGATCAGGCGTCTCGCCCATTGCGGAATGCGCAGCCGCAAAAAGCCTTCCATAACGATCTGGCCGGCCAGCGTCGCCGTCACCGTCGAGTTGAGGCCGGAGGCAAGCAGCGCCACCGCAAACAGCGTCGAGGCGATGCCAAGGCTGAGCAGCGGCGACAGCAGTTCATAGGCCTGGCCGATCTCGGCAACGTCGGTGCGGCCGTTGGCATGGAAGACGGAAGCGGCGATGATCAGGATGGCGGCATTGATGAACAAAGCCAGCATCAGCGCGATCGTGCTGTCGGCCGTTGCCCACTTGATCGCATCGCGTTTGCCCTCGTCGGTGCGCTTGTAGTTGCGGGTCTGGACGATCGAGGAATGCAGGTAGAGATTATGCGGCATGACGGTCGCGCCGATAATGCCGATGGCGATGTAGAGCATGGCCGGGTTGGTGACCACTTCGGTAGATGGCAGGAAGCCGTTGAGGACGGCAGCGATCGGCGGGGCGGCGGCGGCGATCTGCACGACGAAGCAGCCGGCGATGACGATCAGCAGCGCGATGACGAAGGCCTCGAGATAGCGGAACCCCTTGTTCATCAGGAGCAAAAGCAGGAAGGCATCGGCTGCCGTGATCAGCGCGCCGCCGATCAATGGGATGCCGAACAAAAGCTTCAGCGCGATTGCCGTGCCGATCACCTCGGCGAGGTCACAGGCAATGATCGCCGCCTCGCAGGCGATCCAGAGCAGGAAGTTGACGGGCCTGGAATAGGTATCGCGGCAGGCCTGGGCAAGATCGCGGCCGGTGGCAATGCCGAGACGGGCAGCCAGCGCCTGCAGAAGGATCGCCATCAGGTTGGAAAGCAGGATGACCGTCAGCAGCGTGTAGCCGAACTGCGAACCGCCGGCGATATCGGTCGCCCAGTTGCCGGGGTCCATGTAGCCGACCGAGACCATGTAGCCCGGCCCCATGAAGGCCAGAAGGCGGCGGAACCAGATGCCGCCGGAGGGCACGGGAATGCTGGCATTGACTTCGGGAAGGCTTGGCCGCGCGTCCTCATCCGGGCTAGAAAAGGTCCAGCTTTTCTGCGGAGGAAGGACGGCTTCGGAGTTGGACGTGCACGGTCTCCGGATCCGGAATGGGCTCTGCTGTCCGAAACCTATGCCAGGGCAAAACATTATACAATAGGCTATATTTCATCGATCAGGCTTTTCAGTGCGCGGAAAAGCACATGGAATGGCAATGTGGAGGGCGGGATAATTCGTTATCAAAAATCCAGGCCCGTGTTATGAAATTTCAAAAGCATCGATGAAGAAACTTGAGAGGATATCACCCCGTTGCCGCGCCGCCCTGTTCCCCGCACGGACCCGCTCCCAGACGCGGATGTTCATTCCGAGGGTTTCCGGCAGACCCGTGAAGCACGCCGCGGCGCGTTGATCGAGGATTATGTCGAGCTGATCGCTGACCTGATCGAGGATGGCAACGAGGCCCGCCAAGTGGATATCGCCGCCCGCCTCGGCGTCGCACAGCCGACCGTCGCCAAGATGCTGGCCCGGCTCGCCGCCGAAGGACTGGTGTCGCGCAAGCCCTATCGCGGCGTGTTCCTGACCGAGGCCGGCCAGAAAGTGGCGCTCGAAAGCCGCGCCCGTCATCAGACCGTCGAAGCCCTTTTGCGCTGCCTCGGCGTCAGCCCGGAAACCGCCCGCATCGATGCCGAAGGTATCGAGCATCATGTCAGCGGCGAGACGTTGGATGCCTTCCGCCGGTTCATCGCCAAAAACCCTGGCAAGACGGTTTAGCCGGCTGTCAGGCGTCTACCGAAGCGTTCTCCCAGGATGATGATGATGCCGGCGGAAAAGATCAGCGCCGCGCCGATGAACACCTCAGCGGCGGGAACATCGCCCCAGATCAGGAATCCGAGCCCGAAGGCCCAGATCAGCGAGGAATATTCGAACGGCGCCAGCATGGAGACCGGCGCACGGCGCATACCCTCAAACAGCGCATATTGTGCGATGCCAGCGATCAGCCCCGTGCCCACCATCAGCCCGACGTCCACCAAACTTGGCGGAACCCAGGTGACGGCAACGGCAACGCCAGTGAAGAGGATGAAGAACCCGCTCGACAGCGTCATCTGCACCAGCGTCACCTCCTGCATTGCGGTCTTGCGCAAAAGCACCGTCGAGAAAGCCCAGAACACCGCCGCCTGCAGCGCCAGCCAGACCGGCAAAGAGAGTTTCATGCCGGTTCCAAAGGGGTCCGTTGCCACCAGCACCCCAATGAACCCGATGATAACCGCGATCCAGCGCAGGAGCGGTACATCCTCCTTGAGGATCGGCACGGCGAGAATGGTGATCAGGATCGGCGCCGCATAATAGAGCGTCGTCAGCTCGGCCAGGCCCAGATCGCGGGCGGCTGTATAGTAGGACAGCCACGCGGCCAGCAGAAGCAGGTTGCGCAGGATCATCGGCTTGAGAACCGGCGAGCGCCACGAACGGATGAGCAGCGGACCGCGCCCGATGGCGGCGCAGATCGCAAAGATGGTCACGCTGCGCACAAACAGAATCTGCCAGACCGGCAGCGCCACCACCAGCCACTTGACCGAGGCATCCTGCAGCGTGAACAGGAAATAGGAAAAGATCGTCAGCAGAATGCCTGAAAGCACGGAGGTGTTCACGGAGGACTCCCGGAGGCGCGGCGCGCGCAGCCATTGATATATCGCGGCATCAGAGCAAGGAAGGGCCAGAACCGGTTCGTCTGTGGCGAAAAATGAGGGGCCGACGACAGAAGACCGCAGCGGCAGATTTCGACAAAGCCCGATCACCGGCAGCGTGACGAGCGTGGCAAACAACACAAAATGGGTCATGCCCGCTATGGCATTGGCTTGCCCGTCATTGCCTGTTCGAACAGGAAGCCGGCGGCGGCAAAGACCAATGCCGCACCGGGCAGGGGATGGAGAACAAACGGCGCCTCGCAAACAGCGGAGAGAGGGTCAACGGAGCATAGGCGGCCGGCGGCGCATTTCAATCGGACACGCAGGTTCAGGCAGGGAACAAAACAGGATTATTTTCCTTGCACGCTTTACTACAGACCGCATTTTGGCTAATCTCAGTGCAGAAATACAATGGCCGCAAAAAGCCCAACACATAAAAAGCGTCACGCTTCACCGCCTGCAGGATGCGCAACGATGTTGTCACATGACCGGATCTGGAGTGCAATCGATGCGCTCGCCGAGCGGCATCAGCTATCCCCTTCGGGCCTTGCCCGGCGGGCGGGACTTGATCCGACGTCCTTCAACAAATCCAAGCGGCATTCCGCCGACGGGCGCGAGCGCTGGCCCTCGACGGAATCGCTGGCCAAGGTGCTCGACGCCACCGGCTCGACCATCAATCAGTTCATGGAATTCCTGCGCCCCGGGCCTGCGTCCGGAACGATACCGGAAGGCGCCTTTCCGCCACAGACAGGCTCCATACCGCTGCTCGGTTTTGCCCAGGCGGGCGCCGGCGGCTTTTTCGACGATGGCGGCTTCCCGGCCGGACAGGGCTGGGACGTCGTCGATTTTCCCGCCCCCCCCGCTGCCAAGGCCGGCGTCTATGCGCTGGAAATCCAGGGAGACAGCATGCTGCCGCTTTATCGCGATGGCGACGTGCTGATCGTCGAGCCCGGCGCGCAGATCCGCCGTGGCGACCGTGTGGTGGTCAAGACGGCCGGCGGCGAGGTGATGGCGAAGGTTCTGGTGCGCCAGACCCCGCGCAGCATCGAATTGCTCTCGCTCAACCCCGAGCATCCGAACCGCACATTCGAACTCAGCGAGGTCGAGTGGATAGCCCGTATCATCTGGGCGAGCCAATAGGACAGTTTTCCTGATGAAGCGGCATCTGCTTACCATCGGCGGCGGCCTCGCAGGAATTGCCCTGACCGCCGCCCTGCTGATAACGGGCGCCTCGGTCATCCAGGGACGGCAAAGTGCCGATACAGCCGATTTCGCGCTCGAAACGCCTGATCTCACCGATGTGCCTGACCTGGGCGAAACTGCGGCGGGCGCAGATGACGGTCAGGTTCCTGCCGATGCCGCGGGCAGCGCCAGCAATACCGGTATGAGTATGAGAGAGCCGCAGCAAAAAGCCGTGCGCGACATTGCGCCTGAACAATTCGGCCTTCCGCAAGACGTGACGGCCCAGCCTCTGGAACGGATAGAGCCGCGCACGCCGCTTTCGCAGATCGTGGCACGGCCGGAGCCGCTGCCCACCGTGCTGCGCCATCCGGTTGCGCTGTCGGCAGGCCTGATACAATTCGGCGGCCGTTTGCTGCAACTGGACGGGATCATCCCGCAAAAGGCGGACCGGGTCTGCGGTGAGGCGGGACAGACATGGCCATGCGGCGTGATCGCGCGAACTGCGCTGCGCAATTTCATCAGGGCGCGCGCGCTTCTGTGCAATGCACCGAAAAACGGCTGGCAGGGGACCTTGACCACCACCTGCCGCCTCAACAATGCCGACCCGGCCGCCTGGCTCGCCGAAAGTGGCTGGGCGGAGGTGCCGGCGGGGTCGTCGCTCGCCGGCAAGGTGGAGGCTGCCCGCAAGGCCCGCCTCGGTTTCTTCGGCGACGATCCCAGAACGTTCGACACGACCACGGTGCCGCTGGATGAAGCGGCAGCACCTGCAAATGCCACAACAGATGTTGATAGCATCGCTCAAGGCTTGTAGACGACAATCCGACGCGGACCTCCACCACAGGCGCAGCAGCACGGATATGTCATGCCCGAAACAATGAGCCATCATGAAGCCCTCATCTATGTCATGGTGATGATGTCGGCCGTCGATACCGCCATGACCGATGCCGAACTGGAGCGCATCGGCAGGCTCACCAGTTTCCTGCCGGTGTTTGATGGTTTCGACCACGATCATCTTATGCACGCTGCGCGCGAATGCACCGCCCTGCTCGATGGCCCGGAAGGACTGGACATTGCGCTCGAAGTCGTCCGCGAAGCGCTCCCTTTACGCCTCCACGACACGGCCTATGCGCTGGCGGTCGAGCTTGCCGCCGCCGACCTTTCCATCCGCCAGGAGGAAATCCGGCTGCTGCAATTGCTGCGTGACAGGCTGGGTCTCGACAAGCTGACCTGTGCGGCGATCGAGCGCGGCGCCATGGCCCGCTTCCGCAAATAAAGGCCGGTCATTTCCGCTTCACGCCAAAGTGCATTCACCTGCATCGCCGCGCCGGTAATATGCGCGATAGAGATGAACAGGCAGCGGGCGATAGCACACGGATGACAGTAGAGATGTTCGGCATCGGAGAACCGGTCTGGCGGCTTGCGTTCTTCGCCGCGATCTTCCTGTCGCTCGCCGTGCTGGAAATCGTCCATCCCCGGCTGGAACGCCCGGAACTGATGCGCGCGTTGAAGGCCCGGCGCTGGTTCACCAATCTTTCCATCCTGGTGTTTTCGTCCCTGATGCTGCGGGTCGCCTTTCCGGCCGCCGCGACCGGCGTCGCGCTGTTTGCGGACCGGCACGGATACGGACTTCTGCCGATGCTCGGCCTGCCGCCGCTTGCCGCCGGGATCCTTGCCTTCATCATCCTGGACTTCGCCATCTGGCTGGAGCATGTGGCCTTTCACAAGGTGCCGCTGCTTTGGCGCATCCACCGGGTGCACCATGCCGATACCGGGCTGGACCTGACGACGGGGTTGCGCTTCCACCCGCTGGAAATCCTGCTGTCGATCCTGTGGAAATCTGCCGTCATCCTGATCATCGGCGCGCCGGCGGTCAGCGTGCTGATCTTTGAGGTCGTGCTGAATGGCGCAGCGATGTTCAACCACGCCAACATCAGGCTGTCCGCACGCGCCGACCGCATGCTGCGGCGGTTCATCGTCACGCCGGACATGCACAGCATCCATCACTCGGCCGAACCATCCGAGACCGATACGAATTACGGCTTCAATCTTTCCATCTGGGACCGGATATTCTCCACCTACCTGCCCCGCTCAAAACATCCGCCGGAAACCATGCAGATCGGGCTCGAGCCCTATCGCACCCCTCTTCCAGCCAAGCTGTGGTGGTCGTTGCTGCTGCCGTTTCGAAAGGTGTAGAGGTAAAATTTCAATAGATGCTGCCGGGGAAATAGCGCAGGTAGATCTCGTTGAGACGGCCCTTGCGGGATAGTTCCAGCAGGGCATGATCGATCGCCTGGGTCAGTGCGGAATCGCCCTTGCGGTTCATGATCGCCAATCCTTCTCCGAGAAAGCGCTGCGAGAAATAGGCGCCGCCGATGAGCGCGCAACAATTGGCGGCATCGCTTCCGGCGGTCCAGAAGGACAATTGCATGCCGTCCGAGAAAACAGCAGCGACGGTTCCCTGCCTGAGCGCGGCCAGCATCGCCTCGCGGTTCGGGAAGGACTGTGTTTGCAATTTTGGAAAAAAGGCCCTCAGCATCGCCTCGTGCGTGGTGCCTGCAACGGCGCCGACCGGCTTTGCGCCCAGCGCTGCAATCGAGACGTCGCGGCCGATGGTCTCACGGTTGGCGGCAAACCGGGCCGGCAGCTTCATGAACGCCCGGGAAAAGGCGAAACGCTGGCGCAGTTCCGTACTGATGCCGACGCCGGCAATGACCGCCTCTCCCTGTTCGTCGATCAGGGCCGGCTGGAGTTCGGGAAAGGTCACTGCCTGGATCTGGCATTTGGCGTCGATCTCAAGCTCGCGGCAGATTTCACGCACCAGATCCACATGAAAGCCCGCGAGCTTGCCGGATTGATCAATGAAGTTGAACGGCGGGAAATCAACGGTGGTGAGGAACCGCAGGCGCGCCAGTCCGCTCAGGTCCGGCTTTGCTATGCGTTCGCGCGTATCAAACACCAGCGGCAAATCATTCACGCCATTCGCAGCACGGGATGGAGTTGCAAATTGCACAACCAGAAACACGCAAAACGCGAATATCCCATAAAATTTTAGAGATGCACGGACAGCGCGTATCATTATGATCATTCCCGGGATGAGGTAGGGGATATTGCCGCTCGCGCGGCAACGGGGATTGCATGCGTCTGGCAGAATATCCGGACAATTCCGGAATGGCTACCGCGAATGACCTGCCGGTGGGGCGAACAAAGCCGGATACCGCCGCGGGACGATTTCCGGCGGCACTCAAACAGGAAGGCTCCCTGCTGCTGCAAATGGGCATCGGCAAGCCTTCGATTGTCCGCGCGATGCAGCTTGCCGAACGTCACGGCACCACCGTCGAGGCGGAGCTGCTGGCATCCGGCGAGATTGACGAAACCATCTATTTCGAGGCGCTTGCCGAAAAACTGGGGCTTGAATTCATGCCCGTGATCGACCCTGACAGGGTCCACGACCTTTCGGCTCTGGATGGCCAGATCGCGAGCCCGGAAATGCTGCGCGTTTATCATCCAAGCCGGCCTGCGGTCACGGTGATCGTTCCTTCGTTGTCCAGACTTGCCGGGATCGCGGCCCGTTTGAAGTCCACGCCGCTGCTGTGCCAGGCGCTGGCCGTCTCGACGCCGTCGGCCGTGCGCCAGGCGGTCTGGAAGGCCGGTCAGCTGCGGCGGGTTTCGGCCACGACCCGCGCGCTTTTCGAAGCCAGTCCCCTCCACAGTGCCCGCATCACGTTCTGGGGAAAACAGGGGTTTTACGTCGGTATCATCGTCTGCGCCCTGCTGGCGGCGGCAGCCCTCTTGCCGCTGACCAGCGTGATTATTCTGCATATGGTGCTGACGCTGTTTTTCTTCGCCAATTTCCTGGTGCGGCTCTATGCGCTTGCAAGCGCTTCCCGGCGCAAACGGGTAGCGCATGTGTCGGGAGCGGATGCGCGGGCCGGGCCACTGCCGGTCTATTCCGTGCTCGTGGCGCTCTACAAGGAAGAGAGCGTCGCAGCCCAGCTCGTCGGGGCACTCGACAGGCTCGACTGGCCGCGATCCCGGCTCGATATCAAGCTGATCTGCGAAGAGGATGACGCGCAGACGCTGGCGGCCCTTGCCGCGCTGCGGCTGGCGCCGGAATACGAGATCGTGCTGGTGCCGGTCCTTCAGCCACGGACCAAGCCGAAGGCGCTCAGTTATGCGCTCCCCGGTGTTCGTGGTCACTTCGTGACGGTCTACGATGCCGAGGACCGGCCGCATCCGGGCCAGTTGCGCGAGGCCTATGCCGCCTTTACCGCAGCACCTGAACATGTCGTCTGCCTGCAGGCGCCGCTGGTCATCACCAATGCGCAGGACTCTTGGCTCAGCGCATTGTTTGCAGTGGAGTATGCCGGACTGTTTCGGGGATTGCTGCCGATGCTGTCGCTGACCGGCCTGCCGCTTCCGCTTGGCGGGACATCCAACCATTTCCGGACGGCGGCGTTGCAACAGATCGGTGGCTGGGACCCCTACAACATGACCGAGGATGCGGATCTCGGGATGAGACTGCACCGGTTCGGCTACCGCTCCCGCGTCATCGCCCTGCCGACCCTTGAAGAAGCGCCGACGGCGCTGCCTGTCTGGATCGGACAGCGGACACGCTGGTTCAAGGGCTGGCTGCAGACATGGCTGGTGCTGATGCGAAGGCCTGTCCAACTCGGCCGGGAAATGGGCTGGCCGGCCTTTGCCGTTTTCCAGGTCCTTGTTGCCGGTATGCTGCTTTCCGCGCTCAGCCATCCGGTCATCCTCGGCTTTCTCGTCTATCTGACATGGCTGATGGTAGAAGGCGGCACGACGATGGGCGGATGGCTGGCCTTGTGGCTGTTCATCATCGATATCGTCAACATCTTCGGCAGCTACGCCGTCTTTATCTGCCTTGGGCTCAGCCGGATGAACGCGACCGAAAAATCGGCCGTCGGCCATCGCTGGGCATTCGTGCCGTTCTATTGGCTGATCATGTCGCTGGCCGCCTGGCGGGCATTGCTGGAACTTCGCACCAACCCGTTTTCCTGGAACAAGACCCCGCACGTGCCTGTCGGCGCCGGGCGGCCAACCGGCGCGAACACAGCCGCGAGCAGCGCGCCCTCGCCGGCGCCATCTTATTTGGTGGAGGAGCCTTCCGTTGAAAAGTAGAGCGTGTCGCCTTCAACCGGAGGCGCATCTATCTCGAGGGGGGATTCCAGCACCGGTATGAAGACCTCGTCCTGATAGTGTTTCAAGACACGTTCAATCTTATCATAGCGCGTCATCATGGCGATGATCTCTGGAAGCATCCCGTCGCGAAACTCATCCGTCGCGCTGAAGAACTGGAATTCGTTCGCCAACTCATCCCTGAGCCGGTCGCGCTCCTCTTCCAACAGAAGGTACTTTGCCGATTTTGCCATGGCCGGACAGGCGTTTTCCTCATGCAAGGTCTATCCGCCATTATTATCCGAAATAAAGTGGAGCGGGTAGCGGGAATCGAACCCGCACGATCAGCTTGGGAAGCTGACAAGCTACCACTACATCATACCCGCCTTGCGCCCGAGGTTTCCACCAAGCATGGCTGCCTGTCAAGGCAGCAGCCGGTTTTCCGGGCGTCTATTTATTCCGAGCGGAAATGCTTGGAGAGCTTCAGGCCCTGTGCCTGATAGTTGGAACCGAGGCCAAGGCCGTAAAGACCTTCAGGACGCTCCATCATGTGTTCATAGACCAGACGGCCGACGATCTGTCCGTGTTCGAGGATGAACGGCACCTCGTGGCTGCGGACTTCCAGCACGGCTCGGCTGCCCTTGCCGCCGGCAGAGACATGGCCGAAGCCCGGATCGAAGAAACCGGCATAGTGCACACGGAACTCGCCGACCAGCGGATCGAACGGTGTCATTTCGGCGGCATATAGCGGCGGCACATGCACGGCTTCGCGCGAGACGAGGATATAGAATTCGTCGGGATCGAGGATCAGTTCGTCGCGGCCGCGGCTGTAGAGCGGCTCCCAGAAATCGAAGATGCCGTGTTCTGCCTTCTTGTCGACGTCGACAACGGCGGTGTGGTGCTTGCCGCGATAGCCGATCAGGCCGTCGGCGCCGGTGCCCTTGAGATCGATCGACAGGGCGATGCCAGCGCCCGAGACGTTGGGCTTGTCGCTGGCGACGAGGACATCGCTTTCATGCAGCGCCAGCACCTCGGTTTCGGTCAGCAACGCATGGCCGATGCGGAAGCGGATCTGCGACAGGCGCGAGCCGCGCCGGACGATAACCGGGAAGGTGCGCGGGCTGATTTCGAGATAGAGCGGGCCGGAGTAGCCGGCGGGGATCTTGTCGAATTCCTGAGCCCGGTCCGTGATGACACGGGTGAAGATGTCGAGGCGGCCGGTCGAGCTTTTCGGGTTTGCCGAGGCCGACATTTCCGGCAAGAGATCGAGGCTTTCCATCAGCGGGACGATGTAGACGCAGCCGGTTTCCAGCACTGCGCCTTCGGAAAGATCGATCACGTGCAGTTTCAGCCGGTCGAGCTTGTCGGCCACCAGATGGCCGGGACCGGGCATGAAGCTGGCGCGGACGCGGAAGGCCCTGGAACCGAGACGCAGGTCGAGGCTGGCCGGCTGAATCTGGTCGATGTCCAGCTTGGCTTCGCTTTTCAACCGCCCCGCGTCGAACAGCGCTGCAATGGCGCGGTCGGCTAGAATGCCTGTGGCCCTGGTCATTTCGATCATCCTCTTTGCCGCAACCGGCACGTCATAACCCAAATTGTCCCTGTGACATATCTTGTTGTTCGCGGGAATTGACGCAAGCGCGGCTAATCAGTAAATACTGACTTATCCCGTGGTGATTTGGCCGGTCGGCTTGCAGCCACGTTAAACAAATAGCTAAAAAGGCCGGGTTTGAAACCGGCTTGCTTTACGCGGCCGGTTTTTTTGTTTTGAAAGAGACAATCGATGAGCAACAATTGGCGCCCCGCGACCCAGCTCGTTCATGGCGGCACGACCCGTTCAAACCATGGTGAAACCTCCGAAGCCATCTTCATGACGCAGGGCTTCGTCTATGACAGCTCGGAAGCCGCCGAAGCCCGCTTCAAGGGCGAGACGGACGGCTTCATCTATGCCCGTTATGGCAGCCCGACCAATGATATGTTCGAAAAGCGCATGTGCATGCTGGAAGGTGCGGAGGACGCGCGCGCCACGGCATCGGGCATGGCTGCGGTTTCCGCGGCGATACTCTGCCAGCTGAAGGCCGGCGACCACATCGTCGCTGCCCGCGCCCTGTTCGGCTCCTGCCGCTGGGTGGTTGAAACACTGGCGCCGAAATACGGCATCGAATTCACGCTGATCGACGGGCGTTTCCTCGAAAACTGGGAAAAGGCCGTCAAGCCGAACACCAAGGTGTTCTTCCTCGAAAGCCCGACCAATCCGACGCTGGAAGTGGTCGATATCGCCGGTGTTTCCATGATCGCCGACCAGATCGGCGCCAAGGTCATCGTCGACAACGTCTTTGCAACGCCGCTTTTGCAGAAGCCGCTGGAACTGGGCGCCCATATCGTCGTCTATTCCGCCACCAAGCATATCGACGGCCAGGGCCGTTGCCTCGGCGGCGTGATCCTGTCCGACAAGGAATGGATCAACGAGCATCTGCACGACTATTTCCGCCACACTGGCCCGGCACTTTCACCATTCAACGCCTGGACGCTTTTGAAGGGTATCGAGACCCTGCCCTTGCGCGTGCGCCAGCAGAGCGAGAATGCCGCGCGCGTCGCTGATTTCCTCGCCGAGCAGAGCCAGGTCGCCAAGGTGATCTATCCCGGCCGCAAGGACCATCCGCAGGCCGATATCATCGCCCGGCAGATGAAGGGCGGATCGACGCTGGTCTGCTTCGAGATGAAGGGCGGCAAGGAGGCGGCTTTCGCGCTGCAGAATGCGCTGGACGTGGTGCTGATCTCCAACAATCTCGGCGATTCAAAGAGCCTGATCACTCATCCGGCGACAACGACACACAAAAACCTGTCGGACGAAGCCCGCGCCGAACTCGGCATTTCGCCGGGCACCGTGCGCTTCTCGGCGGGGATCGAAGACAGCGAAGACCTGATCGAGGATTTCGCCCGCGCGCTGAAGTCGGTTCAGGCCTGATTTAAGGATTGTGTGAAGCGCCCGTGTCCCGCCCGATGCGGGCGTTTTAGGCCTGGATTTCTCTTTTGAAGCGCGCCCGCGCCAGCATGATGCGCGACAGCGCCGTATAGAAACAGATGAGCGCGAAGATCACGGCGATCTCGCAAAACCATTGCGGGAACAGGCAGAAGGCCAGGAAGACGGCGATCGTTTCGGTCGCTTCTGCAAGACCGGTGGTGAAATAGAGCGACTTTGCGCCGCGTATATCGGTGGAGAGACCGCGCTTTTCGGCCATGACGGAAAAGGCGAGGAAGCTTGCGCCGTTGACATAGAATGACAGGAGCAGCAGCCCGCCGGCAGCGCCGTTTTCATAAGGGTCGGCAAAGATGAAGGCGAAGGGTATGAGCCCGTAGAAGGCGAAATCGAGCACGATATCGAGGAAACCGCCGAAATCCGTCTTTTCCGTTGCCCGTGCCACCGCGCCATCCAGGCCGTCACACATCCGGCTGACGCCGATCAGAACAAAAGCCCAGGCATAGGCGTCGAGAACGACAGCGGCCGCAGCCGCCAGACCGATCAGAAATCCGGTGATGGTAACGGCATTCGCGCTGATACCCTGACCCGCCAAAACCCGGCCTGCGCGATCCAGCCAAGGGTCAAGCCGCCTCCTCAAATGACCATCGAGCATGCTGTTCCCTATCCCTACAGTTTACCCTGTCCATTATTCTTGACGAAACCATCTTGCTGTAGAATATCGCCTATAGACTTGAAAAGGGTTTGCATATGTACCGCGCGCTGACACGCGACATTGAGGTGACCGTCGAGCCTTATTATCTGGAGGAGCAGTCCGATCCGGATGACAGCCGTTATGTCTGGGGCTACCGGATCCTGATCTCGAACATGTCCGACGAGACGGTCAGGCTGATGACGCGCTACTGGCATATCACCGATGAAAACGGCCAGGTGGACGAGGTCAACGGGCCTGGCGTCATCGGTGAGCAGCCGGTTCTCAACCCCGGCGATACCTATGAATACTCATCCGGCTGCCCGCTCGATACGCCGTCCGGCGTCATGTTCGGTCACTATTCGATGGAAAACACCCGCGGGGAGTCGTTTAACGTCGACATCCCCGCCTTCTCGCTCGATTCACCCGGCCAGAACCGGACGCTGAACTGAAGCCACAGCGTTTTTACTGCGGCTTCACTTCCGTTGCCTCGAAGCGGTAGGTCGTCGAGCAGAACTCGCAGGTGACCGACACCAGCCCGTCCTCGGCCGCATGATCGATATCGTCCTGGCTGAGGCTTGCCAGCACATCGCGCAGCTTCTCGCGCGAACAGCTGCATCTGTCATAGACCGCCTGGGGCGGATAGACCTTGACGCCGCGCTCGTGGAACAGCCGGTAGAGCAGACGCTCGGTGCCGACGGTCGGATCGGTCAGCTCGTCGGCATCGATGGTCTGGACCATGACACTCGCTTCACCCCAGAGATCATCGACTTCGAAATTGTCATCGGTGTCGTCGCCATCGCCGCCGGGAAGATCCGGCTGGCGCATGCGCTCCAGCGTTTCCGGCAGGAACTGCGCGACCATGCCGCCCGCCCGCCAGCGATGGCGCGGCTTGCCATTTTCATCGCGATCGAGCAGTTCGGCAACGCCGAGACGCACCTTGGTCGGGATCTGTTCCGACTGGCGGAAATAGACGCCGGCAATTTCTTCAAGCGAAGCGCCATCGAGCGGCACGATGCCCTGATAGCGCTGCATGTGCGCGCCCTGATCGATCGTGAACGCCAGAATGCCATCGCCCAGCAGATGCTGCGGCTGGGTGAGGCCGTTCTGTTCGGCGATCGCCAACGCTTCCTCGTTGTAGCGGGCGTAGGCGCGCACCCGGTCCGGCGTCGCGAAGTCGGCGACGACCAGATCGACCGGACCATTGCTCTTGGTCTGGATGATCAGCTTGCCCTCGAATTTCAGCGATGTGCCAAGCAGAACCGTCAGCACGACCGCTTCAGCGACGAGGCGGGCGACCGGCAGAGGATAGTTGTGGCGCTCGAGGATCGCATCCAGCATAGGGCCGAGCTGAACGGCACGGCCACGCACGTCGAGGCCTTCCACCTGAAACGGCACGACATGATCGTCGCCGGCAAAATCGAACTGGCCGAGGCCGAAGTCTGCTTCCGTCATCACTCTGCTCCTAGCCCTCGGACGTCTGCCCGCCGTGAAGGCCGGGACGCTGTCCGATGCTTCTATTGATCCCGCGCAAGCCGCCTTTGTCCAGATCGTTCCTGAAAAACAGCTGTTCACTTTGCTGCCTCCAGCAAGGGCGGCGGCGCGGATGGATGGATATTTCTGGATACGAATGACCGGCAAAGGAGGACGCGCCACCTGCCGGTCATCAGCGTGTTGCATAGATCGTGTGCCGCTACCCGGTTTTCAATATGCCAGACAATACCGCTAAAGCACGCCGCGATCTTTCAGATTCGCTTTGCGCGCTTTAGGTTTTTGGGGGCGCATGCCGTTATCGCAAAACCGCTGCGCACTTTTGCGCGACATGCGCTAAAGCGCCCCGAGGCACCAGGCGAGAACGGACTTCTGCGCGTGCAGACGGTTCTCCGCCTCGTCAAACACCACGGATTGCTTGCCGTCGATGACCTCGTCCGTCACCTCTTCGCCGCGATGGGCAGGCAGGCAGTGCATGAACAGCGCATCCTTGTCAGCCTTCGCCATCAGCGCGGCATTGACCTGGAACGGCTGGAAGACGTTGTGGCCGCGGGCGCGGTGTTCCTGGTTCATCGACACCCAGGTATCGGTAACCACGCAATGGGCGCCGTCCACGGCCTGGTCGGCATCGTGATAGAGCTTAATCTCGCCGCCATTGTTGCGAGCCCAGTTGAGTATCTTGTCGTCCGGTTCCGAGCCGAGCGGCACGGCCATGTTCATCCGGTAGCCGAAGCGCGCCGCGCCTTCGACGAAGGAATGCAGCACGTTGTTGCCGTCGCCCGTCCAGGCGATGGTCTTGCCCTTTACCGGGCCTGCATGTTCCTCGAAGGTCATGATATCGGCCATGATCTGGCAGGGATGCGTCGTGTCCGTCAGGCCGTTGATGACAGGCACGGTGGCATGCTCCGCAAGCTCCAGCAACCGGTTGTGATCCGTGGTGCGGATCATGATCGCATCGACATAGCGCGACAGAACCTTGGCGGTATCGCCGATGGTTTCGGCACGGCCGAGCTGCATCTCGGTGCCGGACAGGAACAGCGTCTCGCCGCCGAGCTGGCGCATGCCGACATCGAAGGAGACGCGGGTGCGCGTCGATGGTTTTTCGAAGATCATTGCCAGCATCTTGCCAGCGAGCGGCTTTTCCGCGGTGCCTGCCTTGGTGGCAACCTTGCGGACGCGGGCGTCATCGATGATCGACCTCAAGTCGGTTGCCGTCATGGCAGAAAGATCGAGAAAATGTCTGGTACCGGCCATTCTATTCAAAGTCCTGTGTTTTTTCAGCGTGTCGGTGGAAGCGTCGTTCAGGCCGATGCCTGTCGTCGCTCCACTGTCAGCTGTTCGGCGGCGCGTTCAAGCCGCGCCAGGCCTTCACGGGCTTCTTCAGCCGTCGTCACCAGCGGCGGCAGCAGGCGGATGACATTCTCGCCCGCAGGCACCGCCAGCAGTCTTTCGGCGCGGATGGCCTTCAACAGGTCGGCAGACGGCACCTTGCCCTTGATGCCGAGCATCAGGCCTTCGCCGCGGATTTCCTCAATGACATCGGGGAAACGGTCGGCAAGCGAGGCAAGCCCCTGGCGGAAGACAAGCGAGACATCGCGCACATGCTGAAGGAAATCGTCCGCCAGGATCACATCAAGCACGGCATTGCCGACGGCCATGGCCAGCGGATTGCCGCCATAGGTCGAACCGTGGGTGCCGGCTACCATGCCGGACGCGGCTTCCGCCGTTGCAAGGCAAGCACCCAGCGGAAACCCGCCACCGATGCCCTTGGCAACTGCCATGATGTCCGGCGTGACGCCCGACCATTCATGGGCAAACAGCTTGCCGGTCCGGCCAACGCCGGACTGAACCTCGTCGAGGATCAGCAGCAGGCCGTATTCATCGCAGAGGGAGCGCAGTTCCTGCAGGAATTCCTTCGGCACGGTGCGGATACCGCCCTCGCCCTGAATCGGTTCGATCAGGATCGCGGCGGTCTCTTCACTGATAGCAGCCTTCAGCGCCGCCATGTCGCCAAACGGCACCTGATAGAAGCCCGGCGCCTTCGGGCCGAAGCCTTCCAGGTATTTCGCCTGGCCACCGGCGGCGATGGTCGCCAGCGTGCGGCCATGGAAGGCACCTTCGAAGGTGATGATGTGGAATTTTTCCGGCTGACCCTTGGAAAAATGATAGCGCCGCGCCGTCTTGATCGCACATTCCAGCGCTTCCGCGCCAGAGTTTGTGAAGAACACCTTGTCCGCAAACGTCGCCTCCGTCAGGCGGCGGCTGAGGCTTTCCTGACCTGGGACTTCATAGAGGTTGGAGAGATGCCAGACCTTGTCTGCCTGCGCCTTCAATGCCGATACGAGATGCGGATGCGCATGGCCGAGCGAATTGACCGCCACACCGGCGGCGAAATCGAGATAACGGGTGCCGTCCTCGGCGATCAGCCAGACGCCTTCGCCGCGCTCAAACCGCAAGGGGGCACGGGCATATGTGTCATAAAGCGGCGTGGCATCGGCCATGGCGCATGTCTCCTCAAACCATCACGGCAATTGTACAATCAGCATCTTCGACAAGGCTGTGGCCAACCCATAAAAAATCAAAATGCCGCCTTTCGGCGGCAACGGCACTATCTTCATTCCGCACTGCAATGTCAACAAAAGCCCATGATTTGCGGCAATTCCGGCCTATACAGCGAACGTCATTTTTTTAGCCGGATACCCTTGCAAAAATGCCACGCATTGCAAGCAAGTTGGGGAAAACCCAGAAATCGATTCGGCGCGATTCCCCGGACTCTTGTCAGAGAGTCCCCCTAGCTCTACGTTAAGAAACAATTACTAGAACGCATGCGGCGGACCTAGTCACCAAAAGTATTATCGCGTTTCAGCCTCGGAGACTATCCGCGGTGCGGTGGAGGATTCGACCATCACCAACGCTGGGAATGGAGACAAGACCATGAACTGGACTGACGAGCGGGTCGAAAAACTCAAGAAATTGTGGTCCGAGGGCCTGAGCGCGAGCCAGATCGCCGCGCAGCTCGGCGGCGTCAGCCGCAATGCCGTCATCGGCAAGGTTCACCGGCTTTGCCTGCCCGGCCGCGCGAAAGCCGGCGGCAGCACAGCGGCGACCGCCCGCGCCAAGCGGCCTGCGGCGGCTGCTGCTCCGCGCGCGCCGAACTACACCTCGCCACGCATGGCCACCCGCACCGTGACGCGCACTGCCGGCGCAACCGTCATGAAGGAAGAGGTGGAAATCGACGCGATCGAGGACCAGGAAACCGTGCCAGCAGGCAACGTCGTTCTTCCAATGTCGCGGCGCCTGGTGCTGACCCAGCTCACCGACCGGACCTGCAAGTGGCCGATCGGCGATCCGATGAAGGAAGAGTTCCACTTCTGCGGCAACGATTCCCCCGACACGTCGCCCTATTGCACGTTCCACGCCAAGCTTGCCTATCAGCCGTCCGGCGAGCGCCGCCGGGCACGCTGAGGCCGGATCGGCCGTGCGCTTTGTCAATCCCATTCCGTTTGTACGGGATATCGGTATCTCGAAGGTTTTCTATAGCGAGATACTGGGATTGGCGATCAGCCAAGACCTCGGCAATTTCGTGATATTCGAAACGGGATTTGCCATCCATGACGGCAAATCCCTGGAAGCGACGGTCTGGGGACAGCCGTCAGCCATTTCCGAGCCGTATGGCCGTCAGAATGTCCTGCTTTATTTCGAACGTGACCATCTGGATGCGCTTTTCGAGCGCATCGCCCGTAGCGTGAACCTCATCCACCCCATCGAGACTCAAGCCTGGGGGCAGAGAGTGTTCCGGATCTATGATCCGGATGGTCACGCCATCGAGATTGGCGAACCGCTGGGCAACACCTGACGGTTCGCTCCATATAGACGAAGCTCAGCTTTCCAACGAATAACCGGCGCCGCGCACCGTGCGGATCACATCCTGCATGTTGGAAAAGTTCAACGCCTTGCGCAGACGGCCGACATGGACGTCCACCGTGCGCTCATCGACATAGATGTCATGACCCCAGACGCCATCCAGCAGCTGCGAGCGCGAAAAAACGCGGCCCGGCGAGGCCATGAAGAACTCCAGAAGACGGAACTCCGTCGGTCCGAGACGGACTTCGCGCGTCTTGCGGTGGACCCGGTGGGTTTCGCGATCGAGTTCAATATCGCCGCATTTCAGCAGTGTCGAAAGGACTTCGGGCTTTGCCCGGCGCAGCATCGCCTTGACCCGCGCCATCAGTTCCGGCGTCGAGAACGGCTTGACCACATAATCATCAGCGCCGGTGGCAAGACCGCGTACGCGCTCGCTCTCCTCACCGCGTGCCGTCAGCATGATGATCGGCAGGCGTTCGGTTTCCGGGCGCTGGCGCAGCCTGCGGCACAATTCGATGCCCGACACACCCGGCAGCATCCAATCGAGTATCAAGAGGTCGGGCAGGCGTTCCTGCAGACGCATTTCCGCTTCGTCGCCACGATTGATCGTATCGACTTCAAACCCTTCAGCCTCAAGATTGTATCGGAGGAGAACGCTGAGCGCCTCTTCATCCTCTACGACGGCTATTCTTGGCAGCATTCCGCAGGAACTCCTTGGTGCCTGAGCGAGGGACCGCCCTCGCCCGTTAGTGCGGGTCTTCGATCATGTCAGGAGTGAAGGACAGCCCTCAATCGGCAAGCGCGCCGACAGTATTGGCGCTGTCGTCCTTCGGGCGCTCACCTTCCGGCTGCGCACCGGTCGCCATGTAGAAGATCGTCTCGGCGATGTTGGTGGCGTGATCGCCGATGCGCTCGATATTCTTGGCGCAGAACAGAAGATGCGTGCAAGGCGTGATGTTGCGCGGATCTTCCATCATATAGGTGAGAAGTTCGCGGAACAGCGACGTGTAGATCGCGTCGATTTCACTGTCGCGCTCGCGGATGCTGTTGGCCTTTTCCGGCGAACGGGAAGCGTAGACGTCGAGCACTTCCTTGAGCTGGACGAGCGCAAGCTCGGCCAGATGCTCAAGGCCGCGGGCGAGCTGCCGCGGCAGGCTGGCGCTGGACACGGCGATAACGCGCTTGGCATTGTTTTTGCCGAGATCGCCGACGCGTTCAAGGTCCGCGGCAATACGGATTGCCCCCATGATTTCGCGCAGGTCGGAAGCTACGGGCTGCCGCCGGGCGATGGTGACGATCGCCTTTTCGTTGATCTGCCTTTCGGCATCGTCGAGAATGGCGTCTTCGGAAATGACCTTCTGGGCAAGGGCCAGATCCGAGTTCACCAGTGCACGAACCGAGTCGGCAACCATCTGTTCAGCGATGCCACCCATTTCCGAGATGCGCCGCGTCAGGTACTTCAATTCTTCGTCAAAGGGCGTGTAGATGTGCGTAGAGGACATGTTGTTTTCCTTACATCCGAGAGCGGATCAAGACTGGCGAAGCGAACGGATACAGCCGATCAGCCGAACCGGCCCATGATGTAGTCCTGCGTGCGCTGGTCATCGGGGTTGGTGAACATCTTGTCGGTGTCGTTTTCCTCGACGAGATTGCCGAGGTGGAACATGGCGGTACGCTGTGACACGCGCGCAGCCTGCTGCATGGAATGCGTCACGATGACGATCGTGAAATTGGCACGCAGTTCGTGGATCAGTTCCTCGATCTTGGCGGTCGCGATCGGATCGAGCGCCGAGCACGGCTCGTCCATCAGGATGACTTCCGGGCTGACCGCGACGGCGCGGGCAATGCACAGACGCTGCTGCTGACCGCCGGAAAGACCAGTTCCTGGTTCCTGCAGGCGGTCCTTCGCTTCATTCCAGAGACCGGCGCGCTGCAGGCTGGACTCGACGATGCGATCCATGTCGCCCTTGGTTTTGGCGAGACCGTGGATGCGCGGACCGTAGGCGATGTTTTCGTAGATCGACTTCGGAAATGGATTCGGCTTCTGGAAGACCATGCCGACACGGGCGCGAAGTTCGACAACATCGACACTGGGATCGTAGATGTCTGCGTTGTCGAGCGTGATCTTGCCGGTGATACGGCAGCCGTCGATTGTGTCGTTCATCCGGTTGAGGGTCCGCAGGAAGGTCGACTTGCCGCAACCGGACGGTCCGATCAGCGCGGTGACGGTGTTTTTGCGAACGTTGAGATTCACATCGAACAGCGCGCGCTTCTCGCCGTAGTAAACCGAAACGTCCTTGCCGATCATTTTCAATGGGGCGTCACTCATATTCATATCCAACGCTTTTTCGACTGCTGCTTCTGACATCATGTTCATCTGCGTCTTCTCCCTACCAGCGGCGCTCGAAGCGCTGTCTGAGAAATATTGCGATGCCGTTCATCAGCACCAGGAAACCAAGAAGGACGAGAATAGCGGCCGAGGTACGGGCGACGAAGCCACGTTCCGGACTATCCGCCCACATGAAAATCTGCGTAGGCAATGCGGTTGAGGCTTCGAAGACACCATCCGGCGGACTGGTGATGAATGCGTTCATACCAATCAGAAGGAGCGGCGCACTTTCGCCCAGAGCACGTGCGAGCGAGATAATCGCACCCGTCATAATCGTGGGCATAGCAAGTGGCAGAATGTGATGGAAGATCGCCTCGTGCTTCGATGCGCCGACCCCCAATGCTGCCTCGCGGATCGATGAGGGCACGGACTTCATCGAGACCCGAGTTACGATGATGAGGGTGGGAAGCGTCATCAGCGAAAGCACCAGCCCCCCGACGATCGGAGCCGAGCGCGGCATGCCGAACCAGCCAAGGAACACCGCCAGACCGAGAAGACCGAAGACGACGGACGGTACGGCCGCCAGGTTGTTGATGTTGACCTCGATCAGGTCGGTAAACTTGTTTTTCGGTGCGAACTCCTCGAGGTAGATCGCGGCGGCGATACCGACCGGGAAGCTGATCAGGAAACAAACCAGCAGGGCCCAGAAGGAACCGGATATCGCACCCGCCAGGCCGGCAAGCTCCGGAAAGCGGCTGTCTGCGTTGAAGAAGAGCGCCCAGTTGAAAGGTCTGGAGATGATGTCCTTGCTCACCAACTGGTCGAACATGCCAATCTGCTGGTCTGTGACCCGGCGCTGGGACTCCGGCGTGTCTCTGCTGACTTGCCCTTTCGCCAACTGATCGAACGGATCTGCGAGCGGGATCACGAAGGTGCTCTTCCCGTCGAGACGGCTAGGATCGGCAACGACAGCGTCGCGGACGATGAACTGTCCGGAAGATGTGAAAATCTCGAAATACTTGCGCTCATCGCTCCGGCTCAATCCGGGAAGCTGAGCACGCAACGCATCACGAACAACACCACGCCAATCGGCGTCGGCGAGCTTCGTCTTGTCGATACCGGCCGTTGAAAGATCGATCTCGATCTTCGCAACGGACTGGGTGAAGGCCGAGTTACCGGTATAGATCAGAGAGGATACAAGAATTGCGAGGAAGCCAAGGGCGAAGATAATGGCCACCAGGCCATACGCCTGCAGCCGGCGATCGGCCGCGTAGCGCCGTTTCCGGCGCGATTTCATATCGTCCGACTGCCAATTGATCGCAGATACACCGACGTTGAGGTCTGAAGAGGCTGTAACGGACATCAGTATTTCTCCCGGTACTTGCGAACGGTGTGGAGAGCGATCAGGTTCAGGATCAGCGTGACGATGAAGAGCACAAGGCCAAGAGCGAAGGCAGCGAGTGTCTTCGGATTGTCGAACTCGGCGTCGCCGATCAGGAGCGTCACGATCTGAACGGTTACCGTCGTAACGGCATCCAGAGGGTTCAGTGTCAGCTTCGCGATCAGGCCTGCGGCCATCACGACGATCATGGTTTCACCAACCGCACGGCTGAGTGCGAGGAGAACTCCACCGACGATGCCTGGGAGGGCAGCAGGAAGAAGAACCTTGCGGATCGTTTCGCCTTTGGTCGCGCCGAGCGCATAGGAGCCTTCGCGCATTGCACGGGGCACGGCAGCGAACGCATCGTCGGAAAGCGATGAGATAAACGGGATGATCATCACCCCCATGACCGCACCGGCGGCCAGCGCACTGTTTGGCGACGCCTCGAAGCCCACTGCGATGCCGAGGTCGCGGATGGCCGGGGCAACGGTCAGAACCGCGAAGAAACCGTAGACGACGGTTGGTACACCGGCCAGAATCTCAAGAAGCGGCTTCACCACAGCGCGAAATTTCGGATGGGAATATTCGGTCAGGAAGATAGCCGAAAGGATGCCCGTCGGAACAGCCACGATCATGGCGATCCCTGAAATCAGGAACGTACCATAGAGCACTGGAAGCACGCCGAAGGCACCCTGCCCGGCGACCTGGTCGGCGCGCATGGCGATCTGAGGTTCCCAGCGAAGGCCAAACAGGAACTCGTTAAACGGAACCATGGTGAAGAAGTGGAACGCTTCGAACACAAGGGAAAAGACGATGCCAAGCGTGATGAGGATCGCGAGGAGCGATGAAAACATCATGAACAAGGTTATGGAAAGCTCGACACTGTGCCGTGCGCGATATCGCGATTCAATAACTTTCAGGCCGAAGAAAGCGCCAATCGCCGCTACAACGGCCACAGCGGCGGCCATCAGATAGGCGGAGATACTCTGCAGCGACTGATAGTGGGCGGCAGCGGCTTTAATTTCCGGCGAAGGCTCCTTGAAAAGGTTTCCAGATGCAACCTGACGAACTTCGCTCATCAGAATTGAGCTTGTGGATGAATCCAGATTCTCGGAGCCAGGAATTCCAGAAAGAACGAGTTGATTGACAATCGTTGACTGAAAGACGAGCCATACGAGAAGAAGAACGAGTGCCGGAACAGCGGTCCAAATGGCAACGTTCAGGCCGTGGTAGATCGGCCGCGAGTGTACTTTTCCGATAGCGCCGTTATGCGTTGCCCGCGCGCGGCTGTTGCCTAAATAAGCCATGGACAGCGCTGCAAGCGCCAGAAATGCTAATAAATATCCCGACATGACGCCCCCAAAATACATATATGAAAAACGCTGCCCGCCTTCATGGCGGACAGCGCAGTCACTTTAGCGATTAGGAACCGAACTTCTTGCCTTCAAGAACAGCCTTCTGGACGTCCTGGAGCTTTTCCGGGGAAAGCGGGGTCAGGCCGCGTTCAGCCATGTAACCGTCTGGACCCAGGGCAGCGTCGGACACGTATTCCTCAAGGAATTCCTTCATGCCGGGGATGACGTCGCGGTGGGCGTTCTTGACGTAGAAGAACAGCGGACGGGCGACGGGGTAAGAACCATCAGCGATGGTTTCCGGGGTTGCTGCAACGCCGTTGATCTTGACGTCTTTCAGCTTGTCGCTGTTTTCGAACAGGAACGAATAGCCGAAGATGCCGATCGAGTTGGCATCGGCTTCAAGACGCTGAACGATAAGGTTGTCGTTTTCGCCGGCTTCAACGAACGGGCCGTCCTGGCGCATGCGCGAGCAGACTTCGTTCCACTTCTTCTCGTCAGCCTTCTTCAGGTCTGCCATGCCAGCCAGATCCTTGCAGCCGTCATGCATAACCAGCTCGACGAATGCGTCGCGCGTGCCAGAGGTCGGCGGGGGGCCGAAAGCGACGATCTTGGTAGCAGGCAGAGCAGGGTCGATATCGCTCCACATCTGGTTCGGGTTGGCAACGAAGCCGCCCTTGCCGTCCGGCAGTTCGGAAGCAAGCGCCTTGAAGACCTGCTCTTCGGTCAGGCTCCAGTCCGTCGTGTTGGAGCGCGATACGGCGATCGACAGACCGTCATAGCCGATCAGGGCTTCGGTGATGTCGGTTACGCCGTTATCGGCGCAGAGCTTGACTTCGGAATCCTTGACGGCACGCGATGCGCCGGTGATGTCGGCAAAATCTTCGCCGATGCCACCGCAGAAGGCCTTGAAGCCGCCGCCGGTACCAACCGATTCAACGACTGGAGCAGGCTTGCCCGACTTGTTTGCGTATTCCTCAGCAGCAGCCTGCGAATATGGGAACACGGTCGAGGAACCGGTCACCTTGATCTGGTCGCGTGCAATTGCAACACCTGCAAATGCAGCGGAAGCGACAAGTGCCGCTACAGTAAGTTTCAAAGCTTTCATCAGAATTCTCCCATGATGGGCTTGTGTGGGTGCGCTTTTCACCAGCGCTCGCTTTCGCCGTATCGATCGGCCGCCCTAGTTAGCGCCCGATGCCCACACCTTTTATGTCAAATTGACGAAACATTTGTGACAAATCAAATATCTGAAATAATTTGATATTTTTAAAATGACGTCATTTTCTACAGCAGGTTTATGTCAAAATCTTACGGTGAACACCGTGCCCTTGCCGACTTCCGACTGGACCAGCAGTCTGGCGCGATGCCGGGTGAGGATATGCTTGACGATGGCCAGCCCCAGACCGGTGCCCTTTTTCGACCGGCTGTTCTCCACGTTAACCCTGTAGAATCGTTCGGTAATACGCGGAACATGCTCGGCCGGTATGCCGAGCCCATAATCGCGAACGGAGACTTCAGCCGGCGCGCCGGTCCCGCCGGAGAGCCGGACTTCAACCTTTTTGCCCTCCTGGCCGTATTTGCAGGCATTTTCGATCAGGTTCTCGAACACTTCCGTCAACTCGTCGCGGTCACCCTGCACAATGACGGGCGCATCCGGCACGATCAGGGAAATCTCCACTCCGACGTCCTCGGCAAGCGGCGCCAGTGCATCCCGGACATGGCCGAGCAACGGCGCCAGATCGATCGCCTGATCCGGTGTGATATGGGATTTGAGTTCCAGCCGCGACAGAGACAGGAGATCATCGACGAGGCGGCTCATCCGTGTCGCCTGCTCGTGCATGATGCCGAGAAATTTTTCGTGCGCCTTCTGGTCGTTACGGGCAGGCCCTTGCAATGTCTCGATAAAACCACGCAGCGAGGCGAGCGGAGTTCTCAGTTCATGGCTGGCATTGGCAACGAAATCGGAGCGCATCCGGTCGATGCGGCGCGCCTGGGAAATATCGCGGTAGGACAGGATATAAAGCCGCTCGCCGGTCCCTTGACCGATCCCGGCCGGGGCCACCCGGACGATATAGACCGCCTCGGACGGGAAGCGTTCCGAATGCTCGATCTGGTTCACCTTGCCGGTGACCATCGTTTCGCGGACCATATCGAGAATGCCTGGCGAGCGGACGCGAGCCGAGAGGTCCGAATTGGGCGGGATGGTACCGAAGGCCTTTTCGGCGGCATGGTTCTGCAGAACCACCGTCTCGTCGGGCGCGACGACAAGAATGGGCGTATCAAGCGCGTTGAAGGCGGTGGCGAGGATATCGAGGTCGGATTCTTCCACCGGCAATGGTGCGACCGGTTGGATGGGCGGCTTGGCATCGACTGTACGGTTGAAAAGAACCGACATGCAGACCAGCCAGAACAAAAGGACGGCCATGACATGAATGCCGACGAGAACCAGGGCAACGGCAACCGGAATGGACAGAGCGATGATCCATTTCTCCGAACCAGCCCTCTCCTTCAAATTTGCCCAGAGTTTTTTTGTATCTTCCAAGATGTTCTCGCGCGCAAGGTGCAATTGTACGGTGATATCGGAGGTTCATGACATGATTTTCACGGCATGCTTGAATTCGCAATGCAATTGTGGCCTCCTCCCGTGAAATCGGCGGCCGGCCGCAAAACCATGAGAGCGAGGGTAGATCATGACGGATATGGAAGAAAACAAGCCGGTCGAACTGGTGGTCAACGGCAAGAACCGGGTTTTCGACATCGACAATCCGAAGCTGCCGGGCTGGATCGACGACAATGCGCTGGCCTCGGGCGACTATCCCTATGACAAGAAACTCGATAGCGATGCCTACGACACAATGCTGGAAAAGCTGCAGATCGAGCTCGTCAAAGTGCAGTTCTGGCTGCAGGCGACGGGCAAACGGGTGCTGGCGATCTTCGAGGGCCGCGATGCGGCAGGCAAAGGTGGCGTGATCCATGCCACGAATTCCTACATGAACCCGCGCTCCGCCCGGGTCGTCGCCTTGACCAAGCCAACCGAAACCGAAAGCGGCCAATGGTATTACCAGCGCTACGTCACGCATTTCCCGACCGCCGGCGAGTTCGTGATGTTCGACCGCTCCTGGTATAACCGCGCCGGCGTCGAGCCGGTGATGGGCTTCTGCACCCCGGAACAGCACCAGCATTTCCTCAAGCAGACGCCACGCTTTGAAAAGCTGATCACCGGCGACGGCATTCATTTCTTCAAGTTCTGGCTGGATATCGGCCGCGAGATGCAGCTGAAACGGTTCCACGACCGCCGCCACGATCCGCTGAAAGTCTGGAAGCTGTCGCCGATGGACATCGCGGCGCTGACCAAGTGGGATCTCTATTCGGAGGCCCGCGACCAGATGCTCAAAGAAACCCATAGCCAGCACGCGCCCTGGACGGTTGTGCGCGCCAACGACAAGCGCCGTGCCCGTCTGGACCTTATTCGCCATATCCTCAAGACGCTTGATTATGACGGCAAGGACAAAGCCGCGATCGGCGAGATCGATGACAAGATCCTTGGCTCCGGCCCCGGCTTCGTGAAATAGCCGCCCGGCACGCTGGCCAGACCGCAACGCTTCCATCGTTTACTGGCCGGGAAGAATCCGGACAGCATAAACGCTGAGACTGTTGCCGGCACCGGTCACATCGCTGTTGATGAGGATTTGCCCGGGCGAACTCGGCGCAAGGCTGCGATCGAACGTCACCTTGAACAGCATGTCGTTCTTTTCGTCGTTCACCGTGAAGCGGTGACGGCCGCAATCGCCGAGCGAAGAGAAATCGCACTCGACGGAAAACTGCGTCTTCTTGCCGCCATCGGCCTGTACGCTCACCGCCACGGTCGACGTCTTGCCGGAAATCTGCTCAAGCACCGAAGCCGGGATTTCGATCTGCACATCGCCATCGGCATCCGCCGTCGCGGATGTGATGCGAAGGCGCTGGCCACGCTCGTCGCTGACCGGATCGGCCGCAGCACGTTGGCCCGCCTTGACCTGCGCCCTATCGGCCGCCGTAAAGACCTCGACCCAATCGCCGGTGAAGCCAGATTGGGTTCCCAGCGTCTTGAGACCGGTTTCGCCACTGAAGTCCTCCGACTGGACTGTCGCCGGCGGATTTGCGACGCTGGTATCGCGCTCTGCCGCCGTTTTCAACAGTCCACTGGTTTCGGCCCACCACGCAGCCATGATCACAGCCGCGACCAGCGGCGTGATGACCATGACAAACGAGAGAAAGCGGCCGCGCTTGCGGTGGCGTGGCTTCGGCTGGGCAGCCGCGCCCTTGGCAGCCTTGCCGCGCCGGGCCGCGGCTGGCTCGATGGCGGCGTCAGGCTGCGCACCGCGCGTACCGTCACGCCGCTTCGGACGCAAGCCGGCAAGACCACCATCGGCAACAGGGGCCCCGACAACGCCGGCATCGTTCTGCGCTGGCATATGAGCAGTGGCATCCAGCTCGGGCGCGGGTGCGCGGCTGGCGCTGGCGCCCGTCTCGATCCGCACCGGCGGCGGCACGGCGGCGGCGGCTTTCAGGCTGGCACGCTCCTCCAGTTCGATCGCATGAATGATCGCTTCCAACCGGTGACGCTGCTGGGCAATCACGTCGGGATCGTGCACGTCCTGTTTTTTCAGGCCTGCCTCGAGCGCATTGCGCGCTGATTGATAGATGCGGGCGCGCGTTTCGGGGCTCGTCCTGTCCGCGCGTTCCAGCGCGTGTCTGATGGCAGTTTCCAGTCCGCTCACTCTTCGTCCTTCTTGGTGGAACGACCTTGCAAGACATGCCGCATTAATCGAAACCCGGAGGCACCAGACATGCAATCTCTATCGCCCAAAAACATCATGCAAGACCGGCTTGCGGTCTGATCGTCAAATCTTGCGGCCGGATACGCCTGCGAAACCCGGCACGCTTTGAATATATTAACAAACGGGTAACGGTTGACGCCGCGATCTGCAAGCCTCGCGCACCAAACGGGCCATCAGCGCCGGGGAAAACCCGGCGGTTTCGGCTGAACCATGCGAGCGGACCATGACAAAGCGGCTTTGCAAAGCACGAATGCGCTGCTAGAGTTCTTACGTTTACGGAAACGTCAAATAACAAAACCGGGAGTGAAACTTGTCCCTGCCCCCCATTCTCAACGGCACCACGCGCCTGCCGGTCGTTGCAGCGCCGCTCTTCATCATCTCGAACCCGGCCCTGACCCTCGCCCAGTGCAAGGCCGGCGTCGTCGGCTCGTTTCCGGCGCTGAACGCCCGGCCGGAAGCCCAGCTGGACGAATGGCTGGCCGAGATTACCGAGGAGCTTGACGCTTACAACACGCGCAATCCCGGCAAGCCGGCAGCGCCTTTCGCGGTCAACCAGATCGTTCACAAATCCAACAAGCGGCTCGAGCATGATTTGATGCTCTGCGTGAAATACAAGGTGCCGATCGTCATTTCCTCGCTCGGCGCGGTGCCGGAGGTCAATGCCGCCATCCACTCCTATGGCGGCATTGTGCTGCATGACGTCATCAACAACCGTCACGCCAACTCGGCCATCCGCAAGGGCGCCGACGGGCTGATCGCGGTTGCGACCGGTGCCGGCGGCCATGCCGGCACGCTCTCGCCGTTCGCCCTTGTGCAGGAAATCCGCACCTGGTTTGACGGACCGCTTCTGCTGTCCGGAGCGATTGCGACCGGCGGCGCGGTGCTGGCGGCGCAGGCGATGGGCGCCGACATGGCCTATATCGGCTCACCCTTCATCGCCACCTCGGAAGCGCGCGCCAGCGATGCCTACAAGCAGATGATCGTCGACAGCGCGGCCGCCGACATCGTCTACTCCAACTACTTCACCGGCATCCACGGCAACTATCTCAAGCCTTCGATCGCCGCTGCCGGCATGGACCCCGATCACCTGCCGGAAGCTGACCCGTCCAAGATGGATTTCGAGACGGCCACGACCGGCGCCAAGGCCTGGAAGGACATCTGGGGGTGCGGACAGGGCATTGGCGCCGTCACGGAAATCGCGCCGGCTGCCAGCCTGATCGACCGGCTGGCCCTGGAATATGCGCAGGCAAGACAAAGGCTGGCGCTGTAAAAGGCGCCATTCCGCTTGCCCACGGCTTTTTTCCTGTTCTCAAAACTGATGGCTTGAAATCCCGTCCGTTTGCAGGTATCAGCCCCTCACACATCGTTTCGCGGCATCGCGGAACGTATGCTGGCCGCTTTAGCTCAGGTGGTAGAGCACATCATTCGTAATTAGTGGGTCCGCTAGAGAATGATGTTCGAAGCCAACGGGTTGGAGCGTAAAGGAATAAAATAGTAGGGCGATAGTAGGTTGCCCTGCGTTTGGTACGCCGCTTTAGCTCAGGTGGTAGAGCACATCATTCGTAATGATGGGGTCAGAGGTTCGAGTCCTCTAAGCGGCACCACTTCCACCTTAACTAAAGGAAAGCGGAAGTGTCGCGATGAGCAGCGGTCCACACGATCCAAGAGCCATCGCCAATCTGATGCTGGACGAGGCCGATCGCTCCGGGATCAACGTCACCAATCTCGCCCTTCAAAAACTTCTCTATTTTGCACACTCCATCTTTCTGATCGAATCGAAGCGTCCTCTCGTCAGCGGCTATTTCGAGGCATGGCAGTATGGCCCGGTGCATCCCACCGTCTATTCCTCCTTCAAGACCGCTGGCAGCAGCCCCATCGAATTCCGGGCCGACAGACAAGATGTGCTGACCGGCGAACGAACGCCGCTTTCTCTTCCGGACGATCCAACCATTCGCCGCCATATCGCGCGAATCATGACCTCGTATGGTCAGCTCTCCCCCGGTCGCCTTGTCGATATCTCCCATGCGAAGGACGCTCCTTGGGATTACATTGCGGACAAAGGTAGAACGTCGGTTGCATTGGGCTTGCGAATCCCCGATGATGTCATTCTTAAGCGATTCAAATTCCACAAGGTTTCCGTCGGCGCGGCTCCGGTCGCGGGAGAGCCAGATGAAGATACGCCGCTTACCTGAAATCGACCTTGCCCGCATCGCGCCGATGGCGACTGACCAGAAGCGTCGCGCCCTTGAGCATTTTAAGCTCGGGCATCCGACGATCACTTATAAGCCTGTGCGATCGCGGTTTGCCGACATCTTCAACGTCAAGCCAGACTTGTTCGCAGCGACCGACCCGACCGCGTGGGCAGTTCTCGAACGCCTGATCCGCGCGAAAGCGACGTCCGACGAGGAACGAGACGCAAACCTCCTCGTCGCCAAAGGTCTTCATACGTTCGCCTGCGCCAATGCCCTGCGCAGCCGCTCTCACAATTTCTTCTCGCTCTCCCTCAGCATCGGCGAGAAGGTCGAATACTGGTTGCCGATGGTCACCGCACTGGACGGCGCGCCACTCGTCGTCTTCATCGATCCCCGGCGTGGCAAGCGTCTGACCGTCGAAGCAAGGCGGTTTGTCTTCTCGATGATGCACGAGCATATCCGGCTGGCCAACCCCGACTTTACCGAAGCACGCCTCGGCATCCTCCAATTCGAAGAGGTGGTCGAAGACCAGCGGCCCGTCAAACTCTGGACCGATGCGGGGATTGCCCTTCATAGCTTCGATGAACTCGACGGGATGATTCGGGAGACCTACGACATCTGGCGGGAAGTCAGCGAAGCCCGTGAAACCGAGACCCGTCGCAAGTCGGCTGGCGGATACGGTCCTCTGTTCGATTAACCGTCATGATCGCTCCAGACGCTTTCTGACCACCTTCCGCACGCGGTACCAATAGGTTTGCTCCGCGCCATCGCTGCGATACCAAGCACGCTCGTGCCGGGCGAAAGCTTCTTCCTCGGGATCGGGATAGCGGCCAATGATGTCCTCGGCTGCGAGGTCGATGTCTTCTGCGGGAATTAATTGCGGCTTGATCGCGTCCTTCCAAACCATCCACAAGGCGAAGCCAATGAAGATGAGCACCTGGCCGCCGAAGAAGATCATCATAAGCCAGCGCATAGCTGTAACGAGAACATCGATTAACATCGCGAGCCAACCACAACGTCTAATCCACATATTTGAGACGTTATAGTTCTCAAAATTCGAGAATGTAAAGTTCTCATTTCTCGATTTAAGCATTGGGTTGCCACCTCTTCCTGCCGAGAGGTGTGCATATGGAGCTTCAACGTCTTTTCGGCGCAAATGTACGCCACCACCGTAAAGCCAAGGGATGGACCCTTGAGCAGCTTGCGGGTCATGTAGGGGTCTCCCGCGAAACGATCGGAAAGATCGAGCGGGGCGCGGCAGCGCCGCTTTTCGAGACCGCCGAGAAAATCGCAGTAAAGCTAGATGTACCGGCACCGCTGCTTTTCGGTGCCAACACCACGCCGGGAACAGGAGAACGAGCGCGGCTCCTCACCGATATCCACCGGACTCTTTCCGGCATGAACGAAGACCAGTTAGACCGGGCATCTAAAATGCTAAAGGCCTTCCTAGGGTAGTTTGCGTAGATCGACCGCCCGGCAAGAGCGTCAGACGCCGTAAACGTAAACCCCCGTTTATATAAGTGGGCTCAGCGGCCCGTCAAAAGCCGTCCGACGCGGCAAGCGGGTGTGCAAAGCTTACGGGCCGCCGCGCAATAGACAGCCTCCGAGGCGGTCAGACGGCCGCAGGCAAAGGGTGGTAACGTTGCCCAAGCAAAGCGGATCTCGCGCACCGCTTGCAACCTGTAACCGTAACCTTGGCCCTAAAAAGATAAACTGCTGGAGGGGGAGTAAGGCACTCCCCCTTATACTGGTGCCACACCTGCACCCCGCAAAGTTAAGGGTTACGGTTACGCCTTTGGTGTACATTCAAAATGGCGGGCTTGCCTCGGGTAAATCGGCCTTGGCGCGGTCCAGCGTCGGAGTACCACCTTCTCCTCGTCGGGCAACCCATTCCACCTTGCGTTCATCTTCCGAGCCACGCCCGAAACCCTTACGCGGCGACATACCACCCAGACCGGGATCATGAAGCCGAAAGGAGTTATATTCCCAGCCGAGGCGGTTCATGATCATCCTCAAGCGTTGAGCTTCGGCAGGCCGCATCTTGCCGCCCTCGAAGCCAAGGAGCAGCTTGACGCTTTCCAGCGACACACGGCCCGTGCGTTCGGCAAACCAATCTTCCAGCACGGGGTCAAAGGTGTCTTCGACCAGACGCACCGTTTGCAACTCCGCCGCCGCCTGCCACAAATGGCGAGACAGCGTGATGGGCTCGCCGGTCTGCTCCCGCACCACGGCCTCGGCCCAAAGCTGATGCACATCATCCTTCAGTCTTTGCAAATCGATATTCCCCACCTTCACGGGCCAAAAGCGGCGGTTGCCGGTCAGGTCGCGAAGATAGGTATCTTCGTTCGTAGTGCCGAGAATGATGCAATGCCGCTTATAGGGCCGCGCGTCATGGCCGTAGGCTTTGCGGTAATTGTCCGTGTCTGTGCTGAGGAATTTCTTGAGGCTCTGGCTGGTCGTGTGGTTCATGCCGTCGAGTTCCTGGCACTCGACAATCCAGGCACGAGCCAGGAGTTCGGCTTTGGTCTCGTCGTCGCTCTTCAAGTCGAGATTGCCACAGAACCATTCTTTCCTGACAGCAAGCTTTTCCGCCAAGCTCGACTTACCAGCGCCCTGAGCACCTTCCAGTACCAGCATGGTATCGAGAGACCTGTGCGCGGGAGGAATTTCGCGTTGATTTTGTTTGATCTTTTCAGCTTTCCGGGAAGGTGCGGAAAGATGTTAGCGCCGACGACGTCGGCCGTGTCTTCTGACGCTCTTGTATGAGCGTCA
>JAESGK010000227.1_pt1 | contig 37371 bp, 41 predicted proteins | sample 9269681 | NCBI WGS metagenome assembly JAESGK01 (sample SAMN14515347, study PRJNA621673) | algae metagenome | isolation source: Timaviella obliquedivisa GSE-PSE-MK23-08B and co-occurring heterotrophs from... | place: USA: Grand Staircase Escalante National Monument, Utah | collected 2006-08-15
GCGGATGCTCAGGCTCGTCCAGATAAACCCGGAAACCCTTCCGCGGCACGCTTCCGCGACGCTGCTATCGCGTCAGCATGGCAAACCGTCGAACCCTCAACACGGTGAGATATCCGGGCTAGCGCGACCTTCCTCTTCCCGTGACCGGCCAGATCTCGACCAGCGTGTCGCCCTTCACCACATGATAGCTCTCGTAGAGGTTGACCGTCGGGTCGCAGTGCGGCGGGATCAGGATCACCTGGTCGCCCAAGGCAGGTGCCGGCTTGCCCTCCGGCGCGATCACCGCCAGGTGCTCGTCGCCCATGAAGCGCGTCGTCGAGCCGGGGGCGGCGCCCTTCAGGATCATGGGCGGCCCCTTCTCCGTCGCCATCGCCTTCAGGCCGGCATCGACCGTGACCATGCCCGGCGTGTTGGCGCTCACCGCCCGCGCATCGATCTGCAGCGCCTGCTCGAAGGTGGGCTTGTCGGCCCCGCGCAAGTCGCAGACGTTGTAGTCGTGGTCCATGAAGACGTAGGAGCCGACCTGCAGCTCGGTGTAGACGCCCAGCTTGGCGTCGATGAAGTGGGTGCCGGTGCCGGAGCCGGTGACGATGGCAGGCTTCAGGCCGGCGGCCTCCAGCTTCGCGAGGATTCCCTTCAGGTAGTCCGTGCGCTCCTCGATCTCGGCCTTGCGCTGCTTGAAGTCGACGATGTGCTGGTGCCGGCCACAGTAGAACTGCACGCCGCCGTACTTCAAGGCCTTTTGCTTCACGACCAGCTGCGCCAACTCGACCGCGGCCTCGGGGCTCGCCACGCCGGTGCGGTGGATGCCAGGATCGATGTCGACGATCACCGTCAGTTTCTGGCCGGCTTTTGCGGCAGCAGCAGCCAGCGCCGCGACGTTGGCGGGATGATCGACCACGACCATCAAATCCTCCACCTTGGCGTTGAGTTCGATCAGGCGCGCGATCGCCTGCGGCGTCACCACCGGCGAGGTGATGTGCAGCCCCTCGATGCCGGCCTCGCCCAGCGCCTCGGCCTCGCCCAGCTTGGCGCAGCAGACGCCGAGCGCTCCGGCCGCGATCTGGCGGCGCGCGATGTCGGCCGACTTGTGGGTCTTGGAGTGCGGCCTGAGCTTCATGCCGTGCGCCTTCGCGAACGACGCCATCTCGGCGATGTTGCGGTCGAGCATTTCCAGATCGAGCACCAGCGCCGGCGTGTTCAGCGAGCGCCTCGACCCCTGCTGGCCGATCAGGTGTCCGTGCAGTCGTTGGGCTTCGCTCGTCATTTCTTCTGATCCCCGGATTGAAGGTTGCGCACGACCATGGCCTCGCCGGTCGTGCCGCGATTGACCCCCGCGCTTTTCATGAAGATGTTTTCCTTGCCCGTGCCCCACAGCGCCACGCCCTGCGCCAGCAGGCCGCCGTCGACCTTGACCGTCTCGCCGGTGATGAAGCGCGCCTCGTCGGAACAAAGGAACGACGCCACGTCGGCGATATGGTCGGGCTCGCCGCGGTCGGGCCACGGCTGCCGGGCGAGCTGCTTCTCGAATTTCTCCGGCCGGCCGCGATGCACCAGCGGCGTCGAGATGACACCGGGCGCAATGCCGACGACGCGGATGCGGTCGGGGCCGAGTTCCACCGCGACGTTCCCGATCAGGCTGATGCAAGCAGCCTTGGCGGCGGAATAGGCGTGGCTGCCGCCGCCGCCTACCATGCCGGCGATCGACGCCGTCACCAGGATCACGCCGCCCTCCCCCTGCTTCTTCATCGCCAGGGACGCATGCTTCATGCCGAGAAACACCGAGCGCGTCAGCACCGCGAAAGTGTAGTCCCAGTCCTCGACGCTGGTCTCGGCGATCGGCCCGAAGGCGCCGCCGACGCCGGCATTGAGATAGGCGATGTCGAGCCGGCCGAACTTCTTCTCAGCGGCGGCCACCGTGGCCGCGACATCCGATTCCTTGGCCACGTCGCAGCGCAGGAAGGCGACGCTGTCGCCGTGGCCCTGGGCCTTGGCGATCGCCAGCGTCTCGGCGCCGTTCTTCTCGTTGAGGTCGGCCACCATCACTTTCGCGCCGTCGGCCAGGAAGCGCATGACCGTCGCGCGGCCCAAGCCGCTCGCACCGCCGGTGACGATCGCCGCTTTCCCTGCCAATCGTTTCATTTCGCCCTCCGATGGCATGGTGCTGTTGCGCGAGGCCGTGGGCAAGCTTGGCGTTTCGCATTGCCATGGGAGATTCCGACATCGTCGGGGGCAGCCCCTAGCCGGCGATCCTCATCATCATCGCGGTATCGGTGCTTTGCTGGTAGTCGACGATCTTGCCGTCGCGAAACTTGATGACATCGAAGACGTCGAAGACCTCGGATTTGTTCGACTTGGTGTTCTTCACGCTCGCACGCCAGTGGAGCATCGCCTTTTCGCCGTCGACGAGAAGATCGATCTGCTTCCAATCCTTGAATTGCCAGTCGGCGATAAGAGCCCCGATCGCCGCCTTGATCGACGCCTTGCCGGCGATGGGTGCACTCAACTGGGGAGCACCGGTCCCGCGAGCGTGGAGTCCGAAAACGGCATCATCCGCAATGTCCCTGAGGGTTCCATCCAGATCCCCCTTCACGCGTGCGACGTAGAGCGACTTGATGGTTTCCTCGATCTGAGCGCGGCTTGTCATTGAACCTCCATTCTTGCAGGGTTCATGCATATCCAAGGTTGCGGAACCCGACAAGGGTCAACCGGCTTTACGGAATGATGACGACGCTCTCGCCGCCGGTATAGAGTTCTTCGACCAGCGCCTTGCGCCGCTCCAGCGTGGCGCGCTGGTTGATATAGCCCTTATCGGTGATCTCGTGGCCGTCGACGGCGGGCGGCTCTTCCATCAGCAGCACCCGGCGCACCCGCATCGAGGAGCCCTTGCTGCCGGCGTTCATGCCGGCGAGGCCATCGCGCATCGTCGCCACCACGGCGGGATGCGCCAGCAGCTCGGCCGTCGTAAGGTTTGCCTCCGTGTCGCCCGCGAGCTGGCGGCAGGCGGCGATGTTGGGAAAACCCAGCAGGCCGACATATTCGCGGTCCTGGCCACAGATCACGGCGTCCTGCAGCACCGGCGTCGCCGCCGCGATTGCCGTCGTGCGCAAGGTGCCGACCAGCACGAAGGTACCGCTGGTCAGCTTGAAATCTTCCACGACCCGGCCGTCGAAGATCAGACCCCAGCTCGGATCCTCGGGATCGACGAAGCGGCCGGCGTCGCCGATTTTGTAGAAGCCCTCCTCGTCGAACATCTCTGCCGTGAGGTCGGGCCGCCGAAAATAGCCTGGCGTCACGATCACGCTCTTGAGCCGAAGCTCGTAACGTCCTTCTTCTCCCGTCGGCACCATCTTGAGCTGCACCCCGGGATACGGAAGGCCGACAAGGCCGACGCGGTCCGACGCCCAATGCACCGATGTCGCCGTCGGCGCGGTCTCGGTCGAGCCCCAGCCGGTGACGAAGGGAATGCGATAGCCGGTGTACTTCACCGCCAGCGTCTCCATGCGCTCGTAGAGATCGTTGGGCAGCGTGGCGCCACCATAGGACAGCACATTGACGTTCTTGAAGAAGCGCCTGGCCAGGCTCTCGTCCTTCTCCAGCGCGGTGGCCAGCATGGCGTAACCCGCCGGCACGTTCGAGAACGACGTCGGCGAGACCTCGCGCAGGTTGCGCAGCGTCTCCTCGAACAGGCCGGGCAGCGGCTTGCCGTCGTCGATCCAGGTCGTGCCGCCCTCGTTGAGATTGCCCTGGAAGGTGGCGTTGCCGCCCATCGTGTGGTTCCACGGCAGCCAGTCGAGCATGACAGGCGCGGGATCGGTCGGCTTGCGGATGCGCGCCATGCTCATCATGGCGACGTTGGCGCACATCATCTCCTGGGTGTTGATGACGGCCTTGGGCATGCCGGTGCTGCCCGAGGTGAACAGGAACTTGCCCACCGTCCCGGGTTCGATCTTCGCCACCGACTTGGCCACCGCATCGGTCGCGCGGGTGGCCACCAGTTCGCTCCATGGCAGCGACTGCCTCTTGGGCGGTGCCTTGTCGACATGGACCAGCAGCACGCCTTCCAGATCGAGCGCCTCGAGTGCACGTGCGTAGATCTCGCCGTTCTGCACGAACACCAGGCCAGGTTTGATGAGGTCGAAGACGTATTTCAGCTTGGCATGATCGCTGCTCATCACCGCATAGGCCGGCGACACCGGCGCCACGGGCGCGCGTGCCTGCATGGCGGCCAGCGTGAGCAGCGCGAACTCGATCGAGTTGGACGACAGGATCATCACCGGCCGATCTGGCCCGAAACCGCGGTCGAGCAGCGCCTGCGTCACGGCATCGACCTGTTTCCTGGCGTCGGCATAGGTGAGTTTCAGCCAGTCCCGGCCCGGTCCGCGACGCTGCGCCAGCCACAGCCGGTCCGGCACCTCTGCCGCCCACTTCGCCAGCAGCGCCGGAATGTGCCTGGCGTAGGGCTTCAGCGGGTGGTTCGACTGCAGCACGACGGTGCCGTCGGCCCGCCGCTCGACCTTCACGTCGCGGCTCAGGAATTCGATGGGCTTGAACGGAACCTGCATCACGCTGTCCAAAGCGTTCTCCCCTGTCCTCTACCCGTACCCGCCGGCTTGTCGCCGCTCGATCAGCGCCAGAACCTGGTCGAAGGCCTGGTCGGCCAGTGCCCGCATCTCGTCGTCGGTGCGGTCCTGGATCGGATGAGACACGTAAACCACGCCAGGTTCGAAGCCCAGCGACGCGGCCTGGGCTTCGCTCGCTTCCACGAACACCGAGGACGCGATGTAGCCGCCGGGAATGCCTTTATCGTCGAGGGTCTTGATGTCGTGCAGACTGCACGATGTGCAGGACCCTCAATCGGCCAGGCCTTCGATGACGAGATCGACCTCGCTGGCGATCTTTTGCACGAGATCGTTCGGCGCCGGCCGGGTGAAGGTGGGCTTCCTGTAGCGCTTCACCGCGACGCCTTTTTCCACCAGTCGCCGCTCGATGCGGTCGAGGAAGACGTTGCCCCTGGGCTTGGAGATGTCGAGCAGGCCGACGGTGAGGCCAGCGATCTTCTCGGGTGGAACCCTGCGGGCGCGCCGTACCGGCGATATTTCGGAGGTGGGATCGAGCAGTTCCATGACGTTCTCCTCTCAGTCCTTGACGGCGTGGGTGACCGGCGTGCTGCCGATCGCGCCCGACGCGCCCCAGCCGGCGATCACGGCGGAAAACATGCCAGCGTCGCCGCCGGCACGCACGATCAAAAGCCCGTCGGTGCGGAACTTCGGGATGGTCTTGCGGCCGGTCAGTGCCGGAGCCGGGACGCCCTCGGCGATGCCGCCCGCCCCCCGCACGACCTCCTCGGCCGGAAGCTGAAGCAGACCGTCGAGTTCCTGGCGCAGACGCGCCTTCGTCCAGCCGGCCGCCTTGAAAGTGCGCTCGTGTTCGGGGCAGACCACCAGAATCGCGTCGGCGCCCTGCGCCAGCTTCCAGTGGTTCACGCCGCGCAGGCTGAGCGCAAAGGTGCGGCTCAGCGATTCGGGCGTGCGCGACTGCTGGTCGACGACGCCGTGTACGCTGTCGCCGGCGAACACCGTCACCGTGCTGACCCCCGGGGCGAAACCGCGCTCGACGGACAGCGGCTCCCAGAACGAGTGTTGCTCGTCCTCGGCGAAGCAAAAGGTGTACTTGCCTGGTGTGCCCAGGGTCGAGCGGTCGACGCCCTGCGGTCGGCCGCCGCCGACATTGCGCACGCAGAGCTGGACCGCGCGGCCGATCGTGGCGTTGGCGCGATTGCCCTGGCCGAGGGCGTTGCCGCGGCCGTTCATGCCGATCGCCCGCGCCACCGGCCCGTTCACGATCACGATGGGCGTGCAGAACATCGTGGTCGCCAGCACGCCGTGCATGTTGAATGGTTCGAGCAGAACGGCCTCGACCGCGGCGATCACCACCGGCATGTACTCCGGCGCGCAGCCTGCCATCACGGCGTTGATCGCCACCTTCTCGACGGTGACCGGCTGCAGGTCGGGCGGCAGCAGGCCCAGCACGTCCGACGGCTTGCGCGCCGTCCCTTTCAGCATGCGGTGGACGCGCAGCCGGGTCGGCGGCACCAGCGGCAGGCCGTCCGACCAGCCGCGCGAATACATCGCCTCGATCTCGTCCTCGTGCGGGTCGATCTCGATGCGCCGCGACTGGAAGGCGACGTCGCCGTATTTGATCTCGAGCTCGTCGACGATGCCGGGTTCGACCGACTTCGAGCCGCAGCCCGGCCGCCAATCGGGCAACCCCTCGCCCAGCGAATTGACTCCGGTGAGTGCCCGCCACTCGTCGCGCTGCCAGCCGACCACCCGCTCGACCTCGCGGCCGCCCTCCAGCCGGATCAGGGTCGGCACGGTCTCGATGCGCAGGCGAAAAGACACTTCGAGCGATCGGTCGTCGCGCACGCCCGCCACGCCTTCGGGAAAGGTCGGATCGTCCTGGCTGTAGACGGCCATCGGCCTTGGCCCGCGTGCCAGCTCCTGCACCACGGGCTGGACCAGTTCGCAGGTCTGGCAATCCCTTTTGACAACCAGCACGAGCCCGTCGGTCATCCCTGTCGCTGCCTTGGCAGTCACGTCGGTCTTTCCTTCCCTTGCTTGTCGTCTGCATGCCGAAACCGGGTGCGGCACCTTGAGCGGCCATACGGCCTGAATGCCCGTTCACATTGCCACTATTTTCGGCCAGAGTCCGCCGCAGCACAAAGGGAGAGAACGATGGACTTCGAATACTCGGATCGCAGCAAGGCGCTGGTCGAGAAACTCAACAAATTCATGGACGAGATCATCTACCCGGCCGAATCCATTTACGAAGAGCAGATGGAGAAGGCCAAGGACCGCTGGCAGCTCCCGCCCGTGATGGAAGAGTGCAAGGCCGAGGCGAAGAAGCGCGGCCTCTGGAACATGTTCCTGCCGGCCGACCGCGAGACCGGCGACACCCACGGCACGATGGGCCTCTCCAACCTCGAATACGCCCCGATCTGCGAAGTGCTGGGCCGCTCCTCGATCGCGTCTGAGTCGGTGAACTGCTCGGCGCCCGACACCGGCAACATGGAAGTCTTTGCCCGCTACGGCACCAAGGAACACAAGGAGAAGTGGCTGAAGCCGTTGCTGAACGGCGAGATCCGCTCCTGCTTTGCCATGACCGAGCCGGCCGTGGCCTCCTCCGACGCGCGCAACGTCGAGTGCCGCATCGAGAGCGACGGCAACGACTATGTCATCAACGGCCGCAAGTGGTGGTCCTCGGGCATGGGCGACCCGCGCTGCGCCGTCATCATCCTGATGGGCAAGAGCGACCCCAACGCGCCGGCCTACCGCCAGCAGTCGATGATCGTCGTGCCGCGCGACGCCAAGGGCATCAAGATCGTGAAGATGCTGCACGTGTTCGGCTACGACGACGCGCCGCACGGCCACGCCGAAGTGGTCTACGACAACGTCCGCGTGCCGAAGTCGGCCATTCTCCTCGGCGAGGGCCGCGGCTTCGAGATCGCCCAGGGCCGCCTCGGCCCCGGCCGCATCCATCACTGCATGCGCGCCATCGGCGTCGCCGAGCGGGCGCTCGAGATGGCGATCAAGCGCGCCAAGAGCCGCGTCGCCTTCGGTCAACGCATCTCCGAGATGGGCGTCACCAAGGCCCATGTCGCCGACATGCGCATGGAGATCGACATGGCCCGCCTGCTAGTGCTGAAGGCCGCCTGGGCGATGGACAAGTTCGGCAACAAGGAAGCCCGCCAGCAGATCGCGATGATCAAGGTGGCGGTGCCCAACATCACCTCCAAGGTGGTCGACCGCTGCCTGCAACTGCATGGCGCCGGCGGCGTCAGCCAGGTGTTCAAGCTGGCCAGCATGTACGCCCACCAGCGCACGCTGCGCCTGGCCGACGGTCCGGACGAGGTTCATCGCGACCAGGTCGGCCGTCTCGAGATCGCCAAGTACAATTAGTCCGCACTTGACGGGCTGAACCAGGGCGCGATCCTTCGGGATCGCGCCCTTCTTCTTGGCAGCGAGGAGAGATCCATGGAAAACCCGCCACCGAAGAAGAACCCGCACGTCACCGAGCATCTCGCCAACGAGCGAACCCTTCTCGCGTGGATTCGCACCGCCATCGCCGTGATGACGCTGGGCGTCGCCATCAACCGCTTCAGTCTTTTCCTGATGGAGGTCCATCAGCTCGCCCCGGGCTCGCGCGCCGCCAACGTCCATGCCGAAACCGTCGGCATCGGCCTCGTCGTGTTGGGGATCATGCTGCTGTGCGGCGCGCTCTGGCACTACCAGCGCGTGGCCCGGACGATCGAGCGCGAGACCTACCGGCCCGCCAACCTCATCCTGGTGCTGACGACGCTTGCCATCGTGGCGATGGGCGGCTCCGCGCTGATCTGGCTATTCTAGCGCGACTGACCCGCCGCCGGCGGACCCTCGGGCATTTCCAGCAGTTCGCTCTCCGGCGCGCCGGCCTCGTAGGCCTGCACCAGCGTCTCGGGATCGAACACGATGCCGATCGGGTTCTTCCTTAAGGCCTCGGTCTGAAAGTAGGCCGCGGTCGCCGCCTTGGTGGCGTAGCGATCGACCTGCAGCTCGACGCCGTTGCCGTCGGGATCGAGATAGTAGATCGACACGGTCGGTCCGTGATGGATGCAACGCGCCGGGACAATGCCGAGCTTCTTCACGCGGGCGTAGGTCGAGAGCAGCGTGCCGATATCGGCGAAGGTGTAGGCGACGTGCGCCAGGCCCGAGTTCCGGGCGTCGGGCGCCTCGAGGCCGGCCAGGTTCACGATGCCGAGCCGGTGATGCTCGTCGTCGTAGGTCAGGAAGCAGATGTAATCCGTCCGCTGCACCACATGCATGTTCAGCACGGCGGAATACCAGTCGATCATCGGCTGGATGTTCGACGAGCGCAGCACGAAGTGGGCGAACAGCATCGGCGAGGCGGGCTTTGGGTCGAGCGTGCGGCGGCTACGCGAAGAGGTGACGGTGTCCATCGGCGGTCTCCTTGGGCGGCCAGTCTAAGCCACCCGCCGCTGACGCAACAGGCGGCCGGCCGACCGGACGGGCACTTGTCCCGGCGGCGGCAAGGGCTCGCCGTTCACGATCACGGCCTCTATGCCCTTGGGACGACTGATCAGCCGATCCTCTCCCGCCGGCAGATCGTGCACGCGCTCCAGCGCCCCGGCGCCCACGGTGCGCGGATCGAACACCACGATATCGGCCGGAAGCCCGACCGCCAACCGGCCGCGATCGGGGAGGCCGAAGATGTCGGCGGGGCGCGACGTGAGCTGGCGGATTGCCTGCTCGAGCGTGAGCGCCTTGTCCTCGCACACCCAGTGGCCAAGCAGGTGGGTGGCATAGCAGGCGTCGCAGAGCTGGCTCATGTGCGCGCCGCCGTCGCCGAGCGCGATCAGCACGTTGGGGTCCTGCACGATCTCGCGCACCTCGTCCTCGTCGAAGTTCAGCACGTTGGCGCGGAGCTTGATGCGCAGGTCCTGGCCGGCGAAGTCGAACATCAGGTCGACTGGATCGACGCCGCGTTCGCCCGCGACGTCGACCAGTTTGCGCTCGATCAGCCCGGTGTCCGGCGCGGACGAGATCACGAGGTTGCGGAACATCTCGCGCCGCGAGTCGCCCTCGGCCTGCTTGCCCATGAAGAACTGGTCGTCCGGCCCCGGCCCCGCCATCTGTGTCTTCACGCGATCGCGGAACGCCTTGTCGGCATAGACCGCCGTGCGCGCCTCGTCGTCGGACGCGGCCCGCAGGCGCTCGAACGAGGCGAAGGTGTCGAACACCACGGGCGAACGGAAATCGAATTCGATCTGGATCGGCCGGCAGGCACCCTGCGGGTAAATCGCCAGGCCGCGCCCGATCAACTCGGCCGACTTGGCAAGCTGCGGGCGGTGCGAGTTCGGCCCCAGCGAGCCCGCGAGCAGCGCCGTCCAGATCACCGGCCGGCCGCTCTTCTTGTAGAGTTGCTCGTACTCGTCCCAGCGCGGACCGCGGCCGACGTTGTAGTGAATGATCCCGTGGCCCGACTTGCCGACGGCATCGGCGATCTCGATCATCTCGCCGAATTCGGCAAGCCGGCTCGGCACCGGACGGCCGGAATAGCCGATATGGACCTTGGATACCGAGGTGGCGAAGCCCACCGCGCCCGCGTCCATGGCTTCGGCGACGATGTCCTTCATTTCGGCCACTTCGGCGGGCGTGGCGGCGCGCAACGTCGCCTCGTCGCCCATGACCGACAACCGCACCGGCGTGTGGCCCACCATCACCGCCACGTTGATGCCGAGCGGCTGGCGCTCCAGCGCATCCATGTACTGCGGGAAAGTCTCGAACGGCCATTCCGCGCCGATGCCGGCCCTGAGTGCCGCCAGGCTCATGCCCTCGACTCGCTCCAGCGTGCGCAGCACGAGATCGCGATGCTCGGGCCTGGTGGGCGCGACGCCGAAGCCGCAATTGCCGACCACCACCGTGGTGACCCCGTGCCACGGCGAGATCGTCAGCATCGGATCCCACAGCACCTGCGCGTCGTAGTGCGTGTGGATGTCGACGAAGCCCGGGGCCACGACCAGCCCCCTGGCGTCGATCGTGCGCGTCGCCGGGTCCGGCGCGTCGCCCAGCGCCACGACCTTGCCGTCCCTGATGCCGAGATCGCCGCGGCGGCGCGGGCCGCCGCTGCCATCGACGATGTCGCCGCCGACGATCTTCAGGTCGTACGCCATGCCGCGCTCACTCCACCTTGATGCCGGTGTATTCGATCATCTTCTTCCAGTAGGCGAGGTCGTCCTTCTGCCGCTTGGCGAATTCGGCCGGCGTGCTGCCGATCGGATCGAAGCCCAAGGTCTTCCATTTCTCGAGCGAGTCGGGGTCCTTCAGCGCCTTGTTGATGTCGACCGACAGCTTGTCGACGATCGGCTTGGGTGTCTTGGCCGGTGCGAACATGCCGTACCAGCCGTCGACCACGAACTCGGGAAAACCCGCCTCGACCATGGTCGGCAGCTCGGGCGCGGAGGGCGAGCGCACGGCACAGGTTTGCGCCAGCGCCTTCACCTTGCCGGCGCGCGCCTGCGGCAGCGCCGACGGGAGGTTGTCGAACATGTAGGCGACGCGGCCGGCGATCAGGTCGGGCTGCGCCTGCGCACTGCCGCGATAGGGTACGAGCGTCGCCTTCAGCCCGGCGCGCTTGGCCAGCAGCTCGGCCGCGATGTGCTGGCTCGATCCCGTCACCGCGGCGTAGGCAGCGGGCGCATCTTGCTTCTTGATCCACTCGACCAGCTCCTTGGCATTGTCGACCGGGATCGAGGTGGGGATGACCAGCACCATGCAGGCCGTACCGAGCAGCGTCAGCGGCTCGAAGTCGGCGATCGGGTCATAGGGCAGGTTGGGATAGAAGATCTTGTTCGAGGCGTTGGTGCTCTGCGTGCCGAGCTGGATGGTGTAGCCGTCGGGCGGGCTCTTGGCCGCGAAGTCGGTGCCGATGGCGCCCGCCGCCCCGCCCTTGTTCTCGATGACGATGCCCGACTTCCAGGTGTCGCCAAGCTTGGCCGCCAGGATGCGCGACAGCGTGTCGGTCGGCCCGCCGGGCGGGAACGGCACGATCCATTTGATCGGGCGGTTGGGGTAGCTGTCCTGGGCCAGTGCCGGTGCAGCAATGGCCACCGCCGCCGCCAACCAAACGATCGTCTTGAATTGCCTCATGGATTCGTCTCCTGCTTTCCGGAGAAAGACTGCTGCCGCAACCTAGTGGATGCGCGCGAACACGGCCAGCGCCGCCGACGAGGCGCCGGCGCCATCGCGCGGTGACGGTCGATCGTGATAGGCTTCAGCGACGAGCCGATGGGGAAACGAACATGCGGCTTGCCGCACTACTCTGCAGCATCCTGGTGCCTGGTGCCCAATCGGCCGCGGCCGAAGCCGTGTTCAGGCCGGCCGAGAACAAGATCCCGGTCGCCCTGGTCGAGGTTTCCAAGTCGCCGCGCTACACCGAGGTCAGGCTGCAGGCCCAGGCAGCGATCGCCGGCATCTGCTGGACCGCCGAGGGCCCGGACAGCCCCTATCTTCTGGTCGACGGCCGCCGCTACCGTTTCCTCGGCGGCGACGGCATCACGACCTGCCCGGCGGTGCGCAACTATGTGGCGCGCGAAAGCCTGGCGCTACGCTTCGAGCGGCTGGATCCGACGATCAAGGAATTCTCCTTCGTCGACGGACAGGGCGGAGAGAAGGAAATGACCGAACCGGAGCCCGCAAAGGCGCGGTTCTGGAACTTCCTGCGCGTTACGTTGAAGTAACTCACGCGAACTCTCCCTGCATCTGCGCGAGGGCCCTGCATTCGAACACGGTGAGGATGGCGACGGCGGCGGCCTGCGCGCCGATGAAAACCTGGCCCAACGGGTTGGGTGCGATCGCGCTGCCCATCGCAAGGTAAAGGCTGCCGATCACCCACGCCGCGTTGCCGGCGATGATCAGCCACACCGCCGGCTTCGACAGGACGGCACGCGTCGCGACGAAGGCCATGAACGCGGCGATGGGGAACAGCGATAACCCCGCAGGTAATAGAACCGCCCTCGGAATGTCGGTGAAGCCGTTGACGAGCTCAGCGCCAAGAGTCATCACGGCGCCGGCAAGGACGCAGGTGGCGGCATCGACGAGCAGGACGGCTCGCAGGGCTTTGTTGTCGGATCTGACAGGCATGGTGGACTCCGGTTCGGTGTGGACGACCGACCGTTAGCGCCGAGGCTGCCCTCAGGCGACGCATAAGAAATGTGGGGACCGACCGGACGGAGAACCCGATCAATGAACAGCCAACCGATACCCGCGATCGGCCACGCCGACCGATACCTCGGCGAATGCCTGCGCACCTGGCGCGTGCTCAACCGGGTCAAGCAGGCGCACGCCGCCGAACTGCTCGCGATCTCGCAGCCCACGGTCTCGCGCATCGAGAAAGGCCTCATGCTGGCCTCGCCGACCGAGCGCGCTGCCATCATGGAGCTGCTCGCCGCACGGCTCACCTCGGCCGCCGATCGCGAGCTCATCTATCTCGTCAAGACCTCGACATCGCCGATCCATATCGTTTGCGACCTGACGCATCGACTGATCGCGGCCTCGCCCAGCCGCATCCGCGAGTTTCGCGTGCCCGAATCCGCTCTGCTCGGCCGCTCGCTCTGGAAGTTCGCGACCGAGGAATTCAAATTGCTCGAGGACAGGCTTCCGGAACTCGGCTGGTTCGACGGCACGGCGCCCGCCATCGAGGTCCGCACGCGAGGCCGCGAATACAACGAAGTCGTGGTGCCCAACGGCGAGTACAAGTACGTGCGGTTTCGGTTGGCGAACGGCAGTCACGCGCGATTGATCGAAACGACAAGCTATCTGGGATCGGCGGCGAAGCAGGCCGCTTGACCGGCTACGCCGGCACGGGCAAGCCCAACGGCCATGGCCTCGCCCGCGATCGATGCTCCCGATGCCCTCAGTCATCTGATACCGTCGCGGGTGGCGCGCGGCTTCTTCCTGGCCGTCGTCTCGGGCCTGTTCTTCACCTTCCTCAACGCCTCGGTGAAGGAGCTGGCGGGCGAGATGCCGCCGCTGTTCGTGGCCTGGGGCCGCTGGCTGGCCGGCGTCGCTCTGATCGCGCCCTACCTGATGTGGCGCGTTGGCCTCGCCGGCATGGGCACGCAGGACCTAAAGCTCCACTGCTTTCGCGGCCTCTTCCACACCTCGGGCTACGGCCTGTGGTACGAGGCGGTGGTCTGGCTGCCGCTCGCCACCATGGCGGCGCTGAGCTTCACCGGCCCGATCTTCGTCACGGTGGGCGCCGTGATCTTCCTGCGCGAGACCGTGCACTGGCGGCGTTGGGCGGGCGTCGGCGTCGGGTTCGTGGGCATGCTGGTGATCGTGCGGCCGGGCGTCGTCGAGCCGAACCCCGGCATCCTCATGATGCTGGCGGCCGTGCCGCTGATCGCAGGCTCCAACCTCGTGGCCAAGGTCGTGTCGGGCCGCGACAAGCCCGCGGTCGTCGTGCTGTGGCAGAGCGTGGTCGGCGCGATCTGTTTCACGCCGCTGGGCATCTGGTTCTGGCAGACACCGACCCTGCCGCAGCTCATGCTTTTTCTCTCGGCCGGCTTCTTCGGCACGTTGGGCTACTTCTTCATCACCTGGGCCTACAGGCTGCTCGACATTTCCGCCCTGCAGTCGATCACCTTCCTGGCCATCGTCTGGGCCGCCTTGATGGACGTGGCGGTCTGGGGCAAGACGGCCGACGTCTGGACCTTCGTCGGCGCCGCGATCATCGTGGCGTCCACGACCTACATCGCCCATCGTGAATCGCGCGCAGGCGCCATCGCGGGAGGAAAAAAGAAATGACCGATCGTCTGGCCGGCAAGGTGGCCCTCATCACCGGCGGCTCGTCGGGTCTCGGCGAGTGCGGCGCCATCCTGATGGCCCGCGAAGGCGCCAAGGTGGTGATCGCCGACATCCAGGAGGACAAGGGCCGCGCGCTCGCCGCCAAGATCGGCAAGGCCGCGCATTTCGTCAGGCTCGACGTCACCAGCGAGGACAACTGGCAGGCCGCCATCGCCGAATCGGTAAAGACCTTCGGCGCGCTGCACGTACTGGTCAATTCCGCCGGCATCGGCCTTACCAAGACGGTCGAGGACATCACGCTCGAGGAATGGCGCCGCGTCCATGCCATCGACCTCGACGGCGTGTTCCTGGGCTGCAAGCACGGCGTGGGCGAGATCAAGAAGCACACGAAGACGCTGGGTGGCTCGATCGTCAACATCTCGTCGATCTCGGGCATCATCGCCGGCGCCAACATGGCGGCTTACAACTCGGCCAAGGCGGGCGTCCGGCTGCTCAGCAAGTCGGTGGCGCTGCATTGCGCCAAGTCGGGCTACAACATCCGCTCCAACTCGGTGCATCCCACCTTCATCGACACGCCGATCCTCGACCGCCATCGCACCCGCTTCGGCCAGGAAGCGATGCAGCAGAAGCTCGGCAAGCAGGTCCCGATCGGCCGCCTCGGCCGGCCCGAGGAAGTGGGGTGGGCCCTGGTCTTTCTCGCCTCGGACGAATCGAGCTTCATGACCGGCTCGGAAGTCGTGATCGACGGCGGCATCAGCGCCATGTGACAGGTGCGCAGCACCTGTCATCCTGAGCACAGCGAAGGATCTTTCTCATGCTTCTCTCCCTCAACAACCGTCGCGTCTATTTCGATCTTGCCGGACCGCAGAACGCTCCTACGGTCTGCTTCACCCATTCGCTGAACTCCGACGGCGGCATGTGGGTCGAGCAGATGGTGCCGCTGCTGGCCGCCGGCTACCGCGTGCTGCGCCTCGACATGCGCGGCCATGGCGGCAGCGAACCGGTCCCGGGCGACTACACCATGGACGCGCTGGCGGCCGACGTGAAGGGCGCGCTCGACGTGCTCGAGATCAAGAAGGTCCATTACATCGGCCTCTCGATCGGCGGCATGATCGGTCAGGGCTTTGCGCTCGCGAACCCGGACTATCTCGCCTCGCTCTGCCTCTGCGACACCCAGCCCTCGACGCCGCCGGGCTCGGCTGGCACCTGGGAAGAGCGCAAGGCCACCGTGCGCAGCAAGGGACTTGCAGCCCTCGCCGACGCCACCATGCAGCGCTGGTTCACCGACGAGTTCAAGCAGGTGAACCCCGTGCGCTGGCGCGAGATTCGCGACACGATCAGCGGCACCACGCCCGACGGTTCTGCCGGCTGCATGTCGGCGATCCAGCATTTCGACTATCTCGACCGCCTCTCCACGATAAAGATCCCGACCCTGGTAATTTGCGGCGACCAGGACGAGGGCACGCCGCCCGACCGCAACAAGTTGATCGCGTCGAAAATCCCCGGCGGCCGCTACGAGGAAATCGCCAAGGCCCGCCACCTGCCCAACGTCGAGCGGCCGGAGCAGTTCAACCGCATCATGATGACGTGGCTCGCCGCCAACCGTTAGGACTCTGAAAATGGATTTCGCGTTCACCGAACAGCAGCTCGCCATCAAGGACAGCGTCGGCAAGCTGTGCGCCCAGTTCGACGGCAAGTACTGGCTGAAGAAGGACAAGGAGGGCGGCTTCCCCGAGGATTTCTACAAGACGATGGCCGATGCCGGCTGGCTCGGCATCGCCATGCCAGAGGAATACGGCGGCTCAGGCCTCGGCATCGCCGAGGCCGCGATCATGATGCAGGCGGTGGCCGAGTCGGGGGCGGCCCTGCAGGGCGCGTCGGCGATCCATCTCAACGTCTTCGGGCCCAACCCGATCGTGGTGTTCGGCACCGAGGAGCAGAAGAAGCGCATCCTGCCCGACATCATCAAGGGCAAGGTAAAAGGCTGCTTCGCCGTCACCGAGCCCGATGCCGGATTGAACACCACGGCGCTCGACACCAAGGCAGAGCGCGACGGCAACGGCTATGTCGTGCACGGCAAGAAGACCTGGACCACCACGGCGCAGGTCGCCGACAAGATGCTGCTGATCGCCCGCACCACGCCCAAGGACAAGTGCAAGAAGGCGACCGACGGTCTCTCGCTGTTCTACACCGACTTCGACCGCTCCAGGATCGAGGTCCGCGAGATCGAGAAGATGGGCCGCAAGGCGATCGATACCAACCAGGTGTTCATCGACGGATTGAAAGTCCCGCTCGAGGATCGCATTGGCGAAGAGGGCAAGGGCTTCCACTATCTGCTGCACGGCCTCAACCCCGAGCGCATCTTGATCGCCGCCGAAGCCATCGGCATCGGCAAGGCCGCACTGGCCAAGGCCACGCAATATGCCAAGGAGCGCATCGTGTTCGGCCGGCCGATCGGCAAGAACCAGGCGATCCAGCATCCGCTGGCCGAGAGCTGGATGCAGCTCGAGGCGGCCAATCTCCTCACCTTCAAGGCGGCGTGGCTGTACGACAACGGCAAGGAATGCGGCGCCGAGGCCAATTCGGCCAAGTATCTCGGCGCACGCTGGGCCTATGACGCCTGCGAGCGGGCGATCCTGACCCACGGCGGCTACGGCTACGCCAAGGAGTTCCACGTCGAGCGCTTCCTGCGCGAGGTCATGATCGCGCGCATCGCGCCGGTCAGCGAGCAGCTGATCCTGTGCTACGTGGCGGAGCGGGTACTGGGCCTGCCCAAGAGCTACTAGATCAAGCCCTTGAACTAGCTGGATATTTTGCCAGCGGAACCGCTGGCAACCTCGAACCGTCACAGGGCGTTCCCTTCTCGTACCGTATTTCTGCGGGAGATGGAGAACGTCCATGACGCACAGCCAAACCCACGCCGGCATCGCCTTCGCCAGCATCGTCGCCCTGGCGGGCATCGCCCTCCTGGCGCCTCCCGTGCCGCCGGCGTCGGCCGAGGTCCAGGCGTCGCGCATCTGCCGCGAGCAGGGCGTGAAGCCCAACACGGCGGGCTACGACTACTGCCTGCTGCAGGCCGAGCGCGCCCTGGAATGGGGCGAGCCCGAGTTGGCGCGCGCCTATGCCCGTGTCACGTCGGAGTCGCGCGAGGCCTGCCAGTCCTACGGCCTCGAGCCCACGAGCAGCGGCTACAGCGCCTGCATGGAGCGCGAGACCAAGGCACGCACCCTGCTGATCTTCAGCGAGGAGAAGCTCCGCTTCGGCCCGCAGATCGCCGACCAGAAGTAAACGTCACTTCGGGATCCGCTGCTCGTACTCTCCTTCGATATCGCCGAAGACCGTCCAGAAGGCCTTCGGCACGCGGCCGTTGGCGCGCTCGACCAGGATCGCGAGATGGGTGTGCCAGCCGCCCGACGTCTGAACCATCTCCGCGCGAGTCGGCAATTTGCGGTGGGTGAGGATCAGCCGCACGTTCTTGCCCTCGGGCGCCAGCTCGAACGTCACCTCCGATGTGCCCCATGAGATCGCGAGCAGACGCGGCGGCTCCACGCGCAGCACGCGCTCACGGCTGACATGGCCCTTCTCGTCCATTTCCTTGAATCGTTCGGGCGGCGCCACCTTGTGCGGCGACAGATCGCGATGCTGGAAGCGCAGCTCGACCGCACCGCCCTCCTTCAGCTCCATCGGTCCGCTCGCCAGCCATTGGCCGCGCTTGTCGGAATCGACCAGAAATTCCCACACCGTCTCGATGGGGCCTGGCAGCAGGCGCTCGAAGCGCACCTCGGCGGGCGCGACCACGCGGCCAAAATCCATGTCGGTCATTTGCGGCTCCTCTTCCTCGTCTTGCGGGCGTGCTGCAGCAGCGCGATCTCCAGGGCATCGAGGCGGCCGGTCCAGAAACGCTGGTAGTAGGCGATCCAGCGGTCGGCTTCGGCGAGCGGCCCCGCCTCGATGCGGCAGCGGTGCGTGCGGCCCTCGACGGTGCGGCTGAGCAGACCCGCCGTTTCCAGCACTTTCACGTGCTTGGCCGCAGCCGCGAACGACATGTCGAACGGCTCGGCCAGCTCCCCCACCGTCCGCTCCGCGCTGCTGAGGCGGCGCAGCATGGCGCGGCGGGTGGGATCGGCCAGGGCCTGAAATACGCGATCGAGGTTTTGTTCAACCATGTGGTTGAATATAGACGATGCCGAAGGGACGTTCAACCATTTAGTTGAATTAAAGAGAAGGTGCCTCGCGCTGTCGAGTTGCCGTAGGGTCCCGATCCTGACCCTCAAGACACGGATCGCACAATGGAACCGCTGCCCTCTTCCGTCCTTCCCCCCGGCGTGCGCAGCCGCATCCTGCCCGGCATCAACGGCCTCGACATTCACGTGCTCGAGGCCGGCTTCGAGCAGAAGGGCCGGCCGGCGGTGCTTCTTCTCCATGGCTTTCCCGAGATCGCCTACAGCTGGCGCAAGCAGCTGCCGGCGCTGGCCGCCGCCGGCTATCACGCCATCGCGCCGGACCAGCGCGGCTACGGCCGCACCACGGGCTGGAGCGCCGATTACGACGCCGATCTTTCGTCCTTCCGATTCATGATGTTGCTGCGCGAGGCGATCGGCGTGCTCTTTGCGCTCGGCCACCGCACCGCCGAGGCCGTGGTCGGCCACGATTTTGGTGCGGCGTCCGCTTCGTTCCACGCGCTGGTGCGGCCCGACATCTTCAAGCGCATGGTGCTGATGAGCGCGCCGTTCGGCGGCCCGCCCGCCGTGCCGTTCGACACCGCCGACAAGCCCGCCGCGGCGCCCGCCCCGCCCGACTTCCATGCCGGGCTCGCGGCCCTTGCGCGCCCGCGCAAGCATTACCAATGGTACCAGTCGACGCGCGAGGCCAACGCCAACCAGTGGCAGGCCAAGCAGGGCGTGCACGATTTCCTGCGCGCCTACTACCATCACAAGAGCGCCGACTGGAAAGCGAACAAGCCCTACGAGCTGAAAGGCTGGATCGCCGAGGAACTGGCCAAGATGCCGACCTACTACATCATGGACCTGGCCGAAGGCATGGCCGAGACGGTGGCCAAGGAGATGCCGAGTGCGGCCGAGATCGCGGCCAACAAGTGGCTGACCGAGGCCGAGTTGAGGGTCTACAGCGGCGAGTACCAGCGCAATGGCTTCCAGGGCGGGCTCAACTGGTATCGTGTCCGCACCACCGGTCTGATCGAGCGCGAATATGCCGCCTTCACCGGCCGCACCATCGACCAGCCCTCGACCTTCATTTCAGGCGCCAGCGACTGGGGCAACTACCAATCGCCCGGCGCGCTGGGGCGGATGCAGAAGAACGCCTGCACCGACATGAAGGAAATCCACATGGTCCCGGGCGCCGGCCATTGGGTGCAGCAGGAGCAGGCCGACGAGGTCAACCGCCTGCTGATCGAATTCCTGGGAAACACCCGCTAGCTGCCGCCCGGCCCTGGACTGGCCCGCGCACCTCGGCATGGAACTCGACGCATTAGGACATTTGTCCTAAAACTGCTTCAGCATGAGTGGCGCGAGCACACGCGAGCAGATTGTCGAGACGGCCGACCGGCTTTTTTACGAACAAGGCTTTGAGGCGACGTCCTTTGCCGACATTGCCTCGGCCGTAAATCTCTCACGTGGCAATTTCTATTATCATTTCAAGACGAAGGACGAGATCCTCGACGCGGTGATCGCCGCGCGCCTGGCCAACACGCGGAAGATGCTCGATGCCTGGGAAGCCGAGGGCAGAGCGCCGGCAGATCGCATTCGCTGCTTCATCCATATTCTCATCGCGAACCGAGCCAAGATCATGCGGCATGGCTGCCCGGTCGGCACGCTCTGCCACGAACTCGCCAAGCTCGACCACGGCGCGCAGAGGAAGGCGGGCAAGCTCTTCATCTTGTTCCGCGACTGGCTGACGCGGCAATTCGCGGCGCTCGGAAGCAAGAGCGACGCCGGTGTGCTCGCCATGCACCTGCTTGCCCGCAGCCAAGGTGTTGCAGCCCTCGCGACCGCCTTCCGCGATGAGACTTTCATCCGCCGGGAGGTCGACGACATGTGCGCGTGGCTCGACGCCCAACGGCCCATCGGAAAACGCTCTTCCAGAATCGCGCCAACCGACCCCACCTGACGGAGACCACCGGATGTTCGTCGTGACCCTGAGATTTTCCGCCAACAAGGCCAAGGCTCCGCAATTCATGGCAGGCCACAACGCCTGGATCAGGCAGGGCTTCGAGGATGGCATTTTCCTTCTGACGGGCAGTATTCAGCCGAGTGCCGGCGGTGCGGTTCTCGCCCACAACATCTCTCGTACCGATCTCGAAGCACGGCTGAAAGAAGACCCGTTCGTGGCCGAGGACGTGGTCAGCACCGACATCGTCGAGATTGCGCCGGGCCGGACCGACGATCGCCTTGTCTTCCTGAAGGCCTAGGTCATGGGCGCCACGATCCTTGGCCCAGATGGCCAGTCGGCGGTCACATGACTGCGTAGACCGTCGTCGTCACCAGCGCCGCTGCGAAGGCGAGATTGACGCGTCGCGACCAGACCGGATCGTGGAAGACCCGCGCGAAGGCAGCACCCGCCAGCCACCAGGCAAGATGGATGAGTACGATCATCGCGGCCAGAACCGCGATCTTCAGCACCGGACCCAGCAGCGACGCCGCGAACACCGCCGCGATCGCCACATAGGCCTTGGGATTGGCGGCCGCCAGCAGCACACCGCCGAGGAACGACGGCGCCGCCACCGTTTTGTCGTGTGTCGACAGCGGCGGCGCGGTTGCGATCTTGTAGGCGAGATAGAGGATGTAGACGGCAGAGGCCGCGAGCAGCACCGGCGCGAGCTGCGGCACGGCGAGCAGGACGGAGACCACCCCCGCCGCCACGGCCAGCAGCACGGCAATCGTGCCCGCGACGAGCCCCGACAGATAGGCGATCGACCGGCGCAACCCGAACGCCGCGCCGACCGCCGTCACGGTGATGGTCGAGGGCCCTGGACTGCCCATGACGAGGAGTGAAGCCACGATCAGCGACAGCAACATGGGTGAACGTTATCGCCGCACGGCGATCGCCGTCTTGAACGATCGTGCGACTTCTAGTTCAGGATCCTGGCGAAGAACGCCTGGGTCCGCGCCTCGGCGTCGGGGCCGCCCACGGAATCGTAGACCAGCCGGTGCGTCTTGCCGCCACTGCCGGGCACGGTGCGGTCGGGCGCCTTGTTGTCGAAGCTGTGATAGGCGTTGGGATAGTAGACCGCCTCGACCAGCGCCGGCTTGGCAAGACCGGCAACCATCTGCCGGCAGCGGTCGGCCGGCGTCCAATCGTCCTTGTCGCCGGCCAGCAGCAGGACCGGCAGGTCGATGCCGGTGTCGAACGCCGGATTGCAGCCGGGATAGTAGGCGACGCCGCCTGCAAGCCCGCGCTTGGCGAGATCGAAACTCTTCTGCGTCGCGCGGATGGTGGTCGAGCCTCCGTGGCTGTGGCCGATGATGCCGACCTTGCTCTTGATGACGTCGGGACGGGTGGCGAGATAGTCGAGCGCGCCCGCGATATCGGAGATGCGCATGTTGGGCGTGACCACGCCGGGCGTGCTGCAGACGGCCTTGGTGCCGCGCGGGTTGAACGAGTCGGGCGCCAGCACGAGGTAGCCCCAGCTCACCAGCAGCTTGCCCCAGATATCGGTGTGCGGGCTCGTACCCGAGCAGGAGTGCGCCAGGATGATGGTGCGGAACGGGCCCGGGCCGGCCGGCTTATAGATCCAGCCCTTGATCTCCGGGCCGGCGGCCGAGTTGCCGACGGCGATGCTGGGAAAGCTCACGGACTGCGCAGAGGCGCCGCCGGCAAACAGCACGAGAAAAGCAATCGCAAGCGCACGGATCATGCGCGATCCTAGTCCTGCGGGCATGGGACTCCCACCGTTCGCTGTTCACTCCGGCTGAACGCCCGCTTCCTTCGCGATCTCGCGCCACGTCACAAGCTCCGTCTTGACGCGCTGCGCGAAGACGTCCGGCGCCTCGCCGCCCGGTTCGCTCGCCAGCTCGCCGATCCGCGTCCTTACCTCGGGTTCGGCCAGCACCGCCACGACGTCGTCGCGCAGGCGTCGCGTCAGCGCCGGTGGCAAGCCACCCGGGCCGAACAGCGAGAACCACGCCCACACGTCGATGCCGGGCACGCCCGACTCGGCCATGGTCGGCACGTCGGGCAGCGCCGCCAGCCGCTTGCCGCTGGTCACCGCCAGCATGCGCAAGGTGCCGGCGCGGTGCTGCCCCATCGCCGTCAGCGGGCTGGTGAAGCCCACCGGAATGTGGCCGCCCGCCAGCTCCTGCATCATCGGGGCGGCGCCCTTGTAGGCCACGTTCTCGATCTTCAATCCGCTCCGGAGGCGAAACAGCTCGCCCGTCATGCGCGTGGTGTTCTCGGTGCTGCCCCACTGGTACTTGCCCGGGTTGGCCCGCGCCGCCGCCATGAACTTGGCCATCGAGTCCATGCCGGCCTTGGGCGAGCCGACCAGCACCAGCGTGCCTTCGACCAGCGGCGTGATCGGCGTGAAATCGCGCTCGGTGTCGTAGGGCAGCGTCTTGGTCGTGAAGGGATTGATGGTGTGGGCGCTGGTCATGATCAGCAGCGTGTAGCCGTCGGGCGCCGCTTTCGCCACGATCTCGCTGCCGACGATGCCGCTGGCGCCGGCCTTGTTGTCGATCAGCGCGGTCTGCTTCCAGCGGTCGGCCAGCCGGGGCACGATCAGACGCGCCACGATGTCGGTGCCGCCACCCGCCGGATAGGGCACGATCACGCGCACCGGCTTGGTCGGAAAGTCCTGCGCGTGGGCTATCGCCGGCGCCAGGCCCGCGGCCAGACCAATCCCTGCCGCCCCCGCCACGAAGCCGCGGCGTTTCATGCCTGTCATGCAATCCTCCCGTTCCATTTTCTTGGCGACAGACTAGGGTCGTTCGAGGAGGAAACCAAGATGTTCGATCTCGTCGTCAAGGACGCGGAAATCTTCGACGGCGCCGGCTCGGCCCCGATGCGCGGCGACGTCGGCGTGACGGCGGGCAGGATCGCGGCCGTCGGCCCCAAGCTCGGTGCCGCGAAGGAGACGGTGAAGGCCGATGGCCTCGCGCTGGCGCCCGGCATCGTCGATGGCCACACCCATTACGATGCGCAGATCACCTGGGATCCCTTCGTCGATCCCTCGCCGGCGCTGGGCGTCACCACCGCGATCGTGGGCAATTGCGGCTTCACCATCGCGCCCTGCAAGCCGCAGGACCGCGACCTCACCATGCGCCACCTGACGCACGTCGAGGGCATGTCGCTCGACGCGCTGCGCGCCGGCATCCGCTGGGAGTTCGAGAGTTTTCCGCAATATCTCGACATGCTGACCAGGCTCGGCGTCGGCCCCAACGTCGCCTGCTTCTCCGGCCATTCCTCCGTCCGCACCTGGGTGATGGGCGAGGAGGCCACCGAACGCACCGCCACCGACGACGAGATCGCCCGGATGGTCACCCTGGTCCGCGAAGGCATGGCGGCGGGTGCCGTGGGCTTCGCCTCCTCGACCGCCGAGGCGCACAACGGCGAGGGCGGCACGCCGATGCCGTCGCGCCTGGCCGACGACCGCGAACTGCGCGCGCTGGTGCGCGCCATGGGCGACGGCGGTCGCGGCGTCTACATGCTGACCAAGGGCAGCAAGACCTCCGTTCCCTATCTGGAGGAACTCGCGATCGAAGCGAGGCGCCCGGTGGTGATCGCGGCCCTCTTCCATTCCAACACCAATCCGACGGCGGCCTTCACCACGCTCGACCAGGTGAACGCGGCCCGTTCGCGCGGCCATCAGCTGGTGGCGCAGACCTCGTGCTGCCCGCTCAGCATGGATTTCACCTTCAAGAGCCCTTACCTGTTCGAGAGCATGGAGGCGTGGAAGCCGGCCATGGCGGCGCACGACCCGGCCGGGCTCGAGAAGGTCTATCGCGATCCGGCGTGGCGCGCCGCGGTGCGCGGCGAGCTCGCCGCCAAGCACGGTCGCCTGCTGTTCAACGGTGAATGGGACAAGCTCTTCATCGTCGAAACCGCAAAGCCCGAGAACCAGCAGATGGAGGGCGCGCCCCTCTCGACCTTGGCAAAGCAGGCCGGCAAGGACCCGCTCGACTTCATCCTCGACTTCGCGCTGTCGGAGAAGCTCGACACGACTTTCGTGGCCCAGCTCCTGCACAACGACGAGAAGGCCGTCGGAAGGATCCTCGCCGACCCCAACACCCACATCTCGCTGAGCGACGCTGGCGCCCATCTCACCTTCTTCTGCGATGCCGGTTTCGGCCTGCACCTGATGGGCCACTGGAGCCGCGATCTCGGCGTGCTCGACCTGCCGCAGGCCGTGCATCGCCTCACCGGCCAGCCCGCGAAGCTCTTCGGCCTCACCGGACGCGGCCTGCTGCGCGAGGGTTATGCCGCCGACCTGATGCTGTTCGATCCCGCAACAGTGGCGCGCGGACCCAAGCGCCGCGCCCACGATCTTCCGTCGGGCGCCGCCCGCCTCACCACCTCGGCCGTCGGCCTGCATGGCGTCTGGATCAACGGCACCAAGACCGCCGACGAGAAGGGCTTCTGCATCGACCGGACCGCCCGGCCCGGCGAAGTGCTGCGGAGCTTTGCCGGTTAGCCTGTTCCGATTTCAACTGGAAGTTGTTGGCTCTCTTGCAATCTGCGATTTATAGTCGGGCAAAAGACTGCCAGGGTGGCCATGTCACATCGCCTTCTACTTCTTTTCGCCGCGGCGACGCTCGCCGGCTGCTCGGCCACCGCGAACGTCTACGGCATCGTCGGCGACGCCGACGATCTCTACACCGGCACGGCGACCGGCTACATGGATCGCACCGGCACGATCGAACTCAAGAACACCAAAGGCAACCGTTGCTCCGGCGACTTCGCCTACTACCCCGGCGTTCTCGAGGGGCGCGGCATCATCGGCTGCGACGATGGCCAGCGCGCCACCATCCGGTTCACCGGCATGTCGCCGCTGAGCGGCTACGGGGTTGGAACGACCAGCAACGGCAGTCCCGTGTCCTTCACCTATGGGATGGATCGCCAACAAAGTGCGCGCTACCTCGGCCTCAACGCGGCGAGTATGGCCGGAGCAGCGCAAGGGAGCACGCAAGGCACGACGCCACCCGCCGCGACGAAGGGGGTGGGCACGGGCACCGGCTTCTACATCAACCGGCAGGGCCATGTGCTCACCAATGCCCATGTCGTCGACAAGTGCCGCGAACTCACGATTTCCCGCCAGGGCGCCGCGGCGATTCCAGCAAGTGTCGTGAAGTCGGATGCCTCGAACGATCTCGCCGTCCTCATCGCTGCCCCCTCGCCAGCGGTCGCAACGTTTTGGCCTGGGCGGCCAGTGCGCGCCGGCGAGGCCGTCGTTGCCTACGGCTTTCCGCTGACGGGGACGCTGTCCTCGGGTGGTGTGGTGACGAATGGCAGCGTCAGCGCCCTGTCTGGCCTCCGCGACGACTCGCGCTATCTGCAGATTTCTGCGCCAATCCAAGCCGGCAACAGCGGCGGCCCCCTGCTCGACACCAACGGTAACGTCGTGGGCGTCATCACCGCATCGCTCGGCTCGCGCAGCCGCGATGTGCCGCAGAACGTCAACTTCGCGCTCAAGGCCGATGTCGCCCGGACCTTCCTCGAGTCCGCCGGCGTGCCCATCGAGACCTCGGGCGCAGGCCGCGACCTCAGCGTCGCCGACATCGGCGAAAGGGCCCGCGCCTTCTCCGTCCTCATCGACTGCAAGCGCTAACGCAAATCCTACGGCCAGCGCGTCACCTTGCGCGCGGCGGCGCCTAGCGCATTGTCGAGTTCGTTGCGCGTGGCATCCGCGTCGCCGCGCGACGGCGTCATGTAGACCACCATGTTGACATCGAGCGCGCTCAAGCGCACCGCGAAGGTCGCGTAGGAGATGTCGAGATGCCCGTCGAACGCGTTGTCCAGCGCGAAGGTCCAGCTTCCCCAGTGCCAGAAATTGCCGCCGCCCGGCGTCGGCCGCACCATCGTGCCGAGGCCGTAATGGGCGCCGCCGCCGATCTGCTTGCCTTCCGGTGACATCATCCAGCGCCGCGCCGCCGGCCCGATCGCGGGGTTGGTCGCGGCGAAGGCCTGGTAGAAGCGGCCATAGTCGCCGAGCGGCATGCGCCAGCCGCCGTAGCTCGCCAGGATGCGCCACGCCGGATCGAGCGCCGCGCCGCGAACTCCGAGCGGCGCCAGCATGGTGTTGCGGCAGTAGCTCTCGTAGCCCTCTCCGCTCGCCTCCTCGATCACGGCGCCCAGCATCAGGTAGGTGGCGTTGGTGTAGGCAAAGCGTTCGCCGGGTGCCAGCGGCAGGCGGCGTCGCAGCACCCATCTCATCTGCTCGTCGAACGAGGGCCGGGTCGCGGTGGCGGTCCGCAGATAGGTGGCCAGGCGATCGGTCACCGGATCGCCGCCATCGGAACGATCGAAGCCGGCGCGATGGACCAGCAGCTGGCCGATCGTGACGCCCTGCATCCGGGGATCGGCCGGCGGGCCGAGGCGCCCGAAGGTCCGGGCGAGCGCCTGCGACATCGGCGTGTCGAAGGAGAGCTTGCCCCGGTCGACCAGGCCCGCGACGCAGACGCCGGTCACCGCCTTGGAAAGGCTGGCGAGCGGCACGGCGTTGCCCGCCGTCTCGGCGCCCATAACGGCCTGGTGCGCGAGCCTGCCTTGATGCATCACTACAAGGCCGCCGGTCGTGCGGCCGGACTTGCTCATCCAGCCGCGCCACGCCGTCTCGATATCGGCCACGGTCTGGGCGCGTGCCGGCAGAGCCGCGGCGGCCAGAAAAACGGCCAGAATCGGGGCGAAAATCAGGACGGGAAAGCGCATTGCAGAAGCCCTCCCGGGGCGGGTAAAAGCGGCTCCAACAGCAAGGATACACCGGCATGGCCGTCCAGTATTTCGCCAAGGTCTCCGCCACCGACCACGAAAAGCTCCAGAAGCTGGTGAAACACTATCCCGCCTCCTCCTATGCCGATTGGCACCTGAAGGAAGCGGCGCGGATGGCGGAGTGGCGGGCCCGGCGGCACTCCATCCAGATGGTGCCGGTCACGCCGGAAGAGTTCGCCGCCCATTGCGAGCGCACCGGCGCGCCGTGCGACATCATCACCTTCAAGGCCTTCATCTGCCGCTGATCCGGCGAGCGATTGGCACGGGGCTTGCGGAGCGGATGCCATGACCGGTACCGCGCGCCTCGCCCCCTTCGATCTCCTCCTGCGTGGTGGCCACGTCATCGATCCCGCCACCGGCCTCGACGGCATCGCCGATATCGCCATCAAGGACGGCCGCATCGCGGCGGCACAGGCCAACCTGCCGACTACCGCGCGCGAGATCATCGACCTTTCAGGCCGGATCGTGCTGCCGGGCATGATCGACACCCACGCCCATATCTACACCTACGTTTCCGGCCGCTTCGGCCTGCCGGCCGACATGGTGGGCGTGGACAGCGGCGTCACGACGCTGGTCGACCAAGGCGGCGCCTCCTGCATGACCTTCCCCGGCTTCCGGAAGTTCATCGCCGAGCCGGCCAGGAGCCGCGTGCTCTCCTTCCTCTCGGCCTATGTCGTGGGCGGCCTCGAAGGCCATTTCTACCCGAGCCTGTACGGGCCCGAGGGCGTCGACGTCGCAGCCACCGTGAAGACCGCGCTGGCCAACCGCGATCTGATTCGCGGCATAAAAGTGCATGCCGAGGTGGGCGGCGTCACGCGCTGGGGCTACGAAGTGCTGCGCAAAGCCGCCAACATCGGCCGCGAGGCCGACCTCCCCGTCTACATGCACTTCGGCCAGATGTGGGCGTTGCCGCAAAACGAATTCGGGGGCGTCAGCAACGGCGTCGATCCCGACGAGATCCTGCCCGAGGTCGTGAAACTGATGCGGCCGGGCGACATTCTCGCCCATCCCTTCACGCGCCATCCCGGCGGCTTCGTCGACAAGCAGGGCAAGCTCCATCCCATCGTGCAGGTCGCGCTCGACCGCGGCCTGAAAGTCGATGTCGGCCACGGCAGCCACTTCTCGTTCCGCATGGCCCGCCTCGCGCTCGATGCCGGCGTGCTGCCCGACACGCTGGGCGCCGACATGCACGGCTACAACACGCGCATGACGCCGCCGCCCGGCACGCCGGCCAAACATCCCGACGACGAGGAGGCGCATCCCTTCGCCGGCGCCGCCCGCTTCAGCCTCTGCTACGCCATCACCGAGCTTTTGGCCCTCGGCCTCACGCTGCCGCAGATCGTGCCCATGGTGACGACCAACGCCGCCGCCATGCTCGGCCTCCAGGACGAGATCGGCACCTTGAGGCCCGGCGCCATTGCCGATGTCTCCGTGCTGGCCGACGACCGCGGCCGTTTCAAGCTGGGCGACAACGAGGGCACCGAGGTCATCGCCGACCGCATGCTGACGCCGCTCTTTTGCCTGCGCGCCGGCATCCGCCACGATGCCAGCGCCCCGATCCTGCCCGAGGTGCTGGCGGCCTGATTTCAGGGAGACCGCCAGCTTTGTTCAAATCCAGCAGCCCCTAAATATGGGGGGTAGATTTGTCTTTGGCGTACAGGGCTATTGAGTGCGCATCCAGTTCCTATTATGTTCGCTTAGTATTGAAAGCCGGAAAGGTGCGGTCCGCGAAATGTTAACCGCTATCGATTTGTTTGCAGGCGCGGGAGGGTTAGCCACAAGCCTTGAGGCGAGTGGCTGGGAGACCGTCTCGACCCTGGACATCGACGACGACGCGGTTAGCACACTCCGCCGGAACCAGGATCGCGGATATCTAAAAAGTGCTCGTATCGTCCGAGGCGATATACGCGACATTGCAGCTCATGATCTTCGCCCGGCTGGCGTCCGCGCGACGTGGCGTCCTGATCTGCTAACGGGAGGGCCACCGTGCCAGCCGTTTAGTTCAGCTGGTCGTATGCGAGGATTTGACGACCCGCGCGGCGGACTATTCCAAGAGTTTGTTCGTCTTGCGGACGAGCTAAAGCCTCGCTTCATTTTGTTCGAAAATGTTGCGGGTTTGGTCACAGCGAAGACCCCCAACGGTGAAGTCGGCGGCGTTCTTCGTAAAATTCAAAGCGAGTTCGAAGATATTGGATACGCTTGTCGATTCGATCTGCTCAACGCAGCAGATTTTGGCGCGCCGCAGAGACGCGTGCGCCTCTACATGATTGCTTCAAGACAAGAACGACTTCCTGAATTTGCCCAACCTACTCATGGGCGCGACACGACAAGTGGGCGTAAACCTTGGTTGACCTTAAGTGAATTTTTGGCGACCCAACCTGCTCCAGACCGGAAGGATATTGTTCGTCCGAACATGCATCGCGCTGCGGCTCTCTCCAAGCTCCTTCCGGGAACAGGCTTGCGCTCTGGAGGCATAATTGAAGCCAACAGGCCGAGTGGGCACTGGGGCTACCGCCAAGACTGTTTTGTCGCTGACATGACGATGCCGAGCCGGACCATTCGCGCCGCAGCTACTCCCGACTGGCTCCGCTTGCGCGGCGGCAGCATGCGTCGGCTGACGTGGCGTGAATGCGCCAACCTTCAGAGCTTTCCTGCCGACTGGGAGTTTGTAGGCAGGATTGCGTCGCGCTTCCGTCAGATCGGCAACGCCGTACAGGGACATATTGGCCGCGCGATTGGCGCAGCGCTGAATGCGGCTGCGTCTGAAACCCGGCGCTCTAAGTCAGCGTCGGCTCCTTGGCCAACCTGCTTCCACAAGCGCGTTCGATATACAGCCATGGAAGAGGTGGTGAATGGCGCACACCGCCGCGCGGCCAAGGAGCGAAGCAATGCCGGTATCGCCGCCGCGTTGGCCTGAAGAAGCGCTGAAAGCTGAGCGCGATTTATCAGAGAAGCGTTTCATATTGGAACGGCAGGAAGAAGGTCCTGCTGCGTTCTATGCGACTTGGGAAGACGCCGACCCAAAGGTGCGTTCAGCACTACGGGCTACAAAAAATCTACGCCAGATTGAAGGTACCGGCCTCGTCGCCGACAAATCCCTTTGGCAAATCTTGCGATACGTATGCGCCCCAAGAATTAGCGAAGAAGATTTGTGGACGCTCGTTGGAAAGAAATTCAAGAACGTACCCGTGGCGTCTTCAGATGTGGCCGCAAAGACCCTCTCGTCGCTAATCTACATGAAGCGCTTTCCATGGGTCATTGCCGGCCGCGACCCTAGCGCTGCTTAGCTTGAAGCCTCTCTGCTGGCTACAACTACCCTTTTGGCTCATGAAGCACTCAGTACAAGCCGCCGCGGTCGCGCCTCCAAGTCTCAAGAGTTGCAAGTGTCGGAAGCTCTCGTCGCCGCTGGATGGATCCTAGACGATGGGCGAAATTCGATAACATCACTGGATGAAATTAAGCGCGGGCACTTTTCTCGCGAACGAAAAGTGGGTGGAGCAAAATGCGATATTCCGATCAGACTGAATGACGGCCGCCTGCTAACCTTAGAGTGCAAGGTGTCCAATGGACCAAAGAATAGTTGGAAGAGATTGCAACGCGAAGTAGGTGGCAAAGCAGACGCGTGGAAGCAAGCCTATGGCTCTCAGGTAATTACGGGGGCAGTTCTGGCCGGCGTCTTTGATCTCAAATGCCTGGCTGACGCGCAGAATCACCAGAACGTCGTCCTATTTTGGCAGCATGACCTTAAGCCTCTAATCGAGTTCATTCAAAGCACCTAGCTTGCCGCCTGCGGTACGCGACCCTGGTTTCGCCCTGCCTTCTCACTTGGACGCGGGCCCGGCTTGGTCCTACTCTTCCCGCCATGACCGCCTACCGACACATCACCGTCTCGCCGATTGCCGGCGCCCTGGGGGCCGAGATCGGCGGCGTCGATATCGGCGCCGGGATCGACGACGCGACCGTGGCCGAGATCCGCCGCGCACTCCTGGAAAACCTCGTCGTCTTCTTCCGCGACCAGCGGCTCGACGATCAGAGCCACAAGGCGTTCTCGCGCCGCTTCGGAAAAATCTTCATCCATCCCAACTTCAACACCGGCGAGGGCGATCCCGAGATCGTGCGCGTGGTCCGCAAGCCCGGCGACGAGCGCATCATCGGCGAGGAGTGGCACTCCGACACCACGATGATGCAGGAGCCGCCGATGGGCGCCATCCTCTATGCGCTGGAAGTGCCGCCCCATGGCGGCGACACGCTGTTCGCCAACCAGTATCTCGCCTGGGAGACGCTGTCGGACGGCATGAAGGCGATGCTGGCCAACCTCAAGGCGGTGCACAGCGACATCCGCGTCGCCGGTCCCCAGGCCGGGCTGAACGCACGGCGCTCCAGCCGGGTGCGCGAGGATTCGAACTGGCGGCCGACCGAGAGCGTGCATCCTGTGGTGCGCACCCATCCCGAGACCGGCCGCAAGTGTCTGTTCGTCAATCACTCCTACGCCTGCCGTTTCGACGGCATGACCGATCGCGAGAGCAAGCCGCTGCTCGACTTCCTGATGGAGCACGGCCACCGCCCGGAATTCACCTGCCGCTTCCGCTGGGAGGCCGGTTCGATCGCCTTCTGGGACAACCGCTGCACCAAGCACCTCGCTATCCACGATGCCGGCCCCTTCCACCGCCGTCTGCAGCGCACGCAGATCGCGGGCGATCCGGTGGTCTGAATGCGGTTCGGCAAGATCGCGATCGGGGCGGGTGTCGTGGTTTGTGCGATGGCCGCCATGTATGGCTATGCCTATTACAAGTATCCGCCGCGGCGCGCCGCGCCCGAGCCCGTTGCCGCCGCGCCTCCTGCTCCTGCTCCCGCGCCGCCTGCTCCCGCAACTCCGGCCCCCGCCATACGGACTCCGGCGCCTGCCGCGGAAGCAGCTGCTTCGCCTCCTGCCACCCGCATACTTTATCAGCGCTGCGTCCAGGGCGCCTTCCCGACGCCCGAGGATGCCGAGCGGCGCAACGCCGACTGCTCGCGCGCCATCATCAGCCGCGAGCTCACGCCCGACGAGCTGGCGCTGGCGCGGCTGGTCCGCGGCAGCGCCCGCGCGACGCTTGGCGACAAGGCAATGGCCAGCGACGACTACATCGAGGCGCTGAAGCGCTACGACAGCCTGATCGATTCGCAGAATGCCGATGCGCTCAACCTGTTCCGCCGCGCCGTGGCGGCCGATGCCACCGGCGACACCGACAAGGCGCTCGCCGACTTCAACCAGGCCATCCGCCTCGATCCCCAGGCGGCCATGGCTTTCCTCGGGCGCGGCGTCCTGCTGGCGAGCCGCAAGCGTTCCTACGAACGTGCCATCGCCGACTTCGACAAGGTGCTGGTGCTCGAACCCGACAACGTGCTGGCCCTGATCCGCCGCGGCGAGACTTTCAACCAGCTCGGCGAGGCCGGGCGCGGCCTGGTCGACCTCGACCGCGCGGTGGCCCTCGCCCCGGGCAGTTCGGAGGCCTATTTCCAGCGCGGCGTGATTCACTCCAGGCGCAACGAGACCGCCGCCGCGCTCGCGGACTACAACGCGGCTCTGGAGCGCAACCCGCGCAACGTCGAGGCGCTGACCAGCCGCGCGGCGATCTATTCCGTCGACCGCAAGCTCGACCTCGCCCTCCGCGACCTCGACGCGGCGATCGTCATCGACCGCAGAAACGCCGTCGCCTTCTTCAATCGCGGCTACACCCGCTTCGCGCTGGACGACTACCCGAAGGCCATCGCCGACTATACCTCGGCCATCGAACTCGGGCCCGGCTTCGGCCTTGCCTTCAACAACCGCTGCCTCACGCGCGCCATCGCCGGCCAGGATCTCCTGCAGGCGCTCGCCGATTGCGACACGGCGCTAAAACTCATGCCGACAAATCTCGATGTTCGCGACACGCGTGGCTTCATCTACCTGAAGCTGGGCGACGACGCGCTGGCGCTGAACGAGTACGAGGCCGCGCTGCAGATCGACCCCAACCGCGCCGCCGCCCTGTTCGGCCGCGGGCTGGCGAGGATCAGGACGGGCGACGTGAAGGGCGGCGAAGGCGACCAGGCCGCCGCCCGGACGATCAATCCCGAGGTCGACCAGCAGTTTGCGTTCTACGGGCTGAAGTAGAGCGAAGTCGATCTGGCCGCCGGCGCGCTCGGGACCGAGGCCAGGGCTATCGCATGTGGCCAAATTTTCCGTCATCTCGGGCGGGGCAATCCCCGCCCTGGAGCGAAGCCGCCCGAAGGGTGGCGCAGTCGAGGGACCTGATCATGGCGATGGCAGCAGAAGAATAGGTCCACTTCGCCTCGCTGCGCTCGGCTCCGGTTCGGGCGGGGTAACCCCCGCCCTGGGATGACGAGTGTTTGCAACCACATGCGATAGCCCTGGGACCGAGGCCGGTCGCCTCGGCCCGCTAGTCGCGCCGCACGGGACACGGCGGTTCAGCGGCGCCGGAGGGCACGTTCGCCGGCGCCGGCATCGCATAGAGGGCGTAATCGCTGTCCGAAAGCATCGGCGGCAGGCGCACCGTCCAGTCGGCTGGCACCAGGAGCGCGGCGATGCCGAACTCCTGCGCGATCCCCTGCCATTGGCCGGGCGAGAGGCAGGCCCAGTAGTCCCGTCCGGTGCCCGGAGGCAGCACGCTGAGGAATTTCAGGGCGGATGGCGGATGGAAGAAGGAGACGCCGTAGCCGCGCTCGACAAGCGTTCCCAGGGCGGTGGCGGTCCGCGGCAGATAAGGGACGAAATCGATCGCCGTCGTATCGAGTGCCATCGGCAGACGACCATAGCGCAGCGCCTTCAGCGACAGCTCGGGAGCGGTCAGGACCAGGCGTTCGAGCCCGATGTCGCGGACCTTCGACCAGAAAGGACTGTCGATCTCCGCGAGGTTCTGCTGCGCGGCCACCATCTCGGGCTCGCGCTGGGCAAGGACGACGCCGTAGACGAAGCCGGGCACGAAGCGCACCGCCAGGACAGCCGCTACGGCTACCGCGACGGCGTCGGGATGGCGAAGGAAGATCGAGCCCAGCGTCTTCGGCTGCTGGCGGCGACGGAGCCGGCGTGCGGCCTCGTCCGCCACGAAGACCGTCATGCCGACGATCACGGCCAGGGCGAAGCAGGCCTGCATGTTGATCAGCCGCCCGGGAATCGCCCGCAGCACGATGTCGGGCAGCAGCGCCCTGCCCCAATGCTGAAGGACGTAGAGAGCGGTCGAGACGACGACCGCGCCCAGCAGCGCCACCGCCCCGGCATCGGCTGCCCCGCGGCGGCCGCGGCGGAGCAACAGGAACGTCAGCAGCGGCACCGCCAGCACGGCGAACAGGACGGCCACGCGCAGGAGATCGGAGCGCGTGGCCGTCCGGTTGCGATGATCGTCCCAAAAGGCCGAGTAGACCTCGATGTAGACGCGGTTCGCGGCTTCGTCGACCTCGGGCATCGCCGGCCGCAGCAGCAGGAACGCCGCCAGGCTGGTCAGCGCGACACCGGCCCCCGCGGCGAAACCGACGACGACCGGGCGCACGATCGGGCGGTGCCAGGCAAGGCGCGCCACGCCGAGCCCGAAGGCGAGCATGGTCACCGTATAGACGCCGATCACGGGATGGATGGCGACGAGGACGGCGGCGGTGAAAGCCGCGAGCGCCTCCCGCCCGCCGACCAGGGCGGCAAAGGAAAAAGCCGCGAGCACGGCGCCGAAACGGCCGTGGGAATGCGTGCTGGGCGTGTTCCATGCCATGCCGAGCAAGGGGTAATCCGACGACGCGAAGAGCGACACGAAATAGCCGTTCATGAAGCAGAGGATCGCGGCGGCAAGCGAGAACAGCGGCCGGCCCGTCAGCCCGTGGATGAACAGCGCGAAGGCCGCCGTGAGGATCGCAGGCGGCATCAGCAGAAAGACGAAGTTCGCCGCCCGATAGCCCACGCCCGCGTCGAGGACGAGCGCACCGAGCTGATAGAGCAGGGTCCAGACTCCCTTGTAATAGAGGCCCATCACCGCCTGCGCCGGGTAGGACACCTGCCCCGACAGGACGAGGCCGCCGTCGAGAAGCCGTTCCTCGATGGGCAGCCACATCTGCCCAAGGATTCCCAGCACGACGCCCGCCAGAATCGCGGCCGCGATCGTGGCCCAGGGCGTGGGCCTTGCAGCGGGGCGGGGGCTCATCCCGAGACGGCTCCTACCGGAAGGTCCACAGGGCGTTCATCAGGAACTGCATGGAAAACACCAGCAGCATGGCAATCGCCTTGGCGATGCGCGCGTCGATGCGGAAATCGATCAGCAGCACGAGGATCAGGGTCGACACCGCCATGCCGAGCGTCGCGACGGCGGCAAAGCGCGCCGCACGCCGGGCGGGCGCATCCGGCCTGCGGAAGTTGAACGTCCTGTTGAGCGAGAAGGAGACCGTCATGCCGACGGAGATGCCGGCCACGTTGGCGACGTACGGATTGCCATTGGCGACGAACAGGACGAGGAAGACCGAGTAATCCGCCGTGAAAGCGCCGGCACCGATCGCCACGTACAGCGCGAATTTGCGCAGGAGGTCGTTTGCCGGAGCCATCGCGGCGATTCTACCGGGTCTCGCCCCGGGGAGCATTCAGTTCCTGCCAAAGTTTGCGGAGGCCCAGAAGATGCTCCACGGCGATGCGCGGAACCTTGGCCGGCCGGTAGACCTGGGTCGTGCCACTGCTGCGAAGGCGGTGATGGACCGGCGTCTCCCGGATGGCGAGGCCAAGGGCCGACGCGCGTGCGAAGAATTCCCACCAGAACCCCTGCTTCAGGATACCGACATTGCCGGCAAGAATTTTTTCCAGGGCGGCGCGGCGGATGAGAATGTAGGGACACGAGGGATCGCGCAGCCGGACATCGAAGAAAAGCCGATAGACCAGCCCGAAGGCGCCGGACATCGCTTTTCGCATCCACCGATCGGATCGCGGATTGCGCCATCCCACCACCAGATCGGCGCCGTCGCGCAAGGCCAGGAGCCTGGCAAAATCGGCCGGGTCGCACTGCCCGTCGGAATCGACGCAGGCCACCCAGTCGGAATCCGTCGCACGCAAGCCGTCGATCACCGCGCGCGAGTATCCTTTGCGCACGGGATCCGAGATCAGCTTGAGGGGAAGCTCCGCGGAGAGCGCCCTCAGGACCGGCAGGGTATCGTCGCTGGAGCCGTCCTCGCAGACGACGAAGCGGATCGCAATGTCCGTGTTCGCTGCCACCGTGCGGTGGAACTCCCGCAAGGTTGCCCCGATGGACGCACCTTCGTTGTGCGCCGGAAGAACGACGTCGATAGCGGCACCTGGGGTGCCGATATTGCCAGGGTCGCCTGTCGATCGCATTGCCAGCCCAATCTACATGGCCGGGACCTTCCGGCAAATGTCGCGGGCGGCGAGCTTCCGATGCCCACCCCTATTCTTCTGCTCGGCATCGAGATGAAGCTGGCCGGCAGCCTGCGGCGCAATCGCAGGTTTGTCGTTGCCGCGGCCGCCTAGGCGGCCCGCGCCACCGGCCCCTGGCTCCGAATGAAGGCCACGAGCTCGCCCACGGTAGCGATCCGCTCGGCGGCGCTGTCGGAGATTTCTATGCCGAAGGCGTCCTCGATCGCCATGATGAGTTCCACGAGATCGAGGCTGCTGGCGCCGAGGTCGGTGACGAAGTTTGCCTTCTCGGCAACCCTCTCCTGGGCGATGCCGAGGACCCGCGCGACGATCTCCTGAACCCGGTTTGCGATACCAGTCCGGGCATCTGGCGTGGTCGACTGTGGTTGGGTCATGTCGCGCTTCCCTTTCCGAGGCAGCCGACGTTAACGCTCCCCGCCGCGGCCGGCCATAGCCGGTCGGGGTGCGTCGAGTTGGTCCCTATTGACAATATTCCTATCCTTCCCTACATATCCTCTCATGCGGATTTCCGGCCTTGAAAGGCCAAGGGACAGGAGGAAAGAGATGTCATTTTACGATCAAAACCGTCCTTGGGGGGCCCCGCTGGGCACCCGCGAGGCCCCGCCACTCGGGGGCATGAGCTGGACCGACGCCGCCCATTTCATGCGCGTTCACGGCCGCAGCTTTCGG
>JAESGK010000230.1_pt1 | contig 36996 bp, 33 predicted proteins | sample 9269681 | NCBI WGS metagenome assembly JAESGK01 (sample SAMN14515347, study PRJNA621673) | algae metagenome | isolation source: Timaviella obliquedivisa GSE-PSE-MK23-08B and co-occurring heterotrophs from... | place: USA: Grand Staircase Escalante National Monument, Utah | collected 2006-08-15
CGCCATCGTTGCGACAATGCGCAAGCTCCTCACCATTCTCAATGCCATCATCCGGGACAATAAACCATGGCAAAACGCTTGACCGCAAAGACAGTCGCTCTCCCCGATGGGGAGAAGAGGAAGATTTTAGCGGCGCATGAAGGCCTCGAAAGCGGCGCGCGCTTCGGCGCTTTTCAACTGCGCGGCAAAATGTTTTGCTTCCTCGTCGATGCGCGCCAAAACATCGGAGCGATCGCCGCGAATGAGGTCGCGGGCAATGCGCAGGGCTTCCGGCGGTTTTTTCGCGAGGCTTGCCGCGAGCGCCAGCACCTCTTCCTCGATCGCATCGGCACCGGCGATCTTCCAGATCAGCCCGGCCTCCTGCGCCTCTGCCGCCGTGAACGGTTCGCCGGCGGCCAGAAGCGCAAAGGCCCGCTGATGACCGGCGATGCGCGGCACGATCAGGCTGGAGGCAGCTTCAGGTACCAGCGCCAGATCGACGAAGGGTGTCTTGAAGGTCGAGCGCTCCGAGGCGATCGTCAGGTCGCAATGCAGATGGATGGTCGTGCCGATGCCGATCGCCAAACCATCGACGCCGGAGACGATGGGTTTTGCGGCGCTGGCGAGCGCCTTCAGGAACTCGATCACCTCCTGCCCCATCGATCCGCCCATGGCAAAGGCCATGAAATCAGCCATGTCATTGCCAGCCGAAAAGCAGCCTTCGGTACCGAGAAACGCGGTGACGCGAATGGCATCGTCGGTTCCGGCGACCGTCAGCGCATTGGCCATCTTGGCATACATCGCCCGGGTGATGGCATTCTTCTTGGCCGGCCGGTTGAAGCGGATGACCTGAACGCCGGGATAGGCTTCGGGCCGCTCGATCAGAACGTCATCGGTCATGGTCATCTCCTTCAATCAGGCAAATATGCATTCAGACAAGTGTGCAATCAGGCAAGTGCGATACGGGCGGCGGCAAGGCTCGCCGCGCCGGTGAGGATGCTGTTCTTGAGCGCCGCCGTTTCAGACAGAAGGTTTTCGGCGGCGAAACGGCAGAGCACGATGCGGGCATCGCGGCCCCCGTCACCCACGTCCGCCAATCCGCCCTTGGCGAGATAGACGCCGGTCAGGGTCAGGCCGAACAGCCGCTGATAGGCCGTGGCGCCGGCAAGCGCATCTGCGGACTTGCCTTCGGCGAGACGCGAGAGCAGCCATTCCGTCGTTTCTTCCAGATCGGCGATCGCATCGTCGAGACGGCTGCCTGTTTCGCCGAAATCGGCCAGGTTGGATGCTCCCACCTCTTCGGCCACGGTTTTCAGTTCGGCAATGAAGCCGTGCACATGGCCGCCGTCCGACAGAGGCAGCTTGCGGGTGACGAGATCGATCGCCTGGATACCATTGGTGCCTTCGTAGATCGGCGCGATCCGGGCGTCGCGCAGATAGCGCGCGGCCCCGGTCTCCTCGATGAAGCCCATGCCGCCATGCACCTGGATGCCCATGGAGGCAGCGTCGACGCCGACGTCTGTGCCGAAAGATTTGGCAATCGGCGTCAAGAGGCTGGAGCGCTCCTGCCAGTGGCGGGCCTCGTCGCCTTCCGACACATGTGCCCGGTCGACCGCATGGGCGCAGCTCAGCGCAATGGCGCGGGCGCCCTGCGTCAGGGCCTTCATGGTCAAAAGCGTGCGGGCGATATCCGGATGCTCGATGATCGGGCTCATGCCCGTGCCCTTCCAACCCGGCGCCTTGCCCTGCGTGCGTTCGCGGGCATAGTTGAGCGCATGCTGGGTCGCGGCATCGGCCATCGCCACGCCCTGTATGCCAACGGCAAGACGGGCATTGTTCATCATCGTGAACATGCAGTTGAGGCCCTTGTTCTCCTCGCCGACGAGATAGCCGACGGCACCCTTCTCATCGCCGAACCGTCCATCGCCATAGACCATGGTGCAGGTCGGCGAAGCATGGATGCCGAGTTTGTGCTCCAGAGAATGGCAGAACAGATCGTTGCGCGCGCCCGGCGAGCCGTCCGCGTTGACAAGGAATTTCGGCACCAGGAACAGCGAGATGCCGCGCGTTCCCTCCGGCGCGCCGGCAATTCGCGCCAGCACCAGATGAACGATATTATCAGTGACCTCGTGGTCGCCCCAGGTGATAAAGATTTTTTGGCCGAAAATCCGGTAGGTGCCATCGTCACGGCGTTCGGCGCGGGTCTTCAGGACGCCAAGGTCGGAGCCGGCATGCGGTTCCGTCAGGTTCATCGTCCCGGTCCATTCGCCTGATATCATCTTGGCGAGGAAGGTCGACTTCAGCGCTGCGGACCCGTGTTTCTCCAGCGCATCGACAGCACCCATTGTCAGCATCGGCGCCAGCGCAAAAGCCATCGAGCCGGCGTTCCAGAATTCCATCGCAGCGATATGCAGCATGTGCGGCAACGCCTGGCCGCCGTATTCCTCCGGCGCCGTCAGGCTGTTCCAGCCGCCGGCCGCCCAATTGCGGTAGAGGTCGGCCCAGCCTTCCGGAATTTGCACCTTGCCATCAACCAGCTTTGATCCTTGCCGGTCGCCGATATCGGCCAGCGGCGCCACCTCTTCGGTGGCAAAGCGGCCGGCCTCACCGACAATCGCATCGACCAGCCCCTCGTCGAGATCGCCGAAAACGCCTGCAGCCAGATCTTCGCCGAGCCCCGCCACGTGCTTGAGCGTGAACAGAATTTCCTCAACCGGTGCCTTGTACATATGGGTCTCCTCCCGCAATTACATGATAACATTGCCGCATGGCAGTCCAGCAATGGCGTCGTCGTTGACCGGAGAAATTATTGATTTTTACGTAAACGTCAATAATCGATTGTCAGTCCGCGCGCCGCTGACGATCAGTAGAGGGGCTGTAGCAAAACTGTCATGAAACGCGAATACAGCGAAGTCTGGCTTCCTCCCGGGACAATGCCGCATGAATCTGATCTCGACTGAAATACCCGGGCTCGTCTGGGCCTATCGCTTCCTGCCGGGCGAAAGCCGCTGCGTGCGGATCGCTGCCGATTCGTCCATCGACGCGCTGATGGAAGGCGAGGGCTGGGTATGGCTGCACCTGGCACTGAGCGATGCGCGCACCCCTGCCCTGATCGAACGCATCACGACATTGCCGCCAAACGCATTATCGACCCTGACCAGCCACGACACGCAGGCGGCCGTCACCATCTCCGACGACATGGTCTACGGCACGCTGGTCGATTTCGAGCGCACCTTCGATGCCGAAACGAAAACCATCGGCTGGCTGCATTTTGCCGTTACAGAAAAAATCATCATCACCACGCGGCTGCATCCGCTACGCAGCATCGACCGGGTCAAGGCCGCCGTCGAGAAGAATGCCCGCTGCGCCCGGCCGATAGACCTGTTCGAAATGATGGTGGTCGAGTTCCAGCGCACGCTGATCAGCCTGGTGCTGGAACTCACCGAAGATCTCAACGTCATCGAAGACGATGTTTATGGCGAGGCCGGACACAATCACCAACCGCGGCTCGCGCCGCTCAGACGAACCGCCGTGCGCCTGCATCGGCATCTGCGGACTTTGCTCGCGCTGTTGCGGCGTGCCGGCACATCGGAAGAGGACGAGGTTCCGGAAGGGTTCATCGACGTGGCGGAGCGCCTGTCGGACAGGCTGGAAGCGGTGGACCGTGATGTCTTTGCCTTGCAGGAACGCGCCCGCCTTTTGCACGAAGAGATCGACAGCAAGCTCTCCTCGGAAACCAACCGTCATCTCTACATCCTGTCGCTGATGACGGCGTTTCTTTTACCGCCGACACTGGTCACAGGTTTTTTCGGCATGAACACCAGCGGGCTGCCCTTTGCCGGCGGCATTCACGGCACACTGGTTGCCGGGCTGTTCATCCTGTTGTCGATGGGGCTGGCCTGGACGATCCTCAAGCGGATCGGAATTCTCTGAGCCCACAAAAATGGCCGGAGACAAAGCCCCGGCCGAAAATTTGTGCTGATCAAATCATTGCATCAGTAGGGCGAATTGCACTGCCTGCGCGGGCCGTTGTTCGGCTGATAGGTATTGTCGTAGGCGCGGTAGCTGCGATAGCGGTTGGCACACCATTCCACATGGCTTCCGCCGTAGCGCACCGGCGGCTGGGCGATAGCACCGCCGATGATGGCACCTGCCGCAAAAGCGCCGAGCGGGAACCAGAGACCATTATATTGGCGGTAGCCGGGGCGATAATAGTTATAGCCGCGATGACCGTTGTAATAGGAATAACCGCCCCGGCGATAATAACCATTTCTGGTGTAGTAGCGCCTGTTGTTGTAACGGGGCCTGTAATTGCCATCGCCACGGCGGGTATATTGGACGGTTTCGGCATCGGTACGCTCCGCGTGGACCGGAACCGGTATCTGCGTGACGGCCAGCGAAGGTGTAAATGACGTCGCCAGCAACACGGCGGACAGCGCCAGCGATGCCATCTTTAATTTGAAAACACCCATGGGGTTCCTCCATCAAATGCTATCGGACAATATTGTCTTGCATATAGAACGATTTGCGGCTGTTTTTGTTCCACGGCACCACAACTAGGCATGTCTCGCGAACATGCGCCACACGTGTTATACCACGGTTCGATGATAGGAACCCATAGGACCCTATCATCGAACCGTGGCATTCATTCTCCCTTAACCATCTTTAAGCACCCTCTTCTGATGGAAAAGCGCCGGACTGCACGCTTGGGCAAGTTTTTCCGCCTCGCCGCCTTGCTCGGCGTTGCGCTGTTTTCCGGCGGCGCCCTGATCCCCACTCCGGCACCGGCCCGCGATCTGACGCCGTGGAAATCGCCGGACCATGCGCTGGTCATCGATGCCTACGAACTCAACATCATCGACTGGGACTTGATGCTGAAGGACAAGCGCATTGCCGGCTTCATCTCCAAGGCATCCGACGGACTGCCGGAAAGCTTTTCCTGCACCGGCGACCATGCCGGCGATACGGTGGCGCACTGCAAGACCATGTGGCGCAAGTATGCCGTCAGCCGCGAACTCTACCAGACACGGCGTCTCATCGCCCGCGCAAGCGGGCTGCTTTGGGGCGCTTACCATCTTGCCCGCCCCGGCAATCCCATCGACCAGGCCAATCACTTCCTCGAATATGCCGAACCGCGTGACGACGAACTGATGGTGCTCGATATCGAGGGCATCGATGCGGAAAAATACATGTCGCTTGAAGAAGCGGGCATTTTCGCCGGCCATATCAGGACCCGCACCGGCCGCTACCCGATGCTTTACACCAATCACACCACCGCCAAATTCATCGCTGCCAACCGCGAGCGCTTCCCGATCCTGTCGCGCCTGCCGCTCTGGTATGCCCGCTACAAGCCAGGCATCCGCAATGTCTTTCCGATGGGCAACTGGGACAGCTATGCACTCTGGCAGTTCTCCGCCGCCTCCAATTGCGGCAAGCGCCGCTGTCCCTACCGCGTCGCGGGCACGCTCACCGACATCGACGTCAATGTGGCACCGATGGGTGCCAAGGCGCTGAAGGCCATATGGGCCAAAGGCGAACTGCTGCCGGTAAAACCGCTCGACAAGCCCCTGCTGATCGCATCGGGCCACCCGAACATTTCGGCAGGCGCAGGCATCGACATGACCGTCACGGGAGCAACCGCCAAAGCTTTGATCCCTTTTGGTCTACGATAATCAACCGGCTGGCGATGGGCACCGCGAGTCCGGGCGCAGACACCATTCAGTGCATATCTTACGCTAAACCTCTCAAAAGATGCCACTTCCGAGTACCGGTTCGCGAGCACCCTGATTCTCGGACTGCCGCTGGCGCGGGTTGTCAGCCGGCGATGAACCGAGGCCGACATCCCGCGTTTCGTCACCGCCACGACATGTCGTAGGCTACAGTCACCTGTAGCCCGGCGCGCATCTCAAGCCTCGATCTGCACGTCGCCAATCGGCCGCGAACAGCAGGCCAGGATGTAGCCCTCGTCGATTTCGTCGTCGAGAATGCCGCCATTGTGGTTCATCTCGACCTCTCCGGAAATCTTCATCACCCGGCAGGTGCCGCACAGGCCGCCTTCGCAGGCAGCCCCGATGCGCACGCCGGCCGAACGCGCGGTCTGCAGGATCGTCTGGCCAGGCTGGCATTTCGCCTGCTTGCCGGCCATGGTGAAGGTGACGTTGGACACGGAGGCCGGATCGGCGGCAGCCGTTACACCGGCGCGGATCGCCAGTTCTGCCGGGTCGGGCGCGTTGGCCGGCTGGAAGCTTTCCTCGTGATACCGCACCATGTCGAAACCGGCGGTTTTCAATGTCTCGCGCACGCCCCGCATGAACGGCTCAGGACCGCAGCAGAACACCGTACGTTCCATGAAATCCGGAGCGAGCAGCGCAAGCTTGGTGCCATCGACGCGGCCGCGCAGGCCATGCCAGCTGTCGCGCGGCTGATGCCCCTCGACGATGAAGCCGAGTGACATGTTCGGCATATGCGCCGAGAGGACCTCAAGTTCGCCGCGAAAGAGAAGATCTTCCGGCTGACGGGCACAGGAAATGAAGGCGACGTTGCTGTGCGGCGTACAATCGGCCATCCAGCGCGTCATCGACATCATCGGCGTGACGCCGGAGCCGGCCGAAATGAACAGGTATTTTTCACCGGGATAGCGCACGAAGGTAAAGTCCCCGAGCGCGCCAAAGGCCTTCAGCGTCATGCCTGGCTTCAGGTTATCGAACATCCAGCGGGTGCCGATACTATCCTTCTGCGCCTTGACTGTGACCGCCACCGAGAACGGCCGCGACGGGCTCGACGACAGCGTGTAGGTGCGCATCACCGGCTCTTCCGGCGTTACCGGCAGTTCCAGCGTCACGAACTGGCCCGGCAGGTAACGGAACCAGCCGGGCTTGTCGGACTTGAAAGCGAAGGTCATGACATCCGGCCCCTCGACGGTGACGGAAATGCATTCCAGGAGATGCTGCCGGTCGCTCCATGGCTTCAGTTCGTCGAGATGCTGGAAGGATGCCGCAATGGTTGCAATCGTCATGTCAGGCGACCCGAACCAGCGACGGCGATGCCGTGCTGCCCTTCAAACGCTCCTGCATGAAATTGGTGTACCATTCGACGAACTGCATCACGCCGCCCTCGTGTTCCGGCGAATAGGGGCCGGGCTGATAGGCGGGAGAGCGGATGCCGAAGGCATTTTCCTCGACGATCTGACGGTCCTGGTCGTTGGTCTCGGTCCAGACATGCGTGAGTTCTTCGAGATTGTAGTCGACGCCTTCGACGGCATCCTTGTGCACCAGCCATTTGGTGGTGACCTGGGTGAGTTCCGGGCCGAGCGGCAGGACGCGGAAGGTGATGGCATGGTCGGCCAGCACATGGTTCCAGGTGCTCGGATAATGGAACAGCAGGAGGGTGCCGATATGACTCTGGCTGACATCGTCGGAGAGCTGGCGCTTGACGGCGCGCTTTCCAGACATCGTGTAGCTTTCTGCACCCTCGATCAGCGGCATGCGGGCGACGCGAAACTGGCCGCTCCGGTCCATCTTGAACTCGCTGGGCAAGCCCTCGGCTTCGCATTTTGCCCAGTGCCCGGCAATGACAGGATCATCCTTGGCGCCCTGCACGCCGGTTGCGGTCGGCGCTTCCGGGTAGGTGCGGCAAAGCTCGGGATGGTTTGCCGCGCAGTGGTAGCATTCGCGGTTGTTTTCCCAGACGAGCTTCCAGTTGCCCTTCTCGATGATGGTGCTTTCGAAGGCGACCTTGGTGTCCTTGAGATTGTGCGGCGTGACATAGGACGAGACCATGTCGCGCACCGGCTGGAAATCCATCGCGTCCTCGGCGAGGCAGATGAAGATGTAGCCGCCGATGGTTTCGCAGTGGATCGGCTTCAGGCCGTGCTGGTTCTTGTCGAAATCCTCGCCCATCTGGCGGGCGAACAAAAGCTTGCCATCCAGCTCATAGGTCCACTGGTGATAGGGACAGACAAGCTTGGCGGACGAGCCCTTCTGCCCGGCACAGACGCGCGAGCCGCGATGGCGGCAGGAATTGTGCAGCGCCCGGACCGTACCGGTGCGATCGCGAACGACGACGACCGGATACTCGCCGACCTGAACCGTGAAATAATTGCCGGACTTCGGGATTTCGCAATCATGGCCGATGAACAGCCAGTCCTTGTACCAGATCTGCTCCATATCGAGCTTGTACAGGTCGGGGTCTGTATAGAAAGCCTGCTCCAGGCTGTGCGTATCGCGCCGGGCCTGCAATTTGCGAAGGACTTCACTGCGGAGATCCATGGTCATTTCCTTGTGCTCGCCAACTTTTTTGAAAGCTGCAGCAGACAGGAAAGGAACCACCGCCGCGCCGGGAGAGCGCGTGGTATACAGGTTCTCCTTCCGGCTGCCCGCCGCAACCCAGACATCAATTTCATCACAAGGCTGGTTTCCGGGCTCTGGAGCTGTCCTTGCGGACGATCCCGGCGCCTTCCCGGATTTCTCCAGTGGCCTTTTGCCGAGGCTTCGCTCCACCACCGTTGCGGGGGCAGCGCCGGATTTTGACCGGCTTCCCAATTCTCCGCCCTCCCTATAAAGGCGGCACCTTGAGTATCTCCATCTAACCCTCAGTTCCGCCAGAACAGCCGCCGATTAACGACATCCGATTCCAGAAAGACGACACGATACAACTTGTATTGCAGCACTGCGAAACTGGCTATTTATTAAGCAGAAACAAAGACTTTTCCCATTTAAGCTGAAGATGCGGCCGTTTGCGCCGCCAGCACTGAGACGCACTGTCTTTTTGCGACATTTTTCGGCGCTGGCCAAAGCGGCCCCGCAAGGCCCGCTCCATCGGAGAAGGCTACGCTGCAGAAAGGTTGCGTTAACCCTGACACTGTAGCCTCCTGTTAATCATATGTTTCCGCTCCGGCGTGTCTGTGCGCGCCGCCGCTTTCCTGGTGCAGGCCGATGTCAAACTTGCGATACTTCGATGCCGCCGCGATCAAGCAGCCAGCTCAATTACCGAAGGCTGCAATCTATACGGAATTCCTGCGCACGGGCCGGATCAACCGCCACCAGCAGGAATGGAGCCCGACGGAAAAGCGCTACCTGACCCACCAGGAAGTGGCCACCCGCACGGGCAGGAAACTCGAGGCGGCCGGCACAGTCACCCATGACCGGATCAACGGCTTCCATCGCTCGATCCGCTTTCCAAAAATGCTTTTTCACCGCACGCTCACCGGCAGCCCGCATCTTGGCTATTGCCACGTGACCGCGGCCCGGACGAAATTCGCCAAGTTCGAAGATGTCCGGTGGTCGTTCTACATCGCCAACTTCTTTTCCGACATCGGCGACGACGAGCATTTCTTCGAGAAGATCAAGCTCGGCTATTCGCGGATGTATTTCGCAGTGGCGACCGAGATGGACGCCGAGGCCGGAAAACTCAGCGTCAACCGCGCCATCCACGAAAACGGCCTCCTGTTTCGCACGCGCGATCCGAAGGAGGCCCTGAAGAACGTGCTCTTGCTCGGTGCCCGCAACGAACAGCTTCGCAAGATCATCGCCAGCCTCTGACGCGACCTACTGCTTGTAGATCAGCCAATCGCGCCCGGACGGCGCCTCGCTCTCGGCACCGTGCACAATCGTGTGATCGCCACCCTTGGCCTGAGCCCTGGCGAGCGCTTTTTCTGCGGTACTGACAAGTTCGAAGGCATTGCCTGCATCTCCCGACATGCAGACGCCGACCGATAGCGTCACACTGCCAAGGTTGCGGCCGGTCTTCGGATGCTTGAAATGAATGCCGCGCAAGGCAGAGCGCAGCAGAGCCATCATCCTTACCACCTCCCGGTCTTCCCCGGCGTTGATCAGGAATCCGAAACGCACGCCATCGAAACGGGCGGCCAGTTCCGAGGCCGGAAAGGCCTGACGAATAACGCCGCCGACATGGCGGGCAAGTGCATCCGAAAGGGCTGCGGCCTGTTCGCCGGACAGGCGCTGGCTGGTATCAGGCTCGGCAATGGCGATGCCGCAAGCCAGCGGCAGGTCTGGATCGGCATAGACCTTGGCCAGTGCCTTGTTGAAGGCCCGCCGGTTGGAGAGACCCGTTGCGGCATCCGCGAACTTCGTCGCTTCGAAATCGGCAAGCTCTTTTTGAACACCCGCGATGACAGTGGATTGTGCCGTCACGCTCTGTTCGATTTCGGCGTTTTGCGACACCTGCCGTTCGGTGGCCCGCTTCAGCGCCTGAATGGACGTGGCCAGTGCCGCCTGGCTGGCTTCATCGGAAACCACAAGCGCCCTGGATGCCTCACCGATCAGGCGGCCATAGGCATCGAGCGACGTCTTTTCGCGGGTGAGCAGGTTCATGAAATTGCTCATCTCGTCCCGCACGATCGTCGTGGAACGGGCCAGCACGCTCGCCTCGTGATGATGCGGCAGATATTTGCGCCCGAGTTCATCGAGCGCCGACTGGGACTTGTATTTGCCGAGCGCGATGAAATCCCGAACCAGATCCGGATTGCCGCCGGCATAGGCTTCGTAGACCAGTTCGTAATTTCTGGGGACGGCATCGATGCCCATCTGATGCATCGCGGTGGCGATGCGCAGGGCAAGGTCGTTCGGCATGGATTTCTTGTTGGCCATTCGCGCTCCGGCTGTGTGCAGATCCAAACAGCTAACATGGGGAACTTTCCGCGGTGCTAAACGGAGCTGTCGCATTTTAAGAAATCTTAATGCGCCGTGTTGCGAACAGGCACAGGCGGCGATGATGCGAATGCACTTGGCAATGTCCCGCCGGGCCTTGTAAAGAGAGCCGGAGCGCCTGCCTGCCTTTTCAGAGGGCGCATTGACGTATGGAAACTTCATGGCGCTGATCATAGACACAAGGACCGAACCGGACCGCGCGCTGGCGATGGCCTGCGAAACGCTCGGAGAAGGCCTGCCGGTGGCGATCCCGACCGAAACCGTCTACGGGCTGGCGGCTGACGCGACCAACCCTGATGCGATCAGCCGCATCTATGAAATGAAGGGCCGTCCGCGTTTCAATCCGCTGATCTGCCATGTCGCCGATTTTTCCATGGCCGAGACGCATGTCACCTTCGATCCGCTATCGCGGCAACTGGCCGAAGCCTTCTGGCCGGGGCCTTTGACGCTGATCCTGCCGATCAAGCCGGAAAGCGGCGTGCATCCGCTCGCCTCGGCCGGTCTCGATACACTTGGCATCCGCATGCCGGAAGGCTTTTCGCGGCAGGTCATCAAGCGTTACGGCAGGCCCTTGGCGGCACCGAGCGCCAACACATCCGGCAAGATCAGCCCGACCAGTGCTGCCCATGTCGACGCTGATCTGGGCAGCAAACTGGCATTGATTCTGGATGCGGGGCCGGCCGAAATCGGGCTGGAATCGACCATCATCAAGGTAGACGGCGATGAAATCCGGCTGTTGCGTCCAGGCGGTCTGGATGTCGCTGACATCGAAGCCTTGACCGGCAGGACGGTCATCAGGCCGGACACGGCGGGCGCTGCGATCGAAGCGCCGGGCATGCTGGCGTCACATTATGCACCGGGCGCAGCCGTACGGCTGAACGCGGTGGACGTCGAAGCCGGCGAGGCCCTGATCCGCTTCGGCGGCAGGCCGTTGCCGGGCGAGGAGAACGCCGTTCTGGTAATCGATCTCAGCCCGTCCGCCAATCTTCGCGAGGCCGCCGCCAATCTGTTTGCCTCGATGAAACAGGCCGATGCTTCCGGCGCCCGAACCATTGCCTTCGGCGCGATCCCGAACGAGGGTCTCGGCGAGGCGATCATCGACCGGATCGAACGGGCCGCTGCGCCACGGGAATGACCATATGACAAACGCCCTGCCCTCCGCCGATCTCATCGCCCGCTTCGCCGCCATCGTCGGCACAGCAAACGCGCTGACGGATCAGACCGGCATCGCACCCTATCTCATCGAATCGCGTGGACTTTACAAGGGCAACGCGCCGCTGGTGCTCAAGCCCGGCAGCGTTCAGGAAATCTCACAAATACTCCGGCTTGCCAGCGAGACCGGCGTCGCGATCGTGCCGCAAGGCGGCAATACCGGCCATGTGGCAGGGCAAATTCCGCGCACCGGGGCCGCCGATATCGTGCTGTCGCTGGAGCGCCTTAACCGCATCCGCGACATCGATCCCGTCGGCAATGTCATCGTCGCCGATGCCGGCTGCATTCTTGCCGATATCCAGAAGGCGGCGGAGGCCCATGACAGGCTGTTTCCGCTGTCGCTCGGCTCGGAAGGATCCTGCCGGATCGGCGGCAATCTCTCCACCAATGCCGGCGGCACCGCCGTGCTTGCCTATGGCAATATGCGGCAATTGTGCCTGGGTCTGGAGGTCGTGCTGCCGACCGGCGAAATCTGGGACGGATTGCGGCGGTTGAAGAAGGACAATACCGGCTACGACCTGCGCGACCTGTTCATCGGCGCCGAAGGCACGCTCGGCATCATCACCGGCGCGGTCCTCAAACTGTTCCCGCAGCCGCGCGGCCATCAGGTTGCCTTTGCCGGCCTGAAAAGCGTCGAGGATGCGCTGGCGCTTTTCGACAAGGCCTCAAGCCTGTGCGGCCCGGCGCTGACGGGTTTCGAACTGATGCCGCGCCTGGGGGTCGAGTTCACGGCAAAGCACATTCCCGGCGTGCGCGATCCGATGGAGACGGTTCACGCATGGTACGTGCTGATCGATATCTCGACCTCGGATTCGGCCGAAAGTGCCGAGCGGATGGTGCAGGCGGTGCTCGAAACCGAAATCGCCAGCGGCCTCATCGAGAATGCCGTGATTGCCACCAGCGAAGCACAGCGCAGGAGCCTCTGGCATATGCGCGAAAGCATGTCGCCGGCCCAGAAGCCGGAGGGCGGATCGATCAAGCATGATGTATCCGTGCCGGTTTCCAGCATCCCGGCGTTCATGGCGCAGGCCGATGCGGCGGTGATGAAGGCCATTCCCGGCGCGCGCATCTGCTCGTTCGGGCACATGGGCGACGGCAATATCCACTACAACATCTCGCAGCCGATCGGCGCCGACAAGGACCAGTTCATCGGCCGCTGGCGCGAAATGAACGCGATCGTTCACGGCATCGTCTTGAAATACAACGGCTCGATCTCGGCCGAGCACGGCATCGGTCAATTGAAGCGCGATGAACTGGCGGATGTGCGCGCACCGATCGAGATCGACCTGATGCAACGCATCAAACACGCATTCGACCCGGCCGGGATCATGAACCCCGGCAAGGTCCTGAAAGCCTGAGCAAGAAACGGACGGTCAGAAGCCGCCAAGACGCAGCTGCGACAGGCTGAACAGAGCATCGGCGCTGATACCGCCGCCACCGTTGCCTGACAGGATCAATTCGGCGCCGGAAACATCGACATTGTTTTCCACGTCATAAAGCGCGGTGAACCGGATGAGCAGCTTGTCCAGCTTCTCCGGATCGTGCAGATCCTCGATTTTCAAGACGCGGTTGATATAGGCGTATTGAACATCGACGTCGGCACTGGCCATGGCTTCCGGGATGCTGAACGCTGTCCTGACCACCTGCAGCAAGGCGCTGTCAGCCAAAAGGTCGTAGGCTGAGCCGATGCCGGATGCCTGGCGCCGGAAATAGAGCGCGAGGCGGACACCGGCATTGTCCTCGCCCTTCTGCTCTTCGAGACTTTGATTGAGATAGAGGTCCTCGGTTTCCAGCAGGCCGCGCTTGGTCTGGATGCCAACCTCCGGACGCGCAAGATTGCCGTCCTTATCGAAATTATAGGAGGAAACCAGCTCCTTGTAGATCGCGGTGTTCGGATCTGTGTTGATCGGGCTGTCTGGATCGCTGAAATCGGATTCAAAGATCTGGCGCAGATAGTCCGTCGTGACTTTTTCGGGATCGAGGCCGGAAGCGACGAGGACGAAATCGACGAGGCGCCGGTTAGACAGCAGACTGTCGAGCGTTTTGAGCTTCTCGACCTCGCTGCTGTAATATTTCGATTCTTCCGTTGCCTTCTTCTTGTCCTCTTCGGTACCGAAACGGCTTTTCTCGATGACGTAGGACTTGGCGGTATTGAGGATTTCTGATTCCGCCTGCGCCAGCATCGGCACGCCGAGCGTCCCGTCAGGCTTGAAATTGAAGGCCTTTGCCAGCTCGACGTAGCGTTTATCTTTCAGTGTATAGACGTAGCTGTTCGGGTCGGTGAGATCGCTGGTCAGCACCTTCTTCAGTTTGCGGGCCGTGTCGCCTTCGCGCTCGAGACCAACGGCGGTCAGGGCCAGCGTCATGATCTTGTTGTCAGACAAAAGATCATCGACATCCGCAACCACGCCGATCAAGGTCTTGTAGGATTTGATCAGAGCCGCATCGGTTGCTTCATCGGCGTCGTCATACCGGTCCAGCCAATAGGCATCGGTGAGTTTCGTCTGCTCCGCGGTCTGTGCCTTCACACCGGCGGCCAGCGTTCCGTCTGTCTTGAAATTGAAGGCGGCGGCCAGCTGCTTGTAGATTGCACCGTATTCCTTGCCGCCCTGCGTGTTGGCGTAGCTGTTCGGATCGCTGAGATCGCTGGTGAGGATGTTTTCCATCGTCGTGGTCAGCATGCTTGCCGGCAAGCCATAGGCAATACGGATATAAGCGAACAAACGGCTGTTACCGGTGATATCGCCGACCTTCGTGACGTTTTGGATCGCAGAATCGTAGAAGGCCTTGTTGACCTGTGCGGCCGCCGGCGATAGCCGGGGCTGCATGAAGACATAGGCTTCATTGGCGGCGGCTTTCTGGCTATCCGACATTGCCTTGTCACCCGGCGCCAGCGTCCCGTCATTTTGAAAATTGAAGGCTGCCGCGAGCGGCTTGTAGTCCGGCGCGTTGGCAATCACGGCATTATACTGCGCAATCAGCTTGCTCGGCGCACTGTTGGGATTGGCGAGGTCCGCCGGCGTGGCGGTGCTTTTAACGGCATCGATCTTGTCCTGAAGGCCCTGCTTGTAGCTCGCGGCCGCCGTGTTCACATAGCTGTTGGGATCGCTGACGTCACTGGTGACGACGCCTTTGAAATGTTCGTAGGACACATACCGGGGATCGAAACCGAACGCGGTGAGTACGTAATCCTTAAGCTTGCTGTTTCCCCACAGCTGGTCGGCATTGGCAACCGTGTCGATCACTGCGTTAAAATAGCGCGAGTCTTCCTTGACGGCATCGCCCCTGTTGGTGACGCTCTGGGTATAGAGCCCGATCAGCGCGTCTTCCTGTGCATCACTTTGGACCACCTCGGTCGACTGCGAAAAGTTGAACGCCATTGCGAAGTTACGGTAGCGCTCGTCGGTCAGCAAATTGGCGTAGCTGTTGTCGTCGCTGAGATCACTCTCCATGACCTTACGCATGAAGGCCTTGGCATAAGTCATATCTTCCAGCCCGTGGGCCTTCATGGCATAGGAATAGAGCCGGTAGTCATCCAGAAAATCATCGATCGAGGTAACTTTGCCGATGTTTTCCTTATAATATTCGGTTTCGCGGGCAATCAGCGTCTGTTGCGCGGTGCGCTGAAGGCTCGTCTTCATATCCCGGGTGATGAGATTGTAATCGATGAATGTGGAAACCATTGCCGCTCTGCCGATCGCCTGAAACTGCCCGACCCATTTGCCCCATACGGGCGCAATGCCGCGCAGTGCGGCCATGATCTCCGGCACCATCGACGGTTATCCTTGTGCGTGGCTTTTCGCGCAACCGGCGGTGCGGCATCAAGGGTTCAACACAATACTGCCTATTTTATTCAGATTTGAGAAACCCTCCTGGGTTGGCCTTTGCTAACCATCAGGAAATGCAAAGTTTTTTAACTGCGATTTTTAAGCGGTCTCAAAGGGGAGCCGCATATCCTTGGCTCACAGAGGACGAAAAGTCCCGACGGAGAAGACCGGGAACCGGCTCTCAAGGAAAACAAGGGCGATATAAATGCTGAAAATACTTTCTCAACCGGCTTGGGTAGAAACCACACTGCGACTGGATCCGAAGCGCTTCCCCCAGCAGGCAAGCTATACCTTGCACGGACAGCCCAGCAATGTCACCATAAGCCTGGATGAGCGCGGAGCGGTGCTGCGCAAGATTTTGCCATCCAGCGGCTTGCCACTGTCGATCGCTTTGCCGGCACGCGCGTTCAAAGGTGTCGCCGCTCGCGCCATCGACCATGGAGATGGAGAAGTAACCGTGACGCTCGAACTTCATCATGATGATCCGGATCTCTGCATCCCGCTTCTCGTCGCCCATGACCTTGCCGACATCGCCGCCGACTGGCGCACATGGTCGGAAGCCTACCGGATTCCGATGCTGATGGTCGAAGCCGATGGCGTCGCCCGCCCGCTGGAAGAGCATATTGGCGAAGTGCGTACCCGCGATATCAAGCCGCGCCGCCGTCATTCGCTGTTCAACGACCGCCGCCCGCGCTTCCTGATGCGCCGGGCGACCGGCAGCCTCGGCGTCAACATGAAGATCGACGGCCGCGAAATCATCGCACGCAACTGATTTTCGACACAATCTGCAAGCGTTCCTCCAGTGCAAAAGACCGGCTGTCCCTGCGGCCGGTTTTTTGTTTTTGTTTTCAGTGCGTTATCAAGTCATTGAAAGACCTTGAGAATGCCTTCTTGACGCCACAGGCGGCCTGCACATTGCCGGCACGAGAAGGAGACAGACCATGCGCACATTCATCCTCGCGGCCATTGCCGCCTTTTCCGCCCGCTTTGCCAAGACGAAGAAAAACCGCGACCAGGAACTGAGCTGGGCTTGATACCGGATTGCGAGACGGCGGACCGCTGCCCTCCGGCCATCCGGAGGGCTTTTTTATGCCTGCCGCCTTACATCAGGCGCACGAGAAGAGCCGCGCAAAGCCCGGCAAAGAGGATCACCCCAACAACATTGTTGAACTTGAACAAGGTCAGGCATTGCCGGGCATCGTGGATATCCAGCACGAGGATCTGATAAAACAGCGTGACGGCTGCCACCAGCAGGCCGGCATAGGCGAGCAGGCCGGCGCCGGCCATGGCAAACGAGACAAGCAGCAGAAGGACCGTGAGCCCGTAGAGGCCGAAGAGCCACGGGCGCGGGCGCTCGCCGAACCGGCGCGCCGTCGAGCGCACGCCGATCAGTTCATCATCCTCCCTGTCCTGATAGGCGTAGATCGTGTCATAGCCGACCGTCCAGGCGATGGCGGCGAGATAAAGCACGATCGATGCCAGCCCGACCGTCCCGAACTCCGCCGACCAGCCCATGATCGCCCCCCAGGAAAAGGCAAGGCCAAGAAAAAACTGCGGCCAGTCGGTAAAGCGCTTGGCGAAGGGATAGATGGCGACGAAGACCAGCGAGAAGACACCGAGAAAGATCGACAAGCCATTAAACTGGAGGAGCACGATCAGGCCCGCCAGTGCCTGCAGCACCATGAAGACCTTGGCCTGCAGCCGCGTAACACGGCCGGACGGCAGCGGACGCGAGCGCGTGCGCTCCACTTCCATGTCGATATCGTGATCGACGATATCGTTGTAGGTACAGCCGGCGCCGCGCATGGCGACGGCGCCGATGAAGAACAGCAGAAGATGAAAGGCGAACCGGCCGGGCGAAAACGTGCCGAGCGAAACCGCAGCGTTGGCTGCCAGCGCCGCCGACCAGAAGCACGGCCACATCAGCAGCTGCCAGCCGATCGGCCGGTCCCAGCGGGCAAGCTGCGCATAGGGCCACAGCGCCCTTGGCAGGACGCGGTAGACCCAGTTGTTGGACGGCGCATCCTGGACGCGCCCGGAATCGAGTGGATTGGTGCTCATTCGATCTGTTTGCAACCACCCGGAAGCGTGGTCAAGCGATCAGGCCGGGGCGACACTCAATCCAGCGTAAAATCGAAGCGATAGGTGGCGGAAAGACCGACCAGAAACTGGTTGCGGCTGCCGCCTTCCTTGACGAGGCTCGAATCCGCCGCCGCGCCCATCAGCCGCTTGTACTCGGCAAAGGCGCTGGTTTCGAGCTTTTCGGTTGCCTGCCAGGTGACGGCAGCGCCGGCGCCGACCGAATTCAGCCCACCGGATGGCTTGTATTGCGAATAGCCCGATTTTGCGGATTCGGAGGCGTTGATACCATAATAGGCGTCGAAATAATCGCTGGTGGCAGCCGACAGGCGGGGACCGGCGGAGACCCGCACGCTGTCGCTGACATCGACGAAACCGTCGGCGGCAACGTCAGCCACAAGACCATGATGGCTGCGGATGCCCTGGCGCAGTTCGGCGCGGATGCGCAGCCAATCGGCCGGATAGACTTCCGCGAACCCGCCGAGTTCACCACCGAAGCGGACGGGATCGATGCCATCAAGGTCGGACGACGTATCGCCGTCACGCTCAAAGATCAGCTTGCCGACGACACCGGCGCGAAACGCGCCCTTGTCTACGAAGGCAAAGGCCGGATTGTCATTGCGCGAGGAAAACCGCACCGTGCTGCCGGCCCGGCCAAGCGAAATCAGCGGCGCGGCCTGAAACAGCCGGTCGGACGCACCGTCATATTTCGGACCGAGGAAACCTGTGGCGCCGACTTTCAGATACCAGTCTCCGGACCAGAAATACTGACCGTCCTGCGCCTGCGCGGCGGAAGAGGCGGCGAGAAAAAGACCAACGGACAGGCAAAGGGCAGATCGGCGGGACAATGGGGAACTCCGGATACAAAGCCCGCGATGCTTAGACAACGGCGATCACATGCCGTCAGCCTGGAACGGGGCAACCTGAAACGGTTCGTTTCGGCGCGGTTATAAGCCTTAGCTCACTACCATCCCGTTAACCAGAAGCCTTCAGCCTTTCTTTTCCATATCTCCGCAGTCACATGAAAAAATCCTGTCTTTACAATCATATAGCAAGACGGAAAATCGTGGATTGACATAAACGGCTGTCAAACGCGCCTTTTACGCTGTCCTCGACTTGAAATAGGTACTGGGAGAACTGCCCAGCATGCGGCGAAACATCGTCGTAAACGCAGCGATGTTTTCGTAGCCTGCGTCAAGCGCGACGTTTGTGACCGGCTGTCCTTCGGCCAGACGCGGCAATGATGCGAAAATGCAGGCCTGCTGCCGCCAAGTTACAAAACTGACGCCGGTTTCGGCGCGAAATAACCGGGTGAAAGAGCGGCGGCTCATGCCGAGATCGCGGGCCCAATCATCGATGCCGGCATTGGCGTCCGGCGATTTGAGGAAATTTCGGCAGAGGCGGCCAAGCCGCGCGTCGCCGGGAAACGGCAGGCCGAGCGGGCGCTCCGGCAATTGGCTGATTTCGTCCAGCAACAGTTCGGTAATCAGCCGCTTGCGGCGCGGGGTCAGCGGCTTCTCATCGGATAGAACCAGCTCTTCCATCAAACTGGCGGCCAGCGCCGTCACCTCCAGCACCCTTGGATGGTCGGCGGAGATCACCGGAAGATCGGCGTAGATGGAGTGCATTTCAACATCGCTGATCATCTCGCTGAAATGCTCGAGACCGGCAGGGATCAAAAGCGCGTGACCGGGCGGGATCATCCAGCGTCCGCCTGCGGTATTGACCAGCACGACACCCCGGCGGGCACACCAGAGCTGTGTCTTGTTATGGCTGTGCGGCAGCCCACGGCAGCCCGCCGGATAGAGCCGGCCGAGCGCAGCGATGGTGTCATCGTTCAAATCGATCCATGACAGGTCCTCCCGACGCATATCATCGTCAGCCGGATCCCCCACATTCCTGCCGTTCCTTAGCATTTGGCCCACTCTCGAAAGAATGCGACCATAGCACAAAAGCAGGCCAGACTCAAGCGAGGTAGAGACAGCACATCTTCAGATCCTACAATATCCTTCGGCAAGGAAGACAAGCATGGCGAGCATTTCATCAGACACGGGGATCAGCCCGGAAAAGACCGCGGTCTCCGTCATCGTGGCCGTCAGCTTCTGCCATATGCTCAACGATATCATGCAGTCGCTGCTCACCTCGCTCTATCCGCTGCTGAAGGAGAACTATGCGCTCGATTTCGTGCAGATCGGCCTTTTGACCTTCGCGTTCCAGGTGACCGCATCGTTGCTGCAACCGGCCGTCGGCGTCGTCACCGACCGCTGGCCCATGCCTTTCTCTCTGCCCGCAGCCATGCTGTCGACTTGCGCCGGGCTGATCACGCTTGCCAACGCCCACCATTTCTATGTCCTGGTCATTGGCGCGTGCCTGATCGGCATCGGCTCGGCGATCTTCCATCCCGAAGCATCGCGTGTCGCGCGGCTTGCGTCGGGCGGGCGACATGGCCTTGCCCAATCCTTGTTCCAGGTTGGCGGCAATACCGGCACGGCGATCGGGCCGTTGCTGGCTGCATTCATCGTCATTCCGCAGGGCCAGGGCAGCCTCAGCTGGTTCTCGGTCATTGCGCTCGCAGGCTTTATGGTGCTGTCCTGGGTCAGCGTCTGGTATACCCGCCATCGCCGCAGTTCTGCCGGCCGAAAAGTCGTCAGCCGCACCCTGCCACTGCCGCGCAACCAGGTCATCTGGACGCTGATCGTTCTCGTCGTGCTAACAGCAACGAAGAATGCCTATCTTTCCAGCCTTTCCAGCTACTTTACCTTCTTCACCATCGAGAAGTTCGGCGTCGGCGTTCAGGAGGCGCAGATGTTGCTGTTCCTGTTCCTTGGCGCGTCGGCAGCCGGGGTGATTTTCGGCGGGCCGATCGGTGACCGTTTCGGTGCGCGCTTCGTCATCTGGTTCTCGATCCTCGGCGTTATCCCGTTCGCGCTGCTCCTGCCCTATGCCGACCTGTTCTGGACTGCGGCGCTGGTCATCCTCATCGGCTTCATCTTCTCCTCGGCATTCTCGGCCATCGTGGTCTTTGCCCAGGAACTGGTGCCGGGCCGCGTCGGCCTGATCGCCGGTATGTTCTTCGGCTTTGCCTTCGGCTTCGGCGGCATCGGCGCTGCGGTACTCGGCATCTTTGCCGACCGCAACGGTATCGAGTTCGTCTACACGATCTGCTCCTACATGCCGCTTCTCGGCTTGCTGACGATCTTCCTGCCGAAGCTTCCGAGCCACCGGTAGGATCCGGACGGGTTGCGAACGACCATAAAGACGACCAGAAATGTGGCAGCCAGCGTCAGAAGACCGGATTTGGCGGCGCGGCGGATTACCGTGATGCTGCAGCGCAACGCGGTACAGGCGTTGCGCGATGTGCCATCATATTTCAACTCCGGCGCAACCCAGCGCATCCCATTGTAAGTATTCATCAAGCATTGCGCGCTAAGGTTCACCTCGGGGACTATCGGGGTCATTTCTATGCGCAAGACGTTTGTTGCCGTTTCTGCTGCGCTTGCTGCGTCATTGACTGCCGCGCCAGCTTATGCGGAGACGCTGAACCTGTTGATCTGGGAATCCTACATCGATCAGAAGATCCTTGATCGCTGGACCGAGAAGACCGGCGTTTCTGTTCATCAGATCTATTATGACAGCGGCGATGCACGCGACGAAGTGCTTTCCGATCCGAGCAGCAATATCGATCTGGCCGTCATCGGCGAGAACGGGGCCGAACTGTTTGGCAAGCGCGGTGTCCTGGAACCTTTGTCCAAAACAAATATTGCATCGTTTAACGACTACAAGCCGGAATGGACGTCGCGCTGTGGCGGCTATGCCCTGCCCTACCTGTGGGGCACCATGGGCATCGTCTACCGCTCCGATATGGTGAAGACGACGCCAACCTCCTGGAACGACCTGATGGCGCCGGCGCCGGAGCTGACGAAGCACATCGCCATGTATGACGATCACAACGAGGCCTTCGTTGCCCCGCTCGCGCTGCTTGGAAAATCGATCAACGCCAACGACAACGAGACGCTGAAAGCCGCCTTCGAGGTGATGAAGAAGCAGGCGCCCTTCGTTCTCACCTACGACTATGTGATCACATCGATCCAGAGCCCCGAACATGGCGGCAACATCTACATGGCATTGGCCTATAGCGGCGATCAGCATGTCCTCAACGACAAGGCCGGTACGCCCGGCGTCTGGCGCTATGCGGTGCCGAAGGAAGGCACGCTGTCCTGGCTTGATTGCATGGCGGTGACCGCCGCATCGCCGCGCAAGGCGCTTGCCCTGCAGCTGCTCGATTTCATCGGTTCGCCGGAAAGTGCTGCAGCCAACGCCGTTGCGCTGACGATGCCGACAGCCAGCGAAAAGGCGCTTGAACTCATTCCGGCCGAGATGCGATCCAACCAGGAAATCTATCCTCCCGCCGAAATCCTTGCCAAGAGCCAGTATCAGGAGGAATTGTCGGTACAATCGATCCAGACCCGCAGACGCATTATCAGCTCGATGGCAAACTTCCAGTGACACTTGGCAAACGCGCGTTTTTCCTGATCTTTCCAGTCGTGCTGGCCGGCTACCTGCTGGCCGCGCTCTCGGTTTATGTCACCCAGAGCCATTCGGTTCTGGCTCTGGAGAAAGCCCGCCTTTCACAGCAGTTCGATCATCTCGCAGCTCTTTTCCGCAACGAGGTCGGGCAGAGCCGCGGTTTCCTCTATTCCATCCTTGAGGGCAACGCGGTCCGGCTGTTCGTCTCCGAAAGCGACGAGGCCTATCGCAACAACGCTTTGGCGCTCCGGTTGCAGCAGAGCATCCGGTCGCTGTCCGACGACCCGAAGATGTTCATCTCGTTTGCGATTTTGAACCCGGACCTGACGCCCGGCTATTACTTCGAAAACAGCAATGATCCCTTCGCCGAGATCGGCAAGACGCAATTTGCCCTGGCCCGCCGGCTGGTCGGCGGCAGCCAGTTGCGGGACTGGACCTTTCTCCACGATCAGCTGACACGGCCTTTGATCGTTTACTCGGAATTCATCGATCCCGTCACGTTCAGCCGGCCGCTGCCGAGCGCGAAGTCGAACGCGCTGCTTGTCCAGGTGGCGATCGAGCCGACGCAGTTCCTCGGCATGCAACGAACATTGCAGAAAGAATACGCAACCGAGATCGACTTCGGCACGGCGCCAGCATTGCAGCCTGCGAATGACCTTTCGGCATCGGTTCGTCTGGCGCCTTCGCTGTTTGCCACGCTGACGGTTCCGCCGTCGCACGCCTCCGGCAATATGGGGCAGTTGAAATTGCTGCTCGGTTTTGGCGCTGTCGCCATGAGTTTTTTGACGGTCGGCCTGGTGATCGTGCTCATCCGGCGCTTCATCACCAATCCGATCTCCATTCTGGACCGGCAGGTGACGGCGGTGATGACCGGCGAAAACGATGGCATAGGTGAAACCGGCGCCGCCGGCGAAATCGGAAGGCTGACCGGCAATATCAGGCAGCTGCACGATCAATCCCAGCAAGCGCTGAAGCTGGTACAGCATGCTTCCTGGACCGATACGCTGACCGGCATCAGCAACCGCGGACATTTCAACATGCTCGCGGCTGACGCCGTCAACCGGATCACGGCGGACGGCGGGCATTGCAGCCTGCTGTTCATCGACATCGACAACTTCAAGTTCGTCAACGACAAGTATGGCCATGACGTCGGCGATGAACTTTTGAAAGTGCTGGCATTCCGGATCGAGGCAACCGTTGGCCAGATCGTTGCCCGCCGTACCCTCAAACCGGTGATTTTCGCGCGGTTGTCCGGCGACGAGTTTGCCGTTCTTGTGCAGTCCGCTTCCGGAGACGGAACGATCCGGGAAATGTGCGCCGCCATCCTTGCCCTCTTTACCAACGGCTTTAATGTGCACGGCAAGGATTATCCGGTAACGGCAAGCATCGGGGTCGCCATCTGCCCGACGGATGCAACCAATCTTGCCGAACTGATCTCGAATGCCGATGCCGCCATGTATCAGGCAAAGACCAGCGGCAAGAGCCGTTCCTCGCGCTTTTCGCGCGCCCTGCAGGACAAGCGCGACCGTGTCCGTCATATTCAGGAGGAACTGCGGCTGGTCGATCCGGACGAGCAGTTCCATCTCGTCTACATGCCGATCGTCGATACCCGTGGCAAGGTTACCGGCTGCGAAGCATTGTTGCGCTGGGTTTCACCGGCTCTCGGCAACGTCACGCCCGACGAATTCGTGCCGATTGCCGAAAGCTCCGGCCAGTTCACCAAGATCGACTGGTGGGTGATCAACCGGGCGATGTCGGATCACCGCCGGCTGCAGCAGCTGTTTGGGCCGGATACCGTGCTCGCCATCAACATCTCATCGGCGGAACTGCATTCGAAGTCGATCAGCGATTATTTCTGCGACTGTTTGGAGCGGCATGGGCTCGATCCGCAATCGATCGAGATCGAGCTGACGGAAACCTATGCCGTCAAGCTGGGCGACCAGCTGCATCGCAACATCGAATCGTTGCGGGAGAAAGGTTTCCGTATCTCCATCGACGATTTTGGCGCCGGCTACACCTCGGTCCAGCAGATCATCGAATATACCGCCGATACCATCAAGCTCGACCGGATACTGGTGGAAAACCTCGCCAACAAATCATCGCTGCCGGCGCTGACCGCAATGATCGCGCTTTGCCATGCACAAAACATGGCGGTGATCGGCGAAGGCGTCGATACGTATGAGAAGCTGGCAATGCTGACGGCAGCCGGTTGCGATCAATTCCAGGGTTACCTGATCAGCAAACCGCTGCCCCTGCTTGACCTTTCCGTCTGGGCGCTGAGACGCACGGCCGATATCATCGACCACGACGAAGACCACCATCTGATCAGCGGCAGCACGCAGCGCGCCGGCTCCCCCGACCTAAGCTGAAACACCTGCAGACACGGCCTGTCAGCGATTTTTCCTTGACCTTCGCCGGCACGGGCCTTAACCGGCAACGCATGACTGCGGGCACTGCTGGAGTAGGCGATGAGAGTTCTGTTGATCGGGTCGGGCGGGCGTGAACATGCGCTGGCATGGAAACTGGCACAATCGCCAATCCTGACGGCGCTGTATGCGGCACCCGGCAATCCCGGCATTGCCGAAGAGGCAACGCTTGTCGATATCGATACGGCAGATAACGCTGCCGTTCTTGCATTCTGCCACACCGAAGCGATCGATTTCGTCGTCGTCGGCCCGGAAGCCCCGCTAGTCGCGGGTCTGGCCGATACGTTGCGGGACGCCGGTATCGTGGTGTTCGGACCTTCGGCGGCGGCCGCCCAGCTTGAAGGCTCCAAGGGGTTTACCAAGGACATCTGCGCCAAATACAACATCCCGACAGGCGCCTATCAGCGCTTCGTCTCCGCCGATCCGGCCAAGGCCTATATTCGCGAACAGGGCGCGCCAATCGTCATCAAGGCCGACGGGCTTGCCGCAGGCAAGGGCGTGACAGTCGCCATGACGCTCGACGAAGCACTTGACGCGGTTGACAGCTGCTTTTCCGGCGTCTTCGGCGCCGCCGGCGCGGAGCTTGTCGTCGAGGCCTATCTCGACGGCGAGGAAGCGAGCTTCTTCTGCCTTTGCGACGGCAAGACCGCTTTGGCGCTCGCCTCGGCGCAGGATCACAAGCGTGTCGGCGACGGCGACACCGGACCGAATACCGGCGGCATGGGCGCCTATTCGCCGGCACCGGTGATGACGCCCGCAATGGTCGAGCGCACGATGCGCGAGATCATCGAGCCGACGATCGCCGGCATGGCCGACAGCGGCCATCCCTTTACCGGCGTGCTGTTTGCCGGGCTGATGATCACCGCCAAGGGGCCGGAACTGATCGAATACAATGTCCGCTTCGGCGATCCCGAATGCCAGGTGCTGATGATGCGGCTGAAGAGCGACCTCTTGCCGCTCCTCCATGCCGCCGCCACCGGCACGCTCGCCTCAATCAGCGCCGAATGGCGCGACGAGGCGGCGCTGACCGTGGTGATGGCGTCGAAGGGCTATCCCGGTCCATACGAGAAGAACACGCCTGTCGCCAGCCTTCCCGAGGAAGAGGCCGGCGCCAAGGTGTTCCATGCCGGGACAGCGCTGAGGAACGGACAACTGGTTGCGACCGGTGGCCGTGTGCTCAATGTCACGGCGATGGGTGCGACCGTCAGCGCCGCCAAGGACAGGGCCTATGCGGCGCTTGACCGCGTGGAATGGGATAACGGCTTCTGCCGCCGCGACATCGGCTGGCAGGCGGTTGCGCGCGAGAAAGCCTGACCGGCCACGGGGCGTTCCCGGTCAATTCGGAAACTCATTCAATTTTTACCAATTCTCCTGACGGGAACGTAACGGAGAACGGCTATTTTCATCTGACCACTTCAGAGGAGAAAGCCGATGCGCGCCCTTTTGTTCACACTTGCAAGCCTTGCTGCGGCTGGTACAGCCGGTGCGACATCGATCGAAAACGTGATCGCAGGCAAAACCGTCAGCAACAGCGTCTCCCAGGTTTCCTGCGGTCAGTGCCCGCCGCTGGTGGTGGTGAAGAACATCAGCTACATCGTCCCGCAGGTCGCCCCTGGAACTCACCGGATCGAGCTGAAGCAGATCGGTGGTGAGATGAAGCTGGTCCGCACCGAAGCCTGGCTCGGTGGTTCGCCGGTGGTTTTCATCAACAAGGCCTCGGAGGCCGACATCAAGGAAGCTGCGGCCAAGATGCCGCGTCCAGTCAATCTGGCGAACGCTGCGGCGGCGGACCGGCTACCGGTCGATACCCAGGCTGGCGCCCCCCTTACGATCATCGACAAGACTGCCAAAACGGGCTCTCTCAACGTTGCATCCATGACGGGATCAGGCGCGGTAACGCCACAAGTCAGCCATTCACAAGAAGTTGATCTTCAAAATTTCCAACTTCGGCTAAAATAATAATTCTGAAGTTCCTGTCCCTGCCCTAACCAGCCGCACATAAAAGGCTGATCGGGCATTCGCCCTCCAGGCGAAGAATTGCGCCCCTGAGAGAAGCAGGGGCGTAATTTTTTGTGAGCGGCAGGCCTGATCTTTCCTATTCAACCGTCAACTGATGCCACCAACGCGTCAATCTGCCGGCCGGAAAACACCTGGATGCCGTTTGCCTTCAAAAGAGCCGCCGTCACGCCCTGCCCCTGCTGGCGGCGCCCCGAAAAACTGCCGTCATAGATGAAACCGGACCCGCAGGAGGGGCTGCCGTCGATCAGCAGCGCATGGGTGCAACCGGTTTCAATTGCCAAGGCCAGCGCATTCTGCGCCGCCTGCCGGAATTCTTCAGTGACATCGCGGCCATTGCTTTCCAGCACGCGGCCGTGACCGGAGAGGATGTCCGCAGCCGATTTTCCCGGCTCGATCTCCGCCGGCAGGCGCGGCACCGGCATGCCGGCCGACATTTCCGGACAGATCGTCACCAGCCGCCCCTCCCTGCGCCAACGGTCAAGCGCTGGGTGCACAAGCGGCTTGGCCTGCCCGTCATAGCGGACGGCATGGCCCATGAGACAGGCGCTGACGAGGATTCTAGCGGTCATGGAATTTGGAATAACCCTGTGCGACGGTATTTTCCAGAGGGGCCGTCATCCCGGATCGAACCACCCACCGCTGTCTCTCGTCTCAGGGACAACTCACGGAAAACTATGTTACGCCGCCGCGACGGCAAGGTGAACGCCGGTTTCTTCTTGAAGCTGACTGATCACATGAAACAGGTTTTCCGCGCGCGGGTTTCCCTTCGGCCCGAACATCCGCATCAGGCTCTTGGCGGGTATTCCCACCTTCCCGGCGAGCCGCTCGAAGCCTATGGTGGCATTGATGAAATCCCGCAGAACCGCCTTGCCGGTTTCCACGTCGCCCGACAGCAGAAGTTCGACAGCATCCGACAATAGTGCGGCCCTGAAACTTGCATCATTGCGGGCTCGTGCCTGAACCGTTGTCTTGAAGTCGCGTGTCAATGGCATGTCAGCTTCCTTTCCGGCACTTGTAATCGCGCCAGCGTTCCTGCGCTGCATCGATGTCGTTTTGCTGTCGCTTTTTCGTGCCGCCAGCCAGCAGAATAACGATTTCTTCGCCATCCCTGCCGAAATAGATGCGGTAGCCGGGGCCGTAGTCGAGGCGATATTCGAGCAAGCCGTGTCCCACGCCCTTGACGTTGGACAGATTGCCTAACGAGATGCGCGCCAACGCAATCGTCACTTTCGACGCGGCTCTCGCCTCGATCGACGCGAACCATTCAGCAAAAGGACTTCTGCCCGCCTGATCCAGATATTCAAGGATCTTCATGCGTCAATGGTAACATATGCGTCACCATTAGCAAAAGCCGCTTCATCCCGCAATCTTCGAGAAATCCGCGACTGTTCCCGTTGCCGCGCGGATCAGGCCGAGCAAAGCGAGGCGGTTGGCGCGGATGGCCGGGTCTTCGTCGTTGACAAGAACGTCGGCAAAGAACTGATCGACCGGGCCGCGCAGCTTCGACAGGGCTTCCATGGCCGAGCGAAAGTCTTCGCCGGCGATGGCAGCGCTTGCCTCGGTAGAGGCTTGTGTGACGGCGGCATAGAGCGCCTTTTCGGCATCGAGCTGCAAGAGTGCCGGATCGACATTGGCTGCGACCTGCGTGCCCTTCTTTTCCTCGGCGGCCAGAAGCTGCGTGGCGCGCTTGGTGCCGGCGATCAGGTTGAGGCCCTCTTCCGATGTGACAAAGGCTGTCAGCGCTTCGACGCGACGAGCGACCATCAGGAGGTCGTCGGCATCCAGTGTCAAAACGGCGTCGATCAGGTCGTGGCGGGCGCCGAGGTCGCGGAGGTAGACTTTGAGGCGATCGTGGAAGAAGGCGAGGAGGTCGGCCGGACCATCAGCGGGCGTATATTCTCCGGCCCAAATTGGGTAACGCCCCGAAACCTCATTAAACAAATTAGGACTAAACCAAATAAAGTTAAAGAACGAGGGATGCCCAGCAACGCCATGAGTGACGCCCGTTGAGGCATCAAATGATCTGGTGAAGTGCACACCAATAAACTCAAGGTATTCGCGTTGCTGTGAAGGATCTCCTTCGAAAAGCTTGATATCACTGACCGAATGCATTTGCTTGATCGCAAAAGTCCTCACAGCCCGCTCAATCGCAGCTTTAAGAGGCAACCGCACCTTCCGCTCCAGCAGCATCCGCACGACACCCAATGCTGCGCGGCGCAGCGCATAGGGATCCTTCGAACCCGTCGGTTTCTCGTCGATAGCCCAGAAGCCGACCAGCGTATCCAGCTTGTCGGCGAGCGCGACCGTCAGGCCGACCGCATCTGCGGGCAGACGGTCAGACGGGCCTTGCGGTTTCCAGTGGTCTTCGATCGCGGCGGCGACGGAGGCGTCCTCGCCCTGCAAAATCGCATATTTCCGGCCCATGATGCCCTGAAGCTCGGGGAATTCGCCGACGGCTTCGGTGCGCAGGTCGGCCTTCGCCAGGACAACTGCACGGTCAACCAGTATCGGGTCGACGCCGGTGACCTTGGCCAGTTCGGCGGCCAACGCACGGATGCGGGCTACACGCTCGCCCTCCGTGCCGAGCTTGGCATGAAAGGTGACGTTCAGCGCGTCGAGCTTGGCCATGCGCTGGTCGAGCGGCTTTTTCAGATCGAGATCAAACTTTGCAGCTGACGCTTCCAGCGTTTCGAGGTCCGGCAGGTTGCCCTGGTCGCGGGTCCAGAAGTGCTTGGCGTCGGAGAGACGGGCGCGCACGACCTTGCCGTTGCCGTGAACGATTTCCTTGCCGCCGTCCTTTGCCTCGATATTGGCAACCAGGATGAACTTGTTCGACAGCACACCCTCCCCTTGAGGGGGAGGGTCGGAGCGAAGCGACGGGGTGGGGTGATCCTTTGTCCGTCCCTGACCGTCACCCCCACCCGCAGCTTCGCTGCGACCTCCCCCCTCAAGGGGGAGGTGTTCGCCCGGCCGGCGGGTGACGAAACATTTCTGGTTGGTCTTGATGGTCAACCGGATGATCTCCGACGGGATGGCTAGATAGTCCTCCTCGAACGAGCCCATCAGCACCTGCGGCCATTCGACGAGGCCGCAGACTTCCTCGAGCAGGCCTTCGTCCTCGACCAGTTCAAGGCCGCTGGCAAAGGCGATATTGGCGGCGTCAGCGGCGATGATCTGCTTGCGGCGCTCGGCATCGAGGATGACCTTGGCCTTTTCCAGCTTCTCGATGTAATCGGCAAAGCGGCGCACGGTGATGGCTTCCGGCGCATGGAAGCGATGGCCATAGGTGACGTTCGACGCGGTGATATCGCCGACCGTAAACGGGATGACCTGGGTTTCCTCGTGTTCCGGGCCGAACAGGCAGACGATCGACTGCAGCGGCCGCACCCAGCGCAGCGAGCCCGGCTTGGCCGACGCTGCGCCCGAGCGCATCGGATTGCCCCAGGGAAAATTGCGGATGATGCCGGGCATCACCTCGGCGATGATCTCTTCTGCCGGACGGCCGGGCTTGACGATGTGGGCGACATAGAAATCGCCCTTCTTCGGATCGCTATGGACATGCGCCTGCTCGATCGAGGTGAGACCCGCACCGCGCAAAAAGCCTTCGATCGCCTTTTCATTGGCATCGGTGCGCGGCCCCTTGCGGTCTTCGCTGATATCTGCGGAGCGGGTGTTGAGGCCGCGAATATCGAGCGTCAGCCGGCGCGGCGTCCAGTATTCTCGCGCCCCCTCATAGGTCAGCCCCGCCTCGACCAGCGCATCGGTCAAGAGCTTCTTCAGATCACCGGCAGCCTTGCGCTGCATACGTGCCGGGATTTCCTCGGAGCGGAGTTCAAGCAGAAGATCGGGCATCAGATTTCTTCCTCACCCTCGCCACGATGGCGAGGGTCGGCACACGGTGCCGGGGTGGGGTGAAAATGGCTGGCTTCTGCTAGCAAAATTTGACGTTGCTGCACAATGGCAAAAATCGTGTCGAGCACGGCATCAAGGTCATCGAAGACATCGGAATTCCAGAAGCGAAGGACGTGATAGCCTTGGTTCTCCAGAAAGACCGTTCTTTTCTCGTCTCGCTGGAGTCCCCCGTCCGATGCGTGCTGGCTTCCGTCCAGTTCGATGACCAAGCCGATCTGATGGCAAGCGAAATCGGCGAAGTATGGACCGATGGAAACCTGGCGGCGGAAATGGGTTCCTTCGATCGGAATGCGTTCGAGGTGGCGCCAGAGTTTCGTCTCAGCATCCGTCGCGCCATTGCGCAGACGGCAGCCGTTGGCGATTTTGAAGCGATCCAGTTTTGACAACTGTTTGGCCATGCGTTTCTCCTCGCGCTTAAATTGAAGAGAAGCATGCCGGATGGCAACACCCTCCCCTTGAGGGGGAGGGTCGGCGCGCAGCGACGGGGTGGGGTGATCTGCGGCATATGCAAATGGACCGCTGTGTCCGCGGTAGGTCACCCCCACCCGCGACTGCGTCGCGACCTCCCCCCTCAAGGGGGAGGTGGAAACTACCACCCGCCCCCGCCGCCCCCACCACCGCCGCCACCGGAAAAGCCGCCGCCGGTGGAGAAGCCGGAGGATGAGCTGCTGGGCGGTGGAGGCAGCGATGAGGTCATGGTGCTGGCCATCGAGCCTGCGAAACCGCCCATGCGATCCCCGAAGGAACCGGCGGTGAAGCTGTTGCTGTTGCTGTTGTACCAGGCCGGCTGGTAGGCGGCCGCACCGGCGGCTGCGGCCAGAAGCCAGTGGTCGAAGGTTTCCGACCACGGCTTTTCGACGCCCAGCGCCACGGCATAGGGCAAAAGCTTTTCGAAATGCTGCGGCGACATGTCCGGCGCCCCAGCCATGTTCATCCGCTCCTTTTCCGCGAGCGTCAGATATTGCCGCAGGCCATCGATGCCATCCATCATCTTCGCGCCGATCGGCGTCGGGGCGCCCATCAAATGGAAGAACAGCATGTTGACAAGCACGATGCCGCCGACGCCGATCAGCAGCGGTACCTGGTGCGCCGTCAGCGCCATGCTGATGACAACCGCCGAAACGCTGAGGGCGCCTGCGACGGCAAAAAAGGTCAGGAAGGCGGCAACAATCAGCGAGCCGATGCGGACAAACAGGCTGCCCCGCTTGTTGAAAAACCGGCCGATGGCGAGCGCAAACAGCGAGATGATCACCGAGGCGACCACCGGCAAGAGCACCAGCGCCACCGTCGCGCCATCGACGAGGCCCGCGACGAAAATGGCCAGCAGAAACAGCGCCGAGATCGCGATGCCGCCGGCCACATAGACGGTGTTGGCATGGTAGTATTTGTTGCGGTGTTCCTTTTCCATGGCATTGCGGAAATCCGCTCCGGCCTTCTGCACCGCCGGACCATTATCCTTGTCGATCGTTAGCGCGCCGCCATTGCGGAGCACTGCCGCAAGGACCGCCGCCTCGCCGGTCGGCAGAGATGACGGCTTTGGCTTGTCCGTGCGGGTGATCACCAGCGAATTCTTGAAGTCCTTGAGGACAACATAGCCGCCGACGGCGAGATTGAGGGCTGCGGCGGAAAGGGCCGTCCAGCCCTGGCCGGAGAAGCCCTTGTTGTCGATATAGTTGACCAGCGCTGGGGAAATCCCGTCCGGCGCATCCCAGCGCGGCACGATGACGCCGCGGGCCGGATCGCGGCCGACCTTCAACCACATGCGGGAGTAATAAAGTGCTGCGATCACGAAGCCGGTGATGGCCAGGATCGGCGGCAGGTGATCGTAAAACCACCAGACCCTTTCCTGCGATACCGACGGCGGATCGATGCTGCCCTTTGGCATCTTGACAGCGATGGTCAACCCCTCGTTGGCGTCGAGACGGCGCGTCGTGGTGAAGACCAGCCGGTCGCCATCCTCGATCGCGCGGGCGTTCTTGCCGGTCGCTCCCTGGCGGCCGGTAAAGACATCCAGCGCTTCAGCTTCCACGCCCGCGGGCAAGGCAACCGTGGCAGAGGCTTCCTCGATCGGAAATGCCCACTGGTTGCCGGTCACGTTCCAGTAGAGTTCATCATGATCGGGAAAGAAGCGGATCTGGCGGGCGGTCTCGTAAGTAAACTGGAAGGTATGTTCGCCAACGGGCAGGAACACATCCTTGTCGCCTGTATAGATGCGGATGCCGCCGCTGATGCTTTCGGTGCGATACGGCTCTTCGGCACCGTCCCGCTCGACGGAGATCAGCTTGAAATCGACCTTGACGACGCGGCCGTCTGCATCGGTCACGGTCAACGGAAAATCGCGGTAGATGCCGCGCTTGATGCGGTTTCCCTCGACATTGGCGGTGATCGTTTCGGTGACGCTGAGCACGCCGCTCCTGGCGACGTCGATGACCGAGCGATAGGCGGTAAAGACTTCCTCGGCCCGCGCTAGGCCTGCCGAGGCAAGCAAGAGGGCGAGGAAGAGAGAGAACCATCCCAGCGCCGCAGAGACACGTTTCATGCGATCGATCCCTCCCCGGCCCCTCCGCCGTGTTTGTCCGTTCGGTTAAGGCCGGTCGCCCCCAAGTCCGACGCCAAGGGAAGCAAGCTCATCCCAATAGCGCGGATAGGTTTTTGCGACGCAGCCGGGGTCGAGAATGGTGATGCCGTTGATCTTCAGGCCGGCCAGCGCAAAGCTCATGGCAATGCGATGATCGGCGAACGTGTCGATATCGGCGGGCAGCGTCTGGCCGGCGAGCTTCGGGTCGGAGGCAACCAGCAGGTCGTCGCCTTCCTCGATACCAAGACCAAGGCGGATGTTCGACAAGCCGGTCGAGAGCGCCCGCACGCGGTCGCATTCCTTGACGCGGAGATTTTCAATCCCGACGAAGCGCACCGGCGTCTCGTTGAAGGCCGCCAGCACGGCGAGCGTCGGAATGGCGTCCTGCATCTGCGAACCATCGATGACGGCGGGCATATGCGGGAACGTGGCGATCACCTCATAGGCTTTCGCATCCGGCTGCGAGAAGGATGCCGCCGCGACGCCGAGGTCGATCCGGCCGCCGGTCAAAACTTCCGCCGCCCAGAGATAGGTCGCAGCAGAGGCATCGGGCTCAATCAGATAATCGGTGGCGTGATATCCGGTCGGGGCCACCTGCCAGATCGACGGGCTGACCTGCGTCACCTCGGCACCGAAGGCGCGCATCGCGGCCACCGTCAGATCAATATAGCCGCGCGCGCCAATCTCTTCGCCGGCAAGCTCGATATTGACCGGGCGGGAAGCACCGGCGGCGGCCATCAGCAGGGCGGACACATACTGGCTGGAAAGACCGGCATCGATGGTCACATGGTCCATGGCAAAATCGCCGGTGCCGGAGACCGTGACCGGCGGGCAGCCGGTTTCAGCTTCCACAGTCACGCCAAGCGAGCGCAGCGCGGTCACCAGCGGCGCGATAGGCCGCTTGCGCATATGCTGGTCGCCATCGACCACCACCGTGCCATCGACGAGGGCCGCGGCAGCCGTCAGAAACCGCGTCGCAGTACCGGCATTGCCGAGAAACAGAGGCGTTGCGGGGGGTAGAAGCTTGCCGGTTCCGGTGACGATGAATGTCGTGTCATCCGGCTCGGAAATTTCCACGCCCATGGCGCGCAGGGCGTTGGCCATATAGCGGGTGTCATCGCTTTTCAAAGCACCGGTCAGGCGGCTGGTGCCCTTGGCAAGACCGGCAAGCAACAGCGCCCGGTTGGTGATCGATTTCGAGCCGGGCGGACTGACGCGGCCTTCAAGCGGATGGCCGGGCGGAAGGATGGTCAGTTTCTGGTCTGCGGCGTTCATGCTCATGTCTCTTGATGGCTCGTCTTTAAGGGCTGGCACGACCTTTTCATGGACCGCTCATACGTTATCGATCGTGCAAGCGTCTACGACGGAATGGCTATTGCGGCTAGATCAAAACTTCACCACTGGCACGGCGCGGTCGGCCTCGTTGGTAATCTCGAAAAAGGCCGCCTTGGCAAATCCGAAAGGTCCGGCGACGAGATTGGAGGGGAAACTCTCGACCTTGACGTTGAGGTCGCGGGCCGCGCCATTGTAGTAGCGGCGGGCCATCTGCACTTCGCTTTCGATCTCTTCCAGCGATTGCTGCAGCTCGGAAAAATTCTGGTTGGCCTTGAGGTCCGGATAGGCCTCCGCCAGCGCGAACAGCTTGCCGAGCGCCTGGCTCAGCATGCCCTCCGTCGCCGCGCGTCCGGCGACATCACCAGCCGGCAGGGCCTGCGCCCTGTTTCGAAGGGTGACCACCTCTTCCAGCGTGCCCTTTTCATGGGCAGCATAGCCTTTGACGGTTTCGATCAGGTTGGGGATCAGATCGGCGCGGCGCTTCAGCTGCACGTCGATGCCGGACCACGCCTCTTCCTTCACCTGCCGCGCCTTGACCAAACCGTTATAGACGAAAATCAGGTAGAGGATCGCGACCGCTGCAATGGCCAGAGCAATCATAGGGGTTCCTTCCGCGGATAAGTTTTCCGCAACCTAGAACCCTTCAGAGACAATTGGAAGCCGTTCTGCCGGGGCAGGTTTTACGTCTGCCCGCACCGGCCTGTTCCTGCGGGAACCGCGCGATGGCCGCTGTTGCCCGATAGTGGGTGCATCAGATCAACAGCACCGAAGCAAAGTACCCATCTCCATGAAAACGCTCGCAACCTTCATCAACATCATCGCCTTCTCGGCCTTGTTCCTTGCCTATGCGAGCGTTGGCAACATCGAAAAGCCAAGCGGTGTCCGCCGCGCCCTGCAAACCTATGCCGGCCAGCAGCCGACCGGCAGCTATCCGACATTGAAGCCCGTGTGGCAGATCGGCGCGGATGCAAGCGATCTGGTTTAAGGCGTTTGTTCGATGCCGGGTACAACACCGGTATGGAACTGCGCGCTGCGCAGCGGGTGAAACCCTTGCCAGCCTGCCAGCCGCGTACCGGGCAAGCCGGGCCGGCTTGATGTCAGCTTTACCGCTTAGGCAGCGTTTTTTGCCAGATTGACGCCACCGGCGTCCGTCAGCAGAAACGCCTCGCCGCAGGCAGTCGCCAGCGTGCGCACGCGCAGAATGTAGCTCTGGCGCTCCGTCACCGAAATGACGCCGCGCGCGTCGAGCAGGTTGAAGACGTGGCTGGCCTTGATGCACTGGTCATAGGCCGGGAAAACGCATTTATGCAGAATCGCGTTGGCGCCGGTATCGGGCGCACCGGCGGCCAGAAGCGCCAGGCATTCCCTCTCGGCATCGACGAAATGCTGCTGCAGCATGGCCGTGTTGGCATATTCGAAATTGTGCCGCGAATATTCCTGCTCCGCCTGCAGGAAGACATCGCCGTAGCTGATCTTCTCGTCGCCCTCGCGGCCGTTGAAGTTCAGGTCGTAGACATTGTCGACGCCCTGAACATACATGGCCAGACGTTCGAGACCGTAGGTCAGTTCTCCGGAGACCGGCGAGCATTCGATGCCGCAAACCTGCTGGAAATAGGTGAACTGCGAGACTTCCATGCCGTCGCACCAGCATTCCCAGCCGAGGCCCCAGGCGCCGAGCGTCGGACTTGCCCAGTCATCCTCGACGAAACGGATGTCATGCAGCAGCGGATCAAGGCCGATGGCCGCCAGCGAACCGAGGTACAGCTCCTGCAGGTTCGGCGGATTGGGTTTCAGGATGACCTGATACTGATAATAGTGCTGCAGCCGGTTTGGATTTTCGCCGTAACGCCCATCGGACGGGCGGCGCGACGGCTGCACGTAGGCTGCCCGCCACGGCTTCGGCCCAAGCGCGCGCAATGTCGTTGCCGGATGAAAGGTGCCGGCGCCGACCTCCATGTCATAGGGCTGCAGAACCGCGCATCCCTTGTCCGCCCAGTAAGCGTGCAGCGTCAGGATCAGCGCCTGAAAGGAGCGCTTTGGGTTCATGTGGTCCGGCAGAGCGGCGGTGGTCATGGCATCAGTCCAGGTTGACGATATCTGGCTTTCTGGTGCCATGATGGGCGGGGAGGGTCAAGGGGCGGCGAATATACCGCACGGCCCTGAACTCAGGTTAACGGGTCTTTCGGGAGGCGGGCGAGTCTGATTCAAGAGTGTTGGTTCTCTGGAGGCCGATATGATTGAAGATGATCGCCCGCGGCTGCGGGTCTTGCTGGACAATTTTGGGTTGGTTGAGGATGAGCGGGAGCAGTGGCGGGTGGCCCATCCGTTGCCGGAGGTGCTTCTGCTGGTCGTCTGCGGCACGATCGGGGCGTGTGACGATTTCGATGAGATCGTCGAATGGGGTGAGGATAACCTGCCGTTTCTGCGTCGTTTTC
>JAESGK010000233.1_pt1 | contig 36378 bp, 34 predicted proteins | sample 9269681 | NCBI WGS metagenome assembly JAESGK01 (sample SAMN14515347, study PRJNA621673) | algae metagenome | isolation source: Timaviella obliquedivisa GSE-PSE-MK23-08B and co-occurring heterotrophs from... | place: USA: Grand Staircase Escalante National Monument, Utah | collected 2006-08-15
TCGACGCCCGGGTCGCGCCGACCGATATCGACCAGATCAGCGTCAGTCAGCCCGTCAGGGTCAAGGTCCAGGCCGGCAACCAGGCGAGCAACCCCGAACTCTTCGGAAAGGTCTCGCGCATCAGCGCCGACATCAGCCGTGACGAGCGCCAGGGCACGGTCTATTACACCGTCCGCGTCGCGCTGCCGCGCAGCGAGATGGAGCGGCTGGCCCCGGTCAGGGTCATCGCCGGCATGCAGGCGGAAGCCTATATCGAGACGGTTCCGCGCACCCCGCTGGACTTCCTGCTCAAGCCGATCATGACACAGTTCGACCGGACGTTCCGGGAGCGCTGAGAGCAAGCCTAGCTTTCTCGGAAACACGCCCGTCATCCCGGGGAAAGCCCGGCATGACGTTGTGTTTCCGTGCGAAATCAGTTTGCTATGGGCCAACCCCTTAGGTCGCTGGCTCGATCGCGACCAACAGATCGCCGGCGGCGACCGTTGCGCCCGGCTTCGCGCCGAGCCGGATCACCGTGCCGGTGGCGGGGCTTTTCAGCTCCATGAACAGCTTCATCGATTCGAGCACCGCGACGACCTGACCGGCGCTGACCGCGTCGCCCTCCGCGACATGCAGCGAGACCAGCGTGCCCGGCATGCCGGCGCGCACCGCATCGCCCGATTCCGAACCCGCCCCGCGCGCCGCAGCCGCCGCCTCGACAGCGAGCATCAGGGCGACGCGGCCCTCGAAGTCGCGATGACGCAGGAAGACGGCGTCGGGTTCCGCCACCGCGACCGCCTGCGAGCGCTGCCCGTCGATCGTCACGCTCCAGCGCTGCGCATCGATCGGCGTCACCGCAATGTCGAAGCGCCGCTCGCCGGTCGACAGGCGCAGGAAGCCGTCATGAAGCTCGGCGCGCCAGGGCATGGCCTCGCCTTGCGGCCCGACCGCGACATGGCTCGCCGCCGGTCGGCCGGCCGGGGCGAGCAGCCGGAAGCAGCCGAGCTCACCCCAGGGGCCGGCGGTCCTCCCGGCGCTTTGCAGCGTCAGCCAGATCGCGACGGCGACCGCGTGGCTGGCATCGGTATCCCCGGCGCGCGGCCGCCAGCCTTCGGGCCAGGTCTCGGCGAGGAACAGCGTCGTCGCCCGCCCTTCCGCGAACGCCGGCTGGCGCAGCGCATCGACGAGGAAGGGACGGATCGTCGAGGGGCCGAGCACGGCCATGCGCTCCAGCCCCTCAGTGAGTTTGCGGACAGCCTCGTCCCGGCTGCGGCCATGCGCGATCACCTTCGCGAGCAGCGAATCGTAATGCGGCGAAACCTCGCTGCCGGCCGCGACGCCTGAATCGGTGCGCAGGCCTGCCGGCGCGACCCAGGCACGGATCAGGCCGGTGTCGGGCCGAAATCCTTCATCGGCGCGCTCGGCCGTGACGCGCGCCTCGATGGCGTGGCCTGTGCAGGCGATCTGATCCTGGCGCAGCGGCAGCACCTCGCCGGCGGCGATCCTGATCTGCCATTCGACGAGGTCGAGCCCGGTGATCGCCTCTGTCACCGGGTGCTCGACCTGCAGCCTCGTGTTCATCTCGAGGAAGAACACGCCCTCCGTCGCCGCATCGACCAGGAATTCGACCGTCCCGAGATTGTCGTAGGAAATCGCCCGCGAGAGCCGCAGCGCAAAGTCGTGCAGGGCCGCACGGGTTTCGGGCTTCAGATTGGGCGCGGGCGCTTCCTCAAGCAGCTTCTGGTTCGACCGCTGCACCGAACAGTCGCGCTCGAACAGGTGGACGACGTTGCCGTGCCGGTCGCCGGCGATCTGCACCTCGACATGGCGCGGCCGGGTGACGAATTTCTCGATCAGCAACCGCCCGTCGCCGAAGGCTGCTTGAGCCTCGCGCGCCGCCGCCACGATCGCGCCGTCCAGTTCCGATTCATCGACGACCTTCCGGATGCCTTTGCCGCCGCCGCCGGCAGAGGCTTTCACCATCACCGGCAGCCCGACGCGCAGCGCTTCCGCCCGCAACACGTCCGGCGACTGGTCGGCCCCGTCATAGCCCGGCACGCCGGGAACGCCAGCGTCCCGCGCGATCTGCTTGGAGCGGATCTTGTCGCCCATCGCGTCGATGGCTCTGGCTGACGGCCCGATGAAGACGATGCCGTTGGCCTCGCAGGCCGCGATGAGGTCGAGCCGCTCGGACAGGAAGCCGTAGCCGGGATGGATCGCCTGCGCGCCGGTGGCCAGCGCCGCCTCGATGATCTTGTCGGCCCGCAAATAGCTTTCGCGCGCCGGCGCAGGGCCGATATGGACCGCTTCGTCTGCGAGGCGCGCATGCAGCGCGTCCCTGTCCGCGTCGGAATAAACCGCGACGCTGCGGATGCCGAGCCTGCGGCAGGTCGCGATGATGCGGCAGGCGATCTCGCCGCGATTGGCGATCAGGATGGTGGAGAACATCACAGAACCTTTGTCATTCCGGGGCGCCGCAAAGCGGCGAACCCGGAACCCACGACCGGGTGAAAGCTTTGCAACCGCAGCGGCCAAGGCTCGCCCGGACGTGGGTTCCGGGTTCGGCCTTCGGCCGCCCCGGAATGACAAGGGGGGTTCGCCCGCATGCCCATCACATCCTGTACACGGGTCGCGGGCTCGTATCCTGCGGCTCGCCGGCCGCCAGCGAGAGGCACAGGCCGAGCACATCGCGCGTCTGGCCGGGCTCGATGATGCCGTCGTCCCAGAGCCGGGCAGTGGCGTAATACGGGTCGCTCTGCTCCTCGAACTGGGCGCGCGTCTTGGCGTCGAGTTCGGCGATGGCCGCCTCGTCCGAATTGCCCTTCAGCGACTGCCGGCGCAGTTCCGTCACCACGTTCGCCGCGACCTCCGGGCTCATGGTGGCGATGCGGGCATTGGGCCATGAGAACAGGAAGCGCGGCCGGAAACCGCGCCCGCACATGCCGTAATTGCCCGCGCCATAGGAGCCGCCGATCAGCACGGTGTATTTCGGCACGCGCGCATTCGAGACGGCGTAGACGAGCTTGGCCGAATGCTTGGCGATGCCGCCGCGCTCGGCCTCCGTGCCGACCATGAAGCCGGTGATGTTCTGCAGAAACAGCAGCGGGATCTGGCGCTGGTCGCAGAGCTCGATGAAATGCGCGCCCTTCACGGCGGCCTCCGAGAACAGCACGCCGTTATTGGCGACGATGCCGACGGGGTGGCCATGGATATGGGCGAAGCCTGTCACCAGCGTCGCGCCATAGTCCGGCTTGAAGGCGTTGAAGGCGCTGTCGTCGACGATCCGCGCGATCACCTCGCGCACGTCATAGGGGCGGCGCAGATCGGTCGGGACGAGATCGACGAGATCGGCTGGGTCGAGCTTCGGCGGCTTGGCGGCCTGCGGCGGCGGCTTCAGCCTGCCGTTCCCGGCGAGCGAGCCGACGATCTCGCGCAGCTTCGCCAGCCCCTCCATCTCGGTCAGGACCATATGGTCGGCCACGCCCGAGATTTGCGTGTGCATCTCCGCGCCGCCCAGCGTTTCGCCATCGACGATTTCGTGGATCGCGGCCTTCACGATCGGCGGGCCGCCGAGATGGATCCGGCCCGTGCCCCTGACCATGATCACCTCGTCCGACAGCGCCGGGATATAGGCCCCGCCCGCCGTGCAGCCGCCGAAGACGAGCGAGATTTGCGGGATGCCGGCCGCCGACATGCGGCACTGGTTGTAGAAGGACCCGCCGAAATGATCGCGGTCGGGAAACACCCTGTCCTGCTCGGGCAGGAAGGCCCCGCCGCAATCGACGAGATAGAGGCAGGGCAGCCTGTGCTCTTCGGCGATCTCCTGCGCCCGCAGATGCTTGCGCACCGTCTCCGCGAAAAACGAGCCGCCCTTCACGGTGGCGTCGTTGGCGATCAGCACGCAGGCGCGGCCCTGCACCATGCCGATGCCGGTGACGATGCCCGCGCCCGGAACCTCGTTGCCATAGAGCCCCCAGGCGGCGAGCGGCGACAATTCGAGGAACGGCGTCTGCGGGTCGAGCAGCAGATCGATCCGCTCGCGCACCATGATCTTCGAGCGCTGCTCATGGCGCGCCCGCATTTTTTCGCCGCCGCCGCCCGCGACCAGCGCATGGCGCTCGCGCAGGGTGACGAGCATGGCGGAAAGCGGGGGAGGGGTGGTGGTCGTGTCCGTACGGCTGGTCAGTGTCATGTCGTCTCCGTCCAGCACTAGCCGTCATTGCGAGGAGGCGCAGCCGACGAAGCAATCCAGAGGTTTCGCGCAAACCTCTGGATTGCTTCGCTACGCTCGCAATGACGGGTTGAACGTCGCCGCGAATTCACCTACCGTCCGTTAGGTAGGCGGATTGAGCCGCCGAGGTCAAGCTGCAGGTCACTCAGGGAGAACGCCATGTCGGCCGCCGAGAAGCTGAACGCAGGCGAAGCCCCGCGCCGCTCGCCCTATTTCACCGAGGAGCACGAGGCGCTGCGCGACCAGGTCCGCCGCTTCGTCGAGACCGAGATCAAGCCGCATGCGCTCGCCTGGGAGGAACAGGGTTTTGTCCCGCGCGAGGTGCTCAGGCGCATGGGCTCGCTCGGCTTCTTCGGCATCCGCTACCCGGCCGAATATGGCGGCTCGGAAATGGACACGATGGCGACGGTGGTGCTGGCCGAGGAACTCGGCCGCTCGACCTTCTCAGGGGTGGCGGTCACCGCGCTGGTCCACACCGACATGGCCTCGGTCCACATCGCCAATGCCGGCAGCCAGGCCCAGCGCGACGCGCACATGCCCGGCATCATCGCCGGCGAAAAGATCGTCGCGGTCGCCGTCACCGAGCCGGACGCCGGTTCGGACGTGAAGGGCATCCGCACCACGGCGCGGCGCGAAGGCGATAGCTACGTGCTCAACGGCGCAAAAATGTTCATCACCAACGGCGTCCATGCCGATCTCTATTGCGTCGCAGCCAAGACCGATCTCTCGGCCAAGCCCTCGCAATCGGTCTCGATCTTCCTGGTCGAGAAGGGCACGCCGGGTTTTCGCGTCTCGCGCGCGCTCGACAAGCATGGCTGGCGTTCGTCGGATACAGCCGAACTCGTCTTCGAGGAGTGCCGCATCCCGGCCGAAAACATCCTCGGCCAGGAGGGACGCGGCTTCTACGCGATCATGAGCAATTTTCAAAACGAGCGCACGGTGATCGGCGCGATGGCGATCGGCGAGGCGCAGGCCGCGCTCGACCTGACGCTGGACTATGTCCGCACGCGAAAAGCCTTTGGCGCGCCGCTCTGGGACAAGCAGGTCATCCGGCAGAAGCTGGCGACGCTGGCGAGCAAGGTCGAGGCCGGCCGCCAGCTCGTCTACCACGCGGCTTACCTTGACTCGCAGGGTTTCGACGCCACCCGCGAGGTCTCGATGGTCAAGGCCTATTGCGGCGAACTGGTCAACGAGGTGATGTATGCCTGCCTCCAGTTCCATGGCGGCATGGGCTTCATGCGCGAGAGCACGATCGAGCGCATGACGCGGGACGCCCGCGTCCAGTCGATCGGCGGCGGCGCCACCGAGGTGATGCTGGAAGAGGTCGCGAAGCGGCTGTGAGCACCCTTTGTCATTCCGGGGCTTCGCGCCAGCGAAGAACCCGGAACCCACGACAGGGTGGGCGGCCTTCTGATCTCCAATCGACCGGCGCGCGCCTTCGCCGCTCGCCCGGTCGTGGGTTCCGGGTTCGTCGCTGCGCGCCGCCCCGGAATGACAGGGTGGCGGCATGAGCGCCGTCGAGAAACCCGCTCCCGAATCCGGCTCCCGCCGGCTCATACTCGATACCGCCGCTCGCCTGCTGCGCTCGGGCGGCTACCACCAGACCACGCTGCGCGAGATCGCCGAGGCCGTCGGCATCGCCAAGGCGAGCCTTTACTATCACTTCGCCTCCAAGGAGGAGATCGTCGAGGCGGTCGCCAATGACGGCGTCCGCTTCGTTCATGAGGCGGTGTCGCAGGCGTTGGCCGACAACGCCGATGCCCCTTCGCGCACACGGCTGGAGGGTGCGATCGCGGCCCATCTCACCGCGCTGCACGGCAACAGCGACTACACCTCCGCCAGCATCAAGGCCTTCAGTTTTGGGGCCATCCCCGCGCCCGAAAGCGTGCGCAGGGTCCGCCGCGCCTATGAGGAGGTATGGCGCGGACTGATTGCGGAGATGCAGGCGGCCGACGTGCTGTCGCCCGAACGTTCGGCCGAGACCTTGCGCTACTTTCTGCTGGGAGCGCTCAACGGCTCGATCGACTGGCAGCGGCCGGGCCGCTTCGACGCCACTGAACTGGCGCGCGAATTCACGGCGCTGATCGCGCCGCATAACGATGGCGTGAAAGCCTAGCGACTTCCTCCGCGCCTGTGTTCAGATGGCGCGCGACAGGAATGCTGCGCCGCACCCGCGATTGCGGCGGCGCATCGAGGCAAGGTGACGGACGGGCATGGAATCCATCTACTGGTCGATCACCTACGCCTGCCACCGCAAATGCGTGCATTGCTATGAGGACAAGTTCCGCCCCTATGTGCGTAACGCGCTTGGCGACGTCGTCGGGCAGACGATGCAGAACTGGCCGCGCGTGCTCGAGAACCTGCCCGAGCGCATGACCTATCTCGATCTCGAGCAGCCCGACCCCGGCGGAGGCTGGCAGGAACGGCGCGGTCGCATCATCCTCTCGGGCGGCGAGGTGCTGATCGATCCGATCCGCGAGCCCGCGCTCTATCCGCTGCTGGAAGCGCTGCGGGAGCGCTATGCCGATCGCGGCGGCGTCAATGTCGTGGTCCAGACAACCGGCGACCTGCTGACCGAACAGATCATTCATGAGCTGGTCGCGCGCGGCGTCTGGATGATCTCGGTCGCCGGCATGGACGATTTCCATGTCGGGCTGGAAGGGGCGAAACGCGACCCGCTGCAGGCGCGGCTGATCGACTGGTTCGAGGCCGCAGGCATGCAGCGCTCCGGGCTCCAGCACCAGACCCGCAAATGGCACGAGGAGGAGGGGCCGATCTTTTCCTTCTTCGGGGCGACGCCCGATGCCTGGATCGGAAAGCTCTGGCCGCGCGGCCGGGCCTGGAAGAACGGCCTCTCCACCGCGACCATGGCCGACAATTTCTGCAACCGCTGGTCTGGAGGGCTGAACTTCCTGAACCACCGCTATTCCGGCTCGGAAGTCGCGATCGACGCAGCCGGCGACGTCTACCCCTGCTGCATGAAGACGAAGCTGCCGATCGGAAACCTGACGCAGGAACCGCTCATCGGCATCCTCGATTCGCTGGTCGGGCACCCGGTCTACGAGGCGATCAACTCCGGCCATCCCGAGCGCATGGGGCTCCAGCATGGCTGGAGCCTCGACACCTATATCGCCAAGGCGCAGACGGTGCAGCCGAGGGGCGGCGAATACCGCAACCTCTGCATCGGCTGCGACAAATTCCACGAGGAGGTGCTCGGCCCGGTCATCGCCCGCATCCGCGAGGAGCGGCTCGGCGGAGCGCGCAGGGTGGCGGCGGAGTGATGCGTTGGCTCTGCGTCACAGAATATGGCCCGTCATCCCGGACAAGCGGCGTCAGCCGCGCAGCTCCGGGATCCATCATGAGGCACGACGGCGCTTTAGGATGGATCCCGGAACTCCGCTTCGCTGCGTCCGGGATGACGGTGGGTGTTGTAAAGAATCATTCGAGGACGTGATCCCATGATCACCCGTCGCGACACGCTTCGTCTCGCAGCCGCCGCCGGCGCATCGGGGCTCGTCGGCACCGCCTTCGCGCAGGGCAAGGCGATCACCGCCGCCGACTGGCCGGCCATCGTCGCCAAAGCGAAGGGCCAGACCGTCTACTGGAACGCCTGGGCCGGCGACGAGCGCACCAACAGCTTCATCGCCTGGGTCGGGCAGGAGGTCGGCAAGGCCTATGGCGTGACGGTCAACCATGTCCGCCTGCGTGATACGGCCGAAGCCGTCACCCGCGTGGTGGCGGAAAAGCAGGCCGGTCGCGAGAGCGGCGGCAGCGTCGATCTGATCTGGATCAACGGCCCGAATTTCCTGGCGATGAAGAACCAGAAGCTGCTCTACGGCCCCTATGTCGAGGCGCTGCCAAACTGGGCCTTCGTCGACACCACGAAGAAGCGCTCCAACATCGTCGATTTCACCGTGCCGGTGGAAGGCTTCGCCACGCCATGGCGGATGGCGCAGGTCGTCTTCCTGTACGACAGCGCCCGCACGCAGGCGGCCAGCCTGCCGCGCTCGGTGCCGGCGATGATCGGCTGGGCCAAGGCCAACCCGGGCCGGCTGACCCATCCGACGATCCGCAACTTCCTTGGCTCTACCTTTCTGAAGCAGGCGCTCTACGAACTCGCGCCGAACCCCGAAATCCTCGACGCCGCCCCGGACGATGCCGGCTTTGCGGCCACCACCGCGCCGCTCTGGGCCTGGTACGACGAACTGCGCCCAAACCTCTGGCGGCAGGGCAAGGAGTTTCCCGAGACCGGCCCGGCCCAAAGGCAATTGCTTGTCGATGGCGAGATCGACTTCTACATCTCCTTCAGCCCGGCCGAGGCCGCCACCGGCATCGCCAACCGGCAACTGCCGGAGACGGCGCGCGTCTTCGTGCTGGAGCGCGGCACCATCGGCAACACCTCCTTCGTGGCGATCCCGTACAATGCCGCCCATGCCGAAGCGGCGATGGTGGTCTCGAACTTCCTGCTGGAGCCGGCGACCCAAGCCCGCGCTCAGGACCCGCGCAACATGGGCAATTTCACCGTGCTCGATCTCGACAAGGTCCCGGCCGCCAGCCGCGCTTTGTTCGCCCGGCCCGACGGCGTGCCGGCGCTGCCGACCAACGCCGAGTTGGGGACGGTCCTGCCCGAGCCGCATCCCGGCTGGATGACGCGGATCACGACGGAGTGGGAAAAGCGCTATGTGCGGTGATCGTATTGGCGTTCGGCCACCCTCAGCCCTCATCCTGAGGAGCGGCCGTCAGGCCGCGTCTCGAAGGATGCTCCAGAGCGCGCTGGAGGATCCTTTGAGACGCCGCTTCGCGGCTCCTCAGGATGAAGGTTCTATTTTCCGCTCCTCGTGATCTCGTCCCCGCCGCCCAGTCTCAGCATCGTTATCCCGATGCTGAACGCCGCCCCCGCGCTGCCTGCAGCTCTCGCCCAATTCGACAACGCGAAGGCTGAAGGCCTTGTCGCCGACATTATCGTCAGCGATGGCGGCTCGGTCGATGAGAGCGTTGCGCTGGCGCAGGCCGCCGGCGCTCATGTCGTCACTGGTCCGCCCGGCCGCGGCGAGCAACTCGCCCACGGCGCGCAGGCAGCCCGAGGCGACTGGCTGCTCTTCCTCCACGCCGACACCCGCCTCGAAGCCGGCTGGGAGGCGGCCGTGACCGCCTTCATTGCCGCAAAAGGCGAGGACCAAGCCGCCGCCTTCGCCTTCGCGCTGGACGACGACGCGCCCGCCGCCCGCCGCCTCGAACGCATGGTGGAATGGCGCTGCCGCCGGCTGGCGCTGCCTTACGGCGACCAGGGCCTGCTGATCTCGCGAAAACTCTACGACCAGCTTGGCGGCTACCGGCCGATCCCGCTGATGGAGGATGTCGACCTCGTTCGCCGCATCGGCCGCAAGCGGCTGACGATGCTCGACTGCCGCGCCGTCACCGGCGCCGCGCGCTATCGCCGCGACGGCTATCTCAGGCGCTCGGCGCGCAACCTGACCTGTCTCTCGCTTTTCTTCATCGGCGTACCGCCGCGCCTGATCGCAAGGCTGTATGGCTGAGCGATGCGGCAAACGCTGATCATCATGGTCAAGGCCCCCGTCCTTGGACGCGCCAAGACGCGGCTCGCCCGCCGGATCGGCGGCGTCGAGGCGCTGCGCTTCTACCGCTCGGCGACGGCCGGTCTGCTGCGCCGCGTCGCGCGCGACCCGCGCTGGAAGACGGTGCTGGCGGTCGATCCGCCGCGCGCCTCCCTGTCGCGCTTCTGGCCAACCCGCATCGAGCGTCGCCCGCAATGCAAAGGCGATCTCGGCGCGCGCATGCTGGACCAGTTCGGCAAAGCCCCCCATGGTCGCGCCGTGCTGATCGGATCGGACATTCCCGGCGTCGCAGCCCGCCATATCGCGGCGGCCTTCGCGGCCTTGCGCCGGCATGACGCCGTCTTCGGCCCGGCCGAGGATGGCGGCTACTGGCTCGTCGGTTTCCGCGCCGGCCATCGCCCCGGCAAGGCCTTCGCGGGCGTGCGCTGGTCCAGCGAGCACGCACTGGCCGATAGCCGCGCAAGCCTCGGCGACAGCCGCATCGCGCTCGCCGAAACCCTGTTCGATGTCGACGACGCGGCCGACTGGCGGCGCTGGCGCGCGCTGCCCGTTCCGGTGGGCGCGCGCTGATGCTGGCGCTGATCCCGCCCGCGACGCTGTTCCTGTTTCTCGCGCCCGTTCTGGTCGGGCTCGCTGGCACGGTTTTGCCGGCCTTCGGCTATCTGCCGGCGATCGGCGCGAACGGCTTTTCGCTCGCGCCATGGCGCAGCCTGTTCGACTGGCCGGGTTTTGGTTCGGCGCTGCGGCTGACCTTGAGCGTAGGAGCGCTTGCGAGCCTGCTCTCGCTTGCGGGTGCCGTCGCGCTCGTCGCGATTTTGTCGGGCACGCGCAGGTTCGCGCGGTTTCAAGCCGCGCTGACGCCGCTGCTCGCCTCGCCCCATGCCGCGATCGCGCTGGGGCTGGCCTTCCTGCTCGCGCCATCGGGCTGGATCGTGCGGCTGATCTCGCCGGAGCTGACCGGCTGGACCCGGCCGCCGGGCGATCTCGTCACCATCCGCGACCCCTATGGACTCAGTCTCGTCGCCGGCCTGCTGACCAAGGAAATCCCCTATCTCGCCATCGCGCTGACGGCGGCGCTTGGTCAGGTTCCAGCCCAGCGCCTGATCGCCTGCGCCCGCGCCATGGGCTATTCCCGCAACACCGCCTGGCTCAAGCTCGTCCTGCCGCAGCTCTGGCCTCAGATCCGGCTGCCCTTCTACGCCGTCGTCGCCTATTCGCTCTCCGTGGTCGATCAGGCGCTGGTGCTCGGGCCGGGAAACCCGCCGCCGCTGGCGGTGCTCGCCGCGCGCTGGTTCTCCGACTACGATCTCGCGCAATATCTGCCCGCCGCCGCGGCAGGCATGCTCCAGCTCGGGCTGGTCGTCACGGGCCTGCTGCTCTGCCGCGGCGTCGAGTTCGCGCTGGCCAAAGCCGGCCGGTTCTGGCTCGAACGCGGCCGGCGTTCTGGAGCGGGCGACTGGCTGCTGCCGCTCGCCGCCGCGCCCACGGCCGCCGTGCTGGCGGCCGGACTGCTCGCGCTGCTGGCGCTGGCGCTCTGGTCCTTCGCCGCGAGTTGGCCCTTTTCGGCCGCCCTGCCGCGAAGCTGGAGCCTTGTCGCCTGGATGGGCGCGTCCGAGCGCCTGCAATCCAGTCTGGAGGCCACCTGCCTGATCGCCTGCGCTGCGACGCTGATCGCCCTGATCCTCTGCCTCGGCTGTCTCGAACAGGAATCGCGGCGCGCCCGAAAACCCGGCAACGGCGTGCTCTGGCTGCTCTATCTGCCGCTGCTCGTGCCGCAGATCGCCTTCCTGTTCGGCTTGCAGGTCGCGCTGGTGCGGCTGCGGCTCGATGGGACGCTCATCGCCGTGATCTGGGCCCATCTCGTCTTCGTGCTGCCCTATGTTTTCCTGAGCCTCGCCGACCCCTGGCGCGCGCTCGATCCGCGCTATGCCAGAAGCGCGGCCAGTCTCGGAGCATCACCGGCCCGCATCCTCTTCACGGTGAAACTGCCGATCCTGCTGCGGCCGATCCTCGTCGCCGGCGCGGTCGGCGTCGCGGTCAGCATCGGGCAGTATCTCGCCACGGTCTTCGCGGGCGCCGGTCGCATCGCCACCATCACCACGGAAGCGCTGACGCTGGCGAGCGGGGCCGACCGCGCGACCATCGGCGTGCTCGGCTTCGCGCAATCCGTGGTGCCGCTGCTCTGCTACGGGCTCGCACTCACGCTGCCGCGCCTGATCTTCCGCAATCGCCGGGGGCTGGCATGACGTTCGAGAATTATATCGCAGGCGCGCTCGCTTTGCGAGACGTCTCGATCCGGCTTGGCGACGCAGCCCTGCTGCAACGGCTCGACATCGTCATCGCGCCGGGCGACGTCGCGACCGTGATGGGGCCGAGCGGCTCGGGCAAATCCAGCCTGCTCGCTTTTGTCGCGGGCTTTCTGGACCACCATGTTTTCAAGGCCGAAGGTGCAATCCTCGTCGACGGCGTCGACGTCACGCGCGAAAGGCCCGAGCGTCGGCGGATCGGGCTGCTGTTCCAGGACGACCTGCTGTTCCCGCACCTGTCCGTCGCCGGTAATCTGCTGTTCGGCGTCCCGGCTGACATCGCGAACCGGGCCGAGCGGCTGGCTCTGGCCGAGGCTGCTCTGGCGGACGCCGGGCTTACGGGTTTCGGCTCGCGCGATCCCGCGACCCTGTCGGGCGGCCAGCGCGCCCGTGTCGCGCTGATGCGGGTGCTGCTCTCGCGGCCGCGCGCGCTCCTGCTCGACGAGCCCTTCTCGAAGCTCGATGCGGAACTGCGCGGCTCGTTCCGCGCCATGGTTTTCGAGCAGGCGCGGCGGCGCGGCCTGCCGGTGCTGATGGTGACGCATGATCCGCAGGATGCCGAGGCCGCCGGCGGCGAGGTCGTGCGGCTCGCCTGATGTCGTCAGCGTGTGACGGCGACCCTTACCGTCTTTGCGAGCGCAGCGAAGCAATCCAGAGGTCAGCGCGAGACGCTGGATTGCTTCGCTGCGCTCGCAAAGACGAAAATGCGCCGATCCGGTTCGATTACGGAACGTGGGGTGATGCATGCGGCCCTCGCGCCGACGACGGCTGACAGGGTGCGTCTGCGCGGGCTAGCCTGCGATCCAGAGACAGAGCCGAGGACCAGCCCCGCATGCGCGCCTTCTACCATCCAGAGCAAGCCCTACACGATCCGCAGCAGTACATGCGCTTCGGCCGGATCGTCGCGCCCAAGGATCTGCCGGAGCGCACGGCGCAACTGCTCGCCGCGCTGGAAAGGCACGGCATCGCTCCGGAACGGCCCGCCGCCCACGGCAAGGAGCCGATCCTCGCGGTCCATAGCGAGGGCTTCGTCACCTTCCTCGAGACCATCTGGCGGCGCTGGCTCGAACTGCCCGAGCGCGGGCCGGAAGCGTGGCCCAACACCTTTCCCTACTGGTCGGGCCGCACCGACGAGGCGATGCGCCCGCCTTGCCGGCCGACCGGGATCATGGGCCAGCTCGGCTGGTATCTCGGCGATCTCTCCGTGCCGGTCGGCGAGCACTGCTGGACCTCGACCCTGCGCTCGGCCGAGACGGCGGTTTCGGGAGCCGACGCCGTGCTGGCCGGCGAGCGCGCGGTCTACGCGCTCTGCCGTCCGTCCGGTCACCACGCCCGGGCCGACCGCGCCACGGGCTTCTGCTACATCAACAACACGGCGGTCGCGGCCCAGCGCCTGCGGAAAACATTCGGCAAGGTCGCGATTCTTGACGTCGACGCCCATCATGGCGACGGCACGCAGCAGATCTTCTATCGCCGCGACGACGTGCTGACGATCTCGGTCCATGCCGACCCGGCGAACTACTACCCCTTCTTCACCGGTTACGAGGACGAGCGCGGCAACGGGCCGGGCGAGGGCTTCAATCTGAACCTGCCGCTGCGCCATGGCGCGAGCGGGGCGGCGATGGCGGCGGCGGTCGAGCAGGCGGGCGAAGCGATCCGTGGTTTCGGAGCCGAGGCTCTGGTCATCGCGCTTGGCTACGACGCCCACAAGGACGACCCGATCGGCGTGCTCAAGCTGGAGAGCGCGGATTTCGGGACGATCGGCGCGCAGGTGAAGGCGATGGGTTTGCCGACGCTGGTGGTGCAGGAGGGCGGCTACGCGATCGAGGCGATCGGGGAGTGCCTGGATGCGTTTGTAAGTGGGTTCAGGTAGCGCGCTCCCTTCTCCCTCAAGAGCAGGTGCGACGTTTGGCGGTCAAAGCTCCTCCCTTCCCCCTTGTGGGGAAGGGTATGGGGATGGGGGTGGTTCCGCCTGGTGAGCGCTCGCCCGGTCGTTCGACCCCCACCCCTGCCCCTCCCCACAAGGGGGAGGGGTTCGCGCCTTGTGCTTTAACCAAAAGGCGCCGCCCTCAAATCGCCGCCTCGATCAAAAACGGTCCCTTCCGCGAGAGCGCTGCTTTGAACAGCGCCGTGAACTCCTCAGCCGTCGTCGCGCGCGCGGCCTCCACCCCCATGCCCCTGGACATCAGCACCCAGTCGAGCGCCGGCTCGTCGAGGTTCAGCATCAGCCTGGCGTTGCGGCCGAAATCGTTGACGCCGACGGCGCGCATCTCGCCATGCAGGATCTGGTAGGTCCGGTTGGCGAAGATCACCGTGACGATGTCGAGGTTCTCGCGCGCCTGCGTCCACAGCCCCTGCACCGTATACATGCCCGAGCCGTCGGCCTGCATGCCGATGACTTTTCGGTCGGGACAGGCGACCGCCGCGCCGATGCAGAGCGGAATGCCCTCGCCGATCGCCCCGCCGGTGAGCTGGATATAGTCGTGCTGCGGCGCGCGGTGGCATTGCTGATAGAAGACGCGGCCCGAACTGACGGACTCGTCGCAGATGATGCTGTTCTCGGGCAGGAGCGTCGCCACAATCGTGCAGACCTTGTCGGCGTCGAGCGCCCCCGTCGGCAGGGCTTCGCTCGGCGCGGCCGCTTCGGCGATGAAGGCGGGCGTGGCTTTGGTGCCGCCAAGCTCGTCGGCCAGAGCGTCGATCGCGCCGGGCAGATCGTCGCCCGGCGAGGCCAGCGTCGTGACGATGCAGCCGTCATGGATCAGCCTGCCGGGCTTGCCGGGATAGGCGAAGAAGCCGACCGGCACCTGCGCGCCGACGAGCACCAGCAGGTCGATGTCCTTAAGCTGTCCGAGTGCGATGTCTATGGGATAAGGCACCTTCGGCAAGGCGACGCGGCCCGCCCCGCGCTCGATGCGCCCGTTCGACATCTGGCCGATCATGCGGCAGCCGGTCGTGGCGCAGATGCGCGCCGCCATCGCCATCGGAGCCTCGCGCAGCGACGAGCCGGTCATCATCAACGCGGCGCTTGCGCCATGCTTGCGCAGGGCCGCCGCGACCTCGCGCACGGTCTCGCTGGCGACGGTCTTTGCCGTCGGCACGACGGTCGGCTTGACCTGCGCCGGCTCGACCGAGCCCCAGGCGCAGTCGGCGGGCAGGATCACGGTGGTGACGCCGGGCAGCGACATCGCCGCAGCATAGGCCTCGCCGATCGCCGGGCCGACATCCTCCGGCGTCGTGATGCGGCGGACGTAATGCGACATCGGCGCGGCCAGGCTCTCGATGTCGCTGGTCAGCGGCGCGTCATGGACGAGGTGGTAGGTCGCATGGTCGCCGACGACATTGATCATCGGGGTGCGCGCGCGCCTCGCATTGTGCATGTTGGCGAGCGCGTTCGCCATGCCGGGCCCGCAATGCAGCAGCGTCGCCGCCGGCTTGTCGGCCATGCGGGCATAGCCGTCGGCGGCTCCCGTCACCACGCCCTCGAACAGCCCGAGCACGCAGCGCATCTGCGGCTTGCGGTCGAGCGCCGCGACGAAATGCATCTCCGAGGTGCCGGGATTGGCGAAGCAGACATCGACCTCGTTGACGAGAAGCGTGTCGCACAGGCGGTCGGCGCCGTTCATTCTGGAAACCTTCAGATGGAGCGCGAAGCGCAAGGGAGGCGAGGGGAGGCGATGCCCGGCACGCTGTCAATCGGTCGTCCATGCGTCCCACACAGCCCTCATCCTGAGGAGCCGCGGCACGCGGCGTCTCGAAGGATGCTCCAGCGCGCACTGGACGATCCTTCGAGACGCGATTTTCGATCGCTCCTCAGGATGAAGGCTGTGGTGGGAGTGTCGACGCGAGGGCGCTTGACGTAATTGCATATGCATTTAACCTGCCTTGGAACGAAGGTTGCATCAGGCCCGCCAATGCGGTGCGATGGCAAAACGCCACGCCTCGGCCGGATGTCTCACAGGGGAAAGGTCTCGTCATGACAGGTTTTTCGCGCATCGCCGCTCTCGCCGGCGCAAGCCTTGCCGCTCTTCTCGCCACGGGCGCGGCGCAGGCGCAGACCAAGGTCAATATCGGCATTTCGGGCTGGACCGGCTTCGCGCCGCTGACGCTCGCCAAGGAGGCCGGCATCTTCGCCAAAAACGGCCTCGACGTGACGATCAAGAAGATCCCGCAGAAGGACCGTCACCTCGCCATCGCGTCGGGCGACATCCAGTGCGCCGCGACCACGGTCGAGACCTGGATCGTCTGGGATGCGGCCGGGGTGAAGACCAAGCAGATCTTCCAGCTCGACAAGAGCTACGGCGCCGACGGCATGGTGACGCGCAGCGCCACCGGCTCGATCAAGGACCTCAAGGGCAAGACGGTCGCGGCCTCCGCGCCCGGCACCTCGCCCTATTTCGCGCTCGCCTGGTTCCTCAAGGAAAACGGCATGACGATGAAGGACGTGACCGTCGTCAACATGGAGCCGGGGCCTGCGGCCCAAGCCTTCATCGCCGGCCAGAACGACGCCGCCATGACCTACGAGCCCTTCCTCTCCGCAGTGCGCGACAAGCCCGACTCCGGCAAGATCATCGCCACCACGCTCGACTATCCGATGGTGATGGACACCTTTGGCTGCACGCCAGCCTTCCTCGCCGCCAACGACGCCGCTGCCGCCGCGCTGACCAAGAGCTATTTCGAGGCGCTGGAGATGATCGCGAAGGAAAAGGACAAGGCCTTCGGCATCATGGGCGCGGATGTGAAGCAGACGGCGGAAGCCTTCGGCAAGTCGGCGGCCTATCTGAAATGGTCCGACGCCGCCGGCAACAAGGCCTTCTTCTCGGGCGAATGGCAGGCGTTTTCCGCCAAGGCGGCGGACCTGCTGCTGGAGATCGGGCTGATCAAGTCCAAGCCTGACCTGAAGGCGCTGGTCGAGACGAAATACGTCGCGGGCGGCGCGAGCTGACGTTTCCTAAACCCACCGCCGTCATCCCGGACGGAGCGAAGCGGAGCTCCGGGATCCATCATAAGGCACGCCGGCGCCCTATGATGGATCCCGGATTGGCGCTGCTGCGCAGCTTGTCCGGGATGACGGCACGGATGTGACAGTGATGAAACCCCTCCAGCCCGTCTCGGCCCCCTCGCGCGTTGCCTATGGCATCGCCTTCTTCGCGCTGTTCGTCGCGATGTGGTCGGTCGCGACCTTCGGCGGCTTTGTCCAGAAACTGTTCCTCGCCGACCCGTTGACCATGGTCCGCGAGGGCTGGGATCTGCTGACCAAATTCGGCTTCGCCTTCGACATCGGCATGACGATCTGGCGCGTCGTCGGCGGCTTCGTGCTGGCGGCCATCGTCGCCCTGCCGATCGGCATCCTGATGGGCGCCTACAAGCCGATCGAGGCCCTGCTCGAGCCCTTCGTCTCGTTTGCGCGCTATCTGCCGGCCTCGGCCTTCATTCCGTTGCTGATCCTGTGGGCTGGCCTCGGCGAGGCGCAGAAGCTGCTGGTCATCTTCATCGGCTCGGTCTTCCAGCTCATCCTGATGATCGCGGTATCGGTCGGCGGCATCAGGCGCGATCTCGTCGACGCCGCCTATACGCTGGGCGCGACCGACACCTCGGTGGTGCGCCGCGTGCTCCTGCCCAACGCCGCGCCCGAGATCGCCGAGATCTTCCGGCTCGTGCTCGGCTGGGCCTGGACCTATGTCATCGTCGCCGAGCTGATCGGCTCGTCGTCGGGCATCGGCCACATGATCACCAACAGCCAGGCGCTGCTCAACACCGGTCAGATCATCTTCGGCATCATCGTCATCGGGCTGATCGGGCTCGTCTCCGATTTCCTGTTCAAGGCGGTCAACCAGCGCCTGTTCCCATGGGCACAAAGATGAATCGGGCCGCCCGATGAGCAAGCTGAGCATCGAGGGCGTCGGTAAAGTGTTTCCCGCGCAAGGCAGCGGCCAGCCGACGCGCGCGTTGACGCCGACCACGCTTGCCGTCGGCGACAACGACTTCATCACCATCCTCGGCCCCTCCGGCTGTGGAAAATCGACGCTGCTGCGCATCATCGGGGGGCTGGAGACGGCGAGCGAGGGTCGTATCCTGCTCGACGGCGTCCCTGTCACGGGGCCGGGCGCCGATCGCGGCTTCGTCTTCCAGAGCTACACGCTCTTCCCCTGGCTCACCGTGGTCGAGAACATCGCCTTTGGCCTGCGCGAAAAGGGCGTGCCCGAGCGCGAGCGGCTGGAGCTGGCGCGCGACTGGGCCGGCCGCGTGGGCCTGGGCAGCTTCATGGAGCATTTCCCCAAGCAGCTCTCGGGCGGCATGCAGCAGCGCACCGCGATCGCCCGCGCGCTCGCCAACGATCCGAAAATCCTGCTGCTCGACGAGCCGTTCGGCGCGCTCGACAACCAGACCCGCGCCTTGATGCAGGAGATGCTGCTCGGCATCTGGGAGCGCGAGCAGAAGACCGTGCTCTTCGTCACCCACGACATCGAGGAGGCGATCTTCGTCGGCTCGCGCGTCGTGGTGATGAGCGCCCGGCCCGGCCGGATCAAGGCCGACATCAAGGTCGATCTGCCCCATCCCCGGCCCTACACGATCAAGACCTCGCCGGAATTCGTCGCGCTCAAGGAGCGGCTGGTCGAGGAGATCAGGGTCGAGGCTGTGCTGGCTGCGGAGGTGCATTGAGCGCTCCGGCGGCAATGTAGCGATGGACAGGCGCCGGCGATCCGGGCCAGTGATGGCCGGAATGCCCCGGAGACTTCAGCCGCCATGATCGACGACCTCTGGACGCCGCTCCGCCTCAACAGCGGGGCCGTGGCGCAAAACCGCTTCGTCCTCGCGCCGATGACGACGGACGCCTCCGATCCCGGCGGCCTCGTGACCCCGGAGGAACTCGCCTATCTCCGCCGCAGGGCGATGAGCGGCTTCGGCATGGCGCTAAGCTCCTGCGCCTATGTCCATGACGACGGCCGCTCCTGGCACGGCATCGGCGCAGCTGGCCCGGAGCATGACGCCAGCCTCGCCAGCGTCGCCGCCGCGCTCAAGGCAGGCGGCGGGCTCGGCATCCTGCAGATCTATGATGGCGGGCGGATTTCGCGTCCGGCCATGGTCGGCGAGGGACGGATGCGCGCGCCCTCCGCCATCCCCTCGGCGAGGCCGGGAGCCGAGACGCCGCGCGCCATGGACGAGGCCGAGATCGAGGCGCTGATCGCGGCCTTCGGCGCGGCGACCGCGCGTGCCGTCGCCGCAGGCTTCGACGGCGTCGAGCTGCACGGCGCGAACCATTACACGCTGCACCAGTTTTCCTCGCCGCGCGCCAACCGGCGCGAGGATGGCTGGGGCGGCGATCGCGACCGGCGCTTGCGCTTTCCGCTTGCGGTGGCCCGCGCCGCACGCGAGGCGGCGGGGCCCGGGCGCATCGTCGGCTACCGGATCACGCCCTTCGAGCCGGAGCACGACGGCTACAAGCTCGACGACGCGCTGGTGCTGGTCGACCGGCTGGCCGGGGTTGGCGTCGATTACATCCATGTCTCGCTCGACAATTTCCGTCTGCAGCAGCCGCAGCGCGAGGACCGCAGCTATATCGTCCCGGCCGCCCCCACCGGCAGCGACGGCAGGAGCCCGATCGCGGCGATCCGCGAAATCGTCGCCGGGCGCTGCGCGGTGATCGCCTGCGGCGGGGTGAAAACGCTGGAAGATGCGCGCGATGCGCTCGCGGCTGGCGGCGATCTCGTCGCAGCCGCTCGCGCGCCGCTGGTCGATTTCGACTGGCTGGCGAAGCTGCGCGACGGAGCGGAAAAGGACATCATGGCCGGACTGCCGCAGGACAAGGACGCTATCGCCGGGCGCTGCGCCATCCCGCCGCGCATGGTCGATTATCTGCTCGGCCGGCCGGGCTGGATTCCGCGTGAGGGGGCGTGAGGCAGCGAGTTCAGTTGGCCCAGGGATTGAACAGCTTCAGCGGCAGGTCGTCGAAATCCCGTGTGTTGCGGGTGACGAGCGTGAGGTCGTGGACGATCGCGGTCGCAGCGATGAGGGCGTCGGCGGTGTCGCGGGTCCGGCCCGCGGCAATGATCCCCCAGGTCAAGGCGACTTCTTTCGAGATCGGCAGAATCCGCAGCTCATATCGGGCGATGACCTGACCCAGCCACGCGCGCAGCAAGGCTGCGAAGCGTGCGTCCTTTTGGTTCTGTTTCTCCGCGCCCTTCAAAATCTCGCCCAGCGAGATGACGCTGACGAAGGTTTGGTCGAGTGGTATCGTTTCCAACTGTCTTTGAACGACCGTGCTGCCACGTCGTCCGTTCGATATCGCGTTCGTATCGAACAGGAACATGTGCGTCTGCGTCAGTCGCGGGCGCTGCGGCTCTTCGACAGTTCGTCGCAGAAATCGTCCGGCCAAGGCGGGCCGCCATTGAGCAGAAAGTCGATGAAGGCCTTATCCGTCACGGCTTGCGAGCGAACGGGCGTGCTCGACTGCGAAGTCATGCGTTTGAACTCCGCGAGCGACAAAACGACGGCCGCAGGCTCGCCGCGAACGGTCACCTCTTGCGGCCCCTCGGTCTGAGCCCGCTTCACGACCTCGCTGAACTTCGCCTTCGCATCCTGCAGAGCCCAGGCCATGCCGGCCTCCTGACTAGTCTGACCAGTCAGCAAGATGGCGTTGGCTTTGCTTTCCGTCAACCGATCCCCATCCCCGGCAGCCTCAGCCCCTTCGCCGTCGCACACTCCCGCGCGATCTCGTAGCCCGCGTCGGCATGGCGCATCACACCGGTGGCCGGGTCGTTCCAGAGCACGCGCTCCAGCCGCTTGGCCGCCTCAGGCGTGCCGTCGGCGACGATGACGATGCCGGAATGCTGCGAATAGCCCATGCCGACGCCGCCGCCATGATGCAGCGAGACCCAGGTCGCGCCCGAGGCCGTGTTGAGAAGCGCGTTCAGCAGCGGCCAGTCCGAGACCGCGTCCGAGCCGTCCTTCATCGCCTCCGTCTCGCGGTTGGGCGAGGCGACGGAACCTGAATCGAGATGGTCGCGGCCGATCACGACGGGCGCCTTGAGCTCGCCCTTGGCCACCATCTCGTTGAAGGCGAGGCCGAGCCGATGCCGGTCGCCCAGGCCGACCCAGCAGATCCGCGCCGGCAGGCCCTGGAACTGGATGCGCTCGCGCGCCATGTCGAGCCAGTTGTGCAGGTGCTTGTCGTCCGGCATCAGCTCCTTCACCTTGGCGTCGGTCTTGTAGATGTCCTCGGGATCGCCAGACAGCGCCGCCCAGCGGAACGGCCCGATGCCCCGGCAGAACAGCGGCCGGATATAGGCCGGCACGAAGCCGGGGAAATCGAAGGCGTCCGCGACGCCCATGTCCTTGGCCATCTGGCGGATGTTGTTGCCGTAATCGAGCGTCGGCACGCCCATGCGGTGGAAGTCGAGCATCGCCCGCACATGCGTCGCCATCGAACGCTTCGCCGCCTCGATCGTGCCGGAGGGATCGCGCTCCTTGCGCTCCTCCCACTCTGCAAGCGTCCAGCCGGCCGGCAGGTAGCCGTTGAGCGGGTCATGCGCCGAGGTCTGGTCGGTGACGATATCGGGCCGGATGCCGCGCGCGACCATATCGGGAAACACCTCGGCCGCATTGCCGAGCACGCCGACCGAGACGGCCTTGCCCCTGGCATGCGCAGCCTCGATGATCCTGAGCGCCTCGTCGACGCTGTCGGCTTTCTCGTCGAGATAGCGCGTGCGCAGGCGAAACTCGATCGAGGACGGCTTGCACTCGACCGCGATCATCGACGCCCCGGCCATAGTCGCGGCCAGCGGCTGCGCGCCGCCCATGCCGCCGAGACCGCCGGTCAAGACCCACTTCCCCTTGAGCGAACCGCCGAAATGCTGCCGGCCGACCTCGACGAAGGTCTCGTAGGTGCCCTGAACGATGCCCTGCGTGCCGATATAGATCCAGGAGCCAGCCGTCATCTGGCCGTACATCATCAGGCCCAGCTTATCGAGTTCGTGGAAATGCTCCCAGTTGGCGTAGGCCGGAACGAGGTTGGAATTGGCGATCAGCACGCGCGGCGCGTCCGGGTGCGTGCGAAAAATGCCGACCGGCTTGCCGGACTGCACCAGCAGCGTCTCGTCGGCTTCAAGCGAGCGCAGGCTCGCGCAGATCCGGTCGAAATCCTCCCAGGTCCGCGCGGCCCGGCCGATGCCGCCATAGACGACGAGCTCGCCGGGCTTTTCGGCGACATCGGGGTCGAGATTGTTCATCAGCATGCGCAAGGGCGCTTCGGTGAGCCAGCTCTTGGCGGAAAGTTCCGAACCGTGGGGGCTGCGGATGACGCGGCTGTTGTCGATGCGGGTCATGAATGGCTCCAACCTATCGGGTAACGGCTCCCCTTCTCCCCTCGGGGGAGAAGGTGGCTCGGCGAAGCCGAGACGGATGAGGGCAGCACCGCCGCTTCCGGAAAGGGCGGCGCTGCCCTCACCCCAACCCTCTCCCCCGAGGGGAGAGGGGGCGCGTCGAGGCTCACGCCCCTCATCGCGATGCCTCCAACTCCGCAAACCCGTCCAGCCCCGCCGCCTTGCCGACCGCGCCAGACAGCACGAACTCGGTCGCCGCAGCCAGATCCGGCGCGAGATAGCGGTCCTCCGTCAGCGGCGCGATCTGCGTCCGCAGCAGCGCCAGAACCGGCTCCAGCCGCAGACTCGTCCGCATCGGCCGGTGATGCTCGATCGCCTCCGCCGCCGCCATCAGCTCGACCGCGACGATGCTGGCAGCGTTCCGCGCCATGTCGAGCAGGCGATAGGCGCCATGCGTCGCCATCGAGACATGGTCTTCCTGATTGGCGGAGGTCGGGATCGTGTCGACCGAGGCCGGATAGGCCTTCTGCTTGTTTTCCGACGCCAAGGCTGCGGCCGTCACCTGTGCGATCATGAAGCCCGAATTCAGCCCGGCGTCGCGCGCGAGAAACGGCGGGAGCGAACTCATCACCGGATCGACCAGCAGCGCCATGCGCCGCTCCGACAGGTTGCCGATCTCGCACAGCCCCATCGCCAGCATGTCGGCGGCAAACGCGACAGGTTCGGCATGGAAATTCCCGCCGGAGACGATCTCGCCCGGCCCCAGCACCAGCGGGTTGTCGGTGACGGCGTTGGCCTCGATGCCGAGCGTCGTCGCGGCGTTGACCAGCAGGTCGCGCACGGCTCCCATCACCTGCGGCTGGCAGCGCAGCGAATAGGGATCCTGCACCTTGCTGTCGCCGAAGCGGTGGCTCTCGCGGATTTCGCTGCCGGCGATGAGATCGAGCAGGATCGCGGCGACCCTGATCTGGCCGGGCTGGCCGCGTAGCGCCTGGATGCGCGGATCGAACGGCGTGTCCGAGCCTTTCAGGGCATCGACCGTCAGCGCCCCCGCGACCAGTGCCGCGTCGAAGACGCGGGCGATGTCGCAGAGCGCGGCGAGCGCAATCGCGGTCGAAACCTGCGTGCCGTTGATCAGCGCCAGCCCCTCCTTGGCGCCGAGCGCCAGCGGAGCCTGCCCGATCCGGGCCAGCGCCTCGTTTGCCGGCATCACGACGCCCTTCAGCCTGATCTCGCCGACGCCCATCAGCGCGGCGGTCATGTGGGCGAGCGGCGCGAGATCGCCCGATGCGCCGACGGACCCTTTGGCGGGAATGACAGGCAGCGCCTCGGCTTTCAGCGCCCCGACCAGCGCCTCGACCACGACGGGCCGCACGCCCGACGCGCCGCGCGCGAGGCTCGCCACCTTCATCGCGAGGATCAGCCGGACCACGCTGTCGGGCAGGGCAGGGCCGGTGCCGACCGCATGCGACAGGATGAGGTTGCGCTGGAGCGTGGCGAGATCGGCGTCGGCGATGCGCACGCTGGCGAGCTTGCCGAAGCCGGTGTTGACGCCATAGGTCACCGTGCCGACTGCTACGATGTCGTCGACGATCGCCTGTGCGGCGGCGATCGCCTTTGCGCTGGAGGAGTCGAGCGCGACGGACGCGCCGTCGATGACGGAGCGCCAGTCGGTCAGTGCGGCATGGCCGGGGGAGAGGGTCAGGGGCGCGGTCATTGGCCGTTCCAGATGCGGGCGTGAAGCGGGTTGAAGCCGATGCGGTAGGCGAGTTCGGCCGGGCGTTGGATGTCCCAGATCGCGAGATCGCAGCGCTTGCCGGCCTCCAGCGTGCCGATCTCATTCTGAAGGCCGAGCGCCTGCGCCGCATGGCGCGTCAGCCCGGCCAGCGCCTCTTCCGGCGTCAGCCGGAACAATGTGCAGGCCATGTTGAGCACCAGCAGCGGCGAGGTCAGCGGCGAGGAGCCGGGATTGGCGTCTGTGGCGAGCGCGATCGGCACGCCATGCCGGCGCAGGAGGTCGATCGGTGGCTTCTGCGTCTCGCGCAGGAAATAGAACGCGCCGGGCAGGATCACCGCGACCGTGCCGGCCTTGGCCATCGCGACCACACCGGCCTCGTCGAGATATTCCAGATGGTCGGCCGAAAGCGCGCTGTGGCCGGCCGCCAGCGCCGCGCCGCCGAGATTGGAGAGCTGTTCGGCGTGGATTTTGACGGCGAGCCCCTTCGCCTTGGCGGCGGCGAAGACGCGCGCCGTCTCGTCGGGCGAAAAGGCGATGCCCTCGCAGAACACATCGACGGCGTCGGCGAGGTTCCCGGCCGCGACCACATCCAGCATCGGCCCGGTGACGAGGTCGACATAGGCGCCCGAGCGGCCCTTGAATTCCGGCGGGACCGCATGCGCGCCAAGGAAGCTGGTCCGTACGCCGACCGGGCGCTCGCGGCCGAGCCGGCGCGCGACGCTCAGGCACTTGACCTCGGCGGCCGTCTCCAGCCCGTAGCCCGATTTGATCTCGACGGTGGTGACGCCCTCGGCGAGCAGCGCCGACAACCGCCTGTCGGCGCTGGCGAAAAGCTCGGCCTCGCTTGCGGCCCGCGTCGCGGTGACGGTCGAGAGAATGCCGCCGCCGGCCCGCGCAATCTCTTCATAGCTTGCGCCCTGCAGACGCAGCTCGAACTCATGCGCGCGGTCGCCGCCATAGACCAGATGGGTGTGGCAGTCGATCAGCCCCGGGGTGATCCAGCGCCCGTCGCAATCGACCGTCTCTCTGGCGTCGAAGCGCGGCGCATCGGCCTGCGCGCCTGCAAAGACGATCTTACCGTCTCGCGCCGCGACGACCCCGTCCTCGACCGCGCCATAGGGCTCGGATCTGCCCGGCGCCATCGTCGCCAGCCGGGCGTTGCGCCAGAGCCGGTCGCAGATCAGGATGTCGTCGCGCCGCTGCGTCACCCGCGTTTCCCCTCGACAATCGCCCAAGCCTCATGACAATATCCAATTGCATATGCAATTGGCAAGCGGAGCGATCGCGTGACTTCGACCCTGCATCTGGCGCAGGCCTTTCTGCCGGAGGGGTTCGCCGACGGCGTGACGCTGACGATCGACGACGGCGTCATCAGGCAGGTCGCCTCGCGCACGCATCCGCCGGCCGGAAGCGGGCATCTCGCCGGCCTGACGCTGCCCGGCATGCCGAACCTGCACAGTCACGCCTTCCAGCGCGGCATGGCGGGGCTGGCCGAGCATCGCGGCGCTCCCGAGGATTCGTTCTGGACCTGGCGCGAGGTGATGTACCGCTTCCTCGACCGGCTCGACCCCGACGATGTCCAGGCCATTGCAGCGCAGGCCTTCGTCGAGATGCTGGAGGGCGGTTTTACCGCGCTCGCCGAATTCCATTATCTCCACCATGGCAAGGACGGTCGCGCTTACGCCGATATCGCCGCCATGGCCGAAGCGATCGCGGCCGCCGCCGAGGAGACCGGGCTGGGCCTGACGCTGCTGCCGGTGCTCTATCGTTTCGGCAATTTCGGGAATGCCCCGCCGGTCCATGGCCAGCGCCGCTTCGTCAACGATCGCGACGCCTATCTGCGCCTGATCGAGGCGAGCGAAACCGCATTGAGGCCATTGCCCGACGCGCGGCTCGGCGTCGCGCCGCATTCGCTGCGGGCTGTGGCGCTCGACGATCTCGACTGGCTGGCGACCTTGCGGCCCGATGCTCCCATCCACATCCATGTCGCCGAACAGATGCGCGAGGTCGAGGATAGCCTGAGGCTCACCGGCCGCCGCCCGGTCGAGTTGCTGATGGAGAACACGGCGCTCGGCCCGCGCTGGTGCCTGATCCACGCCACGCATCTGACAGATTCCGAGCGGGACGGCATCGCTATAAGCGGTGCGGTAGCCGGACTGTGCCCGATTACGGAATCCAGCCTCGGCGACGGCATTTTCGATGGCGTGCGCTATCGCGATGCCGGCGGATTATTCGGCATCGGCAGCGATAGCAACATCCAGATCGACGCCGGCAGCGAACTGCGCCAGCTCGAATATTCGCAGCGCCTGCGCGACCGTCGCCGCGCCCTGATGGCGGAAGAAGACGCCTCCACCGGCGTCGCGCTCTGGCGCGGGGCCTGTCTGGGCGGCGCGCGCGCCTGCGGTCGCGACATCGGACAAATCGCGGTCGGCTGCCGCGCCGACCTCGTTACGCTCGACGCGGATCATCCCGCGCTCGTCGGGCGGCATGGCGCGGCGGCCCTCGACAGCGCCATCTTCGCCGCCAATGCCCTGCCGGTGCGCGAGGTCCGCGTCGGCGGCAGGCTTATCGTGAGCGATGGTCGGCATCGGGCACGCGAGACGGTCCGAAAGCGTTTCGGCGCGACCATGCGCCGCCTGCTGGCTGAAGGTCGGGGCTGACGATGGCGGACATGCGCGGCGAGGCGATCAGGCTCGACGGGGCAGGGCCGGTCTACGACCAGATCCGCCGCGCCATCCGCGACCTGATCCTCGACGGAAGCTGGCCGCCGGGCACATCGGTGCCGCCCGAGCACGCGTTGATGGAGCAGCTCGGCGCATCGCGCATGACGGTGCATCGCGCGCTGGTCCAGCTCGCAGGCGAAGGGCTGATCAACCGCCGCCGCCGCTCCGGCACCACGGTGGCGAGCCCGCCTGCCAGCCACGCCATGCTCGACATCCTCTCGATTCCCGACGAGGTCCGGCGGCTCGGACAGGTCTATGGCTACGACATCCTGTCGCGGCAGGATGGCCGCCCCTCGGCCGAGGTCGCCGATCGCTTCGCGATAAAGCGGGCGCGGCCGGTGGCGCATCTTATGGTGCTGCACCGCGGCAGCGGCCAGCCGCATGTGCTGGAGGAGCGCGTCATCCATCTCGACACCGTGCCCGACGCTGCGACCGAGCGCTTCGCCACGACCCCGCCGGGCGACTGGCTGCTCCAGAACAGCCTCTGGTCGCAAGCCGAGCATGCGATCAGCGCCGTCGCGGCGGCGTCGGCTGACGCCGCGCTCCTTGGGATCGCGCCGGGCGAGCCGTGCCTGCTCGTCGAGCGTCGGACCTGGAACCAGGAGGCTCCGGTTACGGCGGTGCGCCTGCTCTATCCCGGAGCCCGTCATCGCTTCGTCGGTCGCTTCGGACCCTACGGAGCGGTCTGACATGGCTGCGAAGGAATAGGCCGCAACGTAAAAGGCCCGCCGGGCTTTCGCCGGGCGGGCCTGATCTTGATTGCTATCGCAGCGCCTCAGCAGGCGTAGCGCACGCGGCGGCCATATTCGTCGCGGCCGACGCAGACGCGGTCGGGAGTCGCCGCCGAGCCGATGATCGCGCCGCCCGCGCCGCCGATGGCTGCGCCAGCCAGCGCGCCGCCGGCGCGGCCGGTGGCGAGACCGCCGATCACGGCGCCGGTGCCCGCGCCTATAAGGGCGCCCGTGCCGGCATTCTGTTCACGCGGGGTGCAGGCGCCGATCGAGGCGGCGAGCGCGGCGAGGATGAGGATCTTCTTCATGGTGCTTTGGCTCCCTGGCCGTTTTTGCAGGCTGGCGGTTCTTGCAGGCCTGCGCATGTCGTGGCGGTAAACGTCGTTCCGCCGGACTTGTTCCCGGCATGGACGGACTATGTGACATGCCGCCTGTCGCGATCATGAATGGCGATGGGCCAAATCTTGCGGCCGTTTTGCCCCCCTCCCGTCATGTCTCTTCCGGAACCTTTCCGACAGCGTCCAGTTGTTCCGGTGACAGCGCCGCCTGGTTGGCGGCGTTACCACGGAGGAGGTTCTCATGACCGACCACACCCTGGCGACGATGCCCAAAACCATGACCGCCAATCCGCTCATTGCCGGCGCGCGTGTCGCCGGCACCGACGTTTACAATACGGCCGGCGACCATCTCGGCGAGATTTACGACGTCATGCTCGACAAGCAGACCGGCAAGGTCGCCTACGCGATCATGTCGTTCGGCGGCTTTCTCGGGCTCGGCGAGAAGTATCATCCGATTCCGTGGAGCGTGCTCGATTACGACACCGGGCGCGGCGGATATGTCGTTCCCCTGACCAAGGACAAGCTCGAGGCCGCGCCGATGTATGACAGCGCCGGCGAGCCTGACTGGGACGACAAGGCCTATGGCAAGCGCGTCCACGACTACTACGGCACGATGCCCTACTGGATGATGTAGGCACGGCCCAGACGCAGGTCGCGGCGGTTGCTATCCCCCCAGCCGAACCGTCGTGGCGGCGGGAGATGCGGGCCGAAAGGCCCGCATCTTCTTTTTTGGAGTCGCGGATGTGAAGCGCCGGGCGGTGTGCCCTGACCGGGTCATTTTCGCCTCATGTCCGCCATTCCCGCATGGGAACCAATCGGTGCGCTGCGCGTCCTGTTGTGGAGAATTCCAACCAGTCAGCGGTTTTGCTCCGGCCATCGCGTGCCGGATTTCGAGGAGAACGCCATGCAGATCCGGTACGGTTACCGCATCGAACTCCTGTGCCAGCACGATCTGCCGTTGATCACGATGCTGGACGTTCATCCCTCGCGCCGGCACGATCTCACCCGCCCCGACGAGATGCTGGTGACGTCGCTGGTCGATCCCTCGCTAAATATCCCGGTGAACCAGTATCTCGACCAGTTCGGCAATATCTGCCGCAGGATGGTCGTGCCGGCCGGCGGGGCGCTGCTGCAATCGGAAGGCGTCGTCCATGATTCCGGCGAGCCTGATCCCGTGGGCCGGGGCGCGCGCGAGGTGTTGCCGTCACGACTGCCAGACGAGGCGCTCGTCTACCTGCTCGGCAGCCGCTATTGCGAGACCGACACGCTCGCAGCCCAGGCCTGGAGCCTGTTCGGCCACATTCCCGCAGGCTGGGAGCGCGTTCAGGCGGTCGTCGATTTCGTCCACAACCACCTGACCTTCGGCTATCATTTCGCCCGCAACACCCGCACGGCCGCCGAGGCCTTCGAGGAGCGGGTCGGCGTCTGCCGCGATTTCGCGCATCTGGCCGTGGCGCTTTGCCGCTGCCTCAATATCCCGGCGCGCTACTGCAACGGCTATCTCGGCGATATCGGCGTGCCGAAGGATCCGGCCCCGATGGATTTCAACGCCTGGTTCGAGGTCTATCTCGGCGGGCGCTGGTACACGATGGACGCAAGGCACAACCAGCCGCGCATCGGCCGCGTCGTCATCGCGCGTGGACGCGATGCAACCGATGTGGCGATGATGAACTCGTTCGGCCCCCATGTGCTGCAGCGCTTCGAGGTCATCACCGAAGAGGCCGAGGAGGAGCCTGCGCTCGCCCCCATGGTCCCTCGCAATGGTCGATGGCAGCAGCAGGCCGCGCTGTCCTGACGTCATGGCTGTTCTGACGTCATGACCGTCATCCCGCTCGGACGCGCCTCTCGGCCGGGAGGCGGGTTCGCCATGTCAGGCGACCGCCTTCCCGTAACGAACCCCAGCGACTCCCGTCAGGCTGCCATGCGCCACATCGTCGTCGTCAATGCCCGCGCCGGAACCGTGCTGGAAGCCGGGGCCGAAGCTTTTCAGGCGCGCATCATCGCCGCCTTCGAGGCCCATGGCTGCACGGCCGAGGTCAAGCTGGTGCATCCGCGCGAGCTCGACGACGCGCTGGCGCTGGCGATCGGCGAAGACGACGCGATCCCCGTCATCGCCGGCGGCGACGGCACCATCAACGGCGTGCTCCCGGTGCTGCTGGAGGCCGGCAAGCCGGTCGGCGTGCTGCCGCTCGGCACCGTCAACGTGCTGGGCCGCGATCTCGGCCTGCACGGCACGCTGGAGCACCAGATCGAGGCGCTCTGCAAGGGCGAGCCGGTCACGATGGATGTCGGCGCGCTGAACGAGCGGCTGTTCCATTCCATCTCGGGCATGGGCTTCTTCAGCCTGATGGCGCGCGAGCGCGAGCAGGCCCGCCGTCGCTTCCCGTTCAGCCGGGCGATCGCGTTTGCCTTCGCCGCGACACGCTCGATCCTGTTCACCCGCGCCATCACCGTCGACATCCGCATCGGCGAGGAGCGGCAGGTGGTCCAGGCCGACGCCGTGCTCGTGACGATCAACCGCTTCGACGGGGCCGAATGGCGGCGAGAGCGCCTCGATGGCGGCGTCTTCGAGGTCCATGTGCTCAAGGCCGGCGGGTTGCTGTCGCGCTGCAAGGCCGCGCTCTCGATCGTCTCCGGCGGCTGGCGGCGTTCGGCCAACCTGACCTCCTTCACCGGGGACAGCGTGACGCTGACCCGCCGCGACAAGCGACGCGGTCACATCACCTTCGACGGCGAGGTCGAGCGCAAGGCCGGGCCGCTGACCTACAGGCTGCTGCCCAAGGCCATTCGGCTCATCGCAGCGCGCAAGGCGTCGGGTCAGGCGTCCGAGCTTGACCGCGCGGTCGCCTGACCCATCTGTAAAACAGCCTGCCGTCAGGGATCAGAATGTCCGCGCTGCAACCCAGAACCGTCGTTCCCGTCGCGGCCGCCGCCGCTTTCGTCGGATTGGCGCTGTTCATCGCGTCCGGCCGCAGTTTCGGCTTCGATTCCTCGCTGGTTCTGCTGCTGCGCGAGGCCAACGATCCATCGACGCCGGTCGGCCCGGCCTGGCTGCGGGAGGCGATGCGCGACGTGACCGCGCTGGGCAGTTTCGTCGGCCTCGGCTTCATGACGATCGCCGCCTGCCTGACGCTCAGGCTCTGCGGCTACCGGCATCTTGCCGTCGGCCTGCTGATCAGCGTGCTCGCCGCGACCCTCGTCAGCACGGGGTTGAAGATCCTGATCGGCCGCGAGCGGCCCGACATCGTCGAGCATGCCGCGCTGACCTTCACCGCGAGTTTCCCGAGCGGCCACGCCTTCCTCTCGGCGGTGACGCTGCTCTGCATCGCCGGCTTCGTCGGCATCGCCTCGAAACGGGAGGATATGGCCCGGCTCTGCCTCGTCATGGCCTGGGTCCTGATCGTGCTGATCGGCTCAAGCCGCGTCTATCTCGGCGTGCATTGGCCCACCGACGTCATCGCCGGCTGGTGCCTCGGGCTTGCCTGGTCGAGCGTCGCCGTCGCCTGGCTGGGGCGCATGATGGCGAAGGCCGAGCCGCTGGTGCCGGACGCGATTCTGGACCGATGAGCCGAAAGGCAGGAGAGAGATGGCCATGACGCGATACCTCCTGCTCTACGCCGCGACAGCGCTGATCCTGTTTCCGCTCGATTTTCTCTGGCTGGGCTACATCGCGCGCGGCTTCTACACCTCGCGGCTGGGCGATCTGCTGCTGCCGCAGCCGCGCCTGGGCATCGCGGCGGCGTTCTATCTGTTTTATGTCGCGGGCATCGTCTGGTTCGCGATCGTGCCCAACCTGTCCTCGGGCAGCCTGCTGGCGACGTTTCTGACTGGCGCGGCGCTCGGCTTCATCGCCTACGGCACCTATGATGCGACGAACCTTGCGACGCTCAGGGGCTATCCGCTCTCGGTCGCGATCGTCGATCTGCTCTGGGGCATGGCGCTGACCGGCGTCAGCGCGGCCTGTGGCCTATATGTCGCAACGCGCTGGTTCGGCGTCACGGCCGGCTGAACGGCGGAACCTGAACCCCATCGCCGGGTTGTGAACCCGTCGCGACATCCGCGACGTGTCATGTCGGAACCTATCGATGCAGTCCTCGCGCACCCTCCTGATCGCCCTCGTCGTCGTCCTCGTCGCGGGCCTCGCCGTCACCGGCTACGCGCTTTATCAGGAGAAGAAGCAGCCAGACGGCGTCGAGATCTCCGTCGGCAAGAACGGCCTGTCGATCAAGGAGAAGTGAGCCTGTCCACCGTTTGGACGCGCGCCGCTCGATAATGACGCGTTTGGATCGCTCGCCGTCATTGCGAGCGCAGCGAAGCAATCCAGAGGGTTGCGCAAGACGCTGGATTGCTTCGCTGCGCTCGCAAAGACGGCGGCGGAAATCGGACCGCCAAAACGCGGCTCAGCTGTTGGCCACGATCATGTTGCGGACGATCGGATAGATCTGGCCGTCCCATTTCCGGCCCGAGAACACGCCGTAATGGCCGACGCCGGCCTGCATGTGGTGGCGTTTGCGGAAGGGCTTCAGCCCGGTGCAGAGATCATGCGCCGCCGAGGTCTGGCCGAGCGAGCAGATGTCGTCGCGCTCGCCCTCGACCGTCAGCAGGGCGGTCTTCCTGATCGCCCGGCAATCGACCTTTTGCCCGCGATAGCTCAGCGTGCCGGCGGCCAGCCGGGCTTCCTGAAAAATCCACTGCACCGTCTCGAGATAGAACTCGGCCGGCAGGTCGAGCACGGCGAAATACTCGTCGTAGAACTTCTTGATCGTCATCGCCTGTTCCTCCTCGCCGGTGGCGAGGTGGGTGAACATGTCGATATGGGCGTTGACGTGCCGCTGCAGGTTCATCGCCATGAAGGCGCCGAGCTGGACGAAGCCGGGGTAGACTTTTCGTCCCGCACCGGGATAGCGCGCCGGCACTGTGGCGATCAGGTTTTTGCGGAACCATTCGATCGGCTTGTCCGAGGCGAGCTTGTTGACCGCCGTCGGATTGATCCGCGTATCCACCGGCCCCGCCATCAGCGTCATGCTGCGCGGCTGCAGCGGATTGCCGGCCTGCGCCATCACGGCGGCCGCCGTCAGCACCTGCACGCAGGGCTGGCACACCGCGACGACATGCGTGTCGGGGCCGAGTTTTTCGATGAAGGCGATCAGCGTATCGACATAGTCGTCATAGCCGAAGGCTCCGTGATCGAGGCTGACGTCGCGGGCATTGTGCCAGTCGGTGATGTAGACGTCGTGGTCGCGCAGCAGCGTCGCGACCGTATTGCGCAGCAAGGTGGCGAAATGGCCCGACATCGGCGCGACCACCAGCACCTTGGCCTGCGGCAGATCGGAATCCTTGGCGAAGCGCAACAGACTGCCGAAGGGCAAAGAGAGCATCACCTCCTCGGTCACGACCGCGTCGCGGTTGCCGTCGCGGACCGTGTCGATCTCATAGGGCGGACGCTCATGGGTCAGGCCTGCCCGCGTCACCATCTCATAGGCGGCGGCCGCTGCGCGGATATCGACCGGCTGGCCCATCAGGGCTTTTGCGCCAAGCGCCGTCAGCGCCGCCTGTGCCATCATCCGCGCCGGGTTCATCAGGTCCGACTGGGCCTGGTAGGCAGAATAGAGCATCAGCGTGCGACCCCGAACCAAAGCGCCTTGGACCCGGCCGGGACATTGTCCCGCCAGCAGCCCGTCACCGCAGGATCATGTTGCACTGCAAAAGCGATTATCCGCAAGAATGTTCTGATCCGTCTCATACTATGGAACATCTTTTGCTACGGTCAGCCTCTCTGTCGCAGAGGATGCCTGCCATGCCCGCCGCCACCCTGACCATCAGTAGCAAGAACTATTCCTCATGGTCGCTGCGTGGCCGGCTGCTCTGCGCCATGGCGGGGCTCGATGTCGAGGAGCGCATGCTCTCGGTCGACGATCCTTCCGCCCGGGCCGAATTGCTGCTGCTCTCGCCGTCCTTCCTCGTGCCCTGCCTGACCCATGACGACATCAAGGTCTGGGACACGCTGGCGATCGCCGCCTATCTCGACGAGATCAGGCCCAGGGCCGGCCTCCTGCCCAAGGACGCCAAGGCGCGCGCGCATTGCCGGGCCATCTGCGGCGAGATGCATTCGGGCTTCTCCAATCTGCGTTCGGCCCTGCCGATGAACCTGAAAGCGCATTATCCCGGCTTCAAGGTCTGGGCCGGCGCGCAGGCGGATATCGACCGCGTCACCGAGATCTGGCGCGACTGCCTGGAAACCTATGGCGGCCCTTATCTGTTCGGCGGGGCGCTGACGATAGCGGATGCGATGTACGCTCCCGTATGCACGCGCTTCCTGACTTATGACGTCGCGCTCGATCCCGTCAGCCGGGCCTATTGCGAGACGATCGCGACATGGCCGGCGCTGAAGGACTGGATCAGGGCCGCTCATGACGAGCCGGATGACATGGAGGAACTCGACGCGGAGTTCTGATCGCGAGCCCGCGATGCGCGAAATGACTGGAGCGATAGCGGCTGCCGCATTGGCCTTCACGGCCCAAAGACGCTACCACCACCGGCGAAATCCATAATCGCCGTGGGAGGCCTAGTGATGACCGAGATGTTCAAGAACCTGATCGCCGGCGAATGGGCCGGGGCCGGCAACGCCTCCCGCAACATCAACCCGTCCAACACCGGCGATGTCGTCGGCGAATATGCGCAAGGGACGGTCGATCAGCTCAACGACGCGGTGGCCGCCGCCAAGGCCGCCTTCCCGGCCTGGAGCCGTTCCGGACCGCAGGAGCGCTACGAGATCCTGAAGAAGGCCTCCGACGAGATCCTCGCCCGCAAGGAGGAACTCGGCCGCCTGCTCTCGCGCGAAGAGGGCAAGACGCTGGCCGAAGGCATCGGCGAGGCCGGCCGCGCCGGCCAGATCTTCGCCTTCTTCGCCGGCGAGTGCCTGCGGCTTGGCGGCGAGGCCGTTCCCTCTGTGCGTCCTGGCGTCGGCGTCGAGATCACGCGCGAGGCGCTCGGCGTCATCGGCATGATCACGCCGTGGAATTTCCCGATCGCGATCCCGGCCTGGAAGATCGCGCCCGCGCTCGCCTGGGGCAATTGCGTCGTCATCAAGCCGGCCGATCTCGTGCCGGGCTCGGCCTGGGCGCTGGTTGACATCATCCAGCGCGCCGGCCTGCCCAAGGGCGTGCTCAACCTCGTCATGGGCCGCGGCTCCGTCGTCGGCCAGGCGCTGCTGCAGCACAGGGACGTGCATGCGATCTCCTTCACCGGCTCGGTCGGCACGGGACGCAAGGTGGCGGAGGCCTGCATCGCCTCGAACCCGATGAAAAAGGTCCAGCTCGAAATGGGCGGCAAGAACCCGCTCGTCGTGCTCGACGACGCCGACCTGAAGACCGCCGTCGAGGCCGCCGTCACCGGCGCCTATTTCTCGACCGGGCAGCGCTGCACCGCCTCCTCGCGCCTGATCGTCCAGGCCGGCATCCACGACAAATTCGTCGAGGCCTGCATCGAGCGGCTGAAGGGCGTGGTCGTCGACGACGCGCTGAAGGCCGGCACGCATATCGGCCCGGTCGTCGACCAGAGCCAGCTCGACCAGGACCTGAAATACATCCAGATCGCGCGCGACGAGGGAGCAAAGCTCGCCTGGGGCGGCGAATTGCTCAACCGCGAGACGCCCGGCTTCTATCTCCAGCCGGCGCTCTTCACCGAGACCACCAACGCCATGCGCATCTCGCGCGAGGAGGTCTTCGGCCCCGTCGCCAACGTCATCCGCGTCAAGGATTACGAGGAGGCGCTCAGCATCGCCAACGACACCGAGTTCGGCCTCTCGGCCGGCATCTGCACCACCTCGCTCAAGCACTCCACGCATTTCAGGCGCAACAGCGAGGCCGGCATGGTGATGGTCAATCTGGCCACGGCCGGCGTCGACTACCACGTCCCCTTCGGCGGCCGGAAGGGCTCGAGCTACGGCCCGCGCGAGCAGGGTGCCTATGCGAAGGAGATGTATACGACGGTGAAGACGGCTTATACGCTGGCGTGAGCGGCGAAGGCTTAGGGTTGGCTGGAAAGGGCCGCGCCGCGAGGCGCGGCCCTTCTGGTTTTGGGCTTAGCAGTGGAAGCGCTAACCTTTGCGAATGTCGCGGTTGGGTCGGAAACGGACGCTCGCGCATGTAGGATAGGCCCATGCTTCGCGCCGCATTCTTTCCCGACTTTAAGGGCTCCGACACGCTGCTCATCTGGGGTGAGCATTCGGGCATGAGGTTCTTGCACAACGAATTTTATCGAATGCAGCAGGAAACGAGCAGCGGTTTTCTTATCGGAGGAGGGCAAGGTCGTGTCCCTGGTGGTGGTGTAGCTTCTCGGAGCCACCTGGATGCCGGCTTTGGCCGGGCTGGTCAGGCGGCCACGGCTGGCAGGCTGACGATGGGATCATCGCTGATCGGCGCGATGCTTTCCA
>JAESGK010000235.1_pt1 | contig 35956 bp, 37 predicted proteins | sample 9269681 | NCBI WGS metagenome assembly JAESGK01 (sample SAMN14515347, study PRJNA621673) | algae metagenome | isolation source: Timaviella obliquedivisa GSE-PSE-MK23-08B and co-occurring heterotrophs from... | place: USA: Grand Staircase Escalante National Monument, Utah | collected 2006-08-15
TCGACGTATCGATACCAACTCGTGCTATCTTCGACATGGACGGCTCCCTCGAATGAGTCCTAACGACCTCATTCTGGCACTTAGATGCCGTCGGGGGCCGTCCACCCCAACGAGCCTCTGGCTCGCTGCATGAGGCGCGCGAGACGCGCGCGGTCCCGAAGAACATAAGCGGGTTCGGAATCCACTCCAATCTCCGCGGCTATCGAATCAATTCTCAGTCGGTATTTCTGTTTGCTGCGCGGGGCTCCGATGCTGGTGTCCTCGCCGCGGCCACTCCGGTCGCGGCCAAACCGCACGGAGATACCGATGTTCGCTCGCACGTTTGTCGCTTCCACGCTGATCCTGGGCGCCCTCGCCGCGCCCGCCTTCGCCGGCGAATGCCCGGCCGACAAGGTCAGGACCGACGCCATGAAGCCGGTGACGCATGCCGCAAGGGGCGTCAGCGACACGATCCTGTCAACGATCGATCTGGCTCACGAGAAGATCGCCGCCAAGAACTACATGATGCGCGTGCGTCGGCTGGAGATCCAGCCCGACGGCATCGTGCCCTGGCACAGCCACGCGGAGCGGCCGGCGCTGATCTACATCATCTCGGGCCAGATCACCGAATACGCCAGCAACTGCTCGGTACCGATCCAGCACAAGGCAGGCGAGGTGGCGCGCGAGACCCACGTCGTGTCGCACTGGTGGGAGAACAAGAGCGGCGCGCCCGTCACGCTGCTCTCGTTCGACGTATTGAACGACCCCAACGATCGCAATATGTAAGATCCTGGATCGTCGCCATGCCGAGCGTCCTGCGCGCGTTCACGATCGGCCTCACGGCCTTCCTGACCGTGGTCGATCTGTTCGCGACGCAGGCCATCCTGCCTGCCCTCACCATGGCCTACGGCGTCTCGCCGGCGGCCATGGCCTTTGCCGTCAATGCCAGCACCATCGGCATGGCGGCCGGCGGCCTTGGCGTCGCGCTGTTTGGCCGCCGCCTCGACCGCCGACGCGGCATCCTGCTCAGCCTCGCCCTCCTCGCGGTGCCGACGGCGCTTCTGGCCACCATGCCGTCGCTCCCGGTCTTCACCGGTCTGCGCATCGTGCAAGGCGTCTTCATGTCGACGGCCTTCGCCCTTACCCTCGCCTATCTCGGCGAGCACACCAGTGCCGGCGACACGGCCAGCGCCTTCGCCGCCTACGTCACCGGCAATGTCGCCTCCAACCTGTTCGGCCGGCTGCTGGCCGCGGGCGTCGTCGACCATCTGGGCCTTGCCGCCAACTTCCATGTCTTCGCGACGCTCAACCTTGCCGGCGCGGTTCTGGTCTGGTTCACCGTCGAACGGACGCCACCGATGCGCCAGACCGATATGAGCGGCGGCCCACTGCTCTCGAGCTGGTTCATCCATCTCGCCAATCCGGGGCTGCGCGCGGCTTTCGCCACCGGCTTTCTGATCCTGTTCGCGTTCATCGGTACTTTCACCTACGTGAACTTCGTGTTGGTTCGCGAACCCTTCTCGGTCGGCATGATGACGCTGGGGATCGTCTACTTCGTGTTCCTGCCGTCGGTGGTCACCACGCCGCTCGCCGGCCGCGCCGTGGCGCGCTTCGGCACCCGGTCGACGCTCTGGGCCTCGTTCGGAATTGCCTTCGCGGGCCTGCCGTTGATGCTGAGCGCGAGCCTTGCCGCCGTCCTGGCGGGCCTTGCCCTGGTGGCGGTGGGCACTTTCTTCGCCCAGGCGACGGCAACCGGCTTCGTCGGCCGGGCGGCCACGACCGATCGCGGATCGGCGAGCGGCCTTTACCTCGCCAGCTACTTTCTCGGCGGCCTCGCCGGCAGCGCCGCGCTGGGGCAGCTTTTCGATCGCCTGGGCTGGACGGCCTGCGTGGCCGGAATCGGCATGTCGCTGGCACTGGGTGGGCTGCTGGCGACACGGCTCGAGATCCGGCCGGCCGCGCGAACCACGCCGGTGCAGGCTTCATAGCGGCCAGCCATCGACCCGATGCCCGAACGGCATTTCAGCCAATCCTCGCCGCTCGCGATGATTGCCTCACGCAATACTGCGTTCACGACAACGGAGATCCCCATGTCCAATTGCCTCACTCAAGCCTGCGCGGCGGCCCTGCTCGCCTTCACCCTGATGGCGTCCGCGACAACCCCCGGTACAGCCGAAGGCCTCAAGCCTGCGGTTTCCGCTTCGGGCGTCATCGCCGCCAGGAGCGCCTACGCGATGGACGAGACGGTCGACCGCCTGAAGAAGGACATTGCCGCCAAGGGCATCACCTTCTTCCAGCAGATCGACCAAGCGAACCTCGCCGCCCAGGCGGGCATCGAGCTCCGCCCGTCGATCCTTCTGATCTTCGGCAATCCGCCGCTCGGGACGCAGTTCATCGCCGCCAATCCCCAGGCGGGTCTCGACTGGCCGGTCCGCATGCTGGTGTATCGCGACGCGCAAGGGTCCGTCTGGGTGTCGTATACCGACTTCGGCTGGATCGCGAAGCGCCACGGCATCGCCAGCCGCGACGCCCAATTCCAGATGGCGAGCGAGGTGGCCGCCTCGATCGCGGCGAGCGTCGGCGGGCGCTGAACCGGCCCGGGCGATCCCGAAATCCCGGGCGTGATCACTCTCGACACGCCCGGGCATTCGCCGAACCCTCGTCGCCTGGTTCGGCTCCTCCTAGTGGTTGAAATCAGACACAAGAGTCCCATGAGCGCGCAGGATGCGCGCGGTCCAAAAGATCATGAATCCTCCGGATCGCGCGCATCCTGCGCGCTCTTGGTCGTGCGATACTCCACGAGGCCTTTGCTTTCAGACACGGTGCCTGCTGTTGGATTCTATCTATTAGTGCGGTTCCGATCCGGTGATGAGTCGCGCGCCGGACTGGAAGGTCGCGTAGGACCAGATCCAGTCGAGCATGACGACGGCGCGGTTTCTGAAGCCGATCAGGAAAGAGACGTGGACGAGGCCCCACAGGAGCCACGTCACGGTACCGTCCAGCCGCAGCCAGCCGAAATCCGCGACGGCGGAGCGCCGGCCGACGGTCGCCATCGTGCCGTAACTGCGGTAGCGGAACGGCGGCGGCGGCGGCTTGCCGGCAAGCCTGGCCCGCAGCACGCGCGCGACATAGGCTCCCTGCTGCTTGGCGACCGGCGCCAGGCCTGGCAGCGGTTTGCCGTCCTTGCCGGCAACGCTTGCCGTGTCGCCGACGACGAAGATCTCCGGATGGCCGGGCAAGGCGAGATCGGGACCGACCGCCACGCGACCGATGCGGTCCTTGTCGACGCCCAGCCAGTGCGCGGCTGCCGAAGCGGCGACGCCGGCAGCCCAGACGATGGTCGCCGCGGGCAGATGCTCCTCGCCGATCGTGACGCCGCTCTCGTCGCACCGTGAAACCGGCTTGCCGACCCGCACCTCGACATGAAGACGTTCCAGCGCGGCCCTTGCCGCATGGCTCAAGACCGGCGGGAAGGCCGCCAGCACGCGCGGGCTTCCTTCCACGAGCACCACGCGCGCCTCGCGCGGATCGACGGTGCGAAAGTCGTGGCGCAGCGCCACGTGCGCCAGCTCGGCGATGGCGCCCGCCATCTCGACGCCGGTCGGCCCGCCGCCGATCACCACGAACGTGAGAAATCGCCGGCGCGCCTCCGGGCTTTCTGCCGATTCGGCGTGTTCGAAGGCCGTCAGGATGCGGCGACGGATGCCGGTGGCATCGTCGATCTTCTTGAGGCCCGGCGCAAAGCTCTCCCATTCGTCGTGGCCGAAGTAGGCGTGCCGCGAGCCCGTCGCCAGCACGAGCTGGTCGTAGGGGATTTCGCGCCCGTCGAGACGGACCACGCGGCGCGCCTTGTCGATGCCCGTCACCTTGCCCAGCACCACGCGCACGTTGGCGGCATGGCGCAGGATGGCGCGGATCGGCGAGGCGATCTGCGCCGGCGACAGGCCGGCGGTCGCCACCTGATAGAGCAGCGGCTGAAACAGGTGGTAGTTGCGCCGGTCGATGACGGTGACGTCGGCATCGGCGCCCGCGAGCGAATGTGCCGCGCTCAGGCCGCCGAAGCCCGCGCCGACGATGACGATACGCGGCCGGGCCATGGCGGACCTCCCTTGCTTAGCCGCGTCCGAACAGGTTGAACGCGATGAGACGATCGATCGACAGTCTGCCGGGTCCACGCGTCACGACATAGGCCAGGATCGAAGCCCACATCAGATGCTCCGGCCAGTTGCCGGGATAGACCAGGAACTGGATGGTGAGGGTCATGACGAGCAACGCCGCCGCCCCGAAGCGGGCAAACACGCCCAGGACCAGAAGCACGGGGGCGGAGAGTTCCACGGCCGTGCCCAGGTAAGCCGCGATCTCCGGCGGCAGCAACGGCAGGCGGTATTCCTCGCGAAACAGTTCGATGGCGGTGTCGAAACTCTGGAACTTGTTCATGCCCGATTTGAAGAAGGTGGCGCCAACGGCCACGCGCATGCCGAGTTCGAGCAGCGACAGTGGAAAGCGGCCGGCCGTCGCGCGCAACGCGGCAAGACGGGCGACGAGCCGGTTCTCACGGACGTCGCAGGCAAAGGTATCGGTCGTCATGGCGAATTCCTCCGGAATGGGTCGGCCGCCGGTCCCGGCATCGTCCGGGAACCGGACGAGCCGACGTTTGGCTTGGGGGCGGGGAGCGCCGGCCCTCCCGAAAGGGGGAGTGCCGGGGCGCGGCGTCCGATGGCTTGCGACGGTTGGGGCGATCAGCCCTTGGTCAAGGTGAGCTTGCCGCCGACGATCTTCTCGCAGGTGCCCTTGGGCACGCCGAGCCAGGCGCTGGCTTCGGCGTCCTTCTTGGACGTGCCGGCGCACGACGAGGTCGCGGTCTGGCAATCGTTCTTGCCGGCCTTCGACACGCCGTAGCACTTCTCGATGTTGCCCTGGGCCTGGGCCTGGGCCTGAGACTGGGCGGCGGCGCCGAGCAGCAGCGCGGTGCCGAGCGCGGCGGCGATGGTGAGCGTGGTCTTCATGATGAACTCCTTCGGTATGGTGTCCCTTTCGGGTGGCCGCACCATGCCCGGAGTCCCACTTTGCCTGAAATATCGACTCCCTATGGGAACCATGCGCCGCCGCTATGGCGGCTAAAGCACCATCTGCGTCTGGGTCACCACCGCCACCAGCTTGCCCTCGGCGGTGGTGATGCGCGTGGTCCAGACCATGGTGCGGCGGCCGCGGTGGATGGGCGTGGTCTCGCCGATCACCGTGGTGCCGACCGGCGCCGGGCCCACGAAGTTGGTCTTGCTCTCGATCGTGGTCGTGCCCTTGCCCTCGGGCAGGTTGAGCACGGTGGCGGCGGCGCCCAGCGTGTCGGCAAAGGCCATGACCGCGCCACCGTGCAGTATGTCGGGCCGCGTGCAGAGCTCGGGCCGCACGACCATCTCGGCCACGACCCGCGTCTCGCTCGCGGCGGTGAACTTCAGCCCCAGCACCTGGGCAAAGGGCAGCTTGACGTCGTTCAGGAGCTGGAGCTTGTCCATGTTCACGTCCTCAGTTGGTGGCGCTCATCTTGCGCAGGCCGAGATACTCCAGGATGGCGAGATCGGCCACGATCGCCGCCAGCACGACGATGCCCGCGATGCCGGCCGTGGTCCACGAGGCCGGCAACGCCAGCACCAGCACGCTGCCGGCCACCCAGGCGATGTCGGCGGCGAAGATGAACCGCGCCCAGCCCTGCGGCAGGTGGGCGCGCGAGGCAATCCAGGCGCAGAGCGCGCCGAAGGCCACGACACCGACACCGAGCAGCTCGAAGACGATGGCGAGGTCGAGGCCCAGCACCTGTACGGGCGCATCGGTGGCGGCCCGGGCGAACGGCCCGGCGAAAGCCGCCAGGGCGGCGCCCGAGACGACGGAGAAGATGGCGTTGCCCCACAGGGTGCGACGGAGCAGGCGGTCGGATGAAACAGTCATGGCGTCCTCCTTGTGCGTTGCGGACGCCCTGGAGATCGCATCCGGCCGCGCTTCCCTCAATTACGCAGAAGGTAATCGGCGGGTGCGTGCGCCGATGCTCGACGACACCGTGGCGCCGGCCGTATGGTCGATGACCGGCGGCATCCCGATTGCCGGGAAAGCCCGGGAGGTGAGCACGTGACGCGGGTGGGACAGATCCACGAAATCTGGCGCTTCCCGGTCAAGAGCATAGCCGGCGAATCCTTGACGGAGGCCTTCCTCGGCGTCCCCGGCGTGCTCGGCGACCGGCTCTATGCCATTCACGACTCCGGCGCGCCGCGAGATTTTCCGTATCTGACGGCGCGCGTGCGCAAGGAGATGTTGCTCTATCGCCCCTTGTTTCGACACGCGCCTCGCCCATCCGGACCCGCCGCGACATATCTTGGTGCGGGCCGCGACCTTCCGATCGTCGATGTGAAGACGCCGCAGGGCGACGTCATGGAGATCGGCGATGCGCGGCTGCTGGCCCTGCTCGGCGACGGCCTGAAGCCAGGGCACGCCCTCACCCTGCTGCGATCCGCCCGGGCCTTGGCCGACTGTCGGCCGATTTCCCTGCTGTCGCTTCAGACCGTGCAATCGATCGAACGGGAGGCCGGCATCGAGGTCGACCGGCGGCGCTTCCGCGCCAACCTCCTTGTCGACCTCGGCCGATCGGCGGGTTTCGCCGAGGACGCCTTTGTCGGCCGGACGCTGCGAATCGGAGAGACGGCCGCCGTCACCGTTGTCGAACGCGACGGTCGTTGCGCGATGATCGGTATCCACCCCGGTACGCTCGACGTCACTCCTGACATTCTGCGCTGGGTCGCCCGGAACCACGACGGGAACGCCGGCGTCTACGGTGCCGTCGTTGCCGAAGGGCCGGTGCGCCCCGGCGACGACATCGTGCTCGTGTAGACGCCAAGGACCACCCCGAGCAAATTTGGCGCGCCTCCTCGTCATTACGCTGGAGGTAATCGGCGGAGCCGCGGACCGGTGCTAGGGTCCGACCCATGATGAACACTCCCTCCGTTTCCGTGGCCGCTTCGCCCGACCTGTTCGGCCCCATGCTGCGCACCTGGCGCCGCCGCCGCGGCGCCAGCCAGCTTGCCCTTGCCCTGCAGTCCGGCGTGTCGCAGCGCCATGTCAGCTTCCTCGAGTCGGGCCGCGCCAAGCCCAGCCGCGAGATGGTGGTGCAGCTCACCACGGCGCTCGACGTGCCGCTGCGCCAGCGCAACACCATGCTGCTGGCGGCGGGCTTCGCGCCGGTCTACCGCGAGAGCAACCTCGCCGCGCCTGAGCTGGCGCCAGTGCGCCAGGCGATCGACCGCATGCTGAAGCAGCAGGAGCCCTATCCCGCCGTCGTCATCGACCGGCTGTGGAACCTGCTGCAGGCCAACGACGCGGCACAGGCTTTCACCCTGTTCCTGTTCGAGGGCCCGCCGCCGGCACCGCCGCCCGGCAAGGGCCCCAACATCCTGCAATGGCTGCTCGATCCCAAGGCGCTGCGGTCCAAGATCTCCAACTGGGAGGAGGTGGCGCGCTACCTCGTCTCGACGACCTATGCCGAGATCCTGGCCGGCGGCGGCGAGCCCAAGGCGCTGGCCTTCGTCGAGGAGATCATGGCCTATCCCGACGTGCCGGCCTCGTTCCGCAAGCTGCGCTTCGAGGAGCGGCCGGCCCCGGTGCTGACGGTCGACTATCTGGTGGGCGGCAAGGCGCTGTCGGTCTTCACCACCATCGCCACATTGGGCACGCCGCAGGACGTCACCCTGCAGGAAGTGCGCATCGAATGCTTCTTCCCGGCCGACGACCGCAGCGACGCACTGTTCAAGAGCCTGGCGGCGAAACGTTGAAGTGAATTATAGCGCACAGGTGCGGAAGCCGGCCAGGACGTCGTTGCGGTCCGGCGTGAAGAAATTGCGATAGCCAGGCCGGGCGATGCGCGCGCTGGTCGCCCAGCAACCGCCGCGCAGGACCTTGCGCGTGCCGAACCAGGGCTGCGAATAGTCCTGGTAGGGGTCGGCGGCGAAGCCCGCGAAGGGCAGGAAGTCCGACGCCGTCCATTCCCAGACATTGCCGATCGTCTGGCGACAGCCGAAGGCACTGTCGCCGGCGGCGCAGGCAGCGACGTCGACCGGCCCGTCGAAGGCATAGTCGAGGTTGGCATGGCCGGGCGTGGGTGATGCATCGCCCCACGGCCAACGGCGGCGCGCGTCGGCCAGGCGCGCGCCGTTGCTCGCCGGCTCGCCGACGGCGGCGGCTTCCCATTCGGCTTCGCTCGGCAGGCGCCGGCCAGCCCAGCGGCACCAGGCCTCGGCCTCGAACCAGGTGACGAACACGACCGGCTGATGCGGCGCCAACTCCTCGATCGTGCGATAGCGCCGGACACTCCAGACGCCGTCGCGCTTGGGCTGCCAGTAGACCGGGCGTTCGGCATTGCGACCTTGCCGCCACGCCCAGCCGGCGTCGCTCCAGAACTCCCGCGTGCCGTAGCCGCCGGCCTCGACGAAGGCCGCGAATTCTGTGTTGGTAACGGGCGCGCGGGCGATGCGGAAGGGCGCCAGCGCCGTTTCGTGCGCCCATTTCTCGTTGTCGAAGACGAAGCCGTCGGCCGCGGTCGATCCCAGCCGCCAGGTCCCGCCTGGCACGGCGGCGTCGCCCGGCAAGGCCCCCGCCGCCGGACGCCGTGCATCGCCGAGTTCCGGCGGCGCTGCGTAGGAAAGCGTCTGGCGCGAATAGGTCAGCGCCTCGACGTGCATGTCCTCGTGACGAAGGGCCAGTTCATAGAAATAGCGCATGTCCTCGTCGATCGTGCCGCCGAGATGCTCCTCCTGGCGGGCCAGCACGTCGGCCAGGTAGCCAAAAGTGCCGGCACGGTCCGGCAGGTCGAGCTGCCAGCGCGTGGCATGCGCCACCGCGCTTGAATCCCACAGCCGGTCGCTGCGCTCGATCAACGGCGCGCGGCCATGGACATGACGCAGCGTCCAGTACTCATGGAACCAGCCGACGTGGCCGATCTCCCAGAGCACGGGATTGACGATGGCGATCTGCGGTCCCATCAATTCCCGCGATGACAATTCTTCCGTCAAGCGCCGGGTGCGATGACGGGCCTCGCGCAGTTGCGCCACCAGTTCGGCCGCGGACACTCCGCTGGTCGGACGCTGCTCATGGTTATGGTCCATGAGGATCGTCCTTATCACGCCCAAGGGCCCGACTTCACGCACCGGCAACCGCGTGGCCGCCGCGCGCTGGGCGCGCCTCCTGCGCCGCCTCGGCCATCGCGTGCGCGTGGCCGCCGACTACGACGACCGTCCCGCCGACCTGATGGTGGCCGTGCATGCCTGGCGGAGCGCCGCGGCGATCGAGCGGTTCAAGGCAAAGCTCCCCGAGCGACCGGTGGTCCTGCAGCTGAGCGGCACCGACATCTACGGGTACATCGACAGCGATCCGGTGCCGACGCTGCGCTCGATGGAACTGGCCGACCGGCTGGTCGCGCTGAACGATCTGGCCTGGCGCGCCGTCCCCAGACGGTTTCATGCGCGGCTCGGCGTCATCCATCAGTCGGCCGCGACGCTGCCGCATCCGCGACGGCCCAGCGCGCGCGCCGTCGTCGTCTCCGTGATCGGCCATTTGCGCGACGTAAAAGACCCGCTGCGCGCGGCCGAGGCGGCGCGCCTGCTGCCGGCCACGAGCCGCGTGCGCATCGAGCAGGTCGGTCGTGCTTACACGGCGGCATGGGCGGCCCGCGCGCACGCCGAGATGAAGACCAACCCGCGCTACCTCTGGCGGGGCGACGTGCCGGGCGCCGCCGTCCGCCGGCTTCTGGCGCGGAGCCATGCCATGGTGATCTCGTCGCTGAGCGAGGGCGGCGCCAACGTGATCTCGGAGGCCGCCGTCGCCGGCGTGCCGGTGCTGGCCTCGCGCATCGATGGCAATGTCGGCCTCCTCGGCGCCGGCTATCCCGGCTATTTCCCGGTCGGAGACACCAAGGCACTCGCCCGCCTGCTGCGGAAGCTGGAACACGAGCCGCCCTTCGTCGCGTCGTTACGCAAGGCGCTGGCCCGCCGCGCACCGCTGTTCCGGCCCGCGCGCGAGGTCGCTGCGTGGCGCCGTCTGCTCGCCGGACTAAGGCACCAACTCCGTTCGTCTTGACTTACGGTTATCCGTCACTTACCTTTGGCGAATGAACCGCCAAGTTGCAGTGATGACCAAGGCGGAGAGAGCCTTGGACGCCTTCGGAGATCCCACGCGACGCCGGGTATTCGAGCGTCTGCGACATCGCACGCGCTCGGTCAGGGAGATTGCCGACGGGATGGAGGTGAGCCGGCCTGCCGTCTCACAGCACCTGAGGGTGCTCCGGGAAGCAGGGCTTGTGGTGGTTCGCGCCGAAGGCACGCGACGGCTGTACTCGATCGAACCACGCGGCATCGAGGCCTTGCGCGGCTGGCTCGATGGCTTCTGGGATGAGGCTCTCGTCGCCTTCAAGGAAGCGGCCGAACGCGAAGCAACCAAAGGAAGGAAACGGTGATGGCGGCACAATCGACTTCCGACGATACCGATCCGAACAGCCTGCGGAAGGTTGTGATGGTTCAGGCACCGCCGGAGGTGGCGTGGCAGGTATTCACCAGAAAGATGGGAACGTGGTGGCCGCTGGCGACTCACAAGATCGGCAGCGCCAAGGCGATGGACGCGGTGATCGAACCGCGCGTCGGAGGGCGCTGGTATGAGCGTGGCGACGACGGAAGCACCTGTGATTGGGGCCGCGTGCTGTCGTGGGAGCCGCCCTCGCGCCTCGTATTGACCTGGGAGATCACCGCCGATTGGCAGCATGATCCCGAGCTCCGGACCGAGGTAGAGGTGCGCTTCATACCGGACGGCAAGAACGGTACCCGTGTCGAGCTCGAGCACCGGCGTCTTGACCGTTACGGCGCACGTCGCGGCGAGATTCGCGGCATCTTCGACTCGGACGGAGGCTGGAAGGGGATTCTCGATGCGTTCGCCGCCAGCGCTTCGAGAAGATCGGGCACATGATGAATTCTAGCCACCAGCCAATCAAACTGTTCCAGTTGCTGACACGAAGCTCATGCGCTTGCGGCCGATCGTTCGGGCGACCACCTTGATCTCGTCGAAGCCGGCGCGACGCACGAGGTCGACGACCTCGGCTTCGGGCCGGATGCGATAGACCTCGCTCGGATAGGTCGCGCCGAAACGCTCGTCCTCGGCGGGCCGGAATCCCAGCACGAACAAGCCGCCGGGCTTCAGGATCCGCCGGATCTCGCGCAGATGATCCAGTGGCTCCGTCCAGAAGTACACCGTATGGACAGCATAGGCCTTGTCGAACGGGTCGACGAACGGAAGCCTTTCGCTGTTTCCCAAGAAAAACTGGAGGCGACCCTCGCGCACTAGGTCTCGATGGCGGCGGATCGCGTGCCGGTGCATCACCTGGGAGAAATCGATCCCGGAGAGAGAGCCGCGGGGGACCAGCTTTGCGGCCCTGGCCAGAGTTTCGCCGTGGCCGCTCCCAATCTCGAGGACGCGATCGTCCGGCTTGAGGGTCAGGAGTTCGAGCACGACGTCGTTCTCGGCGGCTGTCTCCTTGGCCATGATCCGGGCCACGATCTGGCCCAGGAGTCCACTTGGCCGGCCGCCTTGTCGAGCGATCATCAGTGGCTTGCGCATCAATGCCTCCTCGGATGACCACCTAGGACATGAAGCGCCGGCTGAATCTCTCCGGTTTCCGAATTCGGCTAGTCGAAAGTGGCGGCCCGCCGTGCTGCTACGCGGTCTGGATGGCGCCGACCGGCAGGCCCGCTGCCTTCCATTCCGGAAATCCGTCTTCCAGCCGCTTGATGTCGTAGCCCCTGGCGCGCAGCGCGGCGACGGCCTCGAACGACAGCACGCAGTAGGGGCCGCGGCAGTAGGCGACGATCTGCGTGTCCGTCGGCAATTCGGCGAGACGCCGTTCGAGATCGGCGAAGGGAATGTTGAGTGCGCCCGGCAGATGGCCCAGCGCGAATTCGTCTTCCGGGCGGACGTCGAGCAACATCGCGCTGCCCTCGTCCAGTCGCTGCAGCAGCGCCTCGCGCGACACCGGCTCCAGCGAGTCGAGCCTGTCGAAGTAGCTCGAGACGATGCCGCGCACTTCGGCGCGGCTGTGTTCGGCGTAGCGCCTGAGCGCGCCCAGCAGCTCGATCACCGGCCCGTCGCCCAATCGGTAGAGCATGCGCTTGCCGTCGCGGCGCGAGCGCACGAAGCCCGCCCGCCGCAGCACCTGGAGGTGCTGCGAGGCGTTGGCCAGGGAAAGGCCGGTGAGCTGGGCCAAGCGCTCGACCGAGCGCTCGCCTTGCGCCGCATGTTCCAGCAATTCCAGCCGGTTTCCCTGGCCCAGGACCCGGGCCAGCTCGGCAAATTGCTCGAAGATCTCAGTTTTGGGGCCAATCATTCAATCAATAACTTGACTGATTGAATGAATCGAGTCAAGTCAGCAAGCGTCTGATTAATAAGAGGAATCTTCCCATGGCCGGACACCTCTCGCTCGGCTCGATGCACCGACAGGTCCTGTTGCTGGCCACCGCACAGGCGCTGTTCCAGACGACGTCGGTCCTGGTGATGACCGTCGGCGGCCTGGCCGGCAGCCTGATCGCGCCGTCGCCGCAGCTGGCGACCGCGCCGATCGCGGCGATGTTCCTCGGCACGGCAGTCGCGACTTTTCCGGCGGCGCTCTGGATGGCGAAGGTCGGCCGCCGCCATGGCTTCGTTGCCGGCGCCCTGCTCGGCGCCGCCGGCGGCGCCTGCGCTGCCGTGGGCCTGTGGCTCGGCTCGCTGGCGCTGCTCGCGCTGGGCACCTTCCTCGTCGGCACCTACCAGGCATTCGCCCAGTTCTATCGCTTCGCCGCCAGCGAAGTCGCCGACGAGACTTTCCGCTCGCGCGCGATCTCGCTGGTGCTGGCCGGCGGCATCGTGGCGGCGCTGGCCGGTCCGCTGCTCGGGCGGCTGGGCGGCCCGCTCCTCACCCCCGAATACGTCGGCTCCTTCCTCCTGCTCGCGATCGTCTCGCTGGTCGCCGCCGGTCTGCTGCTCGGCGTGCGCGTCCCGATGCCGAAGGCCGAGACCGGTATCGCCGCAGCGGCCAGGCCGTGGCGCGTGATCGTCTCGCAACCTGCCTATCTCGTGGCGCTGTTCGGCGCGGCGACGGGATACGGCGTCATGATCCTCGCCATGACGGCGACGCCGATCGCGATGCTCCATCACGATCACGGACTCGCCGCGGCGACGACGGTCATCCAGCTCCACGTGCTGGGCATGTTCCTGCCGTCCTTCTTCACCGGTTCGCTGATCGCCCGCTTCGGCGTGCTGCGCGTCATGCTGGCCGGCGTCGCGCTGCTGGCCGCTCACGTCCTCATGACGTTGACCGGCACGGCATTCGAATCGTTTGCCGGCGCGCTGGTGATGCTGGGTGTCGGCTGGAACTTTCTCTACATCGGCGGCACGACGCTGCTGACGACGACTTACGCGGCGGCCGAGAAGGGCCGGGCCCAGGCGACCAACGACATGAGCATCTTTGCCGTGGGCCTCGCCTGCTCGCTGGGTGCCGCGGCGCTCCTGGAGGCATTCGGTTGGCAGACGCTCAATCTCCTGCTGCTGCCGTGGCTGGCGGTGGCGGCGCTGGCGCTGCTGTGGCTGGGTTGGCGGCGGCGCCAAACCGTCGTCGCGGCACTCGCCGGTTGAGCCGTGACATGGCGAGCGAACCTTTCATCCGCGTCGCGTTCTTCCTCGGCGTCTTCGTCGTCGTCGCGGCCTGGGAGGCGATGGCGCCGCGTCGGGAGCGCCAGCTCTCGCGCCGGGCGCGCTGGCCGGCCAACCTCGGCATCGTCGCCCTGAACACGGCGCTGGTGCGCCTGCTGCTGCCGACGACGGCCGTCGCTTTCGCACTCGTAGGTGAGCAACGCGAATGGGGACTGCTGAACAACCTCGACCTGCCGCGCTGGGCGGCCGTCGTCCTCGCGGTCCTCGCCCTCGACCTCGCGATCTACCTGCAGCACGTGCTGTTCCACGCCGTCCCGGCGCTGTGGCGGCTGCACCGGATGCACCACGCCGATCTCGATATCGACGTCACGACCGGCGCCCGCTTCCATCCGGTCGAGATCGCGGCCTCGATGGTCCTGAAGCTGGCCGCCATCGCGGCGCTGGGCGCACCTCCAGAGGCAGTGCTGGCTTTCGAGATTCTTCTCAACGCCACCGCGATATTCAACCACGCCAACCTCCGCTTGCCCGCCGGCCTCGATCGCGTTCTGAGGTGGATCGTCGTCACGCCCGACATGCACCGTGTCCACCACTCGATCGTGCGGCGCGAAACCAACAGCAATTTCGGCTTCAACATGCCGTGGTGGGATCGGCTGTTCGGCACCTACCGCGCCCAGCCGGCGGCCGGACACGAGGCGATGACGATCGGCATCGAGCAGTTCCGGTCGCCGGGCGAGCAGCGGCTCGACCGAATGCTGACCCAGCCTTTCCGCGACGACGCGTCGGCAGCGAACCAAGGCGCCCCGACATGAAGAGATGCGCCTCGCGGAGGGCGACGGCAAAGTGCTAAGCACGCTGCCAACCATGGGCGGCTCCGGCTTTCTCGTCACTCTCGACATGGCGTTGCGCGGCGCGGCCATTGCGCTGTTCCTCGTCATCGCATTGGCGACCCTGCGGCGCGGTCGCGGCAGGCCAGCCGCCTGGCTCGGCGCCCTGCTGGCGACGGGCGCCGCCGCCTACGCGGTCTGCTCGTCGCCGGGCCGCCACGGCGAGTTCTCGCCCTGGTTCGCGCCGGTCCTGGTGCTGTGCGCCGGCAATGCCGCCATCTTCTGGCTGTTCGCGCGCGCCCTGTTCGACGATTCCTTCCGGCTGAAGCCGTGGCATGCGCTGGTCTGGCTCGGCGTGGTCGTCTGGCCGCTGGCCCGCCTGTTCGGCACCGGCATCATCGTGCACTGGCCGGTGGGCGTGGTGGTGCGCGTCGCGGTGATCGCCCTGGCGGTGCTGGCGCTGGTGCAGACCGTTCGCGGCTGGGGCAGCGACCTCGTCGAAGGAAGACGGCGACTGCGGCTGTTCATCCTGATCGCCGTCGCCTTGCACATCGCCGTCACCGTCACGGTCGAACTGGTCTTCGGCTCCGACCATGTCCCGATGGCCCTGCATGTGCTGAACGCGGCGGCGTTGGCCGCGATTGCTGCCATCATTGCGATGTTTCTCCTGGAGGCCGACCTCGACTCGGTCCTTGCCGGACCCTCCGTCGTCGCGGTGCCACCGCCCGGGATCACGCCCTCAGAGGACGAGCCGGTCGACCCCGGCCTGCTGGCCACCCTCGAGCGGCTGATGGCGGTCGACCGGCTCTACCGGCAGGAGGGCCTCACCATCGGCGTACTGGCGGCCAAGCTCCGCTTGCCCGAGTACCGACTGCGCCGCGCCATCAACCGCGGGCTGGGGTACCGGAACTTCAACGAGTACCTGAACCGCCACCGGCTGGCAGATGCCAAGCAGGCCCTGGCCGATCCGACCCAGGCCGAGGTCCCGATCCTCACCATCGCGCTCGATTCGGGCTTCCAGTCGCTGGGGCCCTTCAACCGGGCCTTCAAGACCGACACCGGCGTCACCCCGACGGAATATCGCCGGACGGCAACGGGCCGCACCGGCGCCTGATTCCTCGCCGATTCCGGAAACGGCGAGCCGCTTTTCGCCGCCAGCCGGCGTTTTCCGAAATCGGCGCGATCCTTCCGACGCGGGCCGTCAGGGTAGCGCCGCGCCCGGAGGAGGGGCGGCCGATGAACGACCTGTTTCAGCTCTATGTCTCCGCCTGGCCCGGCATCTGGGTCATGGACACCACGCGCTACCTGCTTGCGGCGGCGGCGATGGCGGCCGTCCTGCGCATCTTCTGGCGGGCCGGGCTGGCGCGGCGCAAGCTGCAGGCCCGAGGCGCCACTCCCCGAGACGTCCGCCGCGAGATCGCAGCCTCGCTCCGCACCGCATTGATCTTCTCCCTGTCGGGTGCCGCCATCTTCGTGGCGGCACGGCAGGGCTGGATCACGGTCTACGAAGGTTTCGAGCGGTCCGGACCTCTCTACCTCGTGCTGTCGCTGGCGTTCATGCTGGTTGCCCACGACGCCTATTTCTACTGGACGCACCGTGCGATGCATCACCGCCGCCTATTCGCGCTCTTCCACCGCACGCACCATCTGTCGCGTACGCCGACACCCTGGGCGGCCTATTCCTTCTCCGTTCCGGAAGCGATCGTGCAGGCGGCATTCTTCCCGCTGTTCCTCGCCTTCGTGCCCATGCACGGCCTCGCGCTGTTCGCCTTCATGATCGTGCAGATCGTGCGCAACGTGATGGGCCATGCCGGCGCCGAGGTTCATTCCGCCGCCTTCGGGCCGGGCCGGTGGCTGGGCTGGAACAACACCACGACCCATCACGATCTCCACCACGAGGCCGGACGCTACAACTACGGCCTCTATTTCCGCTGGTGGGACAAGATGATGGGCACCGAGCATCCCGACTATCGCGCCAAGTTCGAAGCCATCGTCGCGCCCGAGGCAAAGACCACCTCGCCTGCGATTGCCGGCCGCGCCCTCGCACGGGCGATCACTGGAAGCGTTCTGGCCGGTGGACTTCTCCTCTCCGCCGACCCGGCTCAAGCCAACGAGAGCCCGACCGGCCGCTGGGCCACGCCTGGCGTCGCCGCCATCGTCGAGCTCGCGCCCTGCAGCGACACAACAGGTCTCTGCGGCACGATCCGCTGGCTGTGGGACGCCACCGACGAGAAGGGCCGGCCGCGCCTCGACACCCAGAACGCCGACGCCACCCTGCGTGCACGGCCACTGGTCGGCCTTTCCATCCTCTCCGGCCTGATGCCGGCCGCGGGAGGTGGTTGGGCTGGGCGCATCTACAACCCCGAAGACGGCCAGACCTACCGCGCGACCGTCCGCCAGACCGCCGCCGACGCGCTCACGATCGAAGGCTGCGTGCTGTTCATCTGCCAGAAGCAGGTTTGGCGGAGTGCATCGGCGCTCGCCGCCGCGCTACGGTAAGTCGATCAACCCGATCGACATCGCGAAGCTCTCCGTTGCGCCCGGCATGATCGCCACCATGCCGGGCTTGTCGGCGAGCTCGCCGTCGAAATCCTCGGGACTGGCATGGCCCTGCCACGGTTCGATGCAGACATAGCCCGCGCCGGGTTTGGTCCAGATGCCGAGATGCGGCATCCGCGGGAACGCCACGCGGAGGGCGTCGCCATAGACGAGGCTGCGGCTGGCGAGCCGGTCGAACACGAGAGCACCGTCCTCGAACAGCCCATCGTGCAGCACCAGGCGACGATCGCGCACCGGCGTCGGATAGGCCGCAGATCTCAGCAGGCCATCGATGGGCCGCCGGATCGGCGCAGGCTCGGCGTGCTCGAAGACGATCTCATGGGCGGCACGCGGCTTTCCATAAGGCAATGGCCAGCGCAGGGCCGGATGGAAACCGAAGGCCGCGGGCATGGGCCCTTCGCCGCGATTGGTCACCTCGGCCACCATCTGCAGCGTGCCTCCCTCGATCCGGTAGGTGACGTCGAGCCGAAACGAGAAGGGATATTGCCGGCGCGTCTCCTCGCTCGCTTCGAGACGCCAGGTGCAGCACGCGGCCTCGGACGCGACCAGCGCAAAGCGCGAAGTGCGGGCAAAGCCGTGGCGGCCGATCTCGTAGTGCGTGCCCGCGACCGTGATCCAGTTGCCCTTCGCTTCGCCGACGATGGGGAACAGCAGAGGCGACCGGCCGGTCCAGAAGGCGGGATCGCCGTTCCACAGAAGATCGAGGCCCTTGCGGTCCCGCAGGCACACCAATTCGGCGCCCTTGGCGGAGATTTCAGCCGTGAACGTGCCGTCGGAAATCGAGACGTGATCGGTCATGCGCCATCATAGCGTCTCGTGCACGGTGCGCACCGCATCCTCGATACGCGGCAGGTAGCGGACCTGCGGGCGGCGGGCGCCGGCCCGCAGCAGCGCGCGCCGAACAGACGCGGTGGCGCCCGTCACGTAAACGCGCACGCCGTGCCGCTTGGCCTTGCGGCCGATGCCGGCGATCATGTTGGCGGCCGTCGAATCGACGAACGGGACGGCAGCCATGTCGATCACGAAGGCCTTGCGCTGGTCGGCGATGCGATCGAGCACCGCCCCCACCGTCGAGGCCGTGCCGAAGAAGAACGCTCCGGAAATTCGGTAGACGACAACCTGCGGATCGGTCGCCAGGGTGGGATCGTAAGGCAGGTGCGCGTCGGCTTGGTCTTCCGTCACCCGAGGCGCATGCTCCTGGATGCCGGTGGTCGTGGCCATGCGATGGATGAACAGCAGGGCGCCGAGCGCGAAACCGACGACGATGCCCTCGGTGAGATCGCGAAACACCGTCAGCAGGAAAGTGACCAGCAGCACGACTGCGTCGCCGCGCGAGCTGCGCAGCAGAATAGCCAACTCGTGTTTCTCGGCCATATTCCAGGCCACGATCGTGAGCACCCCGGCCAGCGCGGCCAGGGGGATGTAGGCCGCAAGCGGCGCCGCCAGCAGCATGAAGCCTAGCAGGAACAAGGAGTGCAGCATGCCGGCCACGGGGCTCCGCGCGCCGGCGCGGACATTGGTGGCGGTGCGGGCGATGGTGCCGGTCGCGCAGACGCCGCCGAACAGGGCGGAGCCGATGTTGGCCACGCCCTGAGCCACCAGCTCGCAGTTCGAGCGATGGCGCCGGCCGGTCATGCCGTCGGCCACGACCGCCGAGAGCAGCGATTCGATGGCGCCCAGCAAGGCGAAGGCCACGGCGTCGGGCAGCACCGCCTGCATTTTCGCGAAAGTGATGTCGGGCAGGCTGGGCGCGGGCAGCATCGACGGGATGCCGCCGAAGCGCGTGCCGATGGTCTCGACCGGCAGGCCAAAGGCCCAGGTCGCGACCGAGGCGGCGGCGACGGCAACCAGCATGCCCGGCCAGTGCGGCCGCAGCCTCTTCAGGCCGGCGATGAGGCCGATGGTCAACACCGCGAGGCCGACGGTCGCGGGATTCACCGTGTCGAAGGCCGGCGCCAGGGCTTCCAGCTTGGCGATCAACTCGCCCGGCTCCTTGCCTTCCAGGGCGAGGCCGAACAAATCCTTGAGCTGGCTGGCGAAGATGATGACGGCGATGCCGGCGGTAAAGCCCACCGTCACTGGGTAGGGGATGAACTTGATGAAGTCGCCCAGCCGCAGGAAGCCCGCGGCCATCAGGAAGACGCCGGCCATCATGGTGGCGAGCAGCACGCCATCGATGCCGTGCCGCGCCACGGCCGCGGCCATCAGCACGATGAAGGCGCCGGCCGGTCCGCCGACCTGGAAGCGGCTGCCGCCCAGCGCCGAGATGAGGAAGCCGCCGACGATGGCCGTGTAAAGCCCGCGCTCGGGCGCGACACCCGAGGCGATGGCGATCGCCATCGACAGCGGCAGGGCGACGATGGCGACGGTAAGTCCCGCCATCGCGTCGGCACGGAAAGCTGCCAGCCCATAACCTTCGCGCAGCACGGAGACGAGCTTCGGCACAAAGAGCGCTCCGAAGCTCGGTCGGTCGACGAGAGGCGAGGAAGGCGCTTCGACGGTCATTTGACTAGATTATTGTGTATTATACTAACCGACTTCGGTTGCCGTCACAACCGCGACGCACCTTCCACACCAGGCGCCGCCGCCCACGTATGTTTTCGAGGGCGTTTTCTGGCCTCTTTTGCCGATCCCATGCATAGTCGCGGCGAAGGTTCGCCAGCCCCTGGCTAGAAGCGAGACCTCCTGGAGGAAACATCGATGAAACGCAGAACCCTTGTCGGCGCCCTCGCGGCGTCCGCCGTCGCCGCCCCGTTCGTTCGCAACACGAGCGCCCAGGCACCGATCACCCTGAACGGCGCCGTTCAGTTCAACGACGACCACGCCTTCAACAAGGCGCTGCTCAGGTTCGAGGAACTGGTGAAGATATACTACGGCAAGCCGGTGAATTTCGTCCTGCATCGCAATTCGGCGCTCGGCCTGGAGAAGCAGTATTTCGAGTACATGGCGCAGGGCAAGGCAGTGGACTACGCCATCGTCTCGCCGGCGCACATGTCGACCTTCTCGAAAGCGGCGCCGTTCATCGACGCGCCGTTCCTGTTCCGCGACCTCGCGCACTGGAACAAGGTGCTCGACGCCGACCTCCTGAAGCCGGTGGCCGACGAGATCGCGACCAAGGCCGACGTCATGCTGATCGGCTACGCCGGCGGCGGCACGCGCAACATCTTCATCAACAAGCCGATGAGCACGCTGGCCGACATCAAGGGCCTGAAGGTCCGCGTCCAGGGCGCGCCGATCTGGTCCAAGACCTTCGCCGCGGCCGGCATGTCGCCCACCGTCATCGCCTACAACGAGGTCTACAACGCCATCCAGAACAACGTGATCGCCGCCGGCGAGAACGAGGCGGCCGGCGTCGAGACGATGAAGTTCTACGAAGTGGCGCCCAATCTCGCCATGACCGAGCACGCCATCACGATCCGGCCGATCTGCTTCTCGGGCAAGACCTTCAAGACCCTGCCCAAAGATCTGCAGGACGCGATCGTCAAGGCGGGCAAGGAAGCCGGCGCCTACGGCCGCCAGGTCGAGAGTTCCGAAGACACGCAGAAACTGGAGACGATGGAGAAGGCCGGCAAGTTGAAGCGCATCGCATTCAAGGACCGGGCGCCCATGAAGAAGATGGTCGACCCGGTGATGGAAGCCTACGCCAAGGAGATCGGCGCCGACGCGATCTTCGTCAAGATCGTGAACCTGAACTGAACCCGGGCCGCGCGGCGGGCACGTCGCCCGCTGCGCGCCTTCCCTGGCGTATTTCCACTCCGCGGCTTCCCCTCACGGTTCTCAGATGTCCCTCTCGGTTGCACCGCCGCCCAGCCCGTGGCGCCGGTTTACGGCGGCTTATGCCCAGACCCTGACCGCCCTGCTGGCGCTGTCGGTGGCGATCCTCGTCATTCCCGTCACGCTGCAGATCATCTCGCGCTACACCGCGCTGATTCCGTCCTACATCTGGACCGAGGAGATGGCGCGCTTCCTGTTCATCTGGATGATCATGATCGGCGCCATGGTCGGCGTGCGCGAAAGCGCGCATTTCGAGGTCGACGTCTGGCCCCGGCTCCCGCGACGCGGCGAGGCGGCGGTGCGAATCGCGGCCCGGCTCGGCATCCTGGCTATGGCGACGATCTTCGTCTGGGGCGGCATCGAGTTCACCCGATTCGCCTGGTATCGGACGTCGGAGCTGGCCGAGCTGCCGCTGTGGCTGATCCACATCGCCTGGCCGGTCGCCGGCGTCACCTGGGTCGTCTTTCTCGGCGAGCAGTTCATCGACGAGGCCCGGATCCTGCTGGGTAGGCCCGCGTCATGAGCGGCGCGGCGGTGTTCTCCTCGGGCGAGGCGGCGGCGATCCTGTTCGGCGTCTTCTTCACGCTGTTGATCCTGCGCGTGCCGGTGGCCTTTGCGCTCGGCCTCGCCTGCCTGCCGCTGTTCTATTTCGAGCCCAGGCTCGGGACCATGATGCTCGCGCAGGAGACCTTCAACGCCTACAACTCCTTCATCCTGCTGGCGGTGCCGTTCTTCCTGCTGACGGCCAACCTGATGAGCGTGGGCGGCATCACCGACCGGCTGGTGACGCTCTCGCGCGCCGTGGTCGGAAGCTGGCCGGGCTCGCTTGCCCAGATCAACGTCGTGCTGTCGGTTTTCTTCGCCGGCATCTCCGGCTCCTCGACGGCCGATGCCGCCAGCCAGAGCAAGATCTTCATCGATGCCCAGACCAAGGAGGGCTACGACCTCTCCTTCTCGATCGCCATCACCGCCGTGTCGGCCGTGCTGGCGGTGGTCATTCCGCCCTCGATCCTGATGATCGTCTGGGGCGGCCTGATCTCGACCTCGATCGGCGCGCTCTACCTCGCCGGAGTCGTCCCCGGCCTGCTGATCGCGGGCGCCCAGATGGCGACGGTCCACGTCTATGCCGTGCGCCGCGGCTATCCGACCTACCCGCGCTCGTCCTTCCGCCAGCTCCTGTGCGCGCTCTGGGTGTCGATCCCGGCCCTGATGACGCCGTTCATCATCGTCGGCGGCATCCTGCTGGGCTGGTTCACCGCCACCGAATCGGCCTGCGTCGCGGTGCTCTATTCGGCGGTGCTGTCGATCGTGGTCTACCGCGAGATGGGGGCACGCGGCCTCTACAACGCGCTGCTCGACACCGGCAAGCTCGCCTCGGTGGCGCTGTTCTGCATCGGCACGGCCAGCGCCTTCGGCTGGCTGCTGGCCTACTACAAGATCCCGCAGGAGCTGCTGGCCAATGTCACGACCTGGGGCATGGGCGCGATCGGCGTCGGCTTCTTCATCGCCTTCGCGTTCCTGGTGGTGGGCTGCTTCCTCGACGCCATCCCGGCCATCATCATCGTCGGTACGGTGCTGGAGCCGCTCGCCAAGTCGGCCGACATGCACCCCGTCCACTTCGCGATCGTCGCGATCGTGTCGCTGGCCTTCGGCCTGGTGACGCCGCCCTACGGGCTTTGCCTGATGATCTCCTGCGCCGTGGCGGGCGTGCCGCTTCGCTTCGCCATCAAGGACACGATCATCATGCTGGTGCCGATGGTCGTGGTGCTGGCGGCGCTGATCGTGTGGCCGGAGATCGCCTTGTTCCTGCCCCGCCTGATCGTGCCGGAGCTTCTGAAGTAGCTGGGAGCGCGCCGCTCCCAGCAATGAGCTAAAACGCTCCCGCCTGCGAACGCTCGCCCTGCTGCTTGCGGATGGCGTGAAAGCCCTCGACCGTGCGGCCGATGATGTCGGCCACCGGCAGGACTTCGTGGATCAGCCCGACGGTCTGGCCGGCGAGCGCCAACGACGCTTCCATGTCGCCGCCGAAGTAGACGTCGCGGACATCCTTGAAGATGACACGGTCGAACGAGCCTTCGCGATCGATCGCCTGGGCCCGTTCGGTCCGCAGCGCCCGCACGCACGGCGTCGACTTGCGGTTGAGCATCACCGTGCCGGTGTCGGCGGCATCGACGATCGCCTGCTTGTAATTGGCATGCACCGGGCTTTCGGCGGCGCTCACGAACCGCGTGCCCATCTGGATGCCCTCGGCGCCCAGCGCAAAGGCCGCGGCCATGCCGCGCCCGTCGCAGATGCCGCCGGCGGCGATGATCGGCACGTCGGTCCGCTCGCGCACCGCCTGCAGCAGCACCAGGGTCGAGACATCGTCGGGATTCTTGAAGCCGCCGCCCTCGCCGCCCTCGACGATCAGCCCGTCGACGCCCGCCTCGACCGCCTTCAGCGCCGAGGAGAGATTAGGCACGACGTGATAGACGACGAGGCCGGCGGCCTTCAGCGTCGGCAGCAGCTTGGCCGGCGATCCGGCCGAGGTGCTGACGAACTTCACGCCGCTCCTTGCCACGAGGTCGACGACGCGCGGTTCCTTGATGATCAGGATCGGCAGGTTGACGCCAAACGGCTTGTCGGTGAGCTGCTTCATCTTCTCGATCTCGGCCAGGCAGGCATCGACCTCGCCGCTCGACGTCTCGATGATGCCGAGGCCACCGGCGTTGGAGACCGCCGAGGCGAGCTGGCTGCGGGCGATCCAGCCCATCGGCGCCTGCACGATCGGATACGTCACGCCGGTATGGGCGAGCACGCGGTTCATTCTTTCTTCTCCTCGGCGCCTTACGGCAGGTTGCGGGCGCGCTCGTAGGCGGCGGTGAAGTTAGGCGGCGTATCGGCCCGGCAGGGCAGCGCCCGCTTGGGGTTGGGATCGTCGATGAAGCCGTCGCGCAGACGACCGGCGCAGGGATCCTGGACGACCACGCCATGGCCCTGGGACCGGAACACGACGTGACGCGATGCCGAGAGCGTCTTGGCCGCGTCGCGCCCCCAGGCCGCAGGGGTCAGCCAGTCGTAGCCGCCGCTCAGCAGCAACGTGGGTATTTCCGACGTCACCGGCTGGCGCTCGGTGGCCGGCGCGGGCGGGACGCGCCACACCTGGCAGAAGGCCGGCGACTTGCTGAGCTTGGCATTGAGGCCGTAGAGGCCGTTGGCCTCGATCTGCTTGCGCCGCGCCGCGCGATCGACCGCCGACCAGGTCTCGCGGCATTCGACGCTGTTGTAGAGGCCGTCGAACTGCTGGGCATTCTGCTCGAGCAGGCCGCCATCGTTGCTCTCGAGATCCTCGGCGAACATGCGGAGCAGGCGAAGGTCGCCGCGTCCAATGGCCGCCACGGTCTCGGGAATGAGCGCCGCCTCGCCCTCGCGCATCATGTGCAGCAGGACCATGAGGAGCTTGGCGCCGTCAAGCCGCGCCGGCTGCGCGCCATCCTCGAGCTGCAGCGTCAACTGCAGCGGGGCGCGTTCGGCAGCCTCGATCGCGGCCTCGACCATGGCGCGGACCTTGGGATGCCGCTCGCGGCAGACCGGATCGGCGGCACAGTCGGCATAGAGCCGCTCGAAGGCGCGGCGCACGATCTCGGCCTCGTTCTGTTCACCGTTCACCTGCGGCGGATAGACTCCATCCAGCACCGCAGCGCGCACCAGCCCGGGATGCCGCCGCATCACCTCGAGCGCCCAGCGCGTGCCGTAGGAGACGCCGTACAGATTGACCTTCGCGAGCGAGAAGGCCGCCACGAGGTCGGCGACGTCGTCGGCCAGCGCCGGCGTCGTGTACATGGCGAGGTCGATCTTGCGCCTCTCGAGCGCGGCCCGGCAGCCGACCAGGATGTCGCGCTCCTGCTGCTCGGTGACCTGCCGCCGCCGCGTCTTGGCGGGCTCCGACGTGCGCGGGTCGAAGCAGTCGAGATTGGGCGTCGCGCCGCCCGCGCCGCGCTGGCTCATGATGATGACGTCGCGGCGCTTGCGGATGTTGGCGGTCTCGTTCCACCAGTCGCCTTCGGCCAGGGCATCGGCGCCCGGGCTCGACGCCACCAGCGGCGCATCGCCAGGACCGCCCGAGAGATAGACCAGGGGCTCCTGCCCCGACGTGCGCTTGGCCTTCAGGACGGCGACCTTCAGGCGGATCTCACGGCCCGCCGGCTGTTCGCGGTTCTCCGGCACGACCAGCACGAAGCATTCGACGCGATCGCCGCGCGGCGGCTTGAAGGTGCAGCGCTCGCGTTCGACCCGTGGTGCTGCAAGCGCGCTTCCTGCCAGAAGCAGCAGGAATACTGCCAAGCCAAGCTGAGCCGGTCGGACCATGGTCTTGTTTTGCCACATCGCAGCTTGTGACGGCATGAAGTAATTCTATGGGCCGCCCTGGGCCGAATGTCCTAAGTTGCCGGCCATGACAACCCGCTCCTATTGGACCGCCGTCTGGTGCGGTTTCCTCGTCCTGACCATCGGTCTCGGCGTTCGCCAGAGCTTCGGCATCTTCCTGAAGCCCGTTTCCGCCGAACTCGACGTCGGCCGCGAACTGTTCTCGTTCGGCACGGCGCTGTCGATGCTGCTGATGGGGGCCGTGGCGCCCTTCTCGGGCCGGCTGGCCGACCGTTTCGGCTCGGCGCCGACCATCGCGGGCGGCGGCGCGGTCTATGTGCTGGGCATGATCGTGACGGCCGTCATGCACGATGGCTTCATGCTGGTCCTCGGCAATGTTCTGGTCGGCATCGGCCTCTCCGCCGCGACCTTCGGGCCGGTGCTGGGCGTGATCCTGCGCGTGGCCCCGCCGGAGAAGCAGGCGCTGGCGGTCGGCATCTGCTCGGCCGGCGGTTCGTTCGGCCAGTTCTTCATCGTGCCGCTGGCAGCCGTGCTGCAGAGTTATTTCGGCGACTGGCGGCCGACCATGTGGGCGCTCACGATCCTCGCCGTCCTGATCATGGTGCTGCCGCTCGGGCTCAACGACCGCAAGGAGATCGCCGCCTCCAAGAAGGGCAGTGGCGGCTCGCAGACCGCGCGCGAGGCACTCGCCGAGGCTTTCGGCCTGCGCAGCTACGTGTTGCTGGTGACCGGCTACTTCGTCTGCGGCTTCCATGTCGCCTTCGTCGGCGGCCATCTGCCGGCCTATATCTCGGACAAGGGAATTGGGCTCTCGCTGTTCGGCGTCGAGCTGACGCCGATCGAACTCGGCGGCTGGGCGATCGGCATGGTGGGCCTGTTCAACATCGCCGGCGCCATTCTGTGGAGCTCCATGGGCGGCAAGTACAAGCGCAAGAACCTGCTGACCCTGCTCTACCTGCTGCGCTCGCTGGTGTTCCTGGGCTTCATGGTGGCGCCGCTGTCGGCCGCCTCGGTGCTGATCTTCGCCGGGGCGCTGGGCTTCCTGTGGCTGGGCACGGTGCCGCTCACGACCTCGCTGGTCGGCTTCATCTTCGGTCCGGTGCATGTCACGATGCTGAACGGCATCGTCTTCTTCGGCCATCAGCTTGGCAGCTTCGTCGGCGGCTGGGGCGGCGGCTTCCTGTTCGACCTACAGGGCAATTACGACATGATGTGGTGGATCTCGATCGCGCTCGGCCTCGTTGCGGCGGCCATGCATTGGCCGATCGTCGAGGAGCGGCTCACGCGGTCCGCGGCGATACCGCAGCCGGCATGACGGCGGGCTGGCAGGCGGCGCTTCTGTGGGGTGCCGCCGCCCTCGTCGTCGCGGCGACCGCGCTTTCGTTCGTGCTGTGGGGCCTGAATGGGCCTGCCTATCTCGTCGACCTGATCGCCGCTTACTGTCTTTAGCTTAGAGCACGAACTTGCTGAGGTCGGTGTTCTTGGCGAGTTCGCTCACATGGGCGCGGACGTAGGCGGCATCGATCTCGATCCTGCTGCCGGGCTTGTCCGAGGCGGTGAAGCTGATCTCCTCGAGGAGTTTCTCCATCACCGTGTGCAGGCGCCGGGCGCCGATATTCTCGACCGTCTCGTTGATCTCGGCCGACAGCCGCGCCAGCTCGTCGATGGCGTCTTCCTTGAAATCGAGGTCGACCTTCTCGGTCGCCAGCAACGCCTTGTACTGCTTGACTAGGCTCGCCTCGGGCTCGGTCAGGATGCGGCGGAAATCGTCCTGGCCGAGCGAGGCCAGGCTGACGCGGATCGGCAACCGGCCCTGCAGTTCGGGCAGCATGTCCGAGGGCTTGGCCATGTGGAAGGCGCCGGAGCAGATGAACAGCACATGGTCGGTCTTCACCGGGCCGTGCTTGGTGTTCACCGTCGTGCCCTCGATCAGCGGCAGCAGGTCGCGCTGCACGCCCTCGCGGCTCACGTCGCCGCCGCCACGGAATTCGCTGCGCGCCGTGATCTTGTCGATCTCGTCGATGAAGACGATGCCGTTCTGCTCGACCGATTCGCGGGCCTCGCGCACCACGCGTTCCTGGTCGAGGAGCTTGTCGCTTTCCTCGCGCATCAAGGCTTCGTGGCTCTCGGCCACGGTCATCTTGCGCTTCTTGGTGCGTCCGCCGAAGGCCTTGCCCAGCATGTCGCCGATATTGATCATGCCGACCGAGCCGCCGGGCTGGCCGGGCACCTCGAACTGCATCGGCGAACCCGCATCTGCGACCTCGACCTCGATCTCGCGCTCGTTCAGCTCGCCGGCCCGCAGCTTGTGGCGAAAGCGGAGCCGCGTCTCCTCGCTGGCGTTGGGACCGCAGAGGGCATCGAGCACGCGATCCTCGGCGGCCATCTCGGCCTTGGCGCGCACGTCCTTGCGCAGCCGCTCGCGCGTCATGTCGATGGCGGCTTCCATCAGGTCGCGCGCGATCTGCTCGACGTCGCGGCCGACGTAGCCCACCTCGGTGAACTTGGTCGCCTCGACTTTCAGGAACGGCGCATTGGCGAGCTTGGCCAGGCGGCGCGCGATCTCGGTCTTGCCGCAACCGGTCGGGCCGATCATCAGGATGTTTTTGGGCAGAACCTCTTCACGCAATCCTTCCGGCAATTGCAGACGGCGCCAACGGTTGCGCAGCGCAATGGCGACCGCGCGCTTGGCGTCCTGCTGGCCGACGATGTGCTTGTCGAGTTCGGAGACGATCTCGCGGGGGGAAAAGTCGTTGCCCATTACACTACTCAGAGCTTCTCGATGACGAGGTTGTGGTTGGTGTAGACGCAGATGTCGGCGGCGATCTTCATCGCCTTGCGGGCGATCGCCTCGGCATCCATGCCCTCGACGTCGATCAGCGCGCGCGCGGCGGAGAGCGCGTAGTTGCCGCCCGAGCCGATGGCGATGATGCCGCCCTCCGGCTCCAGCACGTCGCCGGTGCCCGACAGCAGCAGCGACACGTCCTTGTCGGCCACGGCCATCATGGCCTCCAGCTGGCGCAGGTAGCGGTCGGTGCGCCAGTCCTTGGTCAGTTCGATGGCGGCGCGCAGGAGCTGGCCGGGATGGCGCTCCAGCTTCGCTTCCAGTCGCTCGAACAGCGTGAAGGCATCGGCCGTGGCGCCGGCGAAGCCGGCCACGATCTGGCCGTTGCCGATTCGCCGGACCTTGCGGGCGTTGCCCTTGACGATGGTCTGGCCCATCGAGACCTGGCCGTCGCCGGCCATGACGACCTCGTTGCCCTTGCGGACCGAGAGAATGGTTGTGGCGTGCCAGCCGGGTGAGGGGGAAGTGTCGGAAGAAGCAGACATGGCAACGTAAATAGTCATTCACGGCTCGAAATCAATCGCCACGGGCCGCGCGGCTCTCGCACGGGTCATGCTAACCTCCCGCCATGAGCGATCAGGATCCCGTCATCGTCGTCGGCGCCGGTATCGTCGGCACCGCGGCCGCGCGCGCCCTGCAGCGTGCCGGCCATAGCGTCACCCTTCTCGACAGCGCCGAGCCCGGGCGGGCAACCTCCTTCGGCAATGCGGGCTTTCTCTCCCTCGACAGCCTGATCCCGCTGGCCAGGCCCTCGACGCTCAAGAGCCTGCCCAAGATGCTGACCGACCGCACCGGGCCGCTCACGCTGCATCCGCCCAGCCTGCCCTGGCTGCTGCCCTGGATGGCGCGCTTTGCGCTGGCCGCCCTCGGCAAGGCCGAGGTGCAGAAGGGCAAGGACTCCCTCAAGGCGCTGATGATCGAGGCCGACATCGCCTGGAAGGCGGAGATCCAGGCGTCGGGCCTCGGCGAACTCTTCCAGACCAAGGGCGCGCTCTACGTCTACGAAAGCGAGGCGGCCTTCCTCGCCACCGACGAGATGCGCGGCCTGCAGGCGGGCAAGGGCACCGACTTCGAGATCGTGAGCGGCGACCGGGCGCGCGAGCTGGCGCCCGGCCTCAGCCCGCACATCGTGCGTGGCATCCACTATCCCAACGGCACCCACACCATCAATCCCTACCGCGTGGTCGAGACGCTGGCCGAGCGCTTCGCGGCGGACGGCGGCACCATCTTGCGCGGCCGCGTGCGCGGTTTTGGCCGCGACGGCAATCGCGTGACCTCGGTGCAGATCACCGACCAGTCGTTGCCGGCCAAGGCCGTGGTCATCGCCGCCGGCCGCGCCTCGGGCGAGCTCACGCGCCTGCTGGGCTTCAACGCGCCGCTGGTCGCGGAGCGCGGCTATCACGTCATGGTGGCGCCCGACAATCTGCGCTTCGACCTGCCGGTCAGCCCGCCCGAGCGCGGCCTCTTCTTCACGCCGATGCAGGAAGGGTTGCGCATCGCCGGCACCGTCGAACTCGCCGCCCCGCACCAGCCGCCGTCGTGGCATCGCGCCGACCTGCTGATCAAACACCTGAAGGACATCTTCCCCGGCGTCGGCGGCGCCGAACGGAGCCGCTGGATCGGCGAGCGGCCGACGCTCCCCGACTACCGCCCCGCCATCGGCCGGGCGCCGCGCCTGGCCAACGTCTATTGCAGCTACGGCCATCAGCATCTCGGCCTCACCCTGGCCACGGCGAGCGGCCGGCTGATCGCCCGCCAGATGGAGGGCGAGGCGCTGGCCTACTCCCTCGCGGGCGTCGACCCGGGCCGCTTCGGCTAGGCTTTTCCGACACCCCGGTGTCGGGAAATTCGTGTCGGAAAATTCAAGGCGTTGATCGATAGGGCTTTTTGTCGGCCGTTTTCCGACACCCTCAAAACAGCAACGTCCTCACGATCCCCAGGGTCGGATCGACCGGCCTTGCGGCGACGCGTTCGTAGTGGCCCACCGGCACCGGCCGGAGCGCGGCGCGGGCGCGGTTTTCCCAGGCGGTGCGCATCGACCGGTAGCGCAGCGACAGCGCGTCCTCCTCGCCCGCCGCCGAGATATCGCCCCGCACGTCGAGTGGCGAGCCTAAAAGATCGCTGCCCTGGGCCGCGAGCCGGGCCTGGGCGGTGCCGAGCCGTTGCGCCGTCTTCTGCCGCGCGGCATCGACCTTGGCCGCGCCCTCCTGCTCGGCCAGCCGCGCGCGTTGTTCGTCGAGCGCCGCCGCAGGATCGGGCGGGGCGTCGCGCCAGACATAAGAGGCCTGCTGCGCCTGCGCGCGCTGGACCTGCTGGGCGACGGTGAGCGCCGTCGAAGCGGCGGCGGTGACGAGGGCGACGGGATCGCACATGGGGAGTCCTTTCATCCTGATGAGGGTTCAACGGCGAAACTTTTTTGCATATCTGAGGAACCCTTAACGACACCCGCCGTTGGTCCTGCACAGTCGTCTAAGCTTTGCTGCGGCCGGAACGGATCGTGGAAGTAGGGAAGCGCTTGGGGGTCTCGACGCCATGTCTTATCCAATTCGTCTGCTGAACGCTGTCTTCTTGACCGGAGTTGTACTTTCTCCTCTTGAAGGCGCTTTGGCCCAAAGCGCCTAGAAGACCGGCGATTCGATCGCGACGTGCATCAATCGCGATGGCGCGGTTGCCGCCCAGCAACGCATCGTTTCCTGTTCCGAGGCGCTGGCGTCGCCGCAGCTGACGGTCGCCGACCGCGCGCAGGTGCTTGCGGCACGCGGAGAGGCATACCGCGCGGCCCGTGACGAGAAGCAGGCGGCCGCCGACCTGCAGCAAGCGGTGCTGCTTTACGACTCCCTCATCCGCCAGAAGCCCGATCCATCGTTGCTCCTTCAACGCGGTTCCACGCTTCACGCCCTGGGCAACCGGGATCTCGCGCTTTCGGACTACGACCAGGTCGTCCAGCTCGACCCGACGAACGCACGGGCGCTCATCGAGCGCGGTTCCCTGCTGGTCAAGTTCAAGGGCGACTACACCCGCGCCATCGCCGATCTCGACCGGGCGCTGGCGGTGCATCCCGACAATGTCGATGCTCTCATGCTGCGCGGCGAGGCCCATGGGAATGCCGGGGATTTTGCGCGCGGCCTTTCTGACCTCGACCAGGCCATCAAGCTCGCACCCCGGAGGTCGAATGCCTATCTCATGCGCGGGATCGTGAACAGCAGGCGCGGCGACCTGGCCGGTGCCCTGCAGGATTACGAAAAGTCGGTGTCGCTCGATCCGAGCAATGCCGAAGCGCTCGTCAATCGGGCGGCGATCCATTCGACGAAGGGCGATCAGGACGGCGCCATTGCCGATCTGAATGTCGCCATCGTCCTGCAATCCAACGATCCCGTCGCCCATTACAATCGCGGCTACGCCCGCTTCGCGAAGCGCCAGTACGAACAGGCGATAGCGGATTACAGCAACGCCATCCGCCTCGATCCGAACATGGGCATGGCCTACAACAACCGCTGCATGACGCGGGTGCTCGCCGGGCGCGAGCTGGCCGAGGCGACGGCGGATTGCGACGCGGCGCTGAAAGCGCTGCCCGGCAACCTCCTCGTTCGCAACACGCGCGGCTTCGTCTACCTGAAACTCGGCAAGCCCGAGCAGGCCCTGGTGGAATACGACGCGGCCCTGCAGATCGATGCGAACCGGGCGCTTTCCCTGTTCGGTCGCGGCCTCGCGCGCGGCAAACTCGGCAGGACCGCCGAGGGCGAGACCGACAAAGCCGCCGCACGTGCGCTGGATCCCACCGTCGATGCACGGTTCTCGGCCTACGGCCTGAACTAGGGCCGATGCGCCATGAGTCGGCCCAGCGGAACAGTCTTTTCGGTGTCCGGGACTCATCCTGAAAGCAGACGACACAGCGTCGATTGCGAGTCGCTGGAAGCCGCCGAGCATAAGGCCCTTTTGTTTACGAGGCTGGGCTTCGAGGAGGTCTCCGTGCGTCCACGCCGAGCGAGCCCTACGCCTCCACAGGACCGCCAGATCCGGGAGAAGTTTGCCAGTGCGTTCTCGAAATAAGCCCGCCACGCCCGACAGAGGCGACGCGTTTCACAGTCTGGTGGCGCTCGACGGCAGCATGATGCAGGTCCGCCCCTCGCCGGAAATGGAAGCTTACTTGCGGTATATCGGCCTCATCGAGAGCAGCCCGATCTCGAGATTGCCCGTGAGAACACCGAAAGGAGAAGCACTCGTGGCGGCCGCCATGGCCGGTGTCGGCGCGACGGATTCGCTCGACGAGTAACGACGAGAGCGCCATGCCGACCCTGCCGGGCGACGGTGAGCGCCGTCGAGGCGGCGGCGGTGATGAGGGTGATGGGATCGCACATGGGGGTTCTCCATAGGCCTCATCCGCTCATGCTCGTGAATGCTGAAAATACGCCGATCTGCTCGACCATGAGCGCGCGGGGACGCGCGCGGTCCGCATGAGCATGATCCTCGAGCTTTTGAAAATGCTGCGCTCGTTTCCGGTCAGACTCTCGGGGTGAGGTCTTGCAGATTGCAGCGCCGTCATCGGCAGCCCATCAGGTTCGGGGAATCTCGAGGCGCAGGGTCTCGCCTATGGCTTTTGCCTGCCTTTCGTCGACTTTGGCGGCGGCGGCGAATTCCGGCCAGCGCCCGACGGCCGTCACGACTTCATGAAGGATCGAGTCGCAGCGACCAGCCTTGATGTTCGCCGCTTTCCCGCAGGCATGCAGATCCTCTCTCGTGAAGCGCTCCCGCTTGCCGTTCACGGTCATCTGGTGGCTGGCCGTCCAGTCCCCCGCAGGGTTGTAGCTGTAGGTGACATCGAACGCAGGGGACAACGACCAGGCTCCCTGCCTGTCCATCAGGAACGCTATGTTCTTCACATGGTCGTCCTGATTGCGCGCGACGATGTTGAAGATCATGCGACGGAACTGCTCTTCCAGGGTCGTCATCGACAGGCCGAGCTGCCGGATGGCGAGAAGTGCCTGCTCGTAGCCGTACGCTCCCGCCGCATTGAAGTCGAAGTGAGCCAATGCGCCCAACGACTGCATGTGCAGTTTCTCGCCACCGTCGATACGGTCGAACCGCCTGGTCATGAAGTGTCGCCGCCCGTTTTCCTCGAAAAGCCGACACTCGGACATTGCGATGCCGGCAGCCGCCGCCATGTTGGCATAGGCATACTCGATCGCGCCGTAGCCCTTCGGGTCTTCGAATTCCTTATCCTTGTTTCCCGAAACGCCATCGAACTTCAGCAGCCAGTAGCCAAATCCTGGGCCGGCTTTCACCTGTCCGGACCTCACCTCGTTGGTCTTCTCGTTCCAGGCAACGACCGCCTTGGCGCGCGCCCCTCCTGCCGAAGTACCGATCTGCAGGATTTGCTTGAGAGCCACCTGCCTTTTCGGAGCCTCGAACGATGCCTTGAAGTCTTCGCGTTGGGTCAGGATCTCGGAAGCCAAGGACACCAGCGCTTCGACCTGGATCTGCGTTGCCTGACGTTGTCTTGGTCCAAGTTGAGGCGAGAACTCGAGAGCCCCCATTCCCCGGGCCCCCGTGTAGCAAAGCCTTTCGACCGCATTGAACGAATTGGGAAGCCTGCCCTGCGTGGCAAGCCAGGCATCGATGAGAGCATTACCGAACTTGTCCGGCAGGGAATCCGCCAACAGGCCCGGCAGCCCGCGGAATGCCGGCCTGGGAAGCGCCGGGAACGAGGACACTTCCGGTGTCAGCGGCATCGCGATCGGCGAGAGCTCGATCCCGCTCCTCGCAAACGACGGCTCGTATTGAAAGGTGGCGTAATCCCGGTCGTCTTCCAGTGTCACGGCGCCGATCGTCCGCCCCCACAGGCGGACTTCCGCGGTTGTCGTCATTTGTCGTCTCCCCCATTGTCTCCCCAGGTCCAGGACCGGGAAGTCGATGGCCTGCTCTTGCTCCGGCGGACGCGTTGACGGCGCTTGTCGGCGAAAGCCAGCCGCTCCATGGGCGTCGGCTCCGCTTCGGGGATCAAAGCGTCGAAATTCGCCAGAAGTCCCAAGGCGCGGACAAGGCGAACGATGCTCGCGAACTCGGCGGACTTGCCGGCTTCGATTCTCGTGACGGTGCTGGGCGAAACCCCCGCTTCCCTCGCCAGTTCGGCCTGGGTCTGCTCACGTTGCACTCTTCGGGCGGCAAGGCGTTGCCCGATCTCCTTGAGAACGGCATCATCCGAGAGGATTTGTGAAATTCTCATAATTTGTCTCCTGAGATATCTTATATATCAGATTAGACTTAATTTGTCATTATTGACTATTAATGAATATCACTGTAAATACTCTAATATGATTAATTAACCTGTTTAATCCTTATAAATAGTCACTATTAACTACTTATCAGACTATTGTGCCGCCTGCAGCGCCTGCATCGGGCTCACGTACTCCGGCTGCAGCCTGAGTCCGTCCAGCTCCGCGAACGGCGGCGGCGGGATCTCGCCGGCCCGCGCCATGATCTGGAACACGCGGCCGATCAGCGGCTCCAGCAGATCGTCGTGCAGGCGTTCCAGCACCGGGCCCAGCATCACCAGCTTCTCGGCGCGGCGTTCGGCGACCTCGGTGGCGGAGCGGACGTCCTCCAGGTGCGTGGCCATCAGGAACAGGTCGGCATAGAAGGCGGCGCGCACCGCCTGCTGGCGCTCGCGGATGGCGGCGGAGAACTCGGCCAGCGGCGGCTTGATCTGGTAGGCGGGCTTGAAGCCCACGCCCGAGGGATCGGCCACGTAGGTGACGGCGGCCGGCGTCGAGGACGCGGCCTGGCCGCGCAGCGCCGGCGAGGCCACCATGGGCGGGTTCACCATCTTGTCGAGCGTCTCGGCGAAGCGGAGCTGCATGCGCTGCAGGCTCTTGGCGTCGGGCAGCGCATCCATGCCGGGCGAGCGGCCATAGACGTCGTTGCCGGCGAGATGCCAGCGCGGACAGAGGGCGGGGAATTCCTCGAAGCCGCCGACGTCGAGCAGGTTATCGTTCGCCCCGCCCTTCTCGTACCAGACCGAACGGAACGGCATGTGGCGGTTCGAGCGGCCGAAGCCGCCGGCCTCGCCGAGCGCACACACCTCCTCGTTGGGTTCGATGGCCTGGACGATCTCGACCATGTGATCCCACTCGCCTTTGTCGTAGCGGTCCCGTACCCCGACCGAGACCGCGCCCCGGCCAAAGCGCTCGACGAGCTGGAAGCTGGTCATGCCCAGGGTGCGGTAAAGCGTGTTGACGCTCTGGCGCTCCGACGCGCCCAGCCAGTATTCGCCGGCGGTCAGCGGATAGGCGCGTACGATCTCCCTGGCATCCTCCGTCACGACCAGCGCGGCGGTGCCGAACACGGCCAGCTCCTCGTAGGCGACGGCCAGCGCGTTGTAGAGATTGGAGCGCGCGAAGACGCGGAACATGCGCCCCTGCACGTCGTCCAGCCAGACGCGGACCTCGGGCACCGAAGACAGCGCGGGGCTGCCGAGGCCGAGCACGAACCACGACCGCGCCGGCGAGGTGAGGCCCGCCATCAGGCCGGACGCGAGCGTGCGCGCGGCCAGCATGGCGGTGGAATCGAGCAGGCGGGCGTTGCGCTTGCCGCCGCGATCGGAGCGGTGCGCCGGGCCGAGGAAGGCGCCGCGACGCGGCAGGATGTAGGTGCTGAGCTCGCGCCAGTGCGCGAACCAGGAGGCACGCTCGCGGTCGAGCGCGCCCAGCCGCCGCTCGCAATGGCGGCGGAGTGAGGAGGATTGCATGGCGTGTCCTTTCATGTTCCTCGCCCCCGCCAGGGCAGGGCAATCGCATATGATTTTATCCCCGTCGTCCTGAGCGGAGCCGGCCGAAGGGCGGCGCAGTCGAAGGACCTCTTTTCCGCAGTCCATCGAACGGAAAAGAGGTCCTTCGACTACGCTTCG